>Ga0207890_1000029_pt1 | contig 166850 bp, 165 predicted proteins | sample LinPmetageLP48_FD_184059 | JGI IMG/M metagenome (GOLD analysis project Ga0207890, IMG submission 184059) | Marine viral communities from the Pacific Ocean - LP-48 (SPAdes) | ecosystem: Environmental > Aquatic > Marine > Oceanic | place: Pacific Ocean | collected 2011-06-13 | reverse complement strand
ACAAAACGATACTCAATGAATTCTATCAAGTTACATTCCGTAAAAAACTATATAGCTCATTAGAGGAATTGCAAAAGGATCTGGACGAATGGATGATTTATTACAATAATGACCGAACTCATCAAGGGAAAATATGCTGTGGCAGAACGCCATTAGAAACTTTATTAGATGGAAAATTGATCTGGGCTGAGAAAAATTTAGCTCAAATCTAGACTGACAGTCACCGATTAAAAAACGGGTAACTGTCAGATCAAGTCTGAGCTAGTACAATTTACTTGTAGGCGAGCAAAATTCGTAATTTCTGTGCTTTAGTCTCTTCTCATTTACTCCTCTTTTGCTTCTCTTTGTGCAATAAGGTTTTAAGTAATTTATTCACAAAGAGGTTAAGAGGGCGCTGCGCTTTAGAGAAGCCAAAAGTAGGTAGTCTATTAAGTATAAATATTAAAAGCTACGCTTTTCGCGTGAGCAAGCTTCACGCCTACCTGGAAAGTTTGATGCTGTGGTTAAATTTACTTGTAGGCGAGCAAAATTCGTAATTTCTGTGTTTTAGTCTCTTCTCATTTACTCCTCTTTTACTTCTCTTTGTGCAATAAGGTTTTAAGTAATTTATTCACAAAAAGGTTAAGAGGGCGCTGCACTTTAGTGAAGGCAAAAGTAGGTAATATAAATGTTTAAAATTGCGTTTTTACGTGAGTAAGAGCGGCGCTTACCGGTAAGGTTTTATACCTCACTTTAAAGCCCTAATAAACAAAAAACCCCGATGGTACTGTGTACCATCGGGGTTTTTTAATCGTTTTAGTAAACCTAAACTTTAAATTCGTCTACCGACAAGCGAAGCTCTTCGGCAAGTTTTGCTACTTCTGAACTTGAAATATTAGTTTGGTTTGCGCCTTCGGCTGTTTGCTCTGCGATGGCTACAATCGACTCAAGGCGTTCGCTAATTTCTTGTGCTACTTGTTGTTGCTCAAGTGCGGCAGTCGAAATTTCTTCACTTACGTCGTGGGCTTGCGAAACTGCAAATGTAATCGAATCAAGTGCGCTACTTGCTAGGTCGGTTTGCTCAACACACGATACCGCACGTTGCTTACCTTTGCTCATTGCCGTTACGGCAGCTTCTGCGCCTGTTTGTAGAGACTCAATCATTGATTGTATCTCTTGGGTCGACTCTTGAGTTTTACTCGCTAGAGAGCGTACTTCGTCCGCTACAACAGCAAAGCCTCGGCCGTATTCACCAGCTCGCGCAGCTTCAATTGCGGCATTTAGTGCAAGTAGGTTAGTTTGATCCGCTATTCCGCGTATTACATCTAAAATGCTGCCTATTGAAGCGCTATCTTGATGCAGTTTATTAATGACTTGTGAGGCGTCGTCTACTTCACGTGCTAGCTGCTCAATCGTGGCTTTATTGTTATTCGAAATACCTTTAACGCGTTCAGCTTCTTTATCAGCATTTTTAATTTCGCTAAGTGCTTGTTGAGCGCTGTTACTAACTGTTTGCGATGTACTGCTCATTTCGGTTGTTGCAGTAGCTGCTTGTTCAACTTGTGCTTGCTGGTTACGAATTGCTTGGCTTGATTCTGAGGTAATGGCCGATGTTTGCTCTGATGCTGCTGCAAGCTGAGTCGAGCGCGAAATAATACCTTTAATTAGGCTACGTAGGCTGTCAATTAGTGTATTACAACTTTTAGATAGTTCGCCAAACTCGTCTTGAGCGCTGTCGTCTAAACGTTGTGTCATGTCGCCACTGGCAACAATATCTAAAATGCGATTAACTTCGGCAAGTGGTTTAGTAATGCGGCTAACAGTAATAATGGCAATCACAATTGCTAAAAGAGTGGCTATAACCATGCCAACCCACGTCCATAAATTAGCTGAGTCTACATCGCTGCGCACACCTTGTTGTAATTTAAACGCAACGTCACTTGCTTGATTAACTAGCTCGTCAATTTGGTTAAGTGCCATTTTGGTGGCTTGCTCTGACTGTGCAAGCTCTGATTGCGTAAGCGTAATCGAATCAATTAAACGTTTTTTGTTTGCCGCTAAGCTGTTACTGCCCTTTATGTTATTTTCTAAAACATCAACATACTCTTTTAGGCTTGAATATAAGTCGCTATGCGTTTGCTCTATTGCTGGCTTAATTAAATCAACGGTACGTATTACTTCTTCAAGGTAATACGTTTGTTCATTTTTAACAATATCGAGAGTATTAAGCGTTTTAACAGTTAGCATGTCGGTGCTGTTACTAACTACCGACATAAAGTTGTTTTCTAAATTATTTGCAGCTTGATAAGCGCGAGGGTGGTTTTGTTCAAACCCGTCAATGTCGATAATATCGAGTACAACAGAGTTAGCATCTTCTGCACTTAGTTCTATATTTTCTAATTGTGCTTTTAATGTTTTATTTAATGCTAGTTGCTTGCCTTTATCTGCTAATAAATTTTCAACGGTGCTTAAAAAGCTTAAATAAGTTTTTTCTACATTTTGGCTACTTTGATTAAGTGCAGCATCGTTTTTTACTACGTCTTGAAGCTCACGGTGCAGCGTGTTGAATTGCTGTTTTTGTTCAAGGACTTGTGCTTTTATTGGCGCAAGCTCATTGGCTGATGTCGTGTAAAAGCTCGCTTGTGCTGCTTTACTCATTAAAATAAATTCGGCTTGTAGCTCAGAGCTTTTATTTAATGCTGGGAGTGATAGTTGGTTCACTTTTTGAGTGGAACGGTCAATATTTGCAATTTTTATTAAGGAATTACCACCAATTATTAATAATAATAGTGTGATAAATATAAAACCACCCCAAATACGCTGGCTTACTGTCAGGTTCATAAGATTTCCACTCAAAAAGTACTTCAATTAAAACTTATCGGCGTTTGTACCAATAAGTTAAGTAATTAAAATCAATTACTTTAATTAATTTTAACTATTAATTGATAAATCTAACAGATGTATTGTTTTTTTTCAGTTTATTTAGACGAAAGGTGGGATTTTTCTACAATTACTTTTTTAGTACTCAGCTCCATTAGGCTCATGGTGTTACCCCATACGCAGCCTGTATCTAGGGCGTGAACCCGTGAATTACCTGTTCTACCTTCAAGTGCGGCCCAGTGGCCAAAAATAATATCGTGTTTAGATTTAGCTATATTGGGGTGGTTAAACCAAGGAGTGAGAGTTTCGCTGTCGGTTATTGCACCCTTTGCATTAAGCTCGAGTGTGTTATCACTTGTTAAAAAACGCATGCGGGTAAAGTAATTAACTATGTATCTAAACTTTGCAAAGTCATCAAGGGTATTCGACCACTTAGCGGAGTGAGGCTTATACATGTGTTCAAAAAACGCTTTTGCGTTACTTGATTGATAACAGCTTTGTGCAAATTGGGCTTGTTTTAGCGCATCTTCAACAGACCAATCGGGATTTAACCCCGCGTGAGATATAAAGCAGTTATGTTTTATAAGCTCTAATGCCAATGGCTGGGTTTGTAAAAAAGCGATGTAGTTAGCCAATTTAGGGCTTTCAAATATTGAGTTTAATTTATCGTTTGGATTAGTGGGTTTGTTAAGAAAGTAGCAGGCAACCATGTGAAGGTCGTGATTGCCTAAAGTGATGGTCATGCTATTTTGATGTTGATAAATATAGTCTAAGCAGGCTAGGGAGTCTGGCCCGCGAGCAACTATGTCGCCAACTAAATATAGGTGATCTTTACTTGGATTAAAATCAACCCGTTGTAAAAGGGTGTTAAATTCACTAAAACACCCTTGTAAATCACCTATCGCATAATCTGCCATATAAGTGCTTAATGCAAAATGTTAGGGCAAGCCAAACGAAACACATTAATAGGCGCCTGAAACTCAGAGCCAAACTCGTTGCGTAACGTGTAATGGCCTTGCATAGTGCCTACAGGTGTATCTAAAATTGCACCGCTGGTGTATTTATAGCTTTCGCCTGGGCCAATATCTGGCATTTCGCCAACAACGCCTTCGCCTTCAACTTCTACTTGTTTGCCATTTGCATCGGTAATTAACCAATAGCGGCTCAGTAATTTTGCACTGCATAAACTATGGTTTTTAATTGTTACCGAGTAAGCAAATACGTATTTTTCAAGCTCCGGTTGAGATTGACCTTCTACGTAAAATGTTTCTACAGATACCTTTACAGGCGATCCAATGTTACTGCTTGTTGTCATAAATCCAGTTAGCTATATCAATAAATTGTTGTAAAGATAAGCGCTCAGCACGCAGCGTTATATCAATGCCAATGCTAGTTAGTTCTTCTGCGGTAAGTAAGTTACCTAAACTATTTCGTAGCGTTTTACGGCGCTGGTTAAATGCTTCTAAACACACGGTGTTTAAAATTTTAACGCTTTTTGCTGTACGTTGCTCTGGCTTTTTAGGTATTAAACGAATAACAGCAGAGTCAACTTTTGGCGCTGGTTTAAAGCACTCAGGTGGTACTTCAACAACCGGCATTGCATTACAGTAGTATTGAGTCATTACGCTTAAGCGACCAAATGTTTTACTACCTGGGCCTGCTACCATGCGTTTTACTACTTCTTTTTGAAGCATAAAGTGCATGTGCTCAATATGATCTGAAAATTCAAAAAGGTGAAACAATAACGGTGTCGAAATATTGTAAGGTAAGTTACCAAACACTTTTAATTTTTTGTCATCGCGAACCAAGCTTGCAAAGTCAAACGTCATTGCATCGCCTTGGTTAACGGTTAATTTAGGACCCAAAAATGGGTGTTCAATTAATCGTTGTGCTAAGTCTTTATCTAATTCAACAACCGTTAAATGGCCGCTTAAGTCGGCTACTGGCTCAGTAATTGCGCCAAGGCCGGGGCCAATTTCTACTAAGTTGTCTTCTGGTTTAGGATCAATCGCAGAGACTATTTTATCGATGATAGATTCATCAAATAAAAAGTTTTGCCCAAAACGCTTACGAGCGCGGTGTCCTAAATGTACTTTATCGGTCATTGATTTTGTGCTTTTTCTTGGGCGAGCTTAATTGCTTCGCGGATCGCTAATTCAAAACTGCCAACGTCAGCTGTACCAGTACCTGCTAAATCGAGTGCAGTACCGTGGTCAACTGAGGTGCGGATAAATGGTAAGCCAAGGGTAATATTTACCGATTTACCAAATCCTTTGTATTTTAGCACAGGTAATCCCTGATCGTGATACATAGCAAGTACTGCATCTGCTTCAGATAGGTATTTATGTTGAAATAAGGTATCGGCTGGTAGTGGGCCAATTAAATTCATCCCTTCACTTCTAAGTATTTCGAGCGTTGGGGTGATTGTTTCTATTTCTTCACGGCCTAAATGGCCATCTTCACCTGCATGTGGGTTTAAGCCACACACTAAAATACGTGGTTTTTCTATCCCAAACTTAGTTTGTAGGTCGTGATTTAAAATACCCGCTACTTTAGTTAAGCGCTCAGGAGTAATGGCACGCGATACATACGCAAGTGGAATATGCGTGGTTACAAGTGCAACGCGTAAACCTTCAGTTGCAAGCATCATAACTACATCTGCAGTATTTGATTGCTGCGCAAAATACTCAGTATGTCCGCTAAATGAAATGCCCGCTTTGTTGATAATGCCTTTGTGAACAGGGCCCGTAACAACCGCATCGAACGTGCCATCCATGTTTTTTTCACTTGCTATACGCAAGGTATCTAACACGTATTGGCCGTTACCGTCGTTTAGTACGCCAAGCTCTACATCCGCACCTAAATCAACCTGATGAATATACAAACTGCCGGCAGGTGCTGCTATGGCAGGGGCATTATCATCAAATTCAATTAAGTTTATTGTTAAGCCTAAATGCTTTGCACGCTCTTTTAATAGTTTGCCATCAGCAATCGCTATAAGTTGAGCGTCCCACGCTTGCTGAGCAAGCGTGAGTAGTAAATCTGGGCCGATACCGGCTGGTTCACCCGGTGTAATAGCAATTCTTAGAGTCATATTTATTAGTCTATAGGGAAAATTTCAACGTGAGCTTGCTCGCGCATTTCTTGCTGCCAGTTAAAACTTTCTTCCTTAAATTTACGGTTAAACAACATGCCATGAGCACGGTTACGTTTAGCTAGTTCAGTTTTATCAGCTACACGTTTGCCAAGTAACTGCACAATATGCCAACCAAACTGTGTTCTAAACGGTTCGCTTATTTCATTTTCTTTAAGAGAAAGTAATGTATCTTTAAACGCAGGTACGTAGGTAGTTGGATCTGTCCAATCGTACTCGCCACCTTTAAGTGCAGAGCCTGGATCTTCTGAGTACTCTTTAGCAAGTTCACCAAAGTCGGCTGTTCCTGCACGTAAGTCTTTTGCAAAACCTGCAAGCATTGAGCGTGCTTTTTCTTCACTTAAAATAATTGAAGGTTTAATAAGTATATGGCGTGAACGTACTTCAGTTGTTTCTACAACTTGTAGACCACGAACGTCTTGTACTTTAATTATATGAAAACCAGCACCAGAGCGAAGTGGGCCAACAATAGCGCCTTTCTTTTGGCCTTTTACTGCTTCAGCAAAAAGCGATGGCATTTCGTTAATACCCATGTAACCAAGTTGTCCACCTTCAAGTGCTTTAGAGCCGCTTGATGATGAAATAGCAATACGCTTAAACTCTTGGCCATCGTTTAATAGCTCAATAACCTTATCTGCACGTGTTTTTGCATCAGCAATTTCGTCAGCTGTCGCATCGTTAGGGATATCTATTAAAATATGACCAATGTCGTACTCTTCAGCACTTTGGCCTTGGGTTTCCATAATTTTTAAAAGGTTATCAACTTCTTGTTCGCTAATATAAATACGACGATCAACGCTTGCACGTGTTACTTGCTGCGTTGTGATTTCTTTACGAATTTCTTCACGGTAAGCTTGAAAGCTTTCGCCCGAACCTTCAATAGTGCGGCGTAAGTCGGCAATTGTTCCGCCTTGCTCTTTTGCCATGTTAGCAAGAGTTTGATCGAGTTGGCTGTCTGAGATTTGTAATCCCATACGCTCAGCCATTTGCATCATAAGCGCTTGATTAACTAAACGCTCTACAGCTTGTACACGAAGTGTTTCATCTTTTGGTAATTGCTGGCCTTGTTCTTGTGCTTGCTTTTTAACACGATCAATTATGGTGTCTACTTCGCTTTTTAAAATTACGCCTTGGTTTACAACGCCAATAACTTTATCTATTTCTACTGGTGCAGCCATTACACTTTGACAAAGGCTGGCACTTAAAACTGCTGATGTTAATAATTTTTTTAAATTCATATTCTTTTTACTACTCTTGCTGATAGTACTCTAGTTACTAAGAAAATACGGTCTACGATAGCCAAAAATACCTTGTTGTAATAATTTTTGTGCATCATAACGGCTTTTACTGCCAAGTCCTTTTAATACAAAATTCAAACTAATACCTGAATCAAAAGTTGCTTGTTCTTGTCCTATTGACTGATTTAAATCAGTTTCAATTTGGCGATGGCCAGTAATTTGGATAGCCCAACAGCATGATTCATACTGTAATCCGCTCAATACTTCGATACTTCTGTTGTTTTCAAGATCTCGATGATAGCTCGCAATAAATTGCCATTCGTCGCTAATAGGAATACTTGTAAATACACCTGCTTGCTCGATTGTATTTCCTGAGACATCATTTGCATAGCGATGGTTCAATTGTACTAGCTGATTATTATCACCTTTATAATCAAGCGTTACATTTGACTGTACCATTTGCTTGCCATCTGTATCATATTGAATACCTCCAGCGAGGTACCAACGGCGGTGCCAATGTAACATGGTTTGAGCTGCAAATAGTGCATTATAATTAGTGTCTGAGTTTAAGCCTTGCTCTGTTGGCTTGGCATCGTCACTTAAATAAAATATTTGGCCCGCACTAAAGTTAAACACTTCTTCTTGTTTTTTATCAAATAAGCGCGTTGTCGCACCTAAAGTAAACTGATTAGCAGCTGCTATACGGTCAACACCCGAAAAGCGCACGTCTCTAAATAAACCATAATAATCATCTTGCAGTTTAGTTGTATCAAACAAGCCAATATCTGACTGATCTTTATTAGGTGTATATAAATACTGAATTTGCGGCTCTAGTGTTTGTATACCATCTTCAAAAAAGTAAGATGCGTCACGCTCAAAATTAAGCTGAGAGTACAAACGTACTTTTGGGATAGTACGCGATACAGTATCGCTGTATTGCGTGCCGGTTAAGTTTCCGCTTTGCTTATAATTAGTTTGTAATAAGCTTACTTCAGACAAAAATGACCACGCATGCGTAGCGTAGTTGTAGCGTGCTTTTGGCTCTACGTGTACACGAGTTGCGCTGTCTATAGCCACTTCTGATGAATCATTAGTAAAATGACTAATCTCGCCCGACACACTAAAGTCAAAATTATCAAAACGCCAAGGCGCTGTTTGCGTAAAATTAACTTGTGGTATTGCAGTGTATGACTCTAAGTGATCGCCGAGTACTTCAAAGTTTTGCAATTTAATATCGGTGCGCCATGTATCACCTAAATGGGTAAGTGAACCAGTACGATACAATTGAGTATCGGTTTTACTTGCGTAGTTTGAAGTTAAGTCGGTGATGTAGTTATCATCGCTCACATTGGTTACATCAACGTTTGCGCGCCAGTTTTCACCTAGGTAGCTTTGCTGTTGCCAATGAAACATGTAGCGTTCATTTAAATCAGGCTCAGAATCATCACTATCTAAGTATTCAATCCCTACTAAGCCTTCGTGTTGCTCTGTTAGGTATCTAAATTCTGTTTGTAATTGCAGCCCTTTGTTAGACATATAACGAGGCGTAATAGTGGCATCAAAATTAGGTGCAATATTTAAATAATACGGCGTAATTGTTTCAAGGCCGTATTTGTCAGAGCTTGAAATGGTCGGGGTAAGTAAGCCCGATTTACGGCGTTCATCTAGCGGGAATGTAAAATAAGGTAAATATAAAACCGGTGTATCTAAAATACGCAATACAGCGTTATATGTTTCGCCCCAGCCTTCTTCGCGTGAAAGGTTTATTTCGTCAGCTTCAATTTCCCATGCTGGGGTGTCACTTGGGCAAGTAGTAAAGCTTGCATTCATGAGTAATAGGCCAGACTGATTAACAGTGAGCTTTTCAGCGCCGCCTTTACCTTGTTGTTCGGTTAGGCTGTAGTCGGCGCCTAACAAACTGACTTCTGAATTATTTAAATCGGCATTTAATCCGGTGCTGTTTACTTTACTTACGTAGTCTTGATAAGTAATTGGCCCCGTTGCATTTAATAAACCACGCTGTTTGTCTATCAACGCAGTTTGTGCGGACAAACTCATCTTAAGGGTGTTAATATCAACATTGCCGGTAAATTCAGCGCTTTGAGTGCCAAGTAGCTCAACATCATCAGCTTGGATATCAACTTCACCAAGGTTAAGGCCTTCAAGTGGTTGCCAAGCTCTGGTTTGCATTGAAATGCCACAAAGGTTGTGTGCCAGTTCAGTTTCGGCAAGCGATGGTGCGCTAACTACGCTTAGCATCAATATGCCCCAGGTTTTGCTCATTTATCGACCTTAATTCTTTGTGTTTAATATAATATACACATAATAAAGGAAAATAATGGCAATTACAGTAATTGACCTATAAAAATAGATATCTAATAAAATGACACGCTTTGAGAATTTACAACAATTTATAAACACACACCTTAATGCCAAGTCGCATGCTTTAAACGCGATCACGGGGGATGCTAGCTTTCGCCGTTATTATCGTTTAAATCACGATAATAAGCATTTAATAGTAATGGACTCAGATCCAAAAAAAGTGAATAACGAACCTTACATTTCGCTAAACCAGGTGTTTGTTGAGCAAGGTTTTTTACTTCCCACTATTATTGCAAGCGATGAGAAACAAGGCTTTTTTATCCTCAGTGATTTAGGCAGTACGCACCTAGCTGACATGCTTGATGATGCAAATCGCACCGAGCATTACCAAGCATTAATTAGTTTAAGTGCTCAGTGGGCAAAAACGCCCACAGCTTCTGCTATGCAAGCGTATAACGAAGATTTTATAAAGCTAGAGCTTGATATATTTAGCCAGTGGTTAGTAAGCGACTTTATTAATGAGCCACTCAGTACCGAACAAAAAATAATGTGGCAAGCAAGTTCAGATCTATTAATAAATGCGATGCTTGAGCAACCTACGGTTACCGTTCATCGTGATTACCATAGCCGTAATATTATGAATAGTAACGGCCAGTGGGCCATTATAGATTATCAAGATGCTGTACGCGGGCCGCTTTGCTACGACTTAGTATCGCTACTGCGCGATTGCTACTTTAAATTGCCAGAGCAAGAGTTAACAAGTTTACTTGATTTTGCTTATCAAGAATTTACAGCTCAAAATTTACTGGCTAACACTTCATTTGATGAGTTTAAATATTGGTTTGATTTAACCGGATTACAGCGCCACTTAAAAGCTGCGGGTATATTTTGTCGATTATATTTGCGCGATGGTAAAACAGGTTATTTAGATAATATTCTACCGACTCTTGATTACATTATTGAAGTAGCGGCAAATTACCCAGAGCTTAAAGCATTGAGTGAGTGGACAAAAAATACCATAGTGCCAAAAGTGACTGAAAAGTTGGCAAAGGAGCGCTCATGAAAGCAATGATTTTAGCTGCAGGGCGTGGGCAAAGAATGATGCCGCTAACGCAAAATATGCCAAAGCCAATGTTAAAAGTGGCAGAAAAACCACTTATTGAGCACCATATAAATAACCTTAAAGCTGCCGGCATTACCGATATTGTAATAAACCTTGCGTGGCAGGGTGATAAAATAAAAGACTACTTTAAAGATGGCAGTCAATTGGGCGTAAATATACTTTATAGCCAAGAAGTTGAAGGTGGCCTTGAAACGGCCGGTGGTATTATTGAAGCGTTACCGTTGTTGGGCGACTCGTTCATTGTAATAAATGGCGATGTATACACTGACTACGATGTAAGCGCGCTAATGCAACTTCATTTGCAACCCGGTGAGGCGCACATAGTGCTTATAGAAAACCCGCCACACAATCCAGATGGCGACTTTGCATTGAGCCATTTGTCGGCCGAGAGTCAAAAATATACCTTTTCGGGGATTGGCCGGTATCAGGCTGATTTTTTTAAAGGATTAACGCAAGGTATTCGCCCTTTAGGGCCTATTTTACGTGAAAAGCTAAATGAACATTTAGTCTCTACTGAGCTCTACATAGGGCAGTGGGATGACATTGGTACACCAGAGCGTTTAAACCAATTAAACACGCGCCTTGAGGCGTAACAACTCAATTTTTAAGAAGGCAGTATTATAGATGTGGGGAAAAATTCTCGGTTTTTGTTTTGGCTTTATGTTTGGCAAAATATTTGGTGCTATTTTAGGTTTATACCTAGGTCATTTATTTGATAAAAGCTTAAAAAATAACTTTGATAAAGCAGGCGGTTTTTCTAGCTTATTTAGTGGTGACGATGTTCACGAGCGCCAAGCTTTATTCTTTTCAAGCTGCTTTGCTGTTATGGGGCACATTGCAAAATCGAATGGCCGAGTGAGCGAAATACATATAAAAGCGGCTAACTTGTTCATGGACGAAATGGGTTTAAAGGGGGAAGAGCGCCGCGAAGCACAGCATGCATTTCAGTCAGGTAAAGAGAGTGACTTTTCACTTAAAGAAACCGTACACGATTTTAAAGAACGCTTTGCTAAACGAAACGATCTAATACAGTTGTTTTTAGAAATACAAATTCAAATGGCGTTTTCTGACGGGGTATTAGCCGAACAAGAAAAGCAATTATTAGCAGAAGTAAGTAAACAGCTAGGCATTTCTAAAACACACTTTGCATTTGTATTAAAACGTTATCAAGCTGAGTTTAACTTTAGAAAGCAACAACAGCGCTTTAATCAACAGCAACAAAGCCAAGGTCAAAGTAGTAGCTATCGTGAGGGTTCTGGCCATCATGTACCGCCAAATAATAATATGAACCGTGCGCAAGCATTGGCTTTATTAGGCTTAAATAGCGATGCAACGCAGCGTGATATAAAAGTAGCGTACCGTAAGCTTATGTCGCAACATCATCCAGATAAATTAGTGTCGCAAGGTTTACCAAAGCACATGATGGAATTGGCTGTTAAAAAGAGCCAAGATATTCAAGCCGCTTATGAGTATTTAAAAAAGTCGGCGTAAAAACCCGTCTATTTCTTTTGTTAGGCGTGCGTGTTGACCGGGTTGATCGCGCAGGCCAAACAATTGGCGTTGGCGGTAATCAAATTTTGCATTTCGCTCAACCCAGCGCTGACGATTTTTAAGGCTTATTAAAATGTCTGTGCTGTCATTTGCGTAGTAAATATCAAGCAAGGCGGGTGTAACAAGTGACGCTGTTTGGCTCAAACTTTCGTTACGTTTAGTATTAGGTAAGTAACTGCTTAAACTTATAAACGCATCTAGTCTCTCGTCCGGAAAGTCTGCATAGTACTCCAACAACACACCCGCACTAGTACCTTGTGCAATAACCACTATATTACTCGAATCTTCCATAGCGGTTTGATACAGCGCATTAAACCGAGAAATGAGATTTATTTTATAGTCATCAAGTATGTCGTCAGTTACTTTTTCAATTGCATTAACGTAATGAGGCTCACCTTTGATTTTTGCAGGCTGTGATTGTGCGTTTGTTGCTGTGTCGGGTGATGCAGGCTCGTCGGCTTTACTAGGCGCTGTTTCTGCTTCATTAGGCGTTGCTTCGGCCATTTTACTTGCTTGCCAATCAATGTCGGGCACTGTCATTGCGTAGGTGCTGTAACCTAAATTATTAAGCTCTTTGCGCAAGTAGCTCATACCTGAATTATTGGTAGGTGAAGAATGCCAATCGGGTATAAGTATTACGATACCTCTAAAATTACTACTCATATACTCGCTGTAAAGGCTTAAAAATTCTGTTTCACCCGCCAATATAGGCTTTATTTCATCACTTGGAAGTAGTCGCTCAATATCGCTATTTTCAATACTTGATAGGCTAGGTGGAGCAATATGTTCAGCCGCGCTGATGGGGTTAGCTAAAAGTAGGGCACAGCTGAGCTGTATATAAAAAGCCCCTTTTAAAAACCGTGTAAATAGCATAACGCACCTAACTAATGACAATTAGTTAGGTATCGGCAAGGTTATCTAAAAGTTTAATATATAGAGCGAATTAGCTAGTAAATTTAAACCTGTTAAAACTCTAATTCGGCTTCAAAAGTAAGTACTTGCTCAGTTTTAGGGTGCTTTAATTGCAGCATTTGTGCATGTAATTGTAAGCGAGGAGCAGCAGCAAGTGCCTCTTTGTGGGCGTAAAGTCTATCACCTAAAATAGGATGACCCAAGCTTAACATATGCACACGTAGTTGATGCGAGCGACCAGTGATGGGAGTTAGCTCTACACGGGTTGCATTTTCTTCACGCTCAAGTATTTTGAAATGCGTAAGCGAAGGTTTACCTCTGTCGTGATCAACCATTTGTTTAGGGCGATTAGGCCAATCACAAATAAGGGGTAAATCTACTGATCCTGTTTCAGCTTCAAGGTGTCCGTATACACGTGCTATGTAACGTTTAGCTGTTTCGCGCTCTTGAAACTGCATACTTAAATGTCTGTGCGCGGCTTTATTCATGGCAAGGCACAGTATGCCAGAAGTCGCCATATCTAAGCGGTGCACTATTCTTGCTGTTGGAAAAACACGATTAACACGATTAATTAAGCTGTCGGCATGTTTAGGATCTTTACCTGGGACAGTTAATAACTCACTTGGTTTATTAACTATCAGTAAGTCGTCATCCTGAAATAGTATCGTTAAATACGGAGTCATAGGGGGATTGTAGTTAACTAACACGGCCGACCTTAGTAATTTTGAAGGGCGCTATTTTAGTAGAGCAAGCCAACAGGCTCAAGTAAAAGTTTGGCTATATTGTTTTAACTAATAGTCCAAGCCTTAGGCTCCTTTAAAGCGCTTTTATAACTTAATTTCTTCGGGTGTTAATAATCGATATTCACCACTGGCCAAGTTTTCATCTAGGGTAATCTCCGCAATCTGCTCGCGATGTAACTCAACCACTTTGTTATCTACCGCGTAAAGCATACGCTTAACTTGATGATACTTTCCTTCACTTATTGATAAACGCAGTCCGTAATTAGCAAGTCGTTCGGCAATAGCTGGGCGGGTTAAATCTTTTTCGTTATGCAGCATGACACCTGTACGTAATTGCTCAAGGGCTTCATCGGTAATAGGCTCTTGAGTTTCGACTAGGTAGGTTTTAAATTTATTGCTTTTAGGCGACGTAATTTTATGTGACCAATCGCCATCATTAGTAATAATAACTAACCCTGTGGTATCTATATCAAGGCGACCTGCCACGTGAAAGTCGCTCATATTTGGCTCATCAAGTAAGTCAAAAACAGTTTTATGTAGCTCGTCGCTGTTAGCGCATACATAGCCAACAGGTTTATTTAGCATGTAATAGCGCTTACCTAAAAATACCAAAGGTGCACCTTGGTGCAATACTTCATCTTGCTGGGCTAGCTGAAAATTATGTGATGTGATTACTTCGCCATTCACGCTTACTTCTTTTCGCTTAATACTAGCGCGAGCTTGCGTGCGCGGTATTTCAGCTAAGTGGCTAATAAATTTATCTAAGCGGCAAGGGAATTTCATTTTGGTTCACATTTTTAGTCGGCTACAATGGGCGCGATTATAGCCGATAGTGAAATACCATGACAGTGCACAGCACACAAATTTTAAGCCTTTACCAAGCAAAAATAGACACAGGTGAACTGTGTTTTGATGCTGCGCAGCAAAATGCGGTGGAAGCTTTAAATACGCTAAGCGAGCAACTTCAAGCTCACACATCATGGTGGCAAAAAGCGCCTTTAATAAAAGGCATTTATTTATATGGACCCGTAGGGCGTGGTAAATCCATGTTAATGGATTTATTTTATAAAAACCTACCTATTGGGCAAAAGCAGCGGCTGCATTTTCATCATTTTATAGCACAAGTGCATGCCCAACTTTCGCAGCTACAAGGTCAAAAAAATCCACTCATTCTAATTGCAAAACAGTGGGCTAAAAATATTCGAGTACTGTGTTTTGACGAGTTTTTTGTGAGCGACATTGGCGATGCCATGATTATGGCCAGATTGTTCAATGCATTGTTTGAACAAGGTGTTGTGCTGGTGGCCACATCGAACGCAAAGCCAGAGCTGCTTTATTACAACGGCCTACAACGAGCGCGATTTTTACCTACTATCGATTTAATTAATAACCATTGTCATATAATTAACGTGGCAGGGGAGGACGATCACCGTTTTAGATATGGTAAAAACAGTCGTCACTATTTTATTAATTTACCTAAACGCGATTTTCAAAATGAGTTTTTAGCTTCGTATCCGGTTGTAACATGTAGCAATGCAATTACTGTGCATGGGCGTGACTTACCCTATTTATTAAGAGCCAATAATGCCTTGATGATTGATTTTATGGCTCTATGCTCCGGCCCGCGTAGTGCTAACGATTATATGTTTTTAGCAACGCAATTTGATGTGTTATATGTATCGAACGTGCCGCAAATGGGTGTTAAAGCAACGGGTAAAGTTATTGTTCACGGTATAGAAGATAGCTACCAACGCGAAAAACAAACACTTGATGAGCATACTTTTGACGACGAAGCACGGCGCTTCATTGCCTTAGTCGATGAATTTTACGATTGCCATAAATTGCTAGTAATAAATGCGCAAACCGACATTGAACATTTGTATAAAGGTAAAAAGTTGAGCTTTGAATATGCGCGCACGCAATCACGCATAGTCGAAATGCAAAATTGGTAACGCTTTAATATATATTGTAAACGAGCTTGCTCACGCGAGAAGCGCAGCTTTTAATATTATAACTGATTACTTTGCTTACTTATTGGTTTCTCTAAAGCGAAGCGCCCTCTAAACCTCTTTGTGAATAAATCACTTAAAACCTTATTGCACAAAGAGAAGCAAAAGAGGAGTAAATGAGAAAACATAAAACAATAGTAATTATGTATTTTTACTTCTCTAAAGCGCAGCGCCCTCTAAACCTCTTTGTGAATAAATCCCTTAAGATCTTATTGCACAAAGAGAAGTAAAAGAGGAGTAAATGAGAAAACATAAAACAATAGTAATTATGTATTTTTACTTCTCTAAAGCGCAGCGCCCTCTAAACCTCTTTGTGAATAAATCCCTTAAGATCTTATTGCACAAAGAGAAGTAAAAGAGGAGTAAATGAGAAGACATAAAACAATAGTAATTATGTATTTTTACTTCTCTAAAGCGAAGCGCCCTCTAAACCTCTTTGTAAATAAATCACTTAAGATCTTATTGCACAAAGAGGAGTAAATGAGAAGACATTAAAACATAGAAATTACGAGCTTTGCTCGTCACAGCCAGCAAGCTGTGCTTATACAAGTAAATTTAACCACGGTGTTAAACTTACCCTTCTTGGCGCACTATATTCTCAAGGGCGCGAATATTAGTAATTAAGTCCTGGCGTTGTGGGTTGGCTTGTAATGCTTTTCTAAGATGCTTTAGCGCGCTCGGGTAGTCTTTAGAATCAATCGCTATTTGCGATAATCCAAGCCACGCCGATAGTTGGTAATCAGGCAGAGCTTGTGCACGAACATACATAAGTTTAGCTTGGGTGAGTTGGCCTTTACTACGATATATACTTGCTAAACTAAGTAGGGCATCACCTAAATTCGGGTTTATTTTAAGTGCGTTATTTAAGCTTTTAAGAGCACGTTTAGTATTACCTTGTTGCATAGCAATTTGTGCGCTGTATACAGAAAACTGGGCTTGTTCATCACGGGGTAGCTGCTTAGTTAATCTTTTTGCGCTGCCTATTAGATCTTTAGCTAAATCCCATTTTTGTTGAGATACAAGCCAGCCTAAAGTTTGCATCGTGGTATTAATAACCTCAACTTGCTGCTGTTTAGTGGCGTGTTTTAAACCTTGCTTTAATAAACTCACTGCGCGTTCAGTGCTGCCTTCAGTTAAATGCAGCTGGGCTGCTAAAAGCTGGTTACTGGCATCTTTTGGGTTGAGTTTTAAGGCCACTTCAATAGCAGCAAGCGCTTGCTTTTTTTGATCAAGTTGTAACGCTATTTGCGCACGTTGCAGCCAAAGTTCAGCTTTATCAGGGGTTTTATTAAGTAATTCTTTTAGTAACGCATTTGCCTGACTTAAATCACCCGATTCAATTAACGCAAACAATAGCCCTTGTTGATATTGGCTTGTTTCTGGCGCTAGCATTAGCGCCTGACGGTACGCCGCTACTGCGCTCCAAGGTTGGCTATGCTGCACGTGTATATAAGCAAGTTGCGCATAACTTTGTGCATCAGCTTGGCCAAGTTCAATACTGTGAACTAGGTGTGTTTGTGCTTTGTCATACTTTGCTTGTTGCATGTATAAAAGGCTCAAACCTTGGTGTGCTTTTACTAAATCAGGTGAGGCTTTTAAACACGCTAGGTACGCTAGTTCAGCGTTATTAAAGTCTTTTGTTGAAAGCAGAACTTGTGCACGTAATAAGTTTAAAGCAGTGCTATCTTGGCTTATATCACGGCCTTTAAATAGCGCCGCAACTTCACTGTAATTACCGGCTTGTAATAGTGGTTGTACTTGGCGAGCAAAACCGCGCTCGGTCGGCTCAATAAGGACCTCTGTAGGGCCTAGTAATTTATTATTTATAGCCAACTGCCATGTTGGATCGCTAGGCGATAAAGTTACTTTTAGTGGCGCACTTTTTAATGTCGTACTAGCAGCGCTTGCATGCACGCTACTTACACCTAATAAAGAGAGTGAGCACATTAAAGTAGTGATAACTGAGCGAGTTAATGGTTTTAGCGTTTTAAATATATTCATATTTTTCATTTTAATAGGCTTAAGGTTTAAATTCGATTGGCCAAATAAAGCGAGCGCGTACGGTTTCACCTTCTTTTTTAGGTGCACTAAAGCGGCTTTGTTTAATAATTTTGTCGATAGCTGGTTTAAGTTCAGGGTATGGGTTTTGTACTACCTCAATTAAACTTAACTTGCCACTTTCATCAATAAATACATCGAGTTTTACAGTAAATACATCAACACCTCGGCGGGTTAAGCTTTTTGGTAAAACGGCCTTGACGGGAGTAAGTAAAGTGGGGAGACCATCGAGTTGATTTAAGCTAAATGCATCCCAATTTACACTCATTGATTGCCATTGTGGCGCGCTTACTTTTACGTTGGGTGTATCGGGTTTTACAATACTTAAATCACTGTTTATCTTAATTTTTACGGCTTGAATTGACGCGCCTGCACCTTCTACCGCTAAGCTTTGCATTGGCTCACTTGTTTGCTGTTGCGATATTGATGGAGGTGGCGGAGGTGGCAGTGCCACCATGGCAATCTCACGTACAACCACTTTGTCTTGTATATGGTGTTCAGCAAGTTGTCCAAGCCATAAAAGCAGTAATGCAGCACTAAGCACAATGAGGCTAAGGCCAAATGCAAACAGCGGATGGCGATTGTTTTTTGTTTTTTGAAGCGGGTTAATCGTGTGCATATTATTGTTTCGTAGCCAAGTTAACTTGCGCTGCGCCTGCCAGCTTTGCTTCGTCAATTACTTGAACAAGTAACTCAGTAGGTACTGTTTTATCAGCTTGAATAACCACAGGGCGTTGTTGCTGTTTTAACATTTGCTCGACACTACTACGTACACCGGCAACACCAATTTGGCCGCCATCAAAGAATACTTGTTGGTTGTCGGTTATTGCTAAAAATATAACTTGCTGCTCAAGACGACTGGCCGATACGGCTTGTGGTTTATCAACCTCAACGCCGCTTTCGCGTACAAATACGGTTGTAACAATAAAAAATATTAGCAATATAAATACCACATCAAGTAGCGGCGACATATCAATATGTTGCCCCGCTTCTTGCTCTAGCTTGTGCTTTAATCGTGATTGCATAGTGTTACCCTAACTGCTTACTTAACGTATGTAATTTAGGATTACGCTGCGAATACGCTAAGTAAGCTTGCATTAACCACGCAGGGATAGCGCACACAAGGCCCAATTGAGTTGTTAGCAATGCATCACCAATGGCGTCACTCATTAACTCGTTATGGCCCAGCGCCATTACTTTAAATGTATCAAGCAAACCAACAATGGTGCCTAATAAACCAAGTAGCGGAAGCGCTGCAGTTAAAATAGAGCTAACTTCTTGCCAATAACCTTTGCGCTGCGCTTGGTATTGTTTAAGGTGCAGTAAGTCATGAAAAATCAGCTGGTATACAAATAAAGCGAGTAAAAGAATACACCAGCAAATAGGGTTACTAACTATTTTTTCAAACATTGTTATCTCCTTTTTCTAGTTGGCTTAGCTGTAATGCAAAGCCTTCTAGTTGGCTGTAATACGCTTTTGCTTTACGCGATAACAGTGCATTTAAAACGAGTGCTGGTATAGCAACGACTAAACCCAGTTCGGTTGTTATAAGTGCTTGTGCAATACCGCCCGATACAACTTCTGGGTCGCCTGAGCCAAACAAGGTCATCATTTTAAATGTTTCGATCATGCCGCTAACAGTGCCTAATAACCCAAGTAGTGGGGCTACTGCTGCAGTAACGGCAATAGCGCCAATAAAGTTATCGAGTTTATGCTTATCATGAATTAACTGATTAAATAACTGATCGTCTCGTACTTGGCCTTTTTCGCTTTGCAGCGTTAAGTTAAATAGCTGCTGCTGCATACCTGAAAATTCACTGCTATTTTCAGCTTTAAAAAGTTGCTGTAATTGCATTTGAGAGTGCATTTTAATTTTACTTAAACGCAGTAGCTGTGCGGCTTTTAATAGCGCAATGGTAAGTGCAAAGCAGGCAAATAAAATAATAGGGATAGCCCATAAACCGCCTTTTTCTAGGTGTTCAAGCGGACTTTCTTGTTGGGCTTGGCTAGTTACTAAGTGCGTTAAACTAGGATCAAAAGTAAGTAATGTAGAGCCTACACCGTTTTGCTTTAAAGTATTATCGAGTGGGTTGTCGTCACTTGTTGATTGTACTAACGCTACTTTTAATGCATTAGATTCATCATCTAAATTTAATAAACCCATAAGTTTAGGTGTTTGCGTACTAAACCATGCAACAGGCCCGACTTGAAGGGTATTAGCTTGGCTTAATTCGCCATTACTTAGCACAACCGATTGTTTTTTTAACTGTGGATAAAGTGCCTGCTCTTGATTATTAATTAGCGATACAACACGGCTTAATAACTCGTTTTGGCTATTAGCCGACTCGTTACTGCTAGCACTATTGCTGGTATTTTGGCGTACAAAACGGCTAAGTAAGTTTAATTGATATTGCTGCTGCTGTTGCCAAGTGTCTAATCGGGTTTGTAACTGATCAAGGCTTAATGTGTTTTCGTCAGCTAGGCGGCGATTAACGGCTGCTTGTTCGCGTAATTTACTGAGCGATTGCTGCTTGGTAAAAATTTGCTTTGCAAGGGTCGCTTGCTCTTTTGAAATGCTATTTTGAGTTTTACTTAGAGTACGCTGCGCTGTTTTAATATCACTTAAAATACTTTGCTTAGCATCATCACTGCTAGCTGCAAAAGATATGTTTGCACTAAAAAGTAAAACTGTGGCGCTAAATACTTTAATTATGCTGTTAGTAGCCATTATTTAGCCCCTTGCTGGTTTTTATTTACATAACTTAATATTGGGAGTGTTACCCAATCAGCAGCGCGCTTTTTTTGCTGTACAGCAATACCCAGTGCAACTTGTTCTGCATTAATGCTTGAATCAAACTCCCACTGCCAACCTAAATCACTTGGAAAACCAATACCTACATAACTTAAGTCTTCGCTTACAAACCATGCTTGAGCTGCACCTAAATAAAGCTGCTTAACCCATACTTCTTGCCCGTCAGGATGCTTAATAGCCATTTCGTGAATAGAAATACGTTGTTGAAAATCATTAAGTAGAGTCAGCATTTTTAGTGCTGTTTGTAATTTGTCAGTTGTACTGAGTTTTGAATCGCTTAAATCACCAGCGTTTTTCCAACTACTCAAAAGTGGCGGGGGGAGTTGCACTTGTAATGAAAGTAATTGCCCAGAAATACGTGCTAGTTGATCATTTAATTGCTGTTGATCATTTTCAAGTTCTGATTGCTGAGTTACAAGCTGTTCGCGTTTTTGGGCAAGTTCACTGGTGCTTTTTTTTCTACGCTGATTAAGCTCGCTAAGTTGCTGCTGCTCGGCATTTAGAAGCGTTAAGGTTTGCTCCATACTGCTTTTTTGTTCAAGCCAATGAGTATTTAATTCTGTGTTTTGATTTTCTATTTGTAGCCATTTATTAACGAGTTGTTCTAGCTCACTAACAGTGTCGGCTTTTACTGCCATAGTGCTACAAAGCGCGATAACTACGCTAATTGGTTTAATTAAGCTTCGCATTACTTAACAACAATCCTGAAAGTTACGACAAGCAATTACAAGGACGTAATTACTGTTAATTTTTGAGTGTGTATACAATATAGGAATTCACATAGCAATGCAATTGATAACAGTTATCGTTTACATTGCGTTATTTGAGTGGTAGGATTTCGCCGAAATTAAATATGTACCTTAAATTAACAATAGTTAAGTGCTTAATAAAAACTACGGAGTAACCATGAGTAAGCCATCGAATAAAGGAAATGCGTACGTGAAGCCAATTGCAGCGGTTGTTACAGCTACGCTTTCAACTTGGGCAAGTGCACAGGATGTTCAAGAACTATCGGTAACCAAAGCAGAAACTAAAACTGAGTCTAGTTATGTTGTAGAAAAATCAACGTCGCATAAATACACTCAACCGCTACTCGATACAGCTAAAACGGTAACAGTAATCAACCAAGCGGTAATGAAAGATAGAAACGTAGATAGCCTACGTGATGCTTTGCGTAATGTTTCAGGTATTTCTTTAGCAGCAGGTGAGGGTGGCTCACCTACTGGCGATAGCATGTCGATTCGTGGTTTTAGTGCAACAAATGATATTTTTGTTGATGGTATTCGTGATGTTGCAGGTTACACACGTGATATTTACAACATTGAAGCCGTTGAAGTTGCAAAAGGCCCAGGCTCTGCAGTTTCTGGTCGTGGCGCAACAGGTGGTAGTGTTAATTTAGAAAGTAAAAAGGCGAAGTTAGACAACTTTAACGACGTTTCTCTACGATTAGGTACAGAAAACGATTACCGTGGTCGTTTTGATACTAACATTCAAGTAAACGACACAAGCGCACTACGTATTAATCTTCTTACTGATAAAGGCGATGTTGCAGGTCGTGACCATGTTGAAAACGAAACAAATGCTGTTGCGCTTGCATTTGCAACAGGGCTTGGTACAAACAGCCGTTTTGATTTAAACCTAGAGTATCAACGCCAAGACAATTTACCAGATTATGGTATTCCTTGGGTTTACAGTGATACGCCAGTAGCTGAACTTGCAGATAGTGCACGCTTACCTTCTCCTGTCGACTTTGATAACTTTTACGGTAATATTTACCGTGATTACGAAGATATTGAAGCTTACTCAACAACAGCTCGTTATGAGTATGATTTTTCTCAAAATACTACGTTACGTGTGCAAGGTCGTTTAGGTAAAGTTAAGCGTGAGTCAGTAACAACTGCACCGCGTTATTTCTCGGTTACAACAGGCACTGATATTACCTTTGCAGATGAAAAAACACGTGATACTGAAAATTCACTTGCTGCACTTCAAGTTGATTTAATTGGTAACTATGAATTTGCTGGCTTTACTCACGACGTAGTAGTGGGTGTTGAACTTGCAAATGAAACGTTTACACGCCATAACTTTGTTGCAACTACGCCTGATAACCTAATTGAAGATGGAATACGTAACGACTTATACAACCCTGATGCAACAATTGCATTTACGGGTGTGTACGGCCGTGACGGTACTAGCATTGAAGCTAAAGCTAAAAACCAAGCTATTTATGCATTTGATACAGTGACGCTTAACAAGCAATGGGAAGTTACAGGTGGAATTCGCTTTGATAGCTTCACTACGGATTATCACAACGATTACAATGATCCAAGCGCTTTAATTTCTACAAGTGACGATTTATTTAGCTGGAATGCAGCTGTAGTTTATAAACCTACAGAAAATGGCAGTGTATATTTAGGCGCAGGTAATTCATTTAACCCATCGGCGGAAAGCCTAACGGTATCTACGCGTTCAAATGCAGCTGATTTAGACGCAGAAGAAAGCCGCAGTTATGAATTAGGAACTAAGTGGAGCCTAATGGATGGCCGCCTGCAGACTAATGCTGCACTTTTCCGTACTGAAAAAACCAATGCCCGTACTGATGACCCATTTGCAGATAGCTCAAGTGACGAAATACTCGGTGGTGAGCAGCGCGTTCAAGGTTTAGAGCTTTCAGCAACGGGCCTAATTACTAAAGAGTGGACTGTAATTGCTTCATACACTTACCAAGATAGCGAAGTAACAGAAGCATTAGGCGACGACGCAACTCAAATCGGTAACGAGCTTGCACGTACGCCTAAAAATAGCGCGAGTGTTTGGACTACGTACGATATGTCGGATAAGTTATCGTTTGGTTTAGGTGCGCAGTATGTAGGTGAGCGTTACAACGGTACTACGTCAACACGCTCTCGTGCGCCAGGTTATACTATTTTTGACCTAATGGTTGCGTATGACATATCAAAAGATTTGAGCCTGCAGCTTAATGGTGAAAACCTAGGTGATAAAGATTACGTTGATCAGTTAGGTGGTGGACACTTTGTACCAGGTGATGGTCGTAAGTTTAGTTTAACAGCGAGCTACTCTTTTTAATTTTAAAACAAATTAAAAAATAAAAGTAAGCATAAGGGCAGGCCTATTACCTGCCCTTAATTATTTGATGAAAATGTGAGAGGGCGCACATGATAGTTAAAATTCCAGAGCTATTAACGAAAGAAGAAGTGGCGTATTGCCATGAGGTTTTGCTTAAAGCGCAGTGGGCCGATGGCAGTATTACCGCAGGGCATCAATCAACCAAAGCAAAAAATAACTTACAGCTACCTGAAAATAGTCCTGAATGCCAAGAGCTTGGCGATATTATTATGGCAGCTCTTGCGCGTAGTAATTTGTTTATGTCGGCTGCACTTCCTGCAAAAATTTTTCCTCCGTTATTTAATTGCTATCAAGGCGGGCAATCGTTTGGTGTACATGTAGATAATGCAATTAGACAAGTGCCGGGTACGCCAGTAAAAATTCGTACAGATGTATCAATGACGTTATTTATTAACGATCCTGAAGACTATGAGGGCGGTGAACTTGTTATTGAAGACACTTATGGCTCACACAGTGTAAAGCTGCCCGCAGGCAGTATGGTGTTATACCCTTCAACGAGTTTACATCGTGTAATGCCAGTAACGAGTGGGCGCAGATTAGCCTCATTTTTTTGGCTGCAAAGCATGGTAAACAGCGACGAAAAACGTGGTTTGTTATTTGATTTAGATATGTCGATTCAAAGTTTGCGCAGCAAAGTAGAAGATAGCCCAGAGATTATTCAATTAACAGGTGTGTACCATAACTTACTAAGACAGTGGGCACAGACATAACGAATATACTCGTTATTACATACTGGATATAAGTATTTAAATATAAGTAATTAAAAGCTGCGCTTTTCGCGAGAGCAAGCGCTACGCCTACAGCCAAAACTTAACGCTATGGTTTAATTACCTGTAGACGCGCAGCTTGCTGGCGTGACGCGCGAAGCTCGTAATTTCTAGGTTTTGGTTTCTTCTCATTTATTCCTCTTTTTCTTCTCTTTGTGCAATAAGGTTTTAAGTGATTTATTCACAAAGAGGCTAAGAGGTCGCTGCGCTTTAGAGAAGCAAAACTACATAATTACTATGTTTTCTCACTTGCCGTTTTTGCTTAACCCTTATAACCGTTAGGGTTATTTGACTGCCAGCGCCAGGTATCTTGCATCATTTCATCAATACCGCGCACGGCTTCCCAGCCAAGTTCATTAAGTGCTTTTTCTGGCGCTGCATAACACGCTGCAATATCACCAGGGCGGCGAGGTGAAACCTGATAGGGTACAGCCTGATCGCTTGCTTTAATAAATGCATTAACCATTTGTAGTACAGAGTAACCATTACCAGTACCTAGGTTATAAACTAATGCACCCGTACTGCTGGCAATTTTATCAAGCGCTTTTAAATGACCAATCGCTAAATCTACAACATGTATATAGTCGCGCACACCGGTGCCATCAACTGTGTCGTAGTCATCACCAAATACAGCGAGTTGCTTTAATTTACCTACCGCTACTTGTGCGATAAACGGTAAAAGGTTGTTTGGAATACCATTAGGATCTTCACCAATTAAGCCCGACTCATGTGCACCCACTGGATTAAAGTAACGCAAAATAGCAAACGCAAAACGCTCATCTGATTTAGCGATATCTTGTAGCATCATTTCAACCATTAGTTTAGATGTGCCGTAAGGGTTGGTAGTACCGCCTACAGGGAAATCTTCTTTGATTGGTAAGCTTGCTGGGTCGCCGTAAACCGTGGCTGACGAGCTAAATACCAATTTAAATACACCCGCATCGCGCATCGCATCAACAAGCGTAAGCGTACCTTGAACGTTGTTTTGATAGTACTCAACTGGCTTTGCAACCGACTCGCCTACTGATTTTAAACCCGCAAAATGTATAACACTATCAACCGTATGTTTTGCAAATACAGAATCTAAAAAGGGTTTATCGAGAATATCGCCTTGGTAAAAAGTGGCTTCTTTACCTGTTATATTTTTTACGCGCGCAAGTGATTCTTGTGATGAGTTACTTAAATTATCAATAACAACAACATCGTTACCTTGCTGTAAAAGTTCTAAAACAGTGTGCGAGCCAATATAGCCTGCGCCACCGGTTACTAAAATAGTCATGAAAGCTCCGTGGGTACCTTTTATCAATTAAGTTAATTTCACCATAAATAGAGGTGATTTACATGTTTTATCTGTAATTTATATGATTTTAATCGTATTTTTTTGATATCAGAACATTAAATACTTTTGATTACATTTTGTGCGAAACAAGTAACACTTGATTCGTAAGATTAAGTTATAGTTAATAAACAAGTGCTAAAATAGCTTTAGTAATAGCTAATGCTAGGTTTACTCCAATCCACACTTTTGTGATTGGTTACCTCTTTGGAGAAAGATATGAATTTAGTTAAAAAAATAGCAACAACAATGTGTATCGCATTACCTGCGCTTGCCCATGCTGGTGAGTCTGTTGTTAAATGGAATGACTTTAATGATTATCGTGATGTGCGAGCGTCTAACCAAGCTAAGGGCTCGTATCACAAAAGTATTGCGGCAAGTTTTGAAAAACATATGTCTAAATTAGCTGAGCAACTACCAAAAGATTATAAGTTAAACGTAGAGTTTACTGATTTAGATTTAGCGGGAGATGTGCGTTATGGTGGTATGGAGGAAATTCGTGTAGTAAAACCAATATACTTTCCACGAATTAAGCTTAATTATTCGTTAACCGATAACGACGGTACCGTGCTTAGTAAAGATACTGATGTGGAGCTCAAAGATATGGGCTTTATGGATAAAATTAAAATGGGCCGCGAAGAATCACTATATTACGAAAAACGCTTATTAACGCAGTGGTTTGGTGAGCAAATATTACCAAGTTTAGATTAACTTAAAATAAAAATGCCGCTAAATAGCGGCATTTTTATTTTTAAGCTTTACTTAAAAGTAGCTAACAGCGTGAGTATTTGTTGTAACTTAATAACGGTTGTTTTAAGTTTTTCTTCATCAAAACCATCGTTAGATAAGCTTTCAACGTCAGCGGCTACGTCAAGAACATACGGCTTAAAGCGTTTAGCTTCAAAGCTAAAACCAGCATCTTTTGCAAATAAGGCTTTAAATTTGCCATGGCCTTGCTGTTGTAGTTCATCGAGTTTTTTGTCGGCATCAAGCGCCTGACGATAAACAATTTTTAAATTAGTATTGAGTTGTTCAATAATTGAATCCATGGTTTTCCTAAAGCTTTGTACTGCATGGCCGACATAATACTTGGATTACATTTAAAAGTCAGGTTTGTTATATGAATATATCAGGCACAAGTTTACCCGCTGTTTCTGGCTCAGGCCAAGGCAGTGAGCTTTATAGCGCTGCTTTATCTAAAAAGCAGCAACTGGCAGATGGCGCAGCAGCACTTGCACTTATTGAAGGTGCTGCACAATCGTCAAGTGCACAAACACCGGCTAAGTCGGTAACTGCATCATTGGGTAACAACGTAAATATATATGTTTAAATTAGCTTAAGATCGATAGGTGTTTTGCTTTTTTGACCACCTATTTCTCTCACTAATTTAGGCACTAAAAATCCAGGCAGGGCTTTTAATAGCTCTGCCATTATTTTTATCGCGTCTTCTTCGTTAATATCAAAGTGGCTGGCCCCTTCAACTTTATCGAGCAAATACAAATAATACGGCAATACGTCTGCGTCAAATAACGCTTCGCTTAAATTTATTTGCGCATCGAGCGTATCATTCACATCTTTTAAAATTACAGCTTGGTTTAAAAGCGTTACGTTTGCTTGTTTAAGCTTTTGCATAGCAGCTTTAAAGTCAGCGTCTATTTCGTTGGCGTGGTTTATGTGATTAATAAAAATAATTTTTAATGGCGATTTTGCTAATCGCTCACATAACTCATCGGTAACCCGCGTCGGTATAACTACTGGTAAACGACTATGAATTCGCATTCGTTTAATTTGTGGTAATTGCTCAAGCTCATCTAAAAACCAACTTATTGCATCGTCTTTGGCCATCAGCGGATCGCCACCACTTAAAATCACTTCGTTTATATTGGCATCAGATTTTATGTAGCTTAGTGTTTCAAGCAGGCTTTTTTTATTAAGTTGGTTTTCTTGATACGGAAAATGCCTTCTAAAGCAGTAACGACAATTGACTGCACAGCCGGTTTTAAACATTACTAAAACACGCGATTTATACTTATGTAAAACGCCTGGTTGGTCGTTATCTTGCTCAAGTAGGGGATCTTTATTAAAACCCGACTTAGTTAAAAATTCTTGATGGCGTGGCATAACTTGTAGCAAAAGAGGATCGTTTGGATCGCCTTTGCGTATTTTTTTTATAAAAGGGATAGGCACGCGTACCGGAAATAAACTACGGGCTTTTAGGTCGTTTTCATGGACTTGGCTCGATAAACCGACCATTTCAAGCAAGGTTTTTGGGCAGGTAACTACATTTGCTAATTCTTTTTGCCAGTTTTTATGCAAATTTGCTTCATTTCTTTGTATCATTGGCATGTAGATTACTCGAAAAAATATAAATAGAGGAAACGATGGCGAATTATAGCACCAACGAGTTCAAGGGCGGCCTAAAAATTATGATGGACGGCGAGCCTTGCAGTATCTTAGAAAATGAAATGGTAAAACCTGGTAAAGGCCAGGCGTTCAACCGTGTTCGTATCCGTAAACTTATCTCTGGTAAGGTGCTTGAAAAAACCTTTAAATCGGGTGAATCAGTTGAAGGTGCTGATGTAATGGATACCGATTTAGCGTATCTATACACAGACGGCGAATTTTGGCATTTCATGAACAACGAAACATTTGAGCAAATTGCTGCTGACGAAAAAGCACTAGGCGATGCAGTTAAATGGTTAGTTGAAAATGATTTATGTACAATTACATTATGGAACGGCAGCCCTATTGCTGTTACACCACCTAACTTTGTTGAGCTTGAGATCACTGAAACAGATCCTGGCCTTAAGGGTGATACAGCGGGTACTGGTGGTAAACCAGCAACGCTTAGCACAGGCGCTGTAGTACGAGTTCCATTATTCGTACAAATTGGCGAAGTAATTAAAGTAGACACTCGTAACGGTGAATACGTAAGCCGTGTTAAGTAAGCTTTAACATTGTTTATAAAATCCCAGCTTAAGCTGGGATTTTTTTTGGAGAAAATATGTCAGCAGATCTTTGGGCCCCAAGCGCAAGCATTGAAACACTAAAACAACGTGCAGCGATATTACGTAGCATTCGTGAGTTTTTTTATGCACGTGATGTAATGGAAGTAGAAACGCCGAGCTTAAGCAGTGCCAGTGTAACCGATGTGCATTTGGCCAGTTTTAACACCACATTTGTAGGCCCAGGGCATGCTGGTGGGCTCCCTCTTTTTTTACAAACATCTCCAGAGTTTGCTATGAAACGCTTGTTAGCAGCAGGCTCAGGCGCTATTTTTCAGCTTTGTAAAGCATTTAGAAATGAAGAAGCAGGTCGTCATCATAATCCTGAATTTACAATGCTTGAATGGTATCGCCCAGGCTTTGATGAATTTGCACTTATGGATGAAATGGATGAGCTAATGCTGCTTGTTTTAGATGTTGAGCCGGCAACAAGGCTTACTTATCAGCAAGCGTTTGAACAAGCACTTGGGCTCGATCCGCTAACAGCGAACCTAGAGCAATTAAAGCAACTAGCGTGTGAACAGGGATTTGCTGATATAGCCCAAAATGAAACGCATAAAGATACCTTACTGCAATTATTATTTTGTATGAAAGTGGAGCCCACAATAGGACAAGATAAGCCATGTTTTGTGTATCACTTTCCAGCTTCTCAAGCGGCACTTGCACAAATTTGTGAACATGATGCACGCGTAGCTGGGCGCTTTGAGCTTTATTATAAAAATATGGAATTGGCGAATGGCTTTAACGAACTCACAAATGCCAGCGAGCAAGCTAAACGTTTTAATGAAGATAACGCATACCGAGCTGAAAACGGTTTAAAGCAAGTACCAATGGATACGCGTTTAATTAAAGCGCTGGAGCATGGATTACCACAATGCGCAGGGGTTGCTTTGGGGATTGATAGGCTGGTAATGCTCGCAACAAATAAACAAAAAATTAAAGACGTAATAGCGTTTGATGTGCAAAGAGCGTGATGCTTGGCCTTTAGGCGCACAGCTTGCTGGCGCGTTAAAGCGAAGCTTTAAAAAAGTTGTTCGATTATATGCCGGTTATGCTTAGTTTAAAGTAATTAGAAGCAGCGCTTCTCACGTGAGCAAGCTCGACGTCTTGTATCTCTCATTGATATGCAAAGAGCGTGATGCTTGACCTGTAGGCGTGCAGCTTGCTGACGCGTTAAAGCGAAGCTTTAAGCTCTTTTTATTTGGTTAGTTTAAAGTAATTAGAAGCTTCGCTTCTCACGTGAGCAAGCTCTACGTCCACAACACATTTTATTATTATTTATGTCTGATATGCAAAGAGCGTAATGCTTGGCTTGTAGGCGTAGCTGGAATGCCTGTAGGTGCGAATTTATTTCGCGCTCATGTAATTTAACTTTATAAAAAGTGAGGTATAAAACCTCACTTACAAATAAAAACACCGCGTTTAATTTAAACGCGGTGTTTTTATTTGCTTGCAGAAAGCTTTCATTTGAAAGCCAACGGCTGTGCTTTACAGATTAAGTGTAAACGTAACACCTGCAACACGAGGCTCACCTAATTGTGTGTAGGTATGCGTTGCGTAACCATCTTGTGGATCGTTACCAAACTCAAAACCACGTGTAGGGACTGTCTCGTCAAACACGTTACGAGCCCATGCGCGAACTGCCCACATGTCTGCTTCGTAGCCAAAGCTTAAGTTAACTAAGTTGCTGCTTGGTGCCTGTGAGTTATGACTATCTGAGAAGTAGTAGTCGTCCTTACCTTCAACACCAATCATACCGTAAAGCTCACTTGTAAAGTTATAGCGAGCAGTAAACGCATACTGGTATTTAGGTGACTGTGCTTGCTCACGACCGTCTTGGTTTAAGCCAGACTGCGTTACAAAGTCATCTATTTCAGTGTTTAAGTAACCAGCACTACCTGTTAAAAATAGATTATCAGTTAGTTGGTAACTACCTTCAACTTCAAGTCCGTAGTTGCTACCAGAACTTGCGTTATCAACATAACCGGTAAATTGCTGACCTTCTACTTGCCATGCTTTTAACTGAATATCGTCGCGGTGCATGTAAAATGCAGCTAAGCGAAGCGTAAATTTGTCATCAAGTGATGAACCTTTAACACCAAATTCGCCGCTCCATAAATATTCAGGGTCGAAACTGGTGTGTTGCTGGAAAAAATCAGCGCTTAGGTTTAAGCCTTCATCTTTAGCTTTCGCTAGTGCTTCTGAGTTAATACCGCCGGCCTTGTAGCCACGGGTTATGCTGGTGTAGATCATAGTGCGATCAATCACTTGATATTCAAGTGCTATTTTACCGCCAACCATTACGTCGTCGGTGTCTTGTATAAAGCCATTGCTATCGGTGTAGTCGCCTTGGTATTGCTCTACACGTAAACCTGTAATTAATGTTGTTTTAGGGCCAATTGGAGTCGCTACTTGACCATATACTGCAACGTTACTCGTTTCGTAAGTTGAAGAAAACGGGCTTGCTAACCATGTGTATTGGCGCTCTAAATCAACGTCACGGTTTTGGTAATAAATACCCGCAACCCAGTTACCCGTTTTAGAATTAAACTGTAAATCTACAGACTGATCGTCGCGATCGCGGCTGTATAAATCGGTTGAGCTGTATCCATCTGGATGTAAGCCAGCAGCACATAACTTTGGCTCACTTGTATCGTTACATACCCAGTCTTCGTCAAAGCTGTAAAGTAATTCGGTATCAATAGCCGATAGGTTTAGATTTAAATCAAAAGCGTCAAAACCCGTATAAGTATTCTTAACACCTATAGCGTAGCTTTCTTGATTATCTTGGCCTGGTTCATCGGCAACACTATTGCGGCTGTTATCAAGCGTAAACGCATCGTAGCCGTTGTTTATATCAATATAGTGAAGGTTTAGCTCAGTATTTAAATGCTTTGTAAGCTGACTGTTTATTTTAAAGCGGGCTACTTGTTCGTCTTGATTTTGTGTTTCGTCATTTAAGTACAAGTTATCTACGTAACCGTCTGACTTTCTGCGAAAGTAGCTAACGCGTGCGCTAGTGTCATCTGTTAAGCCTGTGCTTGCTGCAATGCCTGCTTCGCGGGTGTTGTATGTGCCAGCACCTACTTGTAGTTTTAAACTTGGATCGCTCGTGGCTTTAGCTGAACCCATTTGGATCATACCGGCCATACCGTCTGCGCCAAAGCGTGTACCTTGTGGACCACGGTAAATTTCTACTTGGTCTATATCAAATAATAATGAGCTGCCACCAAGGCCAGAATAGTTAATACCATCAATAACTAAGCCTACAGATGGATTAATAGGATCTACAAATTGTGAACGAAGTCCCACGCCACGAATTTGAATATAACGACCGCGCGACGCACCAGATGCAAAATTTATATTGGCGGTACTGCCTAACATTTCGTCTAAGTAACTTGCACCACGTTGATTAATTTCATCTTCGCTGAATAAGCTCGCACTCGCGCTTAAAGTTTGAATGCTTTCGCGCTGAAAATCGCCAGTTACAACAATTCTTTCTAGGTCGCTATCATCAGCGTTAGCTGCAATTGGTGCACCAAGCAGCGGTAAAAGTGCGGCAGTAATTAAAGACAAACGTAAGTTCATTGGGTTACTTAACTCCATTTTAGGGACTCGTATGGTAGCAATTATTTAAACACATGTGCTATAAACGCAGCAATTATACGTTAAATAATCAGGATTACTAATATGACCTTTAAAGTTGACTTCAAAGTACGTGATTACGAATGTGACTTACAAGGCATTGTAAACAACAGCGTCTATTTTAATTATTTAGAGCATGCTCGACATGAGTTCTTGTACGCACACGGTATTGATTTTGCTCAGTTAGCAAAAGATAAAATTAACCTAGTCGTGATGCGCAGCGAAATGGACTATAAACATTCACTATTACCAGGTGATGAATTTTATGTGGCTGTGGAGCCGCAGCGTATTAGTCGTTTAAAATTTGCGTTTAAGCAAACGGTTATACGTAAAAGCGATGAAAAAGTAATGCTCAATGCACTGGTTATAGGAACGTCTGTTAATGAAAAAGGTAGACCGTTTTTACCTGAGCAAATAGATAGCGTATTCAAAACTACAACTTAGTACTTAATCGCATAACTTTTGAACTATCATAGAACAAAAATTTACATTTAAAACATGCATTTTTAACGGATAAAGGACATAAATATTGTTACAATTACATTAATTAGACAATTAGTTAGTAGTAGCATGAAATTAACAGCAATACCGATGCTTATAGTCGGTTTATGTGTTGGTTGCGCATCAACAGGGACGGTTACCAGTGAGCAGCTTAAATACACCCAATGGCAATTATCACGTGTTGATGGTTTAGCAATTCCACCTTCGTTTAATGCATCAATGAGCTTTATTGAAGCACTGCAAGTAAACGGTTTTGCTGGCTGTAACAAATTTTTTGGTGAAGGCTCGCTTGAAGAAAGTAACCTTACCGTAAGTAAATTAGGAATGACGCGCAAGTCGTGCGGCGAAGAGCTTGATGAGTTTGAGCAGCAGTTATTACAAGCCTTAAAGCAAGGTGCCGAGCTTAAAATGCAAGACCAGCAATTAGTCATGCAAGGCGAGCAAACATTTGTGTTTATCCCTAAATAATTTTAAGTTTTTGAAAAACAGCCCCTTGCGGGCAGTTTTTAACTGACGTACACTCAGCGCAGATTTGTTGAATAATATCTTCGAATCGACGAACAAAATTTATATATCAATACTTGTCGGAGTGCCAAAGCTAAGTAATTAGTTTTTGGCTGAGATCGCGAAAGCGGGATCCGTGAACCTGATCAGGTTAATACCTGCGTAGGGAACAAGCTGCCTAAAATGGGACGCTTGTGCGTCTTTTTTTATGCGCACAATAAAGTGATTTTGTTTATTTTAGGCTGCAAAGTAGCATGTACGCTACTTTACGATCTTTCTCTATTCCTCGGAATATCTGACAAGACAACCCTTAAGCAATGAGGCAAGTCATGTCAAATACTACAAATAAAGCGTCACGCCGAGAAACTCGTGCTGCCGCGTCTGAATATATTTATAACTTAACGGGTCAACCGTTCCCAAATTCTCATAAAGTATACGTTGAAGGTACTCAACCAGGCGTGCGCGTTGGTATGCGTGAAATCACGTTAAGTGATACGTTTATTGGTGGCACAGATGAAAACCCTGTTTATGAGTCAAACGATCCGCTACGTGTTTACGATACGTCGGGCCCGTATACCGATCCTAATTTTGAACTAGACGTGCGCAAAGGCTTACCAAAATTTCGTGAACAATGGATTGAAAACCGTGGTGACACTGAAATTTTAGAATCAGTGACGTCGCAGTTTTCGCAGCAGCGCATGGCAGATGAAGGGTTGGATCATATTCGCTTTGATCACCTTCCAAAAATTCGCCGTGGTGTCGCTGGTAAAAACGTAACGCAAATGCACTACGCACGCCAAGGGATTATTACCCCTGAAATGGAATACGTAGCTGTTCGTGAAAATATGGGGCGTGCAGAAATTCGTAAAGAATTACTTGCCGCGCAGCATAAAGGCGAGTCGTTTGGTGCGAGTATTCCTGAATTTATTACCCCAGAATTTGTACGCGACGAAATAGCCCGTGGTCGCGCTATTTTACCAAATAATATAAACCATCCAGAAACAGAGCCTATGATTGTCGGTCGTAACTTTTTAGTAAAAGTTAATGCCAATATTGGTAATTCATCGGTTAGCTCATCTATTGAAGAAGAAGTAGAAAAAATGGTGTGGTCTACCCGCTGGGGCGCAGACACAGTGATGGACTTGTCAACGGGGCGTTACATTCACGAAACGCGCGAATGGGTTGTACGTAACTCGCCTGTACCTATTGGCACAGTACCGATTTATCAAGCGCTTGAAAAAGTAAATGGTGTGGCTGAGGATTTAACGTGGGAGATTTTCCGCGATACGCTTATTGAACAAGCCGAGCAGGGTGTTGATTACTTTACTATTCATGCCGGTGTACTGCTTCGTTACGTACCAATGACCGCTAAACGTGTAACCGGTATTGTGTCGCGCGGTGGCTCAATTATGGCTAAGTGGTGTTTAGCGCATCACAAAGAAAACTTTTTATACACGCACTTTGAAGACATTTGCGAAATTTTAAAACAATACGATGTGTGTTTTTCACTCGGTGATGGCCTTCGCCCAGGTTCTATTGCTGATGCCAACGATGAAGCGCAGTTTAGTGAACTGCGCACATTAGGTGAACTGACTAAAATTGCGTGGAAGCACGACGTACAAGTATTTATTGAAGGCCCAGGGCATGTGCCAATGCACATGATTAAAGCCAATATGGATGAGCAATTAAAGCATTGCGACGAAGCGCCTTTTTATACTTTAGGGCCGTTAACGACCGATATTGCACCAGGGTACGATCATATCACCTCAGGTATTGGGGCGGCCCAAATAGCATGGTACGGCTGTGCAATGCTTTGTTATGTAACACCTAAAGAGCATTTAGGCCTGCCAAATAAAGAAGATGTAAAAGAAGGCTTAATTACCTACAAAATTGCAGCGCACGCCGCCGATTTAGCAAAAGGTCACCCAGGTGCGCAAGAGCGTGATAACGCGCTATCAAAAGCACGCTTTGAATTTAGATGGCATGACCAATTTAATATAGGTTTAGATCCAGACCGTGCTCGCGAATATCACGACGAAACCCTGCCGCAAGAGTCAGGTAAAGTGGCTCACTTTTGCTCTATGTGTGGCCCTAAATTTTGCTCTATGAAAATTAGCCAAGAAGTGCGCGATTACGCTAAAGATTTAGAAACACGCGGTATTGATCCAAATGACGCTGGCGAGGCTATTGAAATCAAAATGATTGATGTAGAAGCCGAAATGAAAGCTAAATCTGCCCAGTTTAAGCAAACAGGCTCAGAAATTTACCACAAAGCGGTATAGCAAGAATTTAGATGCAGATGTAGGTGAGGTTTTATACCTCGCTTCTTTAAATATTGAAGAAGTGCGAGTGAATTCGCACCTACTAATAACTGCTTTGGAGGTTTTATGTTTTATAACATTGCTGTGGTGGGTTTTGGTTTAGCAGGGCGCTTAGCTGCCCTTGAGCTAAGTAAGTTGCATCATGTAACGGTGTTTGAAGCAGACGATGAGCAAACCCCAAATAGCGCCGGTAAAGTGGCAGCAGCCATGCTGGCACCGCTGGCTGAATCGGTGTTATGCGAGGCTGATTTAGCTTTAATGGGGCTTGATTCAATGAAGCGCTGGCCAGAAATAGTGAGTGAACTTGAGGGGGATGTGTTTTTTCAGCAGCAAGGCACATTGGTTGTTGCGCATCAGCAAGATAAAGGCGATCTACAAAGCTTTACTCAGAGAATAAAGCCCATAGCAGGGCATAGCGCTCAGGCATTGAATGCTCAGCAAATAGCGCAGTTAGAGCCAGAGCTTGCTAATCGGTTTAACCAAGGTCTATTTTTACCCTGCGAGGGGCAAATAGATAACCAAGCCTTTTATAAAGCAAGTTTTACCATGCTCAACAAGCGCAAAGTTAAGTGTGTGTTTAACCAGCGCGTAACCATTAAAAATGGTGAAATAAATAATCGACCATTTGACTACATTATAGATTGTCGTGGGCTTGGTGCTAAAAGCGATAAACCACTTAGAGGTGTACGCGGCGAAGTAGCAAGGTTATACGCACCAGAGGTAAATTTAATCAGGCCAGTGCGTTTAATGCATCCGCGTTACCCAATTTATATAGCGCCTAAACCTAATCATGAATATGTAATTGGTGCGACCGAAATTGAATCGCAAGATAGCGGCGCCGCAACAGTGCGATCAACTCTTGAGTTACTCTCAGCGGCTTATACCGTACACAGCGGATTTGCCGAAGCACGACTACTTAATATTCAAGCCGGATTACGCCCTGCATTTAGCGATAACCGACCAGAAGTAACACAAGTTGGTAATGTAATTAGCATTAACGGCTTGTATCGACATGGTTATATGTTGGCACCTGCATTAGTGGCGCAAGTAGTTTCACGAATAGAGTGAGAATAAAATGAACATTACAATTAATGGCGAGCTACTTAATGTTAATAGCAAAGCACTCGTTGAGGTACTTCAAAGTTTTGGTGCAGTTGCGCCTTTTGCTGTGGCTGTTAATGGCGAATTTATTCCACAAAGTCGGCACAGTAACTATGTACTTAATGAAGGCGACAGTGTTGAGTTGCTGTCACCCATTCAAGGCGGATAAAGCTCATGCAAACTAAAGACTGTTTAACTATTTATGGAGAGCAAATAAATAGCCGTTTATTAATAGGCTCTGCACTTTATCCGTCGCCTGATATTATGACCCAATCAATAGTTGCCTCTGGGGCTGAAATTGTTACCGTGTCGCTTAGGCGCCAACAAAGTGCAGCAGCCGGTGATGACTTTTGGCAGTTAATAAAAAATACAGGTTTAAAAATACTCCCTAATACCGCAGGGTGCCACAGTGTTAAAGAGGCCATAACGCTTGCAAAAATGTGCCGTGAGGTATTTGCCACCGACTGGATTAAGCTGGAGCTGATTGGCGATGATTACAATTTACAGCCTGACCCTTTTGCGTTACTTGAAGCGACAAAAATATTAATTAATGATGGCTTTAAAGTATTACCTTATTGCACCGATGACTTAGTACTTTGTCAGCGCTTAAATGAGCTAGGGTGTGAGGTGCTTATGCCGTGGGGGGCGCCAATAGGTACAGGTAAAGGCTTGTTAAATAGCTATAATTTAAAAACTATTCGAGAGCGTTTACCCGATACCACATTAATAGTAGATGCAGGTTTAGGTTTGCCATCGCATGCCTGCCAAGCACTCGAAATGGGGTATGATGCGGTATTATTAAATTCAGCCATTGCAGGGGCGGGTTGCCCAATTACTATGAGCCGCGCATTTAAAGCCGCAGTTGAAGCAGGGCGCTTTGCATATCAAGCAAAAGCAATGCCTGAAAAAGACGTTGCAGCCCCATCAACCCCAACAATGGGTATGCCATTTTGGCATCAGCAGTGAAGGAGAGAATATGAATAACGTAGTGTGGACTATTGCCGGTTCTGATTCGGGCGGCGGCGCAGGTATTCAAGCTGATATAAAAGCAATGCAAAGTTTTGGTGTACATGGCTGCACGGCAATTACGGCGCTTACTGCACAAAATAGTTTAGGCGTAGAAGCTATTAATGCGGTGTCTACCGATATTATTGAATCGCAGTTACTAGCGCTTGAAAAAGACATGAAAGCCAAAGTGATAAAAATTGGCATGCTAGCCAATGTGCAGCAAATTCAGTTGATCAGCGAACATATAAGTCACTATAAAGCTAAGTGGCCGGTGCCTCCCGTTATTGTATATGACCCTGTTGCGATTGCCTCAAGCGGTGACTTACTAACAGAAGAAGACACAGTAAGCGCAATAAAAGAATGTTTACTGCCGCTGGTGGATGTAATAACCCCAAACACCCACGAAACACAGTTATTAACCGGTGTGTATTTAATTGGCCCAGCTGCAATAAAAGAAGCGGCTAATAAGTTATTAAGCTGGGGCGCAAAAGCCGTTGTTATTAAAGGCGGACATTGGGATTACCCAAGTGGCTACTGCATTGATTATTGTATTGATAGTAATACGCAAAATGGTGAAGAATACTGGTTAGGCAATCAAAAAATACAAACCCCGCATAACCACGGCACCGGATGTAGCATGGCTTCGGTCATTGCTGCGTGTTTAGCTAAAGACTACCCATTAAAAGATGCCTTTATTTTAGCTAAAGCATATATAAACCAAGGGCTAAAACAGTCGGTACGCTATGGCGAAGGGATTGGACCGGTTGCTCATACATGGTTCCCCACTAATTTAGCTGACTACCCACAAGTAATTGAGCCCGGTAGCTGGCTGGGCGATGAACTAGATTTTGATGTGCCGCTTGATTTTAATATGGCTGCTGATTTTGCACCTTGTGAAAGTAAATCGCTTGGCTTGTATGCAGTTGTAGATAGTATAGATTGGTTAGAAAAGTGCTTACAACAAGGCATTAAAACAGCGCAGTTACGCGTTAAAAATAAAACGCAAGACGAGCTTGATGGGCTCATTAAGCAAGCTGTTGAGCTGGGCAAGCAATACAACGCACAGGTATTTATAAACGACTACTGGCAGTTAGCTATTAAGCACGGTGCATATGGCGTGCATTTAGGGCAAGAGGATTTAGACATTGCTAATTTAGCGGCAATTAAAGACGCAGGGTTAAGGCTTGGGCTTTCTACTCATGGTTTTTATGAAATGTTGCGTGCGCATAATTATCGCCCTAGTTATATGGCATTTGGCGCTATTTACCCAACCACAACAAAAGATATGACAGGTCAAATACAAGGCCTTGAAAAGCTGATTAAGTTTGTACCACTTATGCAAAGCTACCCAAAAGTAGCAATAGGCGGTATTGATTTAAGCCGTGCTGAGCAGGTAGCGAAAACAGGCGTGGGCAGTGTTGCCGTAGTGCGTGCGATTACCGAAGCTGATAATTACGTAGAGGCTATAAGCGCTCTGCAAGTGGCTATAAGCAGTGCCAATTAAAACTAACAAGGCTGATAAACGTGAGTGAGCTAAGCGATAAAGAAACTCTGCGTTACAGCCGCCATTTGTTGCTTGAAGAAGTTGGGCTTGAAGGGCAATTAGCACTTAAATCCTCAACGGTTGCTGTAGTGGGGGCTGGTGGTTTAGGTAGTCCAGCACTTTTATATTTAGCCGCTGCGGGTGTTGGAACGCTTATTTTAATTGACGATGATGAGGTGGAGCTTTCAAACTTACAACGCCAAGTGCTTTATAAAATAAATCACCTAGGACAAAGCAAGGTCGCCGCAGCGGGTAAAGTATTAGCGAGCCTGAATAATCAAATAGACATAGTAACGCATTGCCAAAAGTTAGATGAGAGTAACGCAACTAACATGTTAAAAGGGGCTGACATAGTACTTGATTGCTCTGATAACTTTAGTACTCGCTATAGTGTTAATCGTTATTGTATTAGTAATAAAACACCGTTAATTTCTGGTGCTGCACTCGCAACCAAAGGGCAATTAATGGGCTTTGATTTTAGGCAAAGTGATAGCCCGTGTTATGGCTGTGTTTTTCCACAGGGCGAAGCTACACCGGTTATAAATTGCAGTAACGCTGGGGTTATTAGCCCGTTACTTGGTGTAATAGGCTCTATGCAGGCGCAACTTACGCTTAACTTATTATTAGGTCATTTAAGTGGCAGTGTATTTATAACGTTTGATGCGCTTACTTTAAAGCAGCAGCATTTCAAAGTGATTAAAGATTCAGAGTGTAAAGAGTGTGGTAAATAGTTTTTGAGGGGCTTGTGCCTGTTATTAAATGTAGCGTTAAAGAATTAAAAGCTGCGCTTTTCGCGTGAGCAAGCTTCACGCCTACAGTACATCAAAATTCTTACACCAAACTTGTATACGCACAGCTTGCTGGCGTGACGAGCAAAGCTCGTAATTTCTATACCAGATGTCTTCTCATTTACATCTCTTTTGCTTCTCTTAGTGCAATAAGATCTTAAGTGATTTATTCACAAAGAGGTTAAGAGGGCGCTGCGCTTTAGAGAAGTAAAATACATAATTACTATGTTTTATGTCTTCTCATTTACTCCTCTTTTACTTCTCTTTGTGCAATAAGATTTTAAGTAATTTATTCACAAAGAGGTTAAGAGGGCGCTTCGCTTTAGAGAAGTAAAAATAAATAATTACTATGTTTAATATCTTCTCATTTACTCCTCTTTTGTTTCTCTTTGTGCAATAAGATTTTAAGTGATTTATTCACAAAGAGGCTAAGAGGGCGCTGCACTTTAGAGAAGCCAATAAGTAAGTAAAGTATTAGTTATAAATATTAAAAGCGGCGCTTTTCGCGTGAGCAAGCTTCACACCTACAAAAATAAAAAAACCGCGTTTAAATAACGCGGTTTTTTAATTTCAAATTAACGATTGATTTAGTCGTTAATTTTTGCAAACGCAGTACCTAAGCGAGTAACCACTTCTGGTAGTTGGTCATCCAGTATTTCAGCTTTATCAGCACCCCATGCTAGTACCACAGTAGAGCCTAACTTAAAGCGACCCATTTCTTCACCCTTTTTAAGCGTGATGGCGTTATCGCCAGTGGTTGGGTATTTCCAACTAAATACATCGCTACCTGCTGGTGGCGTGACAGTACCTGCCCAAATAGTTTCTATGCTGGCTACAATTGTTGCGCCAACAAGTACCATAGCAAGCGGACCAATTTCAGTTTCAAAAATTGCTACTACTCGTTCATTACGCGCAAACAAGTTAGGCACGTTTTGCGCGGTAAGTGGGTTTACTGAAAATAAATCACCTGGCACGTAAATCATTTTGCTTAGTGTGCCATCAATTGGCATATGAATACGGTGGTAATCTTTAGGCGCTAAATAAATAGTGGCAAACTTACCGCCTAAAAATGGTGTTGTATCATCTTGTGAGCCGCCTAGTAGCGCTTGTAAGCTGTAATCGTGACCTTTAGCTTGTATTAGCTGTCCGTCAACAATATCGCCTAGCTGGCTGATTGCGCCATCCACTGGATGAATGATGATATTGCTATCTTCTACCATTGGGCGCATGCCGTCTTTTAAAGGGCGAGTAAAAAATTCATTAAAGCTTTTATAGTGAGCCGGATCTGGGTATTGGGCTTCGCTCATATCTACTTTATATTGCTTAATAAATAATTTAATTAAAGTCGTTGTTAAAGCGCCTGCTTTAGCTGCGGCTAATTTACCCACTACGCGTGAAATAAAATGTTTTGGCATTGCGTACTGCATTGCGATTTTAAATTTGTCTAAACTCACAGTATTTATCCTAAATTATACGCGAGGCGCACGGGCGCCTGCACGGCCATCGGCCATTGTTTCTAAAATTCGGTGGTAGCTGTCAAAGCGCAATTGAGAAATTTTGCCATCTGCTACAGCTTCTTTAACTATACAGCCCGGATCGTTTAAATGTTTACAGTCTCTAAAGCGGCACCCGCCTATAAATTCTCTAAACTCTTTAAAACACCAGGTTACACGCTCAACATCTAAATGCCATAAACCAAACTCACGAATTCCTGGCGAGTCGATTAGGTTACCGCCACTTGGTAAATGGTGAAGGCGTGAAACAGTTGTTGTGTGCTGGCCTAGGCCGCTGTTTTCAGATACTTCTTTAGTTAATATTTCAGCGTTAGGTAATACAGTATTAACGAGGGTGGATTTACCCACACCACTTTGGCCAACAAAAATGTTATTTTTACCAACAAGTACTTCTTTTAATTCATCAATACCATTGCCCGATATATTACTAACAAGGAGTACTTGGTAATCAAGTTTACGATAGATATCGAGAACTTTTTGTATTTCGCTAAGACCTGAGTCATCAATTAAATCTATTTTATTGAGTACTAAAATTGGCTCAATACCCATATCTTCACAGGCTATTAAATAGCGGTCGATAATACTTGGGGTAAACTCAGGTAATACCGCCGATACCATGAGTATTTGATCAATGTTAGCTGCAATAACTTTTACGCCGTCGTAAAAGTCAGGACGGGTAAGTTGCGAGCGACGCTCTTGCGTGGCTTCAATTACTCCGGCTAAATCACCTTCACTTACTTTGGCACGGCGAAACAATACCTCATCACCACACACTAAATTTGACACGGTACGTCGTATATTACAACGAAGTACATCGCCATTTTCAGTTTCGACATCGGCGTGTTGGCCAAAACGACTGATCACAATTGCGCTCTCGACCTGACCTAAATTATCGGTTTGCCACTCTTGCGCGCCTTTTTTAGCTGGTCTTGAGTCTGCGCTATTGATGCGCTTTTGGTGGTTGGCCTTGATCTGACGCGATTGGCCTTTACTTAATTTTTTCTGTTTTGCCACTGGAGGCCTATAACCTTAGTTAAATGTCGCTTTTCCTAAAAAAAGCTTTAGCTCGACGGTTGATGCTAATATGATATATCGAAATGCGTTGGATCTAAAGGAAAGCACCGCTTAGGTAATTATGACTATTAATAAATCAAATTTAATTTGGCTCGATCTTGAAATGACAGGACTCGAACCAGAGACCGATAAAATACTCGAAATTGCGACGGTTGTCACTGACGCAGACCTGAATATATTAGCTGAAGGGCCAACCATAGCTATTCATCAAAGTGATGAATTACTAAATGGTATGGACGAGTGGTGTACTACGCAGCATGGTAAGTCGGGTTTAACAGCGCGCTGTAAAGCAAGTACATTCGATGAAGAGTATGCCGTGGCACAAACGTTAGATTTTTTAAAACAGTGGGTGCCTGCAGGTGTATCACCAATGTGTGGTAATTCAATTGGGCAAGACCGCCGCTTTATGAATAAATACATGCGTGAACTTGAAGATTTTTTTCATTACCGCAATCTTGACGTGAGTACCATTAAAGAATTAGCACGTCGCTGGAAACCTGAAGTGCTTGCAAAAGTGAACAAAAAAGGTTCGCACCTTGCTTTGGATGACATTAAAGATTCGATTATGGAATTAAAAGTCTATAGAGAAAATTTCTTTAATTTGTAAAAAACACTTGCAAACACATCGGATTATTGTAGAATCCTGCCCCGCTCAAGACGATAACCCACGCGGGGTTAGTGTGTTTGGGTTGTTTTTATTGTGGTCGTTTTACATCCATAATTAAAATGCGGTACTAGCTCAGTTGCTAGAATGCTGAACGCGACCCGTCGCGCTTAAGCGTAAAATAACTGAAGAAATAAAAAATGCGGTACTAGCTCAGTTGGTAGAGCGCGACCTTGCCAAGGTCGAGGTCACGAGTTCGAGCCTCGTGTACCGCTCCAATTTCTAACCAAAAGAAATTGTAGTGTTGAATGAAAATATAATGCGGTACTAGCTCAGTTGGTAGAGCGCGACCTTGCCAAGGTCGAGGTCACGAGTTCGAGCCTCGTGTACCGCTCCAATTTCTAACCAAAAGAAATTGTAGTGATAGTAAATTTAGTTATGCGGTACTAGCTCAGTTGGTAGAGCGCGACCTTGCCAAGGTCGAGGTCACGAGTTCGAGCCTCGTGTACCGCTCCAATCTTTTTATATCCTTTCAAAATTCTCTGTATTAAAAATCATAAATAAAATTATAATTTAAAATCTCTCTTATCTACTTTATTCTTTGTGCAATATTCAGCATTAAAGTTTTGGTTGTTAGAAGCTATCGCTTCTTGCGCGAGCTATGCGCCTACAATAAAGCTGTTGTACTTTGAAGTTATGAGGTATGAGTGAGGTACAGAGGAGTCAATACTTTGAAACCGAGAGCTTTTATTAAAATAGCTCACCCTGAATAGTTGCTATAACTCGTCTAGAGCCACCAGAATCGCGATGTTCACCTAAATAAATACCTTGCCATGTACCTAACGCTAAATAACCATTTGAAATAGGAATATTTAACTCGCAGCCTAACGTGCTGGTTTTTATGTGTGCAGGCATGTCGTCGTCACCTTCATAATCGTGGCGATAATAAGGTTGACGCTCAGGAACGAATTTATTGAAATGGCTCTCCATGTCCATACGAACAGTGGGGTCTGCATTTTCGTTTATTGTAAGGCTCGCTGAGGTATGCTGAATAAATAAGTGCAACAAGCCTATTTTGTAACTCGCCAGTTCTGGAAGCTGAGACAATATTTCGTCATCTATTATATGGAAACCTCGCGGGCGAGGCTTTAATGTAATTTGCTTTTGCTGCCAACTCATAATTTATCGAAACTAACTTCAATGTTTGCATTACCAGCATCACAGCTAAATGGCATGATGATTTTTTTACCTTGGCTTTTGTGAGTAATTGTATGACCCTTACCAGATACCACAATAGGCGTTGCCATATCAAAGTCGAAGCCTTTCTCGCCAAGTAAATTTTTAGCACCACCAGTTACCATGTTGGTTATTTCACCAACCATATCGGTAACTTCTTCATCTATGGTATCAGGGCGTTCGCCAAGCATACGCTCCATGATGGTCAATGCTAGTTCTTCATCAAATGTAATTGAAAATGATCCTCGCGTTTGCGGGCCAACCATACCAATCAAACCTGATACATCACCACAGGCTATCTCATCAGTTTTAATGCGAGGTTTACCTGGCTTCAATTGAGTTTGAGCCATAGTGCTCAAAACATTAATTAAAGAAGATAAAAAGGGATTGATGAATTCTACATTCATAGTGGCTACTCTTAAATTTGTTCTGTGAAATGACTATATAGTTTGAGTATAGTCACTAAGGATAACTTTGAAGGATTATGATGCTCTGCAAGATTCACATTTACCATGTGCTTCTATTGTCTGCCCTGATACAACAAAGCCACCTTCGGCAGCTAAATTATTTAGCTCATGCGAAATTACACTCGAGTGTAATTCTTTGACAAAACCACAGGTATCGCAAATTAACAATTGTACTGGGTGTATATGATCAAAATGATGACACAGCATAAATGCATTTGTGCTTTCAATTTTATGAATAAAACCTAGCTCAGCTAAAAAGTCTAATGCACGATAAATAGTTGCAGGTTTAGCACCCGTTTCAGTTATTTTTAATTGCTCAAGCAAATCGTATGCACCAACACCACCTTGTGCGCTGGCTAATAGGCGAAATACTTTCTCGCGGATAGGCGTAAAACGCGCACCACGGTTGTCACAAACTTGTTTTGCTTTACTTACGAGTGATTCTATATTCATCATTACTCTTATCCTTATGCTACCGTGATATACTAACATACTGTGTTGTAGTTGCAGCGTTTTTATTAAGCGCTTTTTACCTAGGAAACCCAGTAATGCACGAACTATTAGCTATATTTATTTTCTTTTTTGCGGTTATTGACCCCATTGGTACTGTACCTGTATTTATTGCTGTCACACGTGGTGATGATGAGAAATTTAAACGCAAAGTTATATATAAAGCGGTAGGCGTATCTGCATTAGTGCTCTTATTTTTTGTACTTGCAGGTGAGCAATTACTTAACGCAATTGAAATTCCACTTTCGGCTTTTCAAATAGCCGGCGGTATCATATTACTTATTTTTGCGCTCTCAATGATATTTGGTGAAAGTAAACCAGAAGCCGAAATTAAAAGTGTACGCGACAGCACTGAAACCGCTATTTTTCCGCTTGCGATTCCCTCTATCGCGAGCCCTGGCGCTATGTTAGGCGCCGTATTAATGACTCGTAATGAAGAATATACCTGGGTTGAGCAGTTACTAACGTCTTCGATGATGCTTGCTGTATTAGCGGTTGTACTGGTTTTGTTACTGCTTGCAACACATGTACATAAATTAATTGGTGATAGTGGTGCAAGTATAATAAGTAGAATTATGGGGCTTATTTTAAGCTCGGTTGCGGTTACCAATATTTTAAATGGCATAGCCCATTATTTTGGCTTGCAGGTTTTCTCTTAACATTGATGCTCGCTAGGCTTTTGTGTAAAATGCAGCGCCTTTTAAGCTGTGCTTAATAACTTTAATACCCTGAGGTTTGCTTTGAATAAATGTACTTTGGATAGACGCTTTTCTGTGGCCCCCATGCTTGATTGGATGTGTTGTCATTAATAATCAATAGGTTAAGTTGTTCTTGGGGTACTATAGGGAGACCGAAATACAAAAACAGACCTGTAGTTTTTTCCATTAGTTTTTTTCGTGTGTCTTGCCTTATAAAATTTACTGTAGTAATTTAAAAACTCACAATTCGAAATCGATACTTAGATAAAGATTTCACTCAATTAACATTGGGTGGAGCGTCTAAGTTCGTGCCGCTTCACCTCTAGGAGCAGGCATGACTAGTAAAACGTTGTACAACACTTCCTCACAGCAGTACCAATCAAAAGCCATAGATAAATTTAGAAGTCATTTCTACCATCAGCTCGTATCCAGTGCTATGGATACCCTCGGCAATGAGCTAGAACCTCACAGTTATATGGTTTATAAACTTTTGGAAGAGGGTAGTGCAGAGTTAAAGCCATATGAGCTCTACCACCTTTATCAACCCCTTACTGCTCCTGAACTGAATTGGGCTGCTGAGAGGATATAAATGCAATGCGAAAACAATGCCGTAGGAATAAATGCCGATTGTCTCAGCTATTAAAAGAAGCTCATACTAATGGCAAGCGTTTAGAGGAATGGATTGGTTTAATTGAAGCTCGCACTCAAACAAAGGCGTGGAATCGGCTCGCTAATCGTTATGATGTGCATTTAGATTGGTCTAATACAGCGTTTGATACTGAATCCAAGTGGTTATTTGTACAGGAAGTTATTTACGCATCATCGACCACTAAAGGAAGGTTCAGGGTGTATATGAGCATCAATGAGCTCCCAATCGAGCATAAAAATAGGTTTTCCAATTTACCGTGGGATCAGGATAGCTCCGCCATGGAGGTTGTATGAGCGACATAAGTAAACTTAGTTTTATCAAAAAATCGGCTAGAGTTCCCATCAGTGAATTAAAGCTGATAAAACGAAAAGATGGGGGCTTTAGAGAGCATCCTTCCATGTTTTTTAAGCGACGCTGCCTTAGTAACTTTACCTACAAGAGTATGCAAGACTTAGCCGCTCTATTGAATATCAAGGTTGAGGTATTAGAACTATTTATGGAAGCTAATTTAACCGTTGATCCAGTGTTTGCTGAGCAGCTAAGCAGATCGACTAAAGTTAGTACTGCTACTTGGTTGGAACTTCAGCGTCAATATGATGAGTACATAAAGCATCTCTGATATAGATGGCTATAAACGGATCACTGCATTCCAAGTTTGAGGCCTACTTTATAGCTTCAACAGAAGTGCAATTAAATTTTAAAAAGGTACTAAGATGAGCTCTCATAAGCTTTTAATTAAATCACTAGAGCTGGCTTCAAAAAATCATGCGCAGCAAAAGCGAAAGTCAGATGGCTCGCCTTATATTAATCATTTGATAGAAGTAGCAGCCTTACTCACTAATATCGCTGAAATCGATGATGCAGATGAGCTAAGCGCGGCAATACTCCATGATATTTTAGAGGACACTGATGTTACTAGAGATGAGCTTTATAAAACCTGTGGTAATCGTGTTCTGGAGTTAGTAGAGGCACTTTCTGACGATAAATTGTTATCTTTAGAAGAGAGACGGAAAGAAACGCTTAGAGTGCTTCCAAAGAAGCCTGTCTCGGTAATGCGTATCAAATTAGCGGATTTGTGCTCTAATGCTTCTGCAATACCATCAGGTTGGTCATTAGAGCGGCAAACAGAATACTTTCATTGGTTAGATCAGGTTGCTGAAATTTGCAAAACATCTAGCCTTGCGTTGCATAATGAGTATTTGAGAAGGAGAGCTGAGTATATCGTTAAAGAGCACTCTCTAGTTGACCTCTAAATTTGTAATTATATGAATACTTGCCAGATAAATATTTCTATTAAGGCTTATTAATCTGGCAACTTTGGCATCAAAGTTCATCCTTAAACTATTTATCTGAAATTCATTGTTTGTTATTGGCACTGTAGCGAAGTTCGGCTAAGAGACTGTCACGATTATTTGCTGCAATTGGTTTTATTCTAAAAAGCAGACCTTCAGCTAGCTCATTTGTGCCCAAAGCCTATTCTTTGATGTTTGTAATTATGGATATACCGAAAGAAATATTACTTAAATATTGATATCGACTTGCTTCTCACTGGGACCTATTTCACTGAGGCTGCACCCTCTGGAGCATCAGGGTTCCTCCAACAATAAACATATGCATCTTAGAAAGTTGTTGCTAGAATCATCGTGTTCGTTTTAGGGAGAGCTTGTGTTAGGTAAGGGTTTAGATTTGAGTGAGTTAAGTCACTCAAAAGTTGATTTAGACGATCTGGTAAACAGAGTCAAAACAGGTAATGCTATTCTATTTACAGGTGCTGGTTTCTCATTAGATTCGGAGAAACTAAACGGTGGAACACCTCCGTTAGCTTCTCACCTTGCTGAGCAGCTCTGTCTACGCTTTAAAATGGAAGTAAGCCATAAATTAGATTTTGTATCTGATATGTGTATTAAGTATGGCGATAAAGATGTTGTCCTAGATGTATTACGAGAGAACTTTCTTTTAAAACGCCCTTCTGAGGCAAATGTACAGATTTGTCGTATGCCTTGGCGTCGAATTTATACGACCAATTACGATAATAGCGTTGAATTAGCGTGTGCTGAGAATGGTATTGCCATAGATGCCGTGTCATTAATCGACAAGCCTCACAACTACGTACCTCACAGAAATACATGTGTGCATTTAAATGGCTCAATAGTAAATGCAGTGAAGGACGATCTGGACTATAAAATCCGACTATCTGACTCGTCATATATGTCGGCAGACTTCTTTTTAAACTCGAAGTGGAGAAGTGTGTTTAGGAAAGACTTAGAGCACTGCTCTGCAATAGTATTTGTTGGCTATTCGCTTTACGATATTGCAATTCAAAAGATCCTCTTTGATGCACCACATTTAATCGAAAAAACCTTCTTCATTACTCATGCCGAAGCAACTTTTGAAGAAACATACAAGCTATCAGAGTTTGGGGTGTTTCTAAAATTGGGAATAAAGGTTTGGGTGAACTGTTATCAAATGTTAGTTTAGAAATAGAAGAACCATTGATGCCAGTGAGTTTTTATCAGAGGTTTATTTCTGAAGAAGAAGATCTATTGGATGACTTCGCAACAAGAGAGCTACTGCTATACGGGCAGTATAGCCATGGAAAAGTTGATAAATCTATTCTCAGTAATTTTGATGCTCCATACATGTTTAGGAGAGAGTGTATGGGGCCAGTTACAGATGCGATAAAGGGCGGACATCATGTTCTTATTCACAGTGACTTGGGCAATGGGAAGTCGATATTTTTGGAGCATATGGCTGCACACTTGGCTCAAGGTGGTGGTTGTGTTTGGCAGTTAGCTAATTTTGACGGTAATTTATGTAAGGATCTTGATCTTTTGTCTAAAGAGGGAGAACACATAATTGTTCTCGATGATGTTTGTAATCATGAAGACTTTTTAGATTATTTTTCCGCCATAAAGCCTCTAAATATTGTGCTTCTTATGGCTGATCGTACAGTTAGCTCCTTTGGTAGTCTTAGCCACTTAACGAGTAATAATATTGAGGTTAGAGTTTTTTCTGTTGATACCCTTGAAGAAGCTGAGAAATTTGGTGTTACTGAGGTTATCGACGACCAAAACTTATGGCGTGATTTTACTGGCTTATCTTTGGATAGAAAGATTAATTTAATCAGTGACAAGTATAATGCTCAACTTTCTAGTCTGTTGGTGGGCTTGCTAAAAAGTCCTGATATTAAGAGCCGAATCAAAGAACTAGTTTCTGAATTAACAGAGAATGAAAAATATAAAAAGACGTTACTAGCGATTGCATTATGTGACATATTTAACATTCGTAAAGATTCAAATAATATAGCTGATGTAGCAGGGAATGAAGAGGTATTTACGGTAAAGTTTAGAAGCCTTCCTGCCTTTAATAATCTATATTCAATAGCTAGCGATAACTCTGTTACATGTAAATCATCAATCCTTTCCCTGTTCATAATGAATAACTTCTTTTCTGATACTTACGTTATTGAAAGCTGTCTAGAAATCATGGAAAGAATTGATGGTGATGAAGCTTCCCATCTAGATAGATTGCACCGAAAGCTAAGGACTTTTCATAATGTTGAAAAGTTGATACCGCAAAAACAGAACTCGTTAAACAATTACTTTGTAGAGCTTAAAAGGCATTGTACTTGGTTGCGATATCATCCCCACTATTGGGTTCAATATGCAATGTGCAGATTGAGCTTTGGAGATACGGTAACCGCTCAAGAACACCTTGAGTCAGCCTATAAGTATGCTGACCAACGAGATAGCTATCACACAGAAAATATAGATACTCAACAAGCGCGATTATACATAATGGACGCTTTGACTTTTAGAGCTAATCCACACAAAGCTTTTACCTTGTTCGAAAAGGCTGATGTACTACTTAACTCTGTTGTAAATGACCATCATAAATTTAGGCAAGTTTTGAAATATGAGGATATCTACAAGGTTTTATATCCCAAATTTAGCAAGGGTAACAAAGCAAAGTTTGAGCACGCATGTAAGTCTATGATTCAGGCAGCTAAAAAGATTATAGATGAGGCTGATCCAACTCAAAGGATGAACTTTGTAAGAAAGGCTCAGTCACTCCTGTCAGATATTGTGTCAGAGATTGTTGATCAAAGGTAGTCTATTCAAGACTGTTAAGGAGGAGTTTCGCTTTAATGGCTTCCTCTCTTATTTCATTACTACGAAATAATTACTCCGCAACTGGCACAACAGTGACTGTCATAGTTGATGGAGATCTAGTAAGTGAGTCTGACAGGTCAGGTTAAGACTCACTCAATTTATAACCATGCATGATATGAATTCGAATTGTGTATTTCCTGCTCAGGTAGAGAATACAATTCTCTATGCTAACTTAAATCATTGTACAACGATTTTATTCGGTTTAACTGTAGGGTAGGGCTGTGGCCTGAGGTCATAGTTCTATTTTTATTACTCAATTTGTTGATTTTAATAACTCTAATTAGTTCGCTAGAGTGTTTGTGATCAAATGCTTTTATTTTCAGCTCCCGCTGCATTTACCCTAATAATCAGTAGTATTATGAATTTGCTCACGATAGTAGTAGCCTTTGACGAGCTTCGCTCTTCAAAGGAATGCCGTCTTGCTGCGTAAGCTGTCATGATATGTTTTTATTTTTATTTTTGTTTAATGATCGCTTGATGTGAGCGGGTGATTAGAAGTATTTCGGCAGCACTCACCCAAAGACAGTTAGTTTGTAAAAAGTGTTACATCTGATGGAAGTTATGTTTATTAGCATAGTCAGCCACCAAAAAGGTAGCTGACTTACAATTTGGCTATGTATTTACTCTAGACCACTCTTCCTTAGCTTTAGCCCTTTGAGCATCAATATACTCAGCTAGATCATTTAAGTGAATGTAATATGGTGCTTTTGCCGAGCTTCCTATTTTGAATGTAGGAATTGGCAGATCTTCTGCTTTGGCTTTATTCATAGCTGTACGGAGCGAACAGCCAAAATAGTCATCACAAACCTTACCCAAAGGGATAATGGCTTCTTCAAATTGAGCAAGTAGCATAAATATTGTGTTCATAACCTTTCCTAAACCGTTAAAGCTCATAAAGAGCCAAATCAAAACTAAGGGTTTGGTAGTCAAAGGAAAGTGCTGATAGGTATGTTGAAGGAGGCTAATGCATCTCAGGTTATCGTAACGCAGTCTGGGTTACGGCCTAAATTACTGGAGAAACATTCACCAATTTGAATTTCTAAGAAATGCGTCAACTTTGGCTACGGGTAAATAGTATATCTATATAGTTGGTTATATCAACTATGAAGCATTATCTTTTAAATACAGCCATCAGCTATGTCATGGGCTTCTCATAAAACTAATAAAAACATGTCAAATTATTAGTTTTTTATAGCTATAAGCTAAAGAGCTGAAATTATTTTCAGCTTTTTTTAAGCACTTTATTTTTAACGTAATTGACTGCGTTGCAGTTTTTTACACTCTGATCAAAACTAAAAATAACGTTCTATATCATATGGTTAAATCGAATCTGTAGTTGTGGGTAAGTGAGTTCATGTGCTAACTTTAAAGGGTTATGTGTGTAAATTTAGTTTTTCATAAAACAAAAGGCTAGTTATCTGCGTGTAGCATTAGTGATTAGGAAAGGGGGGAGTTCCTAGTCAAATATTAATTCATATTTAAGGTAAGTAGTAATGCACTCTAATCCGTTACAGAAAGACATGAACCAAACAATGCTACTCGAACTTGAGGCAGCTCTGATTGGTGAAGATAAAGCTGTGGCAATTTTAAAATCGGCTAAAGATTTTGTTGAATCTGGTGTATGTGATAACCCGTTGAAAGCGCTATTGGGACATCATTACCGAAATTCCAAAAAAGCGTTTCAAGAATACCTGATTGATAAAGCTGGTGGCAGTTCAGCAAAAGTTGGGACGGCAAGAGTAAAGGCATCAATGCTAAATAAGGCCAGTGAAGCGCTAATTCCGATTAAGCATAAATTTGCTAGGTTTAACTCTCAAAGCATTTTAAAGGCGGCGGCTATAGAGCCTATGAATATTGATGAGCTTAAAAAACTCACTGAGCTTCATGATATATATAATGCGTTAGGAGAACACTACTTTCCGGATTTAACATATCGGGAGAAGGACGCTGCCTTTTCTGTTATCACACAGGATTGTCTTTCGAAAAATCATTTTGCTCGAGTTCGTGAAAAAAAAATTAAAAATTTTACTACTAAAACACATGGTAAAGCAGCTGAGAATATTATTAATGGATGGACTAAGGTAGAGGCGCATTTCTCGCTGCCAGAAGGGCTCATCACTCGCTTCATACCTAAAATGATCCATATATCACAACGTAAGTCTTGCCCGAATGGAACGAAGAAGCCGAGTGAGTTATTAAACTTAGGGAAAAACGCTGAAAAACACTTTATGACTTTAGCTAGCTATTTTATGCAACCAATGACAGTTGATGAGATCCTTGAAGCCCATCATCATATGCAACTAGCGAATAACTTTTTAAGTACGGCTCAGTTCAAATCACCTAAGAAGTATTGGAGTACTAATGGTCGTGGAGATACGCCGACGGTTGAGATTTGGCGAAATGTCTTGCGTAATTTTTCGACTACGTTTGTTAAGTGCGGACTGATACAGTCAATAGAAGAATTTGATTTTTCCATGCTATTGAATGGACGTAATTTACAGCTTTTTTATGATTACCATACAAATGGCATCTGGGTTAATAGCCATAATGATATTATCAATCAAGCTGAGTATAACCAGCGCCGTGCTCTCAAGGTAAAGGGTATAGTAGAGTATGAATTTCTAGGCGGAGACAATCATAAGCAAGCAAAGAAATGCCTAATGAAGCTGCTGGTATTAATTAAATCTCCAAATATTTCGTTAGTCCCTTACTTACCAATGTTCTACTTTATCCCGAACTCTCCAGCTGTAACTTTACAAGAATACTGTTTTGATATTAGTAAGCTTGTAAGTAAAGTAGAGGGCTTAATAACACTAATTAATTCTAGTGGCGAGGCTAATCCTAGTGACGGAAATCGTAATATCAAGTGGTTAATCGATACTAGTTACCGTGCTAATAAAGGCCTTCAAGGCGGCGTTGAAGATGGGGTCATAGAGTATCAGAAAATAGTGAGGAAACTTGAAGAGTTAGCTTATGAACCATGTAGTAATGGGGACGACCGACTAAGGTATTTATCTATTGCGTTAGCGATGAGAATTGCTTTGGTTAATCCACTTAGAATTAGTAACTTTGAAGACTTAATCGCTGAACCATACAGAACAGTTGAAGAAGCTGCCAATTCTAAAGCCGCTGCTCTGATATCAAATGCCGATGGTAGTTATAGTACCTTTATTCCTTTGCCGCTTGTTAAAAATAGGGCTCACCTTGGCAAACATGCTAAAGGCATTGAAAACAAATTACCTATAGCGCTAAGCGACAAAATTAATGAGTTCATTGAGCAAAGAGCGCTTCATTACCATGGTATGGACAATAGGTTATTTATCTGGAACGGCATAAACAGCCGTGGCGGCTTGCGAGTTAATATGTCGGAACAGACTTATCGTGTGATTCAGCTAATATGGCCTGAACGGGATTGGATCGTTAAGGGGATCAACCCTCATGCTTTGAGGCATTTTGCTGCGACTTACTATTTATCAAAAAATCGCCAAGACTATGCTGGATTATCAATACTGTTAAATGATAAGGAAGATACTGTGCGTAACGTTTATGCAAAGTTAGATCTTCACTCGATTCAAGAAGATATTATGCGGTATGGGGAAGCATGTTGTAATTTCTAACACCTAAAATGTGCTCTATGGTTATAGCAATATCAATATCATTAAGAGCAACTTTACTAGCTCAGTAAATCTTGTTAATGTATTCGTAGTATAAAGCCAGAGAGGGCTGGGGTAGGGTTAGGCTAATAGATTAGGCTTTCTCTTCTTTGATATACTCACCAAAAACTAAAATTGAAATAAACGATACTAAAGAGATTAGAGCACAGACCAAATTTGATGGGCTGTGACTGGTGCTTTCGTATCGGTTTTCTAGACTCTTTAGAAAAGGAAACTAAAGATGAGACGTTCTAGAAAACACATGCTCAATGGGCAAAATCATTTTAAACCTCAACCCGAACATAACGATCTGTTTATTAATACAAATATTAGCAATAGTCTTCATGACACGGTTATTAGCGAGTTAGATTCTTTGAAATTTGATTTAACTTTTGCACAATATTTTTCAGATTCTATTTTCAAGTTTAATGAGTATTTCTTTACTCAACCAATAGAGCAACACAAGCGTACCTCTGGCTTTTCCCTTAATATAGAACACGAATTAGAAAAGCGCCTATTAATGGCAATTGAACTTACAAGGCTAGAATATTGCGATGATAAATCAAAACTAAAGGCCATAACCATACCTATATCCACGCAAACTTCTACGGATTTTTATAGCTTACTAGATCGATTACCTAGACTAGAAATCCTCGGTATGAATCTTCATTCGCGAAAAGAAATAATAATTCGGCTTGTTTTGAAAATGCGACTAAGTGGATCTATCGAAACTAAAGGTATTATAGATATAGATGACTTTGATGCATTGTATAAAAGAACCTTTAGATACTTATGGCCTAAAGCCTGAAGTGAAGTTTGTATGCATATCTTTGAGAAGTTTCTATGCCAAGGGCGAAGTGTTTATGTGCAGATATAGTAGTTTTAAATAAAACTGAGTTATCTAAAACTCTATGCATTTTCTAAATGAACCTACGAAGCTATTCATTCGTCATGAAGAATGGCTAAATAGCGCATTAGATGAATAAGTTTTAACTTTATCTGTCAGGTTTGACTGTTATGGCTCAATCAAATCTGACAGTCACACAAGTGAAGCGGACGTTCGTAACGCCGTGCTCTGCGGAAATTTGGGAGCGCCAGCGAGTAAATTTTCCGTAGCAACACCCTGTTAGGCTTTCTAATAAAATGAAACATCATTATTGGAGTTTTTACAAACCTGAGTTAGCCTAATCCTACCTATAGTTTTTCTGTCAGTATAGTAATGGCCAGAAAGCTCATACTTCTTTCCTTTTCCAGAGCCTATAGTTCGGATATCAAAAAATGTAGAGCCATTATATGCAGGCCACCCCGGTGTTTTTGGGGTTGAACGATAGACATAGTATAGTTTTTTTTGCCCTTGCTCTATTGTTGGAGTTGTTTCCAGAGTAATTGATTTGGTCGTTTCGCCATGCATGTCAATTTGAGTTGCAAGCAACGACTGTCGAATCACAGCTTTGACGGAGATTTCTTTTCCGTCTTCAAGAGTGATTTCGCCTTCCCATGTTCCATTCAAATCAGGAAACATTGATTTATCAAAGAAAGCTAAAACTGCCCATATTTTTCGAGAAATAAAGGAAGTCAATAACAATAGAATTAAAAGAGTGCTTACTATTGACGATATTGTAATAACTTTAAACAGAGATATATCAGGCAACCAATATGTTTGTACAAAGGCGTAAATACCCATACTAATGACTACAGTAATTAGCGCAATGTATTTTAAGAGAAGATCAAACCTAATAATCCTGAACAATTTCGCTCTCCTTGGTTGCATCATCTAATGAGGAATACTCATGTATGCAATTTTTTCCGTTGCTCTTAGCTGAAGTTAACGCAATGTAAGATTCACGAAGGTTTGCCCCAGAACCAGCAGAAAAGGTCATCCCTTCTGGAGCAATACCTCGTATTTCAGAAAATATCGATTTCAAATCAACATCTAATTCCGTCGAAGCTACAACGCCATCGGCGGCACAAAAAATAACGTCAAACCCATTTTCCTGAAGTTTAATAGATATCGCCTCTGTAGAAATCTGAAGGGACTGGCTTAACTCCACAAGCCCGTTACGATCATTACTTAAATAACATGAAGTAATTTTTCTACCTACATCATCACCATCAATTGAAATATATTTCAACTATAACCTCGGTTGTTAAAGGGATTTGAGCCAACGCCTCGCTCATCGGGAAACTGTGAGCAAGGCGAGTAATTTTCCGTACACAACAACGTTAGACCGCATCATTATAATGCTGGTTTAGCGCCAAATGAATCTGAGATTAGATACAAAGACTCTAAAACTGTGGCCAAATTTTATTGACCACTACAGTTCATCACCCCACCAGTCAGGTTCAATTTCACCAAAGTCTATATTGCTTGGGGAGGATAAAAGTTCGAAATCAATCAACTCCACATACTCTATACCTTCGTCAAAATCGCCTTCAAAGGTTAATAGAACTTCAGCTTCAAATTCCATTTCTATACTTGCTGACGAGCTGCCGATAGATACATAATCTCTGTCTATTGAGTCATGTACTGACAGAGAAAATGATGTTGAAGCCTCTGCTACTATATGAATTTTAGCTTCAACTATAAGGGTATTGTTTTGCCCTTGAATGGGTTGTAATAATGCATTGCCATCTTCATCGCAAACGAATTCAAAACTATCGAGTATTACTTCCACATAATCTGGTTCGTAGAAAAATTGCGATGTAGCCTCAGGATATAAATCAATTTCAGCAACTTGTTCTGTCAAATACTGCTCTATTAAAGAATGTAGATCTTCTGGTTCTGAGTTAGGTATTAACTTTGCGATATTGACACAGTAATCAATTGCTGTTGAATGAGGTTGAAACTTAGATATTGCCTCTGCAAGATCTTCGACTACATCGATATATTCAGATTCATCAGCAAAACGTTTCCAATCACCATCTTTTGCAACAGCAAGAACTTTAGTCCTGTGCTCTTTTGCCCAAGACTCTATTGACATTAGTGCAATAGCATCAGGAAATTCGTTTTTCTTTTTTCCTGTTTCTTCGAAAGGAGGTTCAGCTTGAAAATATTTCTTTATAATTTCATCAAGCTCAACACGTCCAGTTGCAGGGATAATTTCTGCACCTGTATTATTAACAAACACTTCTAACCTTTGCGTTGCAACATCGCTATCATCCAATTCAGGAACTAGAGCGCTAGATGCGAGTGTGGCATGTTCATCAGAAACGGAAAGGTGTGATTTACTTTCTCGAACAGCTTTTAATACAGACGCACGAGCATCTTTAGCTTTTTTCTTGAGATGAGCGTGAACCTCTCTTACAACGATTTCAGATAATACTATATGAGAAGGTTTACCGTTAAATTGCTCTAACGTTTTCAATATTCCAGACTCGAGTTTGAGTCCTTTCTCATCAAATATTGATGTATCTACAGTTATTGCGCCATAATCCATTTTTATAATTCTCGACTCCATTTACGTACCCAATTTAAGAAGGCATAACACCTAACCTAACCGGAAAAACCGAGCGGTTTGCCGAAGGCAGCGAAGATTTGTCCGGTTGAGGTTTTTGTTAGCCACTGATGATTTTGCTTGCCAAGTATTTTGCGACTTCGTTTGCATATAGAAAATATCCTAAGCCCAAAAGAAGATAAAAAATTTTGTTTCTCGCAAGAACCACTTTGGCAATCTCCAGAAACTTGTTTATCCCTTGTAACTCAGTTGCTTTCTCGTTCCAATATGGATCATCTGGGTACATTGCTGAATCTAAAGGGATTAGAAGATATTTGGCAACATATATGTAACTCATTGTTGAAATTACTAGAAACAGCGCGAAGACTGAAAATCCTTGAAAATAATCACCAGCTCTAAGAGCAGACATGCCCATTGCAAACATAGCACCGCAAAGCGTTACCCAGCCGAATGATTTCATCAAATCTTCGACAAAATCTTTCTGAATAATATGTTCGAACAAAAAGTCTCTTCGTTTCATAAATCTTCCTTGCTTCGAAATAAGTGGCTAACGCCCAATTAACAGGCAAAAAATTGTTGGCTAAAATAGCGACGAAGGAGCAAAAGCCAACTGTTTTTTGTCCTTGTTCAATTGCTTGTTAGTTGCCGGTTACACCTACAAGTTTACTACGCCTTTCAATAAGAACTACGTCACGCCAAATATTATTCATTTGACCAAGCTTTTCACGGATACCAAGTTGACGAAAGTTATTATTTTTATGGAGTTTAAGACTGCCTTTATTTTCCGGAAAAATAGCAGCTTGCAACATCCAAATATTATTTTTTTCAGACTCTACAATTAAACTTGAGAGTAACTCTTGCCCTATACCTTTACCTTGAGCACTAGTGGCGACATATACGCTTACTTCTGCGACTCCGGAATATACTTCTCTATTCGAAATTGGCGAAAGTGCAGCCCAACCAATGACGTTGTTATTTTCTACAGCTACAAGGCGGGAATGGCTATGCATTGAAGTATTCCACTCATCCCAACTTTTCGCAGTTAACTGAAATGTAGCATTACCTGTATCGATACCTTGCTGATATATAGCTTTCACTAATGGATAATCTGTTTGCTCAAATGTACGGATTAACACGAAATTCTCCTAGGCAACTAACAATTTAATAGTGCGCTCATCGCGCATATTTCTGCCAACTTAACGCTCATTTATCTACTTTTAACAAATTACCTAAGGTATTACTATAACTAAGTTTTCTAAAGTTTTTAGGTAAAGTTAAATAGAACAATATGCGCGCGTCGCTCATTTTTATTAATATATGCGCAAACGAAACAATTTTACTAATTAATTAACTCTTATATTTAGCCAATCTCAATGACCGCTTTTCGCTCAAAGCCGCCTTTCAGGCGAAGCCTAAACCCGTTGTTTAAACTGTAAGATCGGATGTGAGCTACTACACATGTATTAGTTTCGACAAGATCTGGACGGATTCATTTCACAGAATCAACAGTAATACTTATCAGCGAATATATTTTTAATTGATAATGTTTATTGCTGTTGTTGTAAATCACTCCCAGCTGTTACATGTCTCTATGTAAATTTTCAGGATTTAATGCTGTGTAGACATTCCACAATACTTTTAAGTCTTTATGTCCTGTCACTTGTGCTACCTCTTCGATGCGGTAGTCTCTTTCAAATAGACGGCTTGCTCCCTCTCGCCTTAAATCATGATAAGTTAGTTCTTTGATGCCTAGCTTCTTTCGAACGTTGCGAAAGCCTGAACCAATAGATTTAGGGTTGTAAGGGAAAATTAATTCTCCTTTTTTGGGTTGTCTAATTGCTATGCTATAGGCTTCGCCTAAAAGGGGTACTCGCATATGATTCCCATCTTTTTTGCGAGGATCTTTTCTATCTCTGCACAAAATAGTCCTTGTATCGTTATCTAAATCGTCCCATTTGAGGTTGGTTACTTCACCTAAACGCATGCAAGTTAAAATACTGAATTGAAATATATCGACAAAAGGAATATGTGCAGAGCGGTGCTCTTCTCTGATCTTTAAGCCTTGTTCAAGCGCTTCATATTCGCCTTTTTTTAGACGACGTGTCCTTCTTTGGCTTTTTCCAATTAAGTTCATCTGCTCTAACATAGGTTTCGCATCAACATAAGGCTGTTCAGTGATTTCCATGCCCCAGAAAGGCTTTGCAGCTTTAAAGACTGACTTTAAATAAAAGTAGTCATGGGCAACTGTTGCAGGCTTAGCACCAGAACTTATTCGCTGATGACAATGCTCAATAATATCTGATGGTTTAAGGTCATGGGCATATAGCTTAGCAATGCCATAACTTTTAAGCATGGTTAGGCAAGCACCCTTAGTCCGCTTTACGTTGGGGGCTATTTTAGGATCTGTTAAATAACGATCGATTAGGTCGTTAATTTTTATGTACTCTATGGGTCTGGAAAGGCCATTTAAATCTATTTCATTAGAGCGACGCTTCCCCCATGCATTAGCACTGGCTTTTTTATCAAAAGTTTTACTTTCTTGATGTATAACCTTGCCTTTTTCTTTTAATACAACCTTGCAACGGTACTTCATCGTTCCATCGGCCCGTCTGCGGTTTTCAATACAGTATGATGACATAATACTACCTATAAAATTATCTTCGCCTGACAAGCCGATTGTTCATGATCAATTGGTTGGTTTTTTATATAATAAACGTTCATTGTGCAGGTGCCTTTATTCATTCTTTGCTCGGTTCCTTGGGAGACTATAGGGAGACCGAACTTGTTAAAATATCTAAATAACGTGAAGAATAATGAAAGATAACCAACCTGTTATCAAGCTATAAATTATTGATGTATAAGGTAAATTAATGAAAAACCCTGCGCCGCAGTCGAATACGTTAGATAGAAAATTTTCCGTTGCACCCATGCTTGATTGGACTGATCGCCATTGTCGTACTTTTCATCGCAAAATGACTAAACATACTGTGCTTTATACTGAAATGATAACCACAGGGGCTATTTTATTTGGTCGAGGCGACTACTTACATTTTAATAAACACGAAGGCCCAGTTGCGCTGCAACTTGGTGGTTCTGATCCTAAAGCGCTTGCGCAATGTGCGAAGCTCGCAGGTGAGCGTGGTTATGACGAAATAAATTTAAATGTAGGTTGCCCGTCAGACCGAGTTCAGAATGGTCGATTTGGCGCATGTTTAATGGCTGAACCTCAATTAGTTGCTGAGTGTGTTGCAGCAATGAAAAACGAAGTAAGCATTCCTGTTACCGTTAAAACGCGTATTGGTATTGATGAGCAAGATTCGTATGAGTTTTTATGTGCGCTTATTGAAGCGTCTCATAAAGTAGGGTGTGATGATTTTATTATTCATGCCCGTAAAGCATGGCTTAATGGTTTAAGTCCAAAAGAAAATCGTGAAGTTCCACCGCTTGATTATCCACGTGTTTATCAACTTAAAAAAGATTATCCGCAGCTAGATTTAAGCCTAAATGGCGGTGTTAAAACAATTGAGCAGAGCCTAGAACATTTGCAACATATTGATGGTGTAATGATTGGGCGTGAGGCTTACAGCAACCCATTTATGCTCAATGACGTTGATGAGAAAATTTATGGTGATGCTGCAAATACGCAGTCACGCCACGATGTAGTGCGTTCAATGTATGACTACATTGAAGAAGAAATGCGTTTGGGTGCTAATTTTTGGCATATTGCACGTCACATGCTCGGTATTTTTCAGGGGCAGCCTGGTGCGCGAGGTTTTAGACGCCACCTTTCTGAAAGTGGCCATGGCAAGCAGGCCGATTTATCGGTAATGGATAAAGCATTAAGCTTTGTACCAGAATAAAACTAAGCTTTAAAAATTCTAAATTTAAGCCACTTTCGAGTGGCTTTTTTGATCCTAAAAATTAGTCAAAATCATAATTTATTGGCCAATTACACTCTATGTTGTTCAGCTTAAAGTCACTAAAATTTAGAGTGGTTTTTATTTAATATTATGATTTTAAATGCTTTATTTTCGTTTTTATGGACTTGGCACAACTCTTGGAATCTTCTTGTTGAAATTAATTAAAAATCAACAGGAGAATACCATGGGAATATTTAACCGCGTAAATGATGTAATTCAATCAAACATTGTCGCCATGCTTGATAAAGCAGAAGATCCAGAAAAGCTTTTAAACCTAATGCTTACCGAGATGCAAGATGCATTGAATGAGTGTCGTAGTACAGCAGCCGCTTTATTGTGTGAAGAGAAAGTAATTAATCGCCAAATTGATACTAAAAAAACAGAATTAGCAGCTTGGCAAATTAAAGCAGAGCGTGCGATTGAGAAGGGCAGTGATGACCTTGCTAAGTCTGCCTTACTTGAGAGGCAACGCGTTAACGAAAGCATTGAAAATAAGCAAGCTCAACTAGAAACATTGCAAGACTCTATTGGAAAAATTAAGTCAGATTGTGAACGCTTGCAGCAAAAAATGGCTATGGCTAAAACTAAGCAAGCTCAGTTAATGCAACGCCATAATGTTGCTATTGCTAGAGGGCGAATCAGTACGCAACTACAAAGCGATAAAGTAGCTCATGCGTTGTCTCGTTTTGAACAAATAGAGCAGCGTGTTGAAGGTATTGAAGCTCAAGTAGAGGCTTATGAGCTGACTGATACAGCAAGTTCTACCAGTGCCCAAATTGAGTCATTAGTTAAAAATGAAAAAATTGATGCTGAGTTGGCTCGCTTAAAAGCGAACTTAAATACTAATTTAAAACACACTGCTTAGGAGATTGCTATGAACAGCTTTAATCGTCAACGAGGTTGGTATAAAGATACCCTGAATAAAAAAATATCGGGTGTTTGTAGTGGTTTAGCCCATAGATTGGACTTTCCGGTATGGGCAACACGCGTAGTTACTATTTTGTTGTTTTTGAGTTTTCCGTTTGCAGTTGCACTTGGCTATTTTATAGCGCATTGCTGCCTTGAAAATAAAGAGTATTAATACCAATAGGCATAAATATTTAAACAATTTAACGAATTAAATCACCCTATAACGTTGTTAAAAATTTTAATTTAGAACAGCTAAGTATAAAAATTTTTGCCTAGTTATAGCGCAATTTTCTTATCGTTAAATAGGCCTCATATATAAGCCGGTTGGTATAAGGAGAATTACTATGAAAGCTTTGGCAGTATGTGTATTTATCTATTTATTACTGTTTACTGATTTAATAACGTTTGTGCAGATTGATTCTTGGCAGTTGCCGTTATGGATTGCTGACATTAGTTGGGCTGGGCTCGAGCTTGTAGGTGCTTTGGCCGCAATTATTGCTGTAGTTGCGGTAGTGGCTTTAATTACTATGGGATTAGTTGGTGCGGGTGTAGTGGCATTAGCAGGGACTGTTTTAGCGCTTTTATTCGGATCTATAATGATTGCATGGCCGTTACTATTTGTTGCAGTGTTGTGTTGGCTTGTTGCCGATAACAAAAAAGTAGCCTCTTAATCCTTAATTTGACTGACTATTATAGGTTAACTATGTTAAATTTAGCCTGTAATTTAAAGTTTTCATAAGGATAAGAATGATGACGAAACTATGTTTTTCGATGGCTTCTGCATTAATATTTAGTTTTTTTTCGTCATCGTTGGCGGCGCACTCAGGGCACGATCATGGTTCTGATGTGGCTGTGCTCGAAGTAACTAACGCGCAAGTTAGAGAGTTTTTACCTGGCAGTACTTCAACTGTAGGTTATTTAACCCTTATTAATCACAGTGGAGCCGGAGCAACTTTAACTAAGGCAACTATTGATGGCTTAGGGCGTGTTGAAATACACGAGCATTCACATGTAGACGGCATGATGAAAATGCAACAAGTTGAATCGGTTGAAATTAAGGCGCACGAAAGTGTCAGCTTTCAGCCTGGCGGTTATCATTTAATGGCATTTGAACCACAAGAGCCATTAAAAGTAGGACAAGAACGTAAACTCACACTATATTTTAGTGACGGTAATCGCTTATTTACTAATGCTCAAGTCGTGTCGCTTGAAGCGCAAGCTAAGCAGTCAAAACCATCTACTCAACACGCTCATCATTAGGAGTACACATGTCGCAACATAAAGGAAAAATAGCAGGAATAATTGTTTTACTGCTTATCATTTTTTACGCAATTGCTGTTTATTGGAGTACAGAACCTTCACGTTTTGACGTTGTTGCAAACGCGAAAGAGCAAGCGCAGCTTCGTAATGAAAAAATAGTAACGGGTTATGTAACTACTTCTACATTAATTACGGTAGCCAATACCTTACTAGAAAAACCGGGTGGCTACTTATCAAATGATGTAATACCACCAAGTATTATTATGGATGATATGCCAGCGTGGGAATATGGCGCACTAGAAATGGTACGTGATTTATCGCTTTCTATGCGAAAAGATTTTAGCCGTTCTCAATCACAATCAACGGAACATGAAGCTCTTAAAAAGGCGCAGCCGCAGTTTAATATAAGCTCTGAGGCATGGGCGTGGCCAAGTGCTGAAGGTGAGTACCAAAAAGGTATTGACTACTTAATGGTATATCGTGGACAAATTGCTAATGAGCATGAGCGCGATAGCCAATTTTACGCACGAGCAGATAACTTACGTAGTTGGCTTAAAGAAGCTGAAAAACGTTTAGGTAGCCTAAGCCAGCGCTTAAGTGCCAGCGTAGGTCAGGAAAAAGTGAACACAGATTTAGCGGGTAATTCATCTAATAAACAAGCAACGCTTGCGCCACTGCAGCAGCAAGTAAGAACCCCGTGGTTAGAAATTGACGATGTGTTTTACGAGTCGCGCGGTGCAACTTGGGCATTACTGCATTTTTTACAAGCGATAGAGTATGACTTTAATGACGTTCTTGAAAAGAAAAATGCACGTGTAAGCTTGCAACAAATCATACGTGAACTTGAGGCAACTCAAGAAACAGTATGGAGCCCACTTATTTTAAACGGCAATGGTTTTGGCTATGTGGCAAACCATTCTTTAGTTATGGCAAATTATATTTCTAGAGCCAATGCGGCTTTAATCGAACTCAGCGAACTACTAGCTCAAGGATAAAAAATGAAAAAGTATTGTTTAGCAGCAGCCCTTTCAATGGCATGTTTAGCACCAGCAGCGCAAGCTGACACTCTACTAGGTTTATATGTAGGTGTTGATGGGTGGAAGTCAGATAACGATGGTCAATTTTCTTATAAAAATAATGCATCTCAAGATTTTAATTTTGAAGATGAGACGTTTGTAAGTTACTACGCGGCACTTGAGCACCCTGTACCATTAGTTCCAAATATTAAATTAAAGTATACCGAGCTTGAGTTAAATGGTTCTGCGCTACTTACAGATACATTTAGCTTTAATGGCTCTGATTATGTTGTAGGCTCTACGGTAAATACTGTAAGTGATTTAACACACATCGATTACATTTTTTATTATGAGATTTTTGATAACGATTTAATCTCAATTGACTTAGGTTTAAATGCTAAGCAGTTTGATGGTGATATTGTTGTAAATGGTACTACTCAAAATGGTGGTACTAACTTTACCGAAACAAAAGATTTCTCTGGTTTTGTTCCTCTTGCATATGGCCGTGCCGAAGCTGGCTTACCTTTTACTGGTTTAAGTGTATTTTTTGAAGGTAGCTTTTTGGCTATTGACGATAGCAAAGTACAAGATTACCAAGTAGGCGTAGCGTGGGAACTTATTGATAACCTAGCAGTAGATGTTGCTGTTAAAGCAGGTTACCGCTCTATGGTATTAGAACTTGATGATGTAGATGATATTACTACTGATATTGATGCATCTGGCCCATTTGCGGGTATTCAGGTTCACTTTTAATTAGTATTTTCTAATTAAACATAGCGTGGCATATTATTTTATTGCGTGCCACGCTAAATCAAACTCTCCCTCCAGCGCATTATTAATTAACTGCTTATAAATTTTATTTACAGGAAAATTAATGAGTTTAGATAACTCATCACCTGTTTGCGTGAATTTATAATAGCTCAATACCAAATCACTACTTTTTGCTTTTAACGTTACTTTTTGCGATAAAAATGAAAGGGTAAGTTCTTGTCCCGCTTTAAGCACTGCAGATTCAATTTCTTTTCTATACAGTAAATTAAGATCCATAAGTGTTAAAATGTCAGGAAAACTAATACCTGTTTTTCCTAGATTTAGAGACACTTTATTGCCTTTTCGTAGCAAATCAAACAATGACGGTTTTTTGTAAAAGCCTAGTAGAATAAAGTGGCTGTCGTCTTTTTCGTTATAGCCTGAGAGCGACACACATTTTTGCAAAGAGTCAGCTTCTCGCTGTGTCATATGCTTTAACGTTTGCAAGCTTTTAATTGAAAACGTACCAGGGTTGAGTGTTTCTCCCGTTAAAATTTTCGCCCATAAAGTTTGCATTGACGCATTTGAAGTATCTTCGCACAGTGCGATAAAATGCTCTACCCAATCAACATCAGGTTGTTTACTACTTGCTACATCGGGGCAAAACCCCATAGCCATTGCCAAAATTGACTCTATATTTTGTTGTTGTTTTATTAGAAGTAAATCTTGGCGCTTTTGGGCACGAGCTAAAACAGAGTTTTCACTGTTAATATGATAAAGCGGCTTAACTTGGCCTTTAATATCGTAACTTTGTTCAGAGGTAGGCAATATTCCGTTACTGCCAACTTTTGTTATAGGGTAACCAAGTAAGGATTCGATAATGTTAGCAAGGTTAATTCTCGCTTGTGCTGTCTTGACTGTCATGGCTGTGCATTGTCCTTTGTGAATGGCTAAGCTGAGCAACAGTTTTAAGGTTATTTAACCCCAATGAAACTGTATTACGGAGCACATATTCGCTCAAAATTGCAGTGTAACCAGATATTAAAGGAGCGGTTGTTTGTCCGTTAATCTTAAATATTAAAGTGACGATACCGTTTTGCTCACTAAAATTAAAAGTCCCTCTAATAATATGCTCAGCATTTAAAAGTATATTAAAGCTGACCTTATTTTGACTCACCGAAGTTATGATCATTTCACCATACCCCCATTTTCCCTTCCAAGACTGATGAGCACCTAGGCCAGAGCTAGGTTCGCCCAAGGTAAAACGTATACTGGGGTCTACTTTTTCCCAAGGAGACCATTTTTGCCATTGATTAAAGTCAGTAATAAGCGGTTTTACTGCGTCAATGTTTGCATTAATTTCTATTGTTTTATTTACACTATAACTTTGAGGAAGTATCAGCCCTACCAGTACTAATACCAATAGCAATAACAGTACGCCTTTGATCAATATTTTTAATGGTTTAATAAGCACACCTTTTATTAGTTTTTTGAGTTGAAATACAACAACTTTTTATTAATCGACTATAGTATGAATTAGATTATAAACCAAAAATAATTTATAAATTGCTACCTAGGAGAGCGAATGTCGTCAGATCAAAACGATTTTTTATTTTTTGAACAAGACTATGAAGATGATGCAGTAATTGAGCCGACTAAGTTTTGGGATATTTTAATTGTTGATGACGAACCTGAGATCCACTCTGTAACAAAGTTAGCTTTGTCTGGGGTTGAGTTTTTGGGGGCAGGCTTGCGATTTCATGATGCCTATTCGGGAGCTGAAGCAATAGAGATTTTAGCTGAAAATAACGATATTTCAGTTATTTTTTTAGACGTTATTATGGAAACTGACGATGCTGGCTTGCAGGTTGTAAAAAGGGTGCGTGACGAATTAAATAATCAACATGTAAGAATTATTTTAAGAACAGGGCAAGCTGGTAATATACCAGAAGAAAAAGTAATACGTGAATACGATATAAATGATTATAAAACTAAAACAGAACTCACTCGCTCTAAATTAGTAACATCGCTCATAACCGCTATTCGCTCTTACGAGCAGGTATGCCAGCTTGAATATCAAAGTGATGCAATGAACACGATTGTTTCTGCATCAAAGTCTATTTTAGGGCTTACTGATATTAAGCAACTATGCAAAGAAATCATCAAGCACATGAGTATTATTTTAAAGTGTTCACCTCGAGGGCTTGTGTGCAGCAAATTAGACGGCGATGACTTTATTCAAGTATTAGGTGGTTGTGGGCATTACGAAAACTACTTTGGTGAAAAATTAATTAATGTTGATAGCAAAGTATTTAAACAAGTCGAGTCGTGTTTTGATTTATCAAAGCATCAACATACAGACTCAAGTGCAACATTTGTATTAAAAAGTAAGCATAGAAAAGCGGCTTTATATATAGAATGTGACCATGTTCCTTTGCAAGCACAATTGCAGTTCGCTGAAATCTTCTTAACAAATGTGAGTGTTGCCCTGGATAATATAAGGCTGTTTGTAAAGTTAAGAGATGCAGCTTATAAAGATGTGCTTACAGGTATTTCAAATCGTACCAATTTTATTGAACGGGTAGAGCGTTATCAAAAGCCGCACGTGAATGATTATGTATTTGTACTACTTGATATAGTTAATTTTGCAGATATTAATAATGGCTTAGGGCAAGAGGTCGGCAATAAAGTATTAATTGGCATTGTGCAAAGGTTAAAAGAAAACTACCCAACAGCTAAGTTACTATCTCGTATTGGTGCTGATGTTTTTGGTTTTATTATTCGCCGTGATGAACTCGACTTAAAAAAATTGAATGAGCAGTTAGGTGTTCCATTTTGCGCAGAAGAGCATACATTGCCTATCGATTTTAGATTGGGTTTATGCCAACAGCAAGACTTTCAAAGTAGCGGGATTGATACACTTAAAGTTGCTTATATTGCACTTAATCAAGCTAAAAAAACAAAACACAAAGAGGGAATTTATTACAGTGTAGACATGCAAGATAAAATGGCTTGGCGCATAGGAATTATTAGACAATTACGTCATGATTTTGCTCGAAACAAGTTAGAGGTATGGTATCAACCTCAACTTTCATTAGATGACTTGTCTTTAATTGGGTGTGAGGCATTACTTAGGTGGCCTACCGGTAATGGGTCGTATATATCGCCAGCGGTATTTGTTCCACTTGCAGAAGATGCGGGCTTGATTGTTGATATAGGGCAGTGGGTTTTAGAGCAAGCTTGCCAACAACAAAAGCGCCTAGAAAATATGGGCACCGAAATTTGTATTGCGGTTAATGTGTCTGTTCCGCAGTTTAAAGTAAAAGGTTATGCTCAAAACGTTAAAAATACATTATTAAAATATGGTGTTAAGCCAAGAAACATAGAGTTAGAAGTCACAGAAAGCGTAGTAATGGATGAACTCGAAACTGTTATTAATACACTTAGAGAGCTTCAAGAGTTAGGGATTGAGGTTGCTATTGATGACTTTGGGACTGGCTTTTCATCGCTTAGTTATATACAAAGTTTACCCTTGGATAGGTTGAAAATAGATCGTGCATTTATTAAGGATCTGCCAAATGATGACACTGGCGCTATTGCTGCCTTAGTTATTTCTCTTGGTGCTAAGTTGGGTTTAAAAACGATTGCTGAAGGCGTTGAAACACAAGAACAAGCTCAGTTCTTAAAAAACTTAGGCTGTGATGAGGTACAAGGTTTTATGTATGCTAAACCCATGCCTGAGCATGAATTGATAGAATTTATAAATAAACGCTAAAAAAGATTAACTTATTATTTAAGCTAATGAACGATTTAGAATTTAAAGCGCGATATGCTTTGACTACTTTGTATATATAAAGAATTTAGTAGGGTATAATTCGCGCCTTTTGTTATTCTACGGCCACAATTATGAGCACACTCAAAGCTAAGCGCGCCTTATTTTCATACCCGAAATACTGGGCTGAATGTTATGGCACCGCGCCATTTTTACCAACTACACGTGAAGAAATGGATGCACTTGGCTGGGATAGCTGCGACATAATAATAATTAGTGGCGATGCGTATGTTGACCATCCTAGTTTTGGTATGGCTGTAATTGGCCGTGTACTTGAAGCGCAAGGCTTTAGAGTGGGGATTATTGCCCAACCTGCATGGGACTCTAAAGATGCATTTATGGAGCTCGGCAGACCGAATTTATTTTTTGGTGTAACAGCCGGCAACATGGATTCGATGATCAACCGCTATACAGCGGAAAAACGCATGCGCCACGATGATGCTTATACGCCTAATAACGTTGGCGGTAAGCGCCCAGATCGCGCCGTGATGATTTACTCGCAAAAATGCCGTGAAGCATACAAAGGTATCCCAATTGTTATTGGCGGTATTGAAGCCAGCCTTCGCCGTATTGCTCATTACGACTATTGGCAGGAAAAAGTACGTCGTAGTATTTTGTTTGATGCAAAAGCCGATATTTTAATTTACGGTAACGCAGAGCGCCCGCTAGTTGAAGTTGCACACCGTATTGCGGCGGGTGAAACGATGGATACGATTCAGGATATTCGCGGCACGGCTGTTATTCGAAAAGAGCCTCTACCTGGTTGGCGTGGCAGTGATTCTACCGCTATTGATAAAATTGGTAAAATCGACCCTATTCCAAACCCATATGGCGCGGATGATGTTGGCTGTAGTAAATCTGAATTTAAACAAGCGGGTATTGATTTAAAAGCAGAAGCGGCAAAACCAATCATGGTTCAGCCTGCACGTCCTAAGCCGTGGGAAAAAACCTATGTTAAGTTACCTGCTTATGAGCAAGTAAGTGTTAACAAACCTTTATACGCCCATGCCTCGCGAATTTTACATCAAGAAACAAACCCTGGTTGTGCAAGAGCGCTTTACCAACGACATGGCGATCGCTCTATTTGGGTAAACCCGCCAGCATATCCATTAGAAACACATGAAATGGATGCTGTATTTGGTTTGCCGTATCAGCGTATTCCTCACCCAAGTTATGGTGATGCTAAAATACCTGCTTACGATATGATTAAAACGTCAGTTAATATTATGCGTGGCTGTTTTGGTGGCTGTTCGTTTTGCTCAATTACAGAGCATGAGGGGCGCATTATTCAAAGTCGTTCGCAAGAATCTATTATTGAAGAAATTGAACAAATTAGAGATAAAGTCCCCGGCTTTACTGGTGTTATTTCTGATTTAGGTGGCCCAACGGCGAATATGTATAAGCTGCGCTGTACTAGTAAAAAGGCCGAGAGTACCTGTAGACGCTTATCATGTGTGTATCCAGATATTTGTAAACACATGGATACAGATCATACGCCAACAATAGATTTGTATAAAAAAGCACGTGAAGTTAAGGGTATTAAAAAGGTATTGATTGCTTCAGGTGTACGTTACGATTTAGCTGTACGCGACCCGCGTTACGTTAAAGAATTAGTAACGCACCATGTAGGCGGTTACTTAAAAATAGCGCCAGAGCATACAGAAGATGGTCCATTATCAAAAATGATGAAACCAGGTATGGGAGCGTACGATCAATTTAAAGAACTATTTGATAAGTACTCTAAAGAAGCTGGTAAAAAGCAGTATTTAATTCCTTACTTTATATCTGCTCACCCAGGTACAAAAGATGAAGACATGGTAAACATGGCTTTATGGCTTAAATCAAACGACTTTAAGCTTGATCAGGTACAAAATTTTTACCCATCACCTATGGCTAATGCGACGACTATTTACCATACAGAGATGAACTCTTTGCGTAATATAAAAAACAACTCAGAAGTTGTTCCTGTACCTAAAGGCGCACGCCAACGTAGATTACATAAAGCTATTTTACGCTACCACGATGCAGCTGGTTGGCCAATGATACGTGAAGCTCTACGTAAAATGGGTAAAGCTAATTTAATTGGTAAAGGGCCTAACTGTTTAGTGCCAGAAGAAGGGCGCGATGAAAAAGCAGGTAAAGGTGGTAAAAAAAGTGGGCGTCCGGCACTAACGCGACATACTGGTTTTAGCCAATTTAAAAAGGCAAACACTAAGCCAAAAGTAGGCGGTAATCGCCAAAGTACACGTTAGTAATTTTATTTGCTAATAGATAAGGCTAATTGCGGTACGCGCTTTTTCATACGCAAATTAAGTAAGCCTTGCTCTTTATTATCTATATTATTGTAGGTGATAAAGAGTGAGGTTTAAGAGCCCCTCTCTTTAGATATCCTGTGCTAAGTTTAGCTTTTTTTTAAAGCATTGATGATAACCACAAACGCAATTTAAGTGACCATAACGGCTGAATGCCGGTGAGTCCTTGCGTCATTTTATTATCTTTTAAGATTATATAAGATGGCGTGACTTGTCCCTGCCAATCGGAAAATATCTCCCCCTGTTGATCGTTAACAGTACTGAAGCTGTAGCCTTGCTCATTTAAATAATCATGCAGCTCTTGATCAGAGCCAGATTTTATCGCGATGCTCACGACGGGGTATTTATTCTCGTTTGCGAGTTCGTTTATGGCAGGGGAGGTAATACTACAAATAGGACACCAAGTTCCCCCAAAATACACAAGCGTGGGTTTATCTTGGTTCATTGCTGCTAAATCAATGTTTTGCCCTTTATAGTCGATTAATTGTAATTGAGGATTTGCTGGCATGACAGGTTGCCGCCACCAATTGACGGCGGTATAAATGACGAAAAATATAGAGCTATATACCAGTACACTTTTTAATATGGATACGCTTTTTTGTTTTAGCGTTTTTTTAGGTATGTCATTTTTATGTTTGGTATCCGTTGCCATAGCTACTGATTTACCCTAAGTATTTTTGCTGTAGTTTTTTACATTTAAAGCGTTTAATTTATATCAGCAACCATGTAGCAGTACCTAAAAAGGCGAATATACCAACAATATCAGTCACTGTGGTTAGCACCACACTCCCTGCAAGAGCAGGGTCTATATTCATTCTTTTAAGAATTATTGGAATACTTGCACCAGCAACACCTGCCACCACTAAGTTCATAAACATAGCGAAGGCGAGTACGCCACCAAGCATAAAGTCCCACTGCCATAGCGCAATAACACCCGCAATTAATAGTGACCACAAAATACCGTTTAGCGCGCCAATGGCCAGTTCTTTCATCATCAAGAAACGTTGGTTTGTTTGGTTTATATGACCTACTGCAATACCACGGATAACAAGCGTTAATGATTGGCTACCAGCAACACCACCCATAGAAGGGACAATACCGTTAAGCACAGCCAAAATAGGGAGCACATCTAAAGTGCCTTCAAAAAAGCTAGCTACAAAAGCAGCTGCAAGTGCGGTTAGTAAATTAACTCCTAGCCAAACTGAGCGTTTTTTAGAGCTTTTTAGTACAGGCGCGAATGTATCCTCTTCATCATCAAGACCGGCTAGGCTTAATAGGCTATGCTCGGCATCTTCTCGGATTACATCAACGATGTCATCGATAGTAACACGACCGAGGAGTTGGTCGTTATCGTCCACCACAGGGGCCGATATCCAATTATGGCGCTCAAATAATTGCGCTACTTCACTTTCATCCATTGAGATTGGGATAGACTCACAATCTTCATCCATTAAATCGCGCACAATTTTTTCTGGCGGATTAGTTAATAATGTACTTAGCGATAAAGCGCCTATAAAGCAGTTATGTTTATCAACAACATATAAATCATCTGTACCCTCTGGTAACTCACCACGCAGTCTAATATAACGAAGTACAACATCGAGTGTTACATCAGGGCGAATGGTCACCGTATCGGTGTTCATTAGCGCACCTGCTGAACGCTCTTGATATGACAGTGCTTGCGTGGCACGTTCACGGTCTTGAATGTCCATCGCGCTAACAACGTCTTTATAGACGGTATCTGGCAGGCTACGTAATACTTCACCTAAGTCATCGTGGCCCATGTCTTCAGTTGCGGCGGCAATGTGCTTAGGTTCCATTTGGGCAATAATGCCTAAACGAACATCTTCAGATAACTCTTCAAGAACATCACCCTGTACATCAGGATCGACCAATTGCCAAAGCAGTCGGCGAATTTTGTGCGGTGATGATTCTAATAATAATGCGGTATCACAAGGAGCCGTTTTTGCGAGCATGCGCCTAACTTGAACAAATTGACCACTATTGAGTGACTTCGTCACCTGTTTTAGTTGCTGTAGTGGGTAATCTTGTTCAAAAGCTTCAGGCATTGGCGTCCTTTATAAATTGTTATATTACTTTATGGGGGGAGGTGAGTTAACTGGCGTTACTAACCTATTTATTTTATATACCTGTTTTAATTGAAGCATTAGTAATGCGAATATTGTTTTTATAAAACAGGTTATTCTTGTTCATTAAAGCGTTGTGCTATTAATTCTCCAACAGCGTGTAAAGCTTGCTCAGAATCAGGGCCTTTACAAACAACTTTAACTTCTTTTCCTTGGCTACTTTCAAGTAACATTAGTGCAAGTACGCTATCGCCTGCTGCTTCTTTGTCATCTTGGAATAATGTGATTGTCGCATCAAATTGTACTGCTAATTGCGCAAGCACAGTAGCTGCTCTGGCGTGCAAGCCTAATTTGTTTTTTATTAAAAAGGTATCTTCACAATGCATAACTTACTCTACCTAAGCTGAACAGGTGATTATTCAGCTATATTATTTTTCTTGTTCGCGATGGCGAATTTTTACATTGGGATGTGTCATTGCAAAACTTTCACCGATAGTTTGCGCTAAATACACAGAACGATGTTGCCCGCCTGTACACCCAATAGCAATGGTTAAATAACTGCGGTTATTTCGTTCTAAATGCGGTAACCACGTTTGTACAAATGTTTGAATTTGCCATGTGAATTTTTGCACTATGCTGTGATTAGCTAAATAGTCTTTAACCGGTTGATCTAACCCATTTAAAGGCTTTAACTCTGGTTCCCAGTGTGGATTTGGTAAAAAGCGTGCATCAAATACGTAGTCTGCTTCTTTTGGTATACCGTGTTTAAAACCAAATGATTCAAATGTGACAATCAGTTGCTTATCTTTTTTACCTAAAATCTTTTCACGAATAGATTCAGCGAGTTGATGAACACTTAAATCAGTCGTATCTATCATAAAGTCGGCGCGAGTGGTTAATACATCAAGTAATTCTTTTTCTTTTTTGATGGCTAAATCAAGCGGCAACGAGTCTATTGATAGTGGGTGTAATCTGCGTGTTTCAGAAAAGCGTTTGATCAATGTCTGATCGTCGCTATCTAAATAAAATAACGTAGGGTTTGCAAAGCCTGGTAAGTATTCAAGAATATCGTTAAATTCATCTTGTTCTTTAGGGATGTTGCGCACATCTATGCTAACAGCAATTTTATCGTAGCTATCAGACACACTGCGAACTAATGAAGGTAGTAGGTTTACTGGAATATTATCAACGCAATAATAACCTAAATCTTCTACAACGCGCAAAGCAACCGACTTTCCAGAACCAGAACGGCCGCTTATGATAATTAACTCCATTTAACACCCTTTATAAAACTATGATTGATCGACAATAACTTGGTAAAGCTCAGTATCAGATTTTGCACTGCGTAACTGTTTACAAAAATCTTTGTTGTTTAGTTTATCAGCAATGGTTGCTAGAGTCTTTAAGTGCTGCTGGTTATCGCCATCTGGTACGATGAGTGCGACAAAAATATCAACAGGGCGATTATCGATTGCATCAAAGTTTATTGGAGTTTCGCTAACGAGCACTAAAGCCAAAGGCTCTTCTGCACCGCTCATTCTTCCATGAGGAATAGCAATGCCACGCCCTATACCTGTACTACCTAATTTCTCTCTGCTCATTAAAGCATTAAGAATATCTTGTTGCGGTAAATACGGAAGTTTGTCGTGAGCAAGTTCGCTAATGAACTCTAAAATTCTTTTTTTGCTATTAAAAAGGACCGCAGCTTTGCTGCAGTCCTGGCATATAAGTGAACTTAATTTCATCATATTAGTGTCGAGCAAGCTTCTCTTTGTGTTTGATTACTTGGCGATCGAGCTTGTCGATCAACGAGTCAATAGCGGCATACATATCTTGATGTTCTGTAGAGGCAAATAGCTCAGCACCGCTTACGTGTATTGTGGCTTCTGCTTTTTGATTTAACTTTTCTACATCGAGAATGACATGAACATTATTAATATGATCAGAGTGTCTTTCAAGCTTCGCAAATTTAGTATTAATATAGTCTCTTAGTGAATCGGTTAATTCTACGTGCCGACCAGTTAAGTTTAGTTGCATAAGCATTACCCTCTTAGTTTAGCGTCTTAAATCAGGCTTTTACGCTGATTTGACGGTGGAATAGCAAGAGATTCGCGGTATTTTGCGATTGTACGTCTCGCTACTTTAATTCCTTGCTCAGCCAATATATCCGCTATTTTGCTATCACTCAATGGTTTTGCTGAGTTTTCTGCTGCGATTAATTTTCGGATAAGCGCACGTATTGCTGTAGATGAACATTCACCACCGTTTTCAGTGCTTACATGGCTTGAGAAAAAGTATTTAAGCTCAAATATACCACGGGGTGTATGCATGTACTTTTGAGTAGTCACGCGCGAAATTGTCGATTCGTGCATTTCTACCATTTCAGCGACATCATTTAAAACCATTGGTTTCATGGCTTCAGGGCCATGTTCAAAAAAGCCTTGTTGTTGCTTAACAATACAATTAGTAACTTTTAATAGCGTGTCGTTTCTACTTTCTAAGCTTTTAATAAACCATTTAGCTTCTTGTAAATGTGAGCGAATAAACTGGCTGTCGCCACTTGATTTTACAGTGCGAGACATTGCCGCGTATTGGCTATTAACACGAATTTTAGGCATGCTATCTGGGTTTAATTCGACAACCCAGCGGCCTTTAATTTTTTTAACTGACACATCAGGAATAACATACTCAGATTCTTCCCTTACAATAGTATCTGCAGGTTTTGGGTTGAGAGTATGTATTAGTGTCATCACTTCTTTAAGCTCTTCTTCTTTGAGCTTAGTTTTTTTCATTAATGTACGATAGTCGCGAGCTGCTAATAGATCAATATGCTCGGTTAAAATCATTTTCGTTTCATTAATGTAAGGTGTTTCTTTATCAAATTGATTAAGCTGAATACACAAACACTCTTGTAAACTACGTGCAGCAATACCCACAGGATCAAACAGTTGGATGCGTTTTAATACCGCTTCAATTTCATCAAGTTCGACTTCGTTATCATCTTCGTTTTCTTGATTAAAGCTTTCTAAAATCTCTTCGCAGCTTAATGTTAAAATACCTGAATCATCGACGGCCTCTACAATCGCAATAGCGATGGCTTCATCGGTAGGGCTAAATGGCGTTAGTTGTAATTGCCACATTAAATACTCATGGAGCGTTTCAGTAGAGGCGCCTTGGTATATTGATTCGTCTTCAGGCATTGGACCTGATGAGGCTGCAGGAGCGGCACTCATGTACTCATCCCAACTAACATCCATAGCCATGTCGTCACTTAGCGTGTCTTTTGCAAGTGCTTCACCAGTATCTTGTTCATATTCGCTCGGAGCATCATCAGCAGATGCGCTAACAGTTATGTCATCGGTATCAGCTTTTTGCTCGTTTTTACCAGCAGCGTCTTCAGAATAGTCTGCCTCTTCAACCTCTAATAGTGGATTACTGTCGAGAGCTTCTTGTATTTCTTGCTGGAGATCCAATGTACTGAGTTGCAACAAACGAATAGCTTGTTGCAGCTGTGGAGTCATTGTAAGTTGCTGGCCCATGCGCAGCTGTAGTGATTGCCTCATGTATCTCTAACAATCCTTTTATGTTGTTATAATTAATACTAGCAGATGCTTAAAGACATGGCGTAAATGTTACAGCCTAAATTGCTCGCCTAAATAAACATCGCGTACTGTTTTATCATTTAATACGTGTTCTGGAGTACCTGATGCAATCAGCTCCCCATGAGAAACAATGTAGGCTTTTTCGCAAACATCAAGGGTCTCTCTTACGTTATGGTCGGTAATTAATACTCCAATCCCACGATTTTTAAGATGTTCTATTATTTTCTTTATATCTAATACCGAAATAGGGTCAACACCGGCAAACGGTTCATCCAGTAATATAAATTTAGGATCTGCTGCCAGCGCTCGTGCTATTTCTACACGACGACGTTCTCCACCCGATAATGCCATACCTTGGCTATCACGAATGTGTTGTATGCTAAATTCATCTAATAAGTTATTGAGCGTGTCTTCTCTGGCTTGTTTATTTAGTTCTTTGCGCGTTTCTAAAATGGCCATTAAGTTTTGATAAACAGTCAGCTTTCTAAAAATTGATGACTCTTGCGGTAAGTAGCCTATGCCTAATCTAGCACGACTATGCATAGGTAAAAGAGTAATATCGTTATCATCAATAGATATTTTACCTTTGTCGCTAGGAACAAGCCCTACAATCATATAAAAAGTCGTTGTTTTACCAGCACCGTTAGGGCCAAGTAAGCCAACTATACTGCCAGCTTGTACTTCAAGGCCGACGTTTTTTACAACTTCACGACCTTTATAGCTTTTTGCCAATAGTTCTGCTTTTAATGTGCTCATGGTTGACCTTTATCGCCTTTTTTACTTTTTTTAGTTTCGATCGGTACTAAAATTGTGTGAACGCGGTCAGTTGAGTTTTCATCTTTTTCGGCACTGATGAGCTGCTGCTCTATGTCGTAGGTAATGCTTTTAGCATTTATTTTTTGTCCGGCTTGCGATACTTGTGCATTACCAACAAGCGTTAAAAAACGCTTAGATACATCATAACGTACTTCGTCAGCACTGGCGCTCATAGTCGTGCCGTCTGATTGCTTTTCTTCAAAGTGCGCAGGGCTACCTGTGGCAATTAATAATTGTTTATTATCACCAAGTTCATCACGTTTGTGTACTTCTAGGCGATCGGCTGTAATGCGGCGATTACCGTGAATAATCTCAACGTTTTTCTCAAAAATACCCACATTAGCTTTTAATTGACCTTCTTGCTTGTCGGCACTTATTGAAATTTGATTGGCAGCAGGTTGCGTGTTTTGTTCTGCAGCACTACTATTAAACGCTAGTATAAGTGTAGGAATTATAAGTGATTTTAATATTTTATTGGTCATAATATATGGTTCGCGTATGGTTAATTAGTTTTATCACTTCGGTTTTTAAGTCGGCTTCTAGGCCTTTACCGGTGATTTTTAAATTGGGTCCAGTGATAATGACGGGTTGCTCCGAACGCATTGTTAATAACTTTATATCAACCTGAATATTATCAGCATTGATTTTGTCTATCATGGCGTTATCGGTTAAATTTTTGGCAACCACATTACCTTCTAAAATTAATTGTTTATCTTCATATAATGTTGCTTCGTCTGCATTTATTTGCCACGTTTGTTGTTCGTTATATAAAGTAAAAATGGGTTTTTCGAAAAACGTGAAGCCTAATTGCTGGTATAGCTCCATTTTAGCCGCAGTGACTTTGTGGCTAATTTTACCTTGCTCATCATAGGCTGTCTGTTTGAGCTCAATAGCTATGTAATCAGGCTTAGCAACAACTTCAGGCTCAGCCTGAGGCACAATATTTGTTTGTGTAAAATAAGGGTACCAAAGCCAAACCATACAGCTAATGAATAAAACGCTTAATATTATGCGCGCTGCATTCATGAACTAGTGCCTTGTGTAGTCAATGCTTTACCATTTTCAAGCATGAGCAAATCGGTGAGTTCTCTCACAGCACCAAAACCGCCAGGCATTTGCGTTACATAATGTGACAAACGCTTAATAAGTGGGTGGGCATCATTTACTGCAACGGCAAAGCCTACTAACTCCATAACAGGCATGTCAGGACCGTCATCACCAATATAAGCAATTTGTTCATCGCTAAGGTTGAGTTTATCTTTTAATTCTTGATAGGCAATGAGCTTATTTTCTTGGCCTTGATAAATATGCTGTACGGTTAAGCTGCTCATACGTTGTTGTACTATCTGTGAATGACGACCAGTAATAACAGCTACTTCAAAGCCACTGTTTATAAGTGCTTTAATGCCAAAACCATCTTTTGTATTAAATGCTTTTAGCTCTTCACCTTGATTGCCAAGGTAAATACGGCCATCAGAAAATACACCATCAATATCGCATATAAGTAGTTTTACTTTTTTAGCGCGTGCTTTTGCATCATCGCTCAGCGGTTGATAGAGTTCTTCAAATTGCATTTACAACACTCCTGCTTTTAATAGGTCTTGCATATTTAATGCGCCAATAGGTTGGTTTTTCTCATTGACGACGATTAGGCCATTTATACGTTTACGTTCCATAATATTGAGCGCTTCAGCGGCTAAAATATCTTGCGTAGCTGTAGTGCATGACTTAGTCATAACAACATCTATTTGTGTTGTATGAATATCAATTCTTTGTTCTAAAATGCGACGTAAGTCACCATCGGTAAATAACCCTACGAGTTGCTGATTTTCATCAACAATGGCTGTCATACCTAATCCTTTAGCTGACATTTCTATTAGAGCATCTTTAACTGTTTGTGAAACATCAATAATAGGTGTATTTGCGCCGCTGTGCATAACATCTTTTAAAGTAAGTAATAAGCGCTTGCCTAAACTACCACCTGGGTGAGATAGCGCGAAGTCATCAGCTGTAAAGCCGCGAGCTTCTAATAATGCAACTGCCATGGCATCGCCCATCGCAAGCGTTGCAGTGGTACTTGATGTAGGGGCTAGACCCAATGAACAAGCTTCTTTTTCTACTTTAATGCACACATGTACATTAGCAAGGGTTGCCATTGTTGATTGTGTATTGCCAGTCATCGCTATCATTTTGGCACCAAGTCGTTTTAAAACCGGAATGATATTTAAAACTTCGCTGGTTTCCCCTGAATTAGAAATAAGCATAACCACGTCATTTTTAGTGATCATACCTAAATCACCATGACTTGCTTCACCAGGGTGAACAAAAAACGCAGGGCTGCCAGTGCTTGCAAGGGTTGCCGCTATTTTATTGCCAATATGGCCTGATTTTCCCATGCCAATAACAATAATACGGCCTTCACAGTCGTACATTAATTGGCACGCGTTATGAAAATTTTCATCTACATATTGTGCAATATCACTAAGTGCTTGGCGCTCAACATCTAAAACGCGAAGGCCTTGTTCAATAAAGTTTAGCGTTGCCATCATTTACCCTACTTGACTAAAAATATACCCTTGGTAACCCAAAAACGCTATTAGCAATAAGCCGCCTTCTACCCTATTGATACGCTGGGTGCCTCTAAAGTTCAATGACATAATAATAAGAGCAAGTGTTGCACCAATCATAATTAATATATCTCGGCTTACTAACGATGGATCAATTGCTGAAGGATTAATAATACCTGCTAGAGGTAATACAGCTAAAATATTAAATATGTTTGATCCAACAATATTACCTAGTGCTAAATCATCTTCATTTTTAAGTACACCTGCAACCGAGGCGGCAAGTTCCGGCAAGCTAGTACCAATGGCAATAATTGTCAAACCAATGACTAAGTCGCTTAAGCCGAAGTATTTAGCAATATCAACAGCTGAGCCGATTAAAAAATGAGAACTAACCGGCAGGAGTATCATGCCGACAATTAACCAAAATACCGCTTTTTTAGTAGGTACATCGTTTGGTACATCGTCGCAGGCTTCTGAGACAAATGGGTCATCTTGGTTTTTTGCACGCATAGATACAATAATTAACCCACCGATGAATACGATAAAGCCAACTAAAAGCGCAACACCTTCACTAAATGAAAAGTAGTTATCTGAGAACACATACCAAGTAGCTAAAGATACGAGCATAACTAATGGCATTTCACGTTTTAACGTACTAGATGAAACTGAAAGAGGGCGAAATAGAGCAGTGATACCTAACACAAGTAAAATGTTTGTAATATTAGAGCCAACAGCATTGCCAACCGCTGTGTCGGTTTTGTTAGCCAGAGCGGCAGAGGCTGAAACCATCATTTCAGGGGCTGAAGAGCCCATGGCTACAACGGTCAAACCAACAATAAGTGTAGGTACACCAAAGTTTTTAGCAAGAGCCGCAGCCCCATAAACAAACCTATCGGCACTCCAAACAAGAGCTGCAAAACCAAGAATTAAAATAACAAACGAGGTAACCATTGTGTTAAGCCAGTTATACAAAATACGGATGGCGCGAATAGTAACAAAAGCCAAGATGAAAGTATAAATAAAAGAGTAAGGTCAACTAGGTAACAATGTTGCTTTTAAACAGCTAATTTAAAAATTTAAGCCGGGGTTAAGCTGTTTTGAGCGAGTCTTATAATCCTTTTCATGGGTGTATTACAAAATCTTACGAATTGTTTTTTCCATCTTTGACAAAAAAGCTTTAAAATAGGGGCACTAGTGAACATTTTTATGGAGAGCGACTTGTCGCAATCAATAGTAGAAGTCAAGGATGTTAGCTTTTCGAGAGGCAATAGAACCATATATAAAAATATGAGTTTTAGCGTTCCTAAAGGTAAAATTACTGCGATTATGGGGCCAAGCGGAATTGGCAAAACCACTATGTTGCGTTTAATTGGTGGTCAGCTTAAACCAGATTCAGGTGATATTTTATTTGAAGGTGGCAGCATTCCTAAAATGTCTCGTAAAGAGTTATACGAAGCACGTACTAAAATGAGTATGCTTTTTCAAAGTGGTGCGTTGTTTACTGATATGTCGGTATTTGACAATATCGCGTTTCCTATAAGAGAGCACACAAAGCTAAGTGAAGACCTGATTCGATTAGTTGTGTTAATGAAATTGCAAGCGGTTGGACTACGTGGTGCTAAAGATTTAATGCCCTCTGAGTTATCCGGCGGTATGGCAAGACGTGCCGCACTTGCACGCGCTATAGCACTTGATCCAGAGCTAATCATGTACGATGAACCATTTGCAGGACAAGATCCTATTTCGATGGGCGTATTGGTTAAGCTAATTAAATCGCTTAACGAAGTATTAGGTTTATCGTCTTTAATCGTGACGCACGATGTAACAGAGGTAATGAGTATTGCCGAACACGTTATAATTATCGCCGATCAAGGGGTAATTGGTTCTGGTACTCCAGATGAAATGCGTAATCATGAATCTCCTTTAGTTCAACAGTTTTTAAAAGGCTTGTCGGATGGTCCTGTACCATTTCATTTTCCGGCTCAGGCTTATGCAGACGAACTACTTGGAGAAAAAGCATAATGTTGGATTTATTTCAAAAGCTAGGACATAAAACGCTAGGACGCTTTGCGGCCCTTGGTCGTTCTGCTTATATGCTGTTTAGTGCATTAGCGCATGTTCCTAATTTTAAAAAAGGCACACCGTTACTTGTTCGCCAGCTTTATATGGTTGGTTCGCAATCGTTACTCATTATTATGGTGTCGGGTTTGTTTATCGGTATGGTGTTGGCTTTACAAGGTTACACCGTATTGGTTGGTTATGGCGCTGAGGATAGTTTAGGGCCGTTAGTGGCACTGAGTTTATTGCGAGAGTTGGGCCCGGTTGTTACTGCATTACTATTTGCAGGACGTGCAGGTAGCGCTTTGACAGCTGAAATTGGCTTAATGAAAGCAACAGAGCAACTTTCATCACTTGAGATGATGGCAATCGATCCGCTAAAACGTATTATTGCACCGCGCTTTTGGGCGGGTTTTATAAGCATGCCATTGCTTGCATTGATATTTTCAGCTGTAGCAATTATAGGCGCTCATTTAGTGGGCGTAGATTGGCTGGGGGTTGACACAGGTAGTTTTTGGTCAATCATGCAATCGCAAGTGTCGTTTCAGCAAGACATACTAAACGGTATTATTAAAAGCTTTGTATTTGCCATAGTGGTGACCTGGATTGCGCTTTATAAAGGATATGACTGTGTGCCGACCTCAGAAGGGATCAGCAAAGCAACCACCGAAACGGTTGTTCATTCGTCATTAGCAGTTTTAGGTTTTGACTTTATTTTGACAGCGGTAATGTTTACCAGCTAATAGGGTATAGATAATGAATTCACGGAAATTAGAAATTTTAGTTGGTTTTTTTGTAGCACTTGGCATTTTAGCTTTTGCGATGCTTGCACTTAAAGTTGCCAATTCAGGTATTAGTGGCTCTGGCGAAACATATACGCTTAATGCCAAGTTTGAAAATATCGGCTCGTTAAAAGCGCGTGCGCCAGTAAAAGTAGGTGGTGTTGTAATTGGTCGTGTTGAATCAATTTATGTTCACCCACAAGAATTTTTACCAGTCGTTAATATGACCATTGACGCACAGTACTTATGTCGTTTTTCAGACACAAGCTCAATCTCTATTTTAACGTCGGGTATTTTAGGTGAGCAGTACTTAGGTATTCACCCTGTAATTTCTCCAGATTCTGCTAAGCAACGTTGTTTAGGCGAAACAGTGACAGAAAACAAGCAAGATGAAGCAATTGACGATTTATTTGGTGTGGAAAGTAAAGCACTAGGTGATGGCGATTCAATCACTGATACTAAGTCTGCCATTGTACTTGAAGAATTAATCGGGCAGTTTTTATTCAACCAAGGTAGTGAGTAATTGTTATGTTGAAAAAGTTTTTAGCTATTGTAGCAATAGGCACAATGACGCTAACTCAAAGCGTAAGTGCAGCAGATGTAAAATTAATCGATCCTAATAAAATGGTACGCCAAGTTGCCGACAATACATTTGCGCGCATCAAAAAAGATCAGCCATTAATTGTTAAAGATCAAGAGTACCTTCGTGTAATAGTCGAAGAAGAATTAATGCCTTATATCGACTATAAATATGCAGCACTTCGTGTACTTGGTAGTGAAGTATCTAAAGTTCGTGCAATTACCGACGAGGCTGAAAAGGCCAAAGCAATTAAAGAAATTCAACGCTTTATTGGTGTATTTAGAGAGTACTTAGTTGCTACTTATGCAGGTGTATTTACTCAATACACAAACCAGAAAGTTGAGTTTGGTCCAGAGCAAGCGTTTAAAGGTAAAGACGTCGTTGTTGTTAAGACTAAAATTATTGAAGGCGGTAAACCTGATATCAGAATCGATTTTAAAGTACGCGAAGACCGCGACGGTGAATGGCGCGCGTACGATATGATTGCCGAAGGTATTAGCTTACTAGATGCAAAGCAAAGTGAGCTGCAAGGTATTTTGCGTCAGCAAGGTATTGATAATGTAAGTAACCTTTTAGAGCAAAAGAGTCAGCTACCAGTTCAGTTTAGAGGCAGTAACTCGAATGACTAAATTGGCAATAAGCCAAGTTGATGGACAACATTTTGGAGTAAGCGGTGAGCTTACTCGAAATTCAATTGGCGATGAACAGCTTCTGAACAATAAGTTATTAACTAAGCATAAAACCATCTATTTCGACCTAAGTGGGGTATCAAGGGTTGACACAGCAGGCTTAGCTTGGTTAATTCACTCTTTTGCAGAATTAAAGCAGCAAGGCATTCGCCTTGAATTGCAAAACCTACCTGAGCAATTGCAAAATTTAATGCAATTGGGTCAGGTTACAACCCTATTTGAGTGAGAGTTATGGAAACTAGCCAAGTCGAAACATTATTACGCGAAGAACTTCAATTAGCTGAAGTACATGTAAAAGCCAATGGTAGTCATTATGAAGTTGTTGCAGTAGGCGAATGCTTTGACGGTTTAAGCCGAGTTAAAAAGCAGCAGCTAGTTTATGGTCCATTAATGAATACAATTTCAGATGGGACAATTCACGCAGTATCTATTCGTGCATTTACTCCTGTAGAGTGGAAGCGTGAACAAAAATTCATTTTACCGCAATAACTAGGGCCTCCTAATGGATCAATTTGTAATTCAAGGTGGCACTTCACTTGCTGGTGAAGTGACTATTTCGGGCGCTAAAAATGCCGCACTTCCTATTTTATTTGCTTCACTATTAGCTGATGGTAAAAGTATATTTACTAATGTACCGCGTCTTCGCGACATAGTGACCACTGAAGCCTTATTAAAAACTTTAGGTGCAGATGTTAATTGGCATGGCGATACGCTAGTAATTGACGGTGCAACGGTTGATAAAACATTAGCGCCTTACGACTTAGTAAAGCAAATGCGCGCATCTGTGCTTGCGTTAGGCCCTCTAGTGGCTCGTTTTGGTGAAGCTCAAGTGTCTTTACCTGGTGGGTGCGCTATTGGTGCTCGCCCGGTTGATATTCATATTCAAGGTTTGGAGCGCATGGGCGCACAAATAAACGTTGAAAATGGTTATATTAATGCCAAGGTAAATGGTCGCTTAAAAGGCGCTGAAATTTTTATGGAAATGGTAAGCGTAGGCGCTACCGAAAACCTATTAATGGCAGCGGCCCTCGCTGATGGTAAAACCATACTTGATAATGCGGCACGCGAGCCTGAAATAATTGATTTAGCTAACTGCCTAATTGCTATGGGCGCTAAAATCACAGGTGCAGGTACTAGCCGCATTGAAGTTGAGGGCGTTGAGCGTTTAGCGGGTTGCGAGCACAGTATTTTACCTGACCGAATTGAAACTGGGACGTTTTTAGTCGCAGCAGCAATGGCTGGCGGTGAAGTACTTTGTAAAAATACTGATTTTCATTCTCTTGAGCCTGTGATTGAAAAGCTACGTGCTACGAATGCGCACCTAGAAGTACATAACGATAGTATTTATCTTGATATGCGCGGCCGAGAACTTAAAGCCGTGAATATTAAAACAGCTCCACACCCAGGTTTTCCTACGGATATGCAAGCTCAGTTTACAGCATTAAATGTAGTAGCAAATGGTAGTGCAACGATCACAGAAACGATTTTTGAAAACCGTTTTATGCATGTACCAGAGTTGCAGCGTATGGGCGCTAATATTCGTTTAGAAGGGCATACCGCAATTTGTGGTGAGACTGAAAGCTTAACGGGCGCGCAAGTGATGGCAACCGATTTACGCGCTTCAGCTAGCTTAATCTTAACGGGTATAGTGGCACAGGGTGAAACGGTTGTTGACCGTATTTATCACGTTGATAGAGGCTATCAGCGCATTGAAGATAAGCTAAGTGCGTTGGGTGCAAACATTAAACGTAGAAGTAGCTAAGTAGATAACTAGTTAAGCTATTTTAAAAAGGTCGGATATGCAAATTGCTATCCGACTTTTTTATTGACGATTGGTATTACTATTTATTAAAGCTTTGTTTCAAGTTCAGCTACCACCACCATGATTTTTTCTATTTTCCCATCTCTGTATAGCTCAAATTCTATTTCTTTACCGGGCTCCGTATTACCTATTTTTTCAAGCACTTTTTGTGGGTTTGCTACCGAAAGCCCTGCAATTTTAATGACGATATCTTGCTCTTCAATACCCGCTTGCCATGCTGGCCCCAAAGGGTCTAAATTAGTAATACGCATGCCGGTAACCGGCGTTAGGCTGTCGTTTACTTCTTTACCCGTACTATCTACTGCTGTGCCTTCAAAGCCTAAATAGCCGCGCACAACCCGACCGTGACGAATGAGTTTACCCATCACTTTTTTAGCAAGTGAGTAAGGAACCGCAAAAAATATTCCTTGAATATTCAGGTTCTCACGCGTTTTAAATTGTGCAGAAGTAATGCCGACTAAATCACCATTGGAGTTAACTAATGCGCCGCCGGAGTTGCCCACGTTAATAGCTGCATCCATTTGCAATAAGTTATTGTAAGGGCTATCTGTAATTTTTTGCTTACCGGTTGCACTAATAATGCCTTGAGTGATTGTTTGCCCTAAGTTAAGCGGGTTGCCTATAGCAAGTACAACATCGCCTACATTTGATACATAGCTATCGTTTACGGGAATTACCGGGAGGTGATCTGCATTGATTTTAAGTAAGGCTAAATCAGTAATGGTATCAAAACCAATTAGTTGCACATCAAAAAAGCGTCGGCCATCGGTTAAGATAACCATAATTTGGTCTGCATTATTCACAACATGGTAGTTAGTAAGAATATAACCGTCTTGCGACATAATGACGCCAGAGCCTAGCTCTTGTACCGTGTTTTTTCTTTTATAACGAGGCTCTTTGGAAATGCTTTCTGAAAAAATAGTAACTACAGAAGGAGCTGCTCGTTTAACTGCATCAGAAAAACTCAAGTGACTCGCACTCATCGCGCTTGGAAGGGGAACATTAGGAAGTAAGGCGGCTCGCATATTAGGGCTGAAAAAAACCACTAAAAAAGCAATACTTAGACCTGCAAATAAAGGGGGAAGAATAAATTTTATTAATTTCAGCACAGTTTTCTTATTATGTAAGTGAGCAATCTCTTTATGATGACATAAAAAAAATAACAGCGGCAAGTGCCACTGTTATTTTTATTACATTAATAGTGCTATTTATTACTGAATTAAAATAAATATAGACTCACGACCACGTTGCACGCCAAGTACGATATTACCTTTGGTGTTTTCGATAATCTTATTCATATCACGAATAGTCTCTACTCGTTGACGATTCACTTGCATAATAATATCACCTTCTTCAAGGCCAACACGGGCAGAAGGTGAGCGAGGGTCTACAGACGTAACCTCAATACCTTTATTACTATTTTTTTGCACGTTTTCAAGTGTCGCGCCTTGGAAGGCAGGATGCAGCTCTTCGCCTGTCGCTGTAACACCTGATGCACCATCAAGAGTTACTTTTACCGTTTTAATTTTACCATCGCGGTAAATGCCTAGTTTTATTTCGCGGCCTTCACCTAGCGTAGCAATTTTGCTGCGCAGCTCGTGGAAACCACTAATATCGCCGCCATTAATGCTAACAATTACGTCACCTGCTTTTATACCTGCTTTACTTGCGGCAGTGTCGTCCATTACTTGCATTACATAAGCACCTTGTTTGACGTCAAGTTGCTGCGCTTTAGCAAGGCCTGCATCAAGTGGGCGGCCAGAAATACCTAGCGAGCCACGGCGTACTTCACCGTGTTCAACAATTTGATCAACTAAGTTTTTCATCATGTTTGATGGAATGGCAAAACCAATACCCACGTTACCGCCAGAAGCACCTAAAATAGCAGTGTTAATACCAATCAATTCACCGTTTAAGTTAACTAATGCACCACCAGAGTTGCCTTGGTTAATAGCAGCATCGGTTTGAATGAAATCTTCGTAGCCCTCAATATTTAAACCACTACGGCCAAGAGCACTAACAATACCAGATGTAACTGTGTGGCTAAGTCCAAATGGGTTACCAATAGCGACAGCAAAGTCGCCCACTCGTAAACTATCTGAATTTGCGAGTTTTATTTCAGTTAAGTCATCAGCGTCTATTTGTAAAAGAGCGATGTCTGATTCTGTATCAGTACCAATTTTAGTTGCTTCAAATTCACGGCCATCTTCGAGGGTTACTACCATTTTTTCGGCATCTTGGATTACGTGATTATTAGTGACTACATAACCCTCATCAGCATCAATAATCACCCCAGAGCCTAATCCACTAAATTGACGCTTTTGACTGCGAGGCTGTTGCTGTCCAAAAAAGTATTCAAGCGGATCCGCACGGCGGCGTACTTCTTTTGAGCCTGAAACTTGGATACTTACAACACCTGGAGATATTTTCTCTAGCATGGGGGCAAGAGTTGGTAGTTGTTGACCATTTACTGCAATTGGCATTTTTGCATAAGACGCTACTGGGCTCATTAACAAGCTTGTAGATAGAATAGCTGCGCTGATAAGTGATAATTTCATTTTCATAGTCAGGGGTAACTCCACTTAAGATAAAGCAAAACAAAAAGGGCTACTTTACAGCAGCCCTTTTCGGTTTATTAAGATAAAACAACAAAGCTGTTATATCTAAAGACTATGGGGTCAAAAAAAAGTTCATCAAGATGCTTTAGAATGTTCTGAAACTTTATTTTGACCAGCAAATAAACCTGATTCACCTGAAACATAATCAGCTGGTTGTGCTGCCGCTGTAGAACGATCGCATTGACGTTCTTTTAATGAAGCCTGCAGTTGTTCTGTTGTTTCTTTTGAAAAGAATGGTTCAGCTGGTGCTTTATTTCTATCTTCTAGAAGAAGCTGGTTTGTTTCTTCAACGTGACTAAGCAGTTGATCATAGTTTTCTTTCATTTTATTTACGAGCTTACCAGTATTCGCTAAATGATCAGCTACATCTTGGCGATACTGCTCTAACGCATTTTCAGCTTGCTCTGCTTGCTCTTTTAATTCATCTTGTTTGAACTGTTTTTTAGTAACAAATGCGCCAATAAAAAATGCTACAACAGCAACAATAACAATCAAACCTACCCACATAACTGTGCCCATAAAAACTACCCCTTTGGGAAAATAACTAACGAATGCCGATTCAATTATAAATCATACTAAGTGTAATATACCCCGAGTTATGATGCGTGTTAATATGCTTTGCAAATTAAACTGTGTTTTAACTGTAAATAGATATGACTCCTTGGCAAACATACCAACAAGACTTAAAGCGAGATGACTTTGTACACGACGCAGCACAAGAAAATGCTGTGCGCCATTTACAACGTCTATACGATGACCTAACTCAGACAAAGCCAAAACAAAAAGGCTTTTTTGCTAAGCTATTTAGTAAAGAAGAACCTGCGCCTGTAAAAGGTTTGTACTTTTGGGGGGGAGTAGGGCGTGGTAAAACTTATTTAGTTGACACTTTTTACGAATCATTACCGGGCACACGTAAAATGCGTGTGCACTTTCATCGATTTATGCACCGAGTGCATAATGAGCTTAAAAAGCTAAATAATACGGCTAATCCATTAGAAAAAATTGCTGACACTTTTAAAGCTGAAACAGACATTATTTGCTTTGATGAGTTTTTTGTACAAGATATTACTGATGCCATGCTATTAGGTGGCTTAATGGAAGCGCTATTTGCACGGGGCATAGTACTTGTAGCAACCTCTAATATAGTGCCTGATGAACTTTATAGAAATGGCTTACAGCGAGCGCGTTTTATGCCAGCAATCGAGCTTGTTAAAAAAAATACCGAGATAGTTAATGTAGATTCAGGTATTGATTACCGCTTACGTACTTTAGAGCAAGCCGAAATTTTTCATAGTCCGTTAGATGAAGATGCGGATAAGAATCTATTTGAGTACTTCGATAAGTTATCGCCAGAGCCAGGACAATTAGATGAGCCGATAGAGATTGAAGGGCGAAAAATCAAAACGCGTAAAGTAGCTAAATGCGTTGTGATGTTTGAGTTTAGTGAATTGTGCGAAACAGCACGTAGCCAGGTCGATTACATGGAGATTAGCCGCTTATACAATACGGTGATTATTTCTAACGTAAAACAGCTAGGGCAAACTAATGATGATGCTGCTAGACGCTTTATTGCTTTAGTGGATGAATTTTACGAGCGCCACGTAACTTTAATTATATCGGCTGAAAAACCTATTACCGACCTTTATACCCAAGGTAATTTAAACTTTGAATTTAAGCGTTGTATTAGTCGTTTACAAGAAATGCAATCCTTAGAATATTTAGCTAGAGAGCATTTAGTTTAAATAAGTAAGTAAATGTGTAATAGGGCAACTATAAAAAAAGAGGTACATATATAGTACTTCTTATTTCTGAAATTTCTTGTGGAAAAAACAACCGGCGAGTAGCAATGTGTTTTAAGTGCTGGTATACTCCCGCGTCTGCCACGTTGCGTTCTATGTCCTCATATAGTCTAGCCACTTGTGAGCGGCGCAAAAGTCTAAAACTCGAAGGGGTTATAGCAAACTTAGAGCAGTAGTTAATATTAACTACTTGTGGTTTTAATTGAAAAACATTGGATTTTTATAAATGAAAACGTTTGTTGCTAAACCAGAAACAGTAAAACGTGACTGGTACGTAGTTGACGCTGAAGGTAAAACTTTAGGTCGCATCGCTACTGAAATCGCTCACCGCCTACGCGGTAAGCATAAAGCTGAATACACTCCTCACGTAGATACTGGTGATTACATCATCGTTATCAACGCTGAAAAAGTTACTGTAACTGGTAACAAATTCAAAGATAAAGTGTACTACGCTCACTCTGGTTTTCCAGGTGGCCTTAAGTCTACTACTTTTGATAAACTTCAAGCTGCAAAGCCTGAAATGATCATCGAGAAAGCTGTAAAAGGCATGTTGCCACGTGGTCCTTTAGGCCGCGCTATGTACCGTAAACTTAAAGTTTACGCAGGTACTGAGCATAACCATGCTGCACAACAGCCTCAGGTTCTAGACATTTAAGGAGCACCATCATGGCAAATCAATACTACGGTACAGGTCGTCGTAAAAGTTCAAGTGCTCGCGTATTCTTACGCCCAGGCACTGGTAACATCGTAATCAACAAACGCTCTCTAGAAGAGTATTTTGGTCGCGAAACAGCACGCATGGTTGTTCATCAAGCTCTTGAGCTAGTTGATATGACTGAAAAATTTGACCTTTACATCACCGTTTCTGGTGGTGGTACAACTGGTCAAGCTGGTGCTATCCGTCACGGTATCACTCGTGCACTTATGGAGTTTGACGAGTCACTACGTCCACAACTTCGTAAAGCAGGTTTTGTTACACGTGATGCACGTAAAGTTGAACGTAAGAAAGTGGGTCTTAAGAAAGCGCGTAAGCGTCCACAGTTCTCAAAACGTTAATCTATACGTTATCAAGAATTCAAAAACCCAGCTTATGCTGGGTTTTTTGTTTTCAAATCAAAAAGTTTACATTTGCTACTTAATTTAAATTTGTTTATAGCGGTCGCCATACTTGGTATTGCTGTAATTAATGATGATCAAATTTATTAATAACTGCGTATTAATCGAACGAAAGTTAAAAAACACTCAGATAGCTGCAAAAAAGTTAAATAATTATCGTAATTAGTTTAAATCCATCAGTTAATTGGTGGAATTTTTTGCTACAATTGGCGTGGAAGTAAAATGAGTGAGTTTAACGACACTATGTACAGTTTTTACTGTTTCCTCTTAGTGGTGTTGATCTCGGTCAGTATATTGTTTTTACAGAAGCGTTATTATAGTCGTTCGGCTTTATTCTCGAGCTAGCTTAATCAAATTTTTGATCAAGTCAGGTTTATTCGAGCATGGGGCTTTGAATAACCTTGTTTTAATCAAGGGTTTTAATTATGATCGCTTCTATTTTAAAAATTTCGAATAATTAACCTGCTGTAACTGATGTTCTCAATATAGCAAGTGTTGAGAATCATAGTGGAGATAAGTGGATGAGCAATGCGCCTGTAGACAATGGCCGACGTCGCTTTTTAACCATAGCTACCTCTGTTGTAGGTGGTGTTGGTGCGGCTGGGGCTGCTGTTCCTTTTATTGCGTCTTGGAATCCAAGTGAGCGAGCTAAATCTGCGGGTGCGCCTGTAGAAGTAGATATCAGCAAACTTGAGCCTGGACAATTAATACGTGTCGAGTGGCGTGGTAAACCTGTATGGGTTGTATCACGTACCCCAAAAATGCTTGAGCAGATGAAAGAACATGAAGGTCAACTTCGTGATCCGCAATCGCAAGAGCCACAACAATTAGAATCATCAACAAATGATTACCGTTCATTACGTCCAGAAATATTTTTGGCTGTAGGTATTTGTACGCATTTAGGATGTTCACCAGGCTTTTTACAAGGTAATTTTGGTGAGAAAGTAGAAGGGACTGATGACGGTTTCTACTGCCCGTGCCACGGTTCTAAATTTGATATGGCTGGTCGAGTATTTCAATCGGTACCTGCACCATTAAACTTAGAAATACCACCTTATACTTTTCTAGATGACACCACTATTTTAGTGGGCGAAGAAAGAGGGGTAGCCTAATGTTTGGTAAGATTATTGGTTGGATTGACGACCGAATCCCAATGACACGTGTTTGGAACATGCACATTGCACAGTATCCAGCACCTAAAAACTTTAACTTCTGGTACTTTTTTGGCTCACTAGCCATGCTAGTACTAGTAAACCAAATCCTAACAGGTATTTGGTTGACGATGAACTTTGTTCCGTCCGCTGAAGGTGCTTTTGCCTCGGTAGAGTACATCATGCGTGATGTAGAATATGGCTGGTTACTACGTTACTTGCACTCAACAGGTGCATCAGCGTTTTTCATCGTTGTATATATGCATATGTTCCGTGGCATGATCTACGGTTCTTACCAAAAACCGCGTGAATTACTGTGGTTATTTGGTATGTTCATTTTCTTAGCGTTAATGGCTGAAGCATTCATGGGATACTTATTACCATGGGGCCAAATGTCGTTCTGGGGCGCACAAGTAATCATTTCATTATTCGGTGCTATTCCGGTTATTGGTGATGACTTAACACTTTGGATCCGTGGTGACTACGTAATATCAGGTGCAACGCTTAATCGCTTCTTTGCATTACATGTAATTGCACTACCACTGGTTATTGTAATCTTAGTTTTCTTACACATTGTTGCTCTACACGAAGTGGGTTCAAATAACCCTGAAGGTATTGAGATTAAACGTAAGAAAGGCTCAGTAGCTGAAGAAGATAAGCCTAAATTTAAATTCCACGAGTATTACACTAACAAAAAAGACATTGTTGATGCGATACCGTTCCACCCTTACTACACAGTTAAAGATATTGTGGGTGTGGTTGGTTTCTTAATACTGTTTTGTTGGGTTGTGTTCTTTATGCCGGCGATGAATGGCTTCTTTTTAGAAGGTCCAAACTTTGAGGCAGCTAACCCACTTAAAACACCTGAGCATATTTTCCCGGTTTGGTACTTTACGCCATTCTATGCAATCTTACGTGCAATCCCTGATAAGTTAATCGGTGTTGCGGCGATGGGTGCATCGATTGTAGTACTTGCATTACTACCTTGGATAGACCGTGGTAGAGTTAAATCGGTTCGTTACCGTTGTGGTTTCCATAAATGGAACATTGCAGGCTTTGTTGTAACTTTCGTTCTTCTTGGTTGGGTGGGTGCAACTCCACAAACTGATATGAAAACGATTATTTCTCAAATCTGTACTGTGACTTACTTTATGTTCTTCGTACTGTTGTTTGTATACAGTAAGAACGAAAAAACTAAGCCATTGCCAGAGAGGTTAACGAAATGATGAAGAAGCTTATTATTGGTTTATTTGCTTTATCAGTAAACTTGTTGCCTAACATGGTTATGGCAGCAGGTCCGTCGGTTCCTTTAATGGAAGCGAATAACGACCTTACTGATCAACCATCTTTACAACGCGGTGCAAAGTTGTTCATGAACTACTGTCTTGGTTGTCACCAAATGCAGTATCAACGTTATGAGCGTACTTTTCGTGATATCGGTATCCCAACAGAAGTTGGTTTAGAGCAGTTAATTTTTGACGGCTCTAAAGTAGGTAGCCATATCACCAACGCAATTACAAAAGACGATGCAGCAAAATGGTTTGGTGCGGCTCCGCCGGATTTAACTCTAATTGCACGTGTAAAATCACCAGATTATATTTACACGTACCTAAAATCGTTTTATAAAGATGAATCTCGCCCGTTTGGAGTTAACAATATTGTTTTTCCATCGGTAGGTATGCCTCATGTTCTTCAAGAACTACAAGGTTTACCAACGCCTATCACTAAAGAAGTAGAAGAACATGGCCACACTGTGACCAAAGTTATTGCTACTGAAACTGATGGTACGGGTGAATTAAGCGTAGATGAATACGACCAAGCGGCTCGTGATTTAACAAACTTCCTTGAGTACGTGGGTGAACCTTCACGTCTTGAATCGGAAGCGCTAGGTATTAAGGTAATAGGATTCTTAATAATTCTATTTATCTTGGCATTTATGCTTAAGAAAGAATACTGGAGAGATGTTCATTAAGTTGAACATTTTTAAAGGTAATTTTGCAATAGGGGCTTAAGCCCCTTTTGCTGTTTTAGTTATTTAATGGAGGTATAGGCATGGCCGTAGCTGCCAATAAGCGCCCTGTAATGACCCTTTTTTCTGGTGCTAACTGTATGTATAGCCACCAAGTACGTATTGTACTTGCGGAAAAAGGTGTAAGTGTAGATATTCATTTGGCTGAAAAAGATAACTTGCCAGAAGCACTTCACGAAATTAACCCTTACGGCACAGTGCCAACACTGATTGACCGTGAGCTTGGTTTATACCAGGCAAACATCATCATGGAATACCTTGATGAGCGTTTTCCTCATCCTCCACTAATGCCTGTTTACCCGGTAATGCGTGGTCGTAGTCGCTTAATGATGCATCGTATTGATACTGATTGGTACAGCCTAGCTGATAAAATCAGTAACAACACGTCAGATGCTGCTCAAGCTCGTAAAGAGCTAACAGAAGCATTACTCGCTGTAGCACCTATTTTTAGCGAAGCACCTTACTTTATGAGTGAAGAGTTTAGCTTAGTAGACTGTTATTTAGCTCCACTATTATGGCGTTTACCAGAGTTTGGTATTGAGCTTAATGGTGCAGGTTCTAAAGAGCTTAAAGAGTACATGATCCGTTTATTTGAACGTGAGTCATTCCAAGCCTCTTTAACTGAAGCTGAGCGTGAGATCCGTTTATAATGACGCCTAATCGTCCTTATTTATTACGTGCTTTTTTTGATTGGATAGTCGATAACGAGTGTACACCGCATTTAGTGGTAGACGCTGGGTTTGCAAATGTACAAGTGCCAACACAGTTTGTTCAAGATGGACAAATTGTTTTAAACATAAGTCCATCAGCGGTCACACAGTTTTCGTTAGACTTAACCCAACTTAGCTTCAATGCGCGCTTTGGTGGTCAGCCAATGCAAGTGTATGTGCCTCTAGGTGCTGTGCTTGCAATATACGCGCGTGAAAATGGCGAAGGAACAGTCTTTACTGCAGATGAGTTTTTAGAGGACGAAGACGATTTTGTGCCTGAGCTTGAAAGTGTTGATTCATCAGCTGAATTTATTGATGAAACACCACCAGAGAAGCCACAGAAGAAAAAAGGCTCTCATTTACGCGTTATTAAATAATAAGTAAATGCGAAAAAAAAACCGCTTAATAAGCGGTTTTTTTATGTCTGTATTTTGTGTTTACAAGTATTCAAATACTTTAATTACACGCTCTACGCCAGATACATTTCGGGCAATGTTTACAGCTTGAGTAGATTCAGAGTCAGACACTAAGCCCATTAAAAATACTTCAGCGTTTTCAGTAACTACTTTAATATTATTACTGCTAATGTCTTTTGCTGTTAGTAACTGAGCTTTTACTTTAGAAGTTAACCAAGAGTCATGCGTTTGTGTAGTAATACCAATATTTGAGCCAATACGAATTTGGTTATGTATCTTACGAATACCTGAAACGCCCTCAATGGTACGCTGTGCTTCGTTTCTCATTTCTTCATTAGATACTTGGCCTACAAGTAAAACAATACCGTTAACGCTTACAGCGCTTATATTGGCGAACTTTTCAAGGCGTTCTACTTCGCTAAGTGCAATACTCGCTTTTATTTCAATATTGTTATCGTCAATTTGAGAGCCAATGGTACGGCGATCGTTCGCTGCAGTTACTGCACTGGCTGTACCTGCAACAACAGCGGCTGCGCAGCCTTGTAGTAATACAACAGTACCTAAAACAATAAGAGAGCGTTTAAACATAATTTTCATCCTGAGGGAAAAGCGTTAAATCAACAAGTTCGCTTAAACAATGTAAGTTAACTAAATGGGATTCGATAATGCGGCTAGGGCGTTTAGATGGCGATCTAATTTCAACATCGTTAGGGCCAAGTAGGCCAACCAACTCGCCACCATCATCACCAACCATAACTATGACCTTCATATCTTTAGTTAGTGCAGCTTCAACGGCAGAAATAACATGTTTTTCGTTACCGTTTATAGCCAGTACAAGCAATAAATCACCTTGCTGAGCAAAAGCGCGGACTTGACGAGCAAATGTATCGTGATCGTCTACCTGAGTACTTTGCCCAAGATTAACGTTTTCTTGCGATAGAGCGATTGCAGGTAAACAAGGACGCTCGGTTTCATAATGATTAACCAATACACCCGCCATATGCTGAGCGAGCATGTGGCAATTTGCAGTACCGCAGCAAATGAGTTTATTTCCGTTGATCAGACTTTGTGCAATAGTAAATGCAGCTGACTCAAGCGCACTAGGTAGCACTTCACCAGCAGCGATTTGAACTTGAATGCTTTCTGTAAAAATTTCTTTAATTGTGTCTTGCATAGCCTACCAATAATTTATCTTTGTATTTGCGTTTAAAATACATTTTTAAGCCAATTAATATTAGGAGATGCTTCTCCTGTAATGGCTACATAATCAATTCTTAGTGCTTGGTTAGTTAAATTTTTAGCTGCTAAGTAATGATAAATACTACGTTTTAATCGAGCTTGTTTTTGTGGGCTAAGTGCATAGTTGGCACCACCACGGGCATTATTTTTGCGAAACTTGACCTCAATGAATACAAGGGTGTCGCCTTCTTTCATAATGACATCAAGCTCGCCAAAGGGGCAGTAATAATTACGTTCAATGGGTGTTAAGCCCTGAGTAACTAAGTATTTTTGCGCTTCAAGCTCATAATACTGGCCTTTTTCGCGACTATTGTGCCACAGCTCTTTAAACCACGACATGCCGCCCCCTTAACTTAATAAAGTTTAATTTATAGTTTGTATATCACCCGCTGATTGCATAAACAATGGTACCGGGCGTTGTGTTTCTAATTGCACAGGCTTAATGCGACGGTTTGTATATTGAGCCCAGTCGAGCATACGTTCTATATGGCCGCTGGTATTAACAGATAGCTTACCGCTTAAACCACTATATTGGTTGCCTGGCATTACGCTTAACTGTCTAATGTCATGTAATATTGATACTGCATCGTACGCCATTGCAAATAAGCGTTGGCTAATATCAATTTGCTCAGGCCATAGAGAGTTGTACTGCTGGCGTAAATTATGTTGTTTAATTTGTAAATCAAGCATCCACGGTAATTCAGTGAAGTATAGGCCGTCTAAGTCACCTTTGTCTGTACTGTCAATTTGTTTACTATGACTTTTAGAGCTTGCATAAAGTGGGATACGATCAGCAAATGTACTGACGTTTACATCAAGGTAAGGTTTAATTAGGCGAGTTTCTATGGCATCACCCAAAATATAAATAACGTCTATATCACTGCGTGAACGCGTTTCGTTTTCTACTTCTTGCTTAAATAATGCTTTAACTGTTTGTATGCGATCTTTTGACTTATCAACTTCTAATAAGCTGGTAATTGTGTTCGGCATATCTTTTTTATCATTATAAAAACCGATTTGTGGCTTGGTTTCGCTGTAGCGTTGCCACTGTAGGTTAAAATAATCAACTAAACGTTGGCCATTTGCATTATTTGGCGCAAGCAGCATAGGCTTTTGATAGCCCTTAGTTAAAAAGTGTTCCAGAGCTTGCTGTACTTCGTGCTCAGGGTTCAATGCAAAGTAATAATGCTGAAGCGAAATTCGCTCACCATCAAAGGTGTTTAAATGCAGTACTGGAGTATCAATAAGAGTTTGTGCATTGGCTAGTTTATCAATATTTGCTTTAAGTAGAGGACCAATTACAAAATCAGGCTTTATTTCTTCAAGTTGCGCTGCGATTTCCTCAGTGCTTAGGTTTTCATCAATAAAAATAGTGTCGTTGATAGTTTGCGTATCAAGTGCAGCTAACACACCGGCTTTAAGCGCATCACCTAAGCGTTCGTTAGGGCCTGATTGTGGAAACAACACAACTAAACGCTCTATATTAATAGGGGCGAGCTCATTAAGCATTTCGTCTTGTTCAGGTAATACAGAAGAAGCCGGATGCCCAATATAGCGCCTGCGCCAATTATTAATTGCTTGGTCTAGCTCCACGCCACTACTTGCATATACTTGATAGTATAGACCAAGGTTTACCCAGCCTTGCTGGATAACCGAACCACGGTTAAAACGTTCAAGCGCATATGAAGAGAGCTGTTTTAAGTTATCCCACAAATTTTGATTGAGCTGAGGGATTTCTATATTATTTTTTGTGGCTGTTTCAGAAGCTCTAAAGAAATAAGGGGCAGCTTTTTTTGGAAAATTTTGCGATGCATAAATACTGGCTGTTAAAAACTGATGCCAAGCAAAATGCTCAGGTTGAGTAAGTTGTCCGTCTAGCGATTGTAAAATCACCAAAGCTTGATCATTCTTATTCTGTTGTTTTTGTGCAAATGCTATATAAAGACGGTTTTGGATTTGATCAACACTTGCGGTTAATTCAAGCTCATTACCTATTTTCTCTAACAAAGGCCAGTTTTGCTCACTAATTGCGGCATCACGGGCGCTATACAATAACTGTATTTTATCGGCACCTTGGCGGTTTTGCGCCAATTGGTAGATAGATTGCGCACTGGTTGCCTGATTTTGCGGTGCATTAGTGCGGTTACTTACGTTATCGCTGTTTTTAGTTGGTTTTTCGGTTGTGCTACACGCCGATAACCCTGACAATATAATTAATAGACTAACTAGTTTAAGTCGCACAATGATTTCCCAATACGTTAACGCGATTTGCTTATATTACTGACTGACGCAGGAGACCTCAATGTTAAATGAGGAGAATTCACAGAAAATTGGCACTCTTTACATTGTTGCCACCCCAATTGGCAATTATGACGACTTAAGTCACCGTGCCATTGCGACATTATCGCAAGTTGACTTAATAGCTGCTGAAGACACTCGCCATACCGGTAAGCTACTTAGCCACTTTGGAATTAAGGCAAAAACGTTTGCATTACACGACCACAACGAAAAGCAAAAAGCACAGCAAATTATTGATCAACTTAATCAAGGTTTAAATATTGCTTTAGTATCTGACGCTGGTACACCGCTAATTAGTGATCCAGGCTACGCTGTGGTAAATCTATGTCGCGAACAAGGCGCTCATGTTACACCTGTTCCAGGTGCATGTGCTGCAATTACAGCCGTATGTTGTTCAGGCTTACCAACTGACCGCTTTCAGTTTATTGGTTTCACGCCAGCTAAAAGCAAAGCTCGCCAAGACTTTTTTACCGAAGCTGTTAACTCAGGCATTACCAGCATAATGTACGAAAGTACGCACCGTATTATGGCAAGCCTTGATGATTTAGCACTAGCCCTTGGTGATGAGCAGCAAGTCGTGTTTGCTAAAGAGCTAACCAAAACCTTTGAAACATTTTTTAATGGTAGTGTAAGTGAGCTTAAACAGTTTTTAACAGATGATCCTACCAAGCAGCGCGGCGAAATAGTGCTGATGCTTGCGGGCAAACCAAAGCAAATAGACGATGTTCCGCCTGAAGCGCGCAAAATGTTGGCACTGCTTGAGAGTGAAATGCCAATGAAAAAAGCCTGTGGCGTTGTAGCCGAATACTTTGGTATGAAGAAAAACGCTTTATATAAAACAATTATTGAAGAAAAAGAGTAAATTTTACTGCGCTTGGTATTAGCCTCATGTATACTGCGCGCCGAGTCAGCCAAGATGATCGCTGCCTGTGACGAAAATGATCAGGGGGAGGAAAGTCCGGGCTCCATAGGGCAGAGTGCCAGCTAACGGCTGGGGGGCGTGAGCCCACGACAAGTGCAGCAGAGAGGAGACCGCCAATCTCGATTGGTAAGGGTGAAAGGGTGCGGTAAGAGCGCACCGGGCCGCTAGTAATAGTCGGTTGCAAGGTAAACTCCACTCGGAGCAAGACCAAATAGGGTTCTATCATTTTAAATAATGAACGCGTGGCCCACGTGAGAACCGGGTAGGTTGCTTGAGCCATAGAGCGATTTATGGCCTAGACGAATGATTATCACTTTCTTCGGAAAGGACAAAACCCGGCTTATAGGCTGACTCACTCATTCAATAAAAAGCCCGCAGTTAACGCTGCGGGCTTTTTTGTGTCTAAATTTTAGTTAATACAATTTAAGCATCTTTAAATAATATTTTTCCCTTGTTCTGGGTCTCTTGATTGTTCTGCTTGTTCACGTATTTCGTCGGTATCACTGCTCACATCATCAAGTGTTTTAGTTTGATCAACTGTTTCACTTTTTTCGCTTTGCACTTGCGATGGTTGTTTTTCCTCTAAATTAGAAACATTTTCACTAGGGTCGGTGAGTATAATTCTTTCTCGTGCGTCATCAGGCATGCTGATGTTTTGTTTTGTGAACTCATTGACTAATTCGCGCATAAGCTGGGAAGCTACTTTTAATGGACTGTGCTGCTCGCTATTAACCCAAAAATACAAAACGAAATTAATAGTAGATGAGCCTAAGTTTTTTATTAAAACCTGCGCAGGTGGATCGCTAAGCACCGCATTTTGTTGATTGGCAATATCTAGGGCGAGGGTTTGTGCGCTGCGTATATCGTTATCATAGCCAATACCAATTTCTACTTTTCCGCGCATTTTTGGATTGGCAGTCAGGTTTTTAATAGTATTTTTATATACCGTCGCATTGGGTATTTGAATATGATTGCCATCGTAATCAACAAGTGTGGTTGCTCTTGCGGTTACTTTTTTAACAACACCTAAACGATTGTCTACTTCAATTACATCGTCGATTTTAAAAGGCCTTTGTATGCTCAGTAATAAACTAGCGATAAAGTTCTCAGCTATGTCTCTAAAGGCAAAACCTAATATAAGTCCTATTAGTCCCGTTCCACTCATAATGGCAACAGCAAACTCGGTAAGCCCTGCTAAGCGCAGGAATAAGTACACGCCAAATAAAATAATTAAAGTGCTTATACTGCGCCTAACAACTAGATGAACTAGTTTACTGTCAGTCATGTAGTCAATAGGCTTTATAAGCAATCGAGAAAGTGGCCCTGCAATTAAATAGCTTAATGCTAAAAGTATTATACCGAGTAATAGTGTGGGTAATATTTGCGCTGTTGCATGAAGTAATTGCACAGCTTGTTCATGAAAAAACTGCCACGTAAACACATCGCCTTGAAAACTTTGTGTGCTGGGAAGCGTATTGTTTAAAGCTATAATGTTTGATTGGCTACTAGGCATGGCTTATCGTCCGTATTTGGTTTTTATAATCGTTAATATTAGGTAACAGCAAGTTTAGTACCAAATACTTTATTTAACTTGGCAAACATTTTGCTGTAGTAATGTAATACAAATATTGAGGTTTAGAATGAAAGAAGCTAAACGAGGACAGCAAGCTGAGCAGCCTGGTCATATCCCTTTTATAGGTTGGTGGGATATTGTTAAGCGCATTTTTAAGCAAATGAGTGAAGATAACTTATCTATAGTGGCAGCGGGTGTGGCATTTTATGCGTTACTTGCTATTTTTCCGGCCATTGCGGCGATGGTATCTGTGTATGCATACTTTTCATCCCCTGCAGATATAAGTGATCATTTAAGTAAAATAGTTACTTTGCTCCCACCAAGTACCAGTGAACTAATCTTATCTCAGGTTTCTAGCCTTGCAAAAACATCAAGTGCCAGCTTGAGCTTAAGTGCAATTGGTACGCTTATACTTACCATTTGGAGTAGTTCTAAGGGCAGCCAAGCACTTATTACTGCGTGTAATATTAGTTATCGTGAATATGAAAAACGTTCATTTTTTAAAGCTCAATTAGTACGCTTTTTATTTTCGGTAGGGGCGATTGTTGTCGCAATTTTTGCGTTATTAATTATTGGTATTTTACCTATTGTGCTTAATTTAGTGGGGCTAAAAGAAAGTATAGATTTATTAATTAAACTCATCTCTTGGCCATTATTAGCTTTTACCTTTAATTTTGCATTGGTACTTTTATATCGTTATGCCCCACACCGTAAACCGGCCAAATGGCGTTGGATCACGATGGGTTCGTCTATTGCTACTGTACTTTGGATTTTGGCATCTATAGGTTTTTCTTTTTATGTGTCGCGTTTTTCTAGTTACAACGAAACTTACGGCTCACTAGGTGGTGTAGTGATCATGTTGATGTGGTTGTACATCAGCGCTTATATAATCACATTAGGTGCTGTTATTAATGCAGCTACTGAGCAGCAAACAGGTAAAGACAGTACTATAGGCCCAGCTAAAGAGCGTGGGCAGCGAGGCGCCTATGTGGCAGATCACCTCGATGTAAAAAACGAATAGCTAGCTAAGTTAGTGAGAGCCGTAAGCTGCTCTTTAAACTCTTGTGCTGCAGGACCAAGCCTGTCGTTGTCGTTGCACATTAAATATAAATTAAGGGTACGGGTTGTACCTTGGTCTAAATTAAGTGGGATGAGCGTTTTATCTTCAATTAAATGTGCTATTTGTGTTTTTGGCAGCCAAGCGTAACCCAAATTTTGACTAACCATATCAATAGAGTTGCGTAAATGGCTGACTGTCCAGCGCATATCAGCACCTAACCAGCCATCATTGTGACTGGTGTGGGTTGCTGAGTCGCGAACTACTATTTGCCGGTGTAGCTTTAAATCGCGAAAGTTGAGCTGTTCAGTTTCTTGGTGTAATACATGGTCTTTATGCGCAACGGCTATAAACTCTATATCGCATAACGTACTGCAACTAATTCCATAGATAGGGATTGATGAAATGGCTAAATCAACCACTGAGTTATGTAGTAATTCGTTTGCACCGGTTAGCACGCTTTCTACTAAATCAATCTTTAAAAGCGGGTAAAGTTCACTCGTTTTAGCAAGTGCTTGGTATAAAATGGTGTGTGGAAAAACTTCATCAATAGCTATTTTTAATGTGCTTTCTACGCCTTCGCTTAGTGTGCTCGCTACCGATTCTATTTTAGTTGCTTCTTCAATTAAAAATTCAGCTCTGCGTAAAATTAGTTTACCGCTATCGGTTAAAAATGCTTTACGACCTTTTACTTCAAGCAACTTAATTTGCAAGGCGGCTTCAAGTTTTTGAACAGCATGGTGTACGGTTGACTGACTTTTATGTACAGCCGCACTTGCGCCTGCAAATCCGCCGTGATCCACAACCGCTTTAAACATTCGCCATTGCTCTAATGTTGCTTTTGCCATTTTTAAATCCTGTTACTACTTATATCTGATTGCTTAACTTGACCGCGCAGACGCATTATTTATTGCGTAACAGTAATTTTTTGTTTATTTATTTTAATAAAGCGACTTTTTTATCAGATAGAAGTGCCATAAAGCTGCTTTTATTTAAAGGTCTTGAAAATAAATAACCTTGTCCGTAATCACATCCGGCTTCAAGTAATAGCTGCATTTGTAATTTAGTTTCAATTCCTTCGGCGATTACTTTTAAGCCCAGTTGATGCGCCATAACAATTATTGCTTCACACAGTGCAAGTTCTTGACTGCCTACTTGGATATTATCAACAAAACGTTTATCTATTTTTAAATAATCGGTATCCATTTCTTGTAAGTAAGCGAGTGACGAATATCCTGTACCAAAATCATCAAGGGCAAGCTGCATACCTGATTTTACTATTTCTTTTAAGCGACGTTGCGTTAATGCTTCGGGGTTAATCATTAGGCCTTCAGTTATTTCTGCGACAATTGAGGATGCAGGTAATTTTGCAGCTTTTAGCATATCGTACCATTCATCTATGCCGCTCTCTGGAGTGGATAATTGCACAGGGGATACGTTAACACTTATTTGAAAAGTATCATCGGTTAGAGTTTTTATATCGTTAAGCGTTTGCAAGGTTTGAGCAAATACAAATTGGCCAATTGCATTTATTTGCCTGGTTTCCTCAGCAAGTGGAATAAATGCGACAGGGCTAATTAGGCCTTTTTCGGGATGTTGCCAACGAATAAGTGCTTCAGCTTTATGAACATGTAAATCATTCAAAGCAACAATGGGCTGATAAAACAACTCAAACTGCTCAAGTTCTATGGCACTTCGCAAGTCTTTTAATAGCACCATGCGTGCGTGTGCATATTCGCGCATGTCAGCAGAGAAAAACTCAAAACAGTTACGACCATTACTTTTTGCTTTATACATAGCCTGATCGGCTGCTTTTAAAAGCTGTTCAGTATTTTCACCATCATTAGGGGCGCATGCTATGCCCATGCTGGCGCTAATAAATAATTCTTCGTTTTCAAGATGCAAAGCCGACGATAGGCTAAGCAAAATATTACTGGCAATTTGATTAATATGACGCGTACTTTTTATACGATTAAATACAATAACAAACTCATCACCACCAATACGTGCCACAAACTCAGCATTTTTTGCCGACTGAACTATGCGTTGCGATACGAGTTTTAATAAGTTATCACCATAGTGATGGCCTAATGTGTCATTAATATCTTTAAAGTGATCAATATCTAAAAGCATGACAACCAATTGATTGTCGGGAGTAACAACATTTGAAAATCGTTGATTTAATCGCTCCTTTAACTCTAAACGATTTGGTAAGTCAGTTAGGTGATCATAGTGAGCTTGTCGCCAAATTGTTTCATCGGCTTGTTTTTTCTCAGTGAGGTCTGTAAATATCGCGATTCGACGAATAGGTGCGTTGTTTGTATCATAAACCGTATCGATTGTGAGCCACTCAGAGTAAAGCTGCCCGTTCTTTTTACGGTTAATAACCTCGCCTTGCCAGCGGCCTGTTTGCTGTAATTCAGACCACATTTTATTGTAAAAATTCTTATCATGTTTTCCTGATGAAAGAATTGAAGAGGAGCGCCCAATAACTTCTTCTTTACTATATAAAGTCGTTTTGCAAAACGCAGGGTTTACATCAAATATTATACCCGCTGGATCGGTGATTGCCATGCCTTCACTACTGTTGTTATACACTAGCAAGGCAAGGTGGAGTGCTTCTTCATTTATTTTTCGTTGTGTTATATCCCTTAGCACAACAACGTATTCATTTTTACTTTGCATTGCACTAATACGTGCTTCAAAGCTACGTTTAGGATCTGATTTTTCAAGTGTAAATTCTAAATTACTCGAAACATCAAGCTTAGATAACTGCGATAACAAAAGCTGCACATTGTTGTGAGAAAGTATTGATGATAAATGAGGTGCTGCAGTACTGTTTGGGTTTACTTGAGGCTTAAATTGCCCCGTTATGTTGAGAATATCGCCATGGATGTTAATTCTAACGTAACTGTCGGGTAGAGTATTAAGCAAGCTGGTAAGCTCATCGTGCTTGTTTTTTAAATTAGCCTCGGCTGTTAACCTGGTTTGCGCCATTGATTTAAAGCGCTGATAGAGAGTATTTAGCTCTGGATTATTTGGCTGTATTTTTTGTGACGGCATTTCGCCCTTAGCCAACACGTTTGTTGCATTTGTTAGATTATTAATTGGGTCGATAATGCTGGTTTTAAGCAGCTTACGTGCAATTAAACATAGCACTAGCAGTGATAAAATAAACACACCAATCGCTATAAAAAAATTATTATTTATTTGCTTTAAAGCATGTGTAATAGGAAGTGCAATATGTATATTTAAGCTGTTATTACTCGGATCTTTATAAATAATAGAGCGATGAAGCATTCGATCTTCACCCTTAATAGATTTTATTTTTGTTGATGCCTCATTATCAATCGAAGAATCAGTTGCTAATAAAGTCTTTGCAATATTATCGCCAAGGGCTGCAGTTGTTGGTGGGTAACGCGCTAAAATTTTTCCATTAGAATCAGCGATTGCAGCAATAGAGCCAGGTGGCAGTTCAATATTATTAAAAGCATTGTTCCACCAGTCAAGCGCAACAACGATAACTACAACGCCCTGAATTACATTTTTTTTATTAATGATAGGTAACGCAAAGTTAAGGGTGTTTTTTTGCAAGTTTCTATCTTGCTGAAAATAACCTACTGACAATTGGTTACTTTTTAAGGCATTTTGAAAATACGCACGATCTGCGATACTTATTGTTTTGGTTAATCCGCGTGTTGTACACATAACAATGCCATTTGGATCTATAATCCCGATATTGGCAACATGGGCATAAATAGCTCTAAATTGATTAAAATAATTAGGGCAGGACGTTGCTAAATTTTCTTTCTTACTTTCCTCTTTAGCCAAATAACGAGCTAAACGGTCAATATCATCGACTAAGTGCTTTTGCTGTAAAATTAATTGCTTAGCAATGTTTTCTACTTTTTTTTCACTTTGCTCAATAGAGTGGTGGCGTTCAAGCAGCAGAGTAAAAATAATTACAGCGGTGCCCGGAATACTTAGCAATATAAGCAAACGATAAAGCTGATGTTTGAGAGAATAAGTAAAAATAACCATTCCTTAGTTTCGTATTTTGCAATAACAATTGTAGCCAAATTCACTCCAAATAACCATAGTAATTATAAGGTTGAAAATGTAACCAGTGAATCAATGTCGTTCTATTTTTTAGAACCTTAAGCTCGATTTAAAGACATAGTTGTTTTGTTTAATGAATGATTTAATAGCCTCATAAACTTATTCTTTAGAGTGAATTAAAAAATGAAAATATCAAAAATACTTACAGCTTATGCAACTCAAGATGGCGATGGCGTGAGCATTAGCCGTATACCTGGGTTTGATGGTAAATATTTAGATCCATTTTTGATGATTGATGAACTTAAGTCAGATGACAAAAAAGATTATATGGGAGGCTTTCCTGAGCATCCGCACCGAGGAATTGAAACGTTTACTTATATTCTAAAAGGTGGCTTTGAACATCGTGACCAAATGGGTAACAAAGAAGCAATTAAAGCAGGCGATGTGCAATGGATGAGCACAGGGCGCGGCGTCATGCACAGTGAAATGCCACTCGCTGATGCTATAGATGGTCTGCATGGCTTTCAAATTTGGATAAACATGCCAAGCGCAGAAAAAATGCGTGATTCACGTTATCAAGATACGACTAAAAACCCAGCTCCTAGTTTTACAAATACGCAAGGCGTGACGTTAAAAGCACTTGCGGGATCGTGGCAGTTCGAAAGTGAAACGCTTGCAAGCGAGCTGCAAAGTTTAGCTGCTAATGCGGCGCTCGCTGATATTACATTACCTGCTGGTAAAAGCACTTATTTAGAGCCTCTTAGCCAACAAAAAGTAATGCTTTATATTCATAGCGGCTCACTAATAATGAGCGACAATCAAACAATACCAGCGGGTAAGTTACTTATTTTAGAACCAGGCAGTGATATTAATATTAGCTCTGAGCACGGCGCTGGTGTTTTGGTTTTAGCAGGCGATCCACTTAATCAACCTATTGCTCATATGGGGCCGTTTGTAATGACGACGCAAGCAGAAGTACAGCAAGCAGTGCGTGATTATCAAAACGGCGAATTTGGCAAAATATAACGGTATTTTTAGGAGAGTTTTATGGGATTATTAGTTAACGGTCAATGGCAAGATAAATGGTACGACACTGATTCAAGTAACGGTAAGTTTGAACGCGAAGCGGCGCAGTTACGTCACTGGGTAACTGTTGATGGTAGCGCTGGAATAACGGGCGAGGCCGGTTTTAAAGCACAAGCGAACAGGTATCATTTATATGTATCACTTGCGTGTCCTTGGGCGCATCGAACGCTTATATTTAGAGCGTTAAAAGGACTGCAAGATTTAATTACGGTGTCGGTTGTTAGCCCTGATATGCTTGATAGTGGTTGGGCTTTTGATACGCAAAACCACAGTACTGGTGATGCTTTATTCAATAGTAACTACTTACATCAAGTGTATACAAAAAATAATCCTAAGTATTCCGGGCGAGTCACCGTACCCGTATTGTGGGATAAAAAGCTAAATAAAATTGTCAGTAATGAGTCTGCCGATATTATACGTATGTTCAATAGTGCATTTAATGAATTAACAGGTAATAACGATGATTACTACCCAGAGGCGCTACGACCAAAAATTGATGAATTAAATGCGTTGATTTATCCAAATATAAATAATGGTGTTTATCGTACGGGGTTCGCAACAACTCAAGATGCATACGAAGAGGCGTTTAACGATTTATTCAAAGCACTCGATAAAGTAGAAGGGATACTGAGCAAGCAGCGTTACTTAACAGGTAATAGGCTCACCGAGGCAGATTGGCGACTATTCACTACACTCATTCGGTTTGATAGTGTGTACGTTGGCCATTTTAAATGTAATTTACGCACAATTGAAAGCTATCCTGCATTAAGTGGATACCTTAGGGAGCTATATCAAGTTAAAGGAGTGGCTGAAACAGTTGATTTTTATCATATTAAGCGTCATTACTATTTTAGTCACACAATGATCAACCCAACACAAGTTGTGCCAAGTGGTCCAAGTATTGATTACTTATCTGATCACGGTAGAAATGTTTAGCGCTTAAGCTATCAAGTTCACTAGCCAGCCATATTTTCTTACGAAGCTGGTTTCGCTTTTACCCGCTTGCACTGCTGCACCTGCGATAAAGGCACTTGAAAGCCCAACTTTGGTTACGGCAAAACGCTTTAGTCTATATTGGAACGCTGCATGATGTTGGCGTTTCAATTCACTGCGCGTATCCATTTGCCTACTTAGAGCATCAACGTTTTCATTAGGTGCTTTAATTAAGTAGTTAACTAACATACTAATTTCCTTGTAGGTTAAATAGCTGCTTTAAACTTTTAAGCGTTTTACTAAAGCCAATTTTATTGCTTAAGTAAACTGTATTTTTCCAAAGCCATATTAAACAAGCAACTTGTAGCAAAGTAGCTGTTGCTATACTTAGCCATACCGACCCAAAAACATCGTATACACCGTATCCAACAGCACCTAGAAATCCTGCCCACAACAAAACCAAACCACTGGCAAAGCATCCTAAAAATATAGTGATCAATGCAAGCGATCTAAGCGATAACCGCCATTCAGCTTTAGCAAGCTGGTGGGTGATCTTTCCTTGAGTTTGGTAATCATCCTTGAGCTGCTTAGAATACTCTAAAAGCATTGCAACATGATCTTGCCAATCGTCCTTTTGGCTATGTTGCTCAGTAGTTTGGTCTTGCGCATTACCATCCTTGGTTGCTGTTGTTTGTGGGTTATTCATCACTAATTACTTACGACGAAGTAGTGATGTGATTAGCATACCCGCAGCAAAAGCAATACCCGCAGTTGCTAATGGATTTTCAGAAGCAAAAGCACGAGTTTTTGCAGTACATTCGCTTAGTTTTTCACGTGCGATAAGTTGTTTTTCGCTCAATGCATCTGCTGAGCTAGAAGCTCCTTTACGCACACTGCTTTCAGCTGTTGCAGCTTTGCTAGAAAGTGCATCTACAGCATCGTGCGCCGCTGATGTTGCTTTCTCTGTAAGAGGAGACTCAGTATTTGTTAGTTTAACGTCAGGCTTAACATCTGAAGTTGTATTTGGTTTCGTATTCGTTGCAGTAGCCATAATCAATCCTTAATAAGTTAAAAATTTAAATAGTGATTTAGATGATGCAATGATTAAACCAAACTTGTTATTTATTTAACTGACTGAATTTTATAGGTTTTGTTTGTGGTTTTTAATTTTTGATAATTAGTATTTTAAAATAAACAGTAACTATTACTACACGGCTAGGTAAATTTTACAAAGAGGATAAAAACGCCTTAAAAATTGTAAATATTCATTGGTTATTCAGTAAGCAAAGAATGTAAACATAAAGTTATAAAAGCAAAGCTGATATTTTTCTTTACCTCAATCCCACTTTTTCCCACGTAATTCAAACGCTTCGCTTGAGCCCTTATTTTTTCTAGCTTTGGGAGTCACTAAAGCCGGTCAGCTTACTTGACAAAATGGCTTGTCAAGCCCTAAACTGGAGCACTGTGGTGAAAAGTGGTTTTTAGTGGATCTCATTGGATAAAATAAACAAAAAATTGAATAAAACAATTTCAAAGTAGGTTTTTTATGTTTCGTGGCGCGAGTTCACTGAGTTTGGATGATAAGGGGCGTTTTGCGGTACCGACAAAGTACCGAGAATCTCTGTTGTCTGAAGATCAGGGGACAGTTATTTGTACCGTCGCATTAAATGAACCGTGTTTATGGTTATATCCGTTGGCTGAGTGGCTCGAAATAGAAAGCCGTTTAGCTAAAATCTCCAATATGAACCCACGAGCCCGTCGAATGCAGCGTATGTTGCTCGGGAATGCTACAGAGTATCAACTTGATAAAAATGGTCGAATTTTGCTTGCGCCGTCATTACGTGCCCATGCATCTCTTGGCAAAAAAATCATGCTGGTTGGTTTGATGAATAAGTTTGAAATTTGGGATGAAGCGCGTTGGCACGAGCAAATGCAGCAAGATACTGAGCTTGAAAGGCTTGGTGATTTTGAACCTAACCAAGATTTAGATAATTTTACACTCTAACGGCACAAAAAAAGGCACACAATAGCTAATGACAGCGCAATTTGAACACGTATCCGTATTAATGGATGAGACCATCGATGCTCTTGCAATTAAGCCAGACGGTATATACATGGATGGTACATTTGGACGTGGTGGCCACTCTGGGCAAATTTTAGCACGCCTTGGTGATGAAGGTCGCCTGCAAGCAATTGACCAAGATCCACAAGCAATACAATCAGCTGAAAAGTTTGCTGATGACCCACGTTTTGCAATTGCACACACTCGATTTTCAAACTTATACGAAGTAGCACAGCAAAACGATCTAATCGGTAAAGTCGATGGCATTTTATTAGACATTGGTGTTTCGTCACCACAATTAGATGACGCTGAGCGTGGCTTTAGTTTTATGAAAGACGGCCCACTCGATATGCGTATGGACCCTACAACAGGTCGCAGTGCAGCACAGTGGTTAGCAGAGGCTGAGTTGGATGATATTACCCACGTAATTAAAAAATTGGGCGAAGAAAAGTTTGGTAAACGCATTGCACACAAAGTACTTGAAGTTCGTGAGCACACGCCAATCACAACTACCAAGCAGCTTGCTGACCTTGTTGATGAAGCTGTACCGGTAAAAGATAAGTTTAAACACCCAGCTACCCGTACTTTTCAGGCTATTCGTATTTACATTAATAGTGAGCTTGAAGAAATTCAAACTGCGCTTCAGTCTGCAGTTAAAGTGCTAAAGCCAGGCGGACGTTTAGTGGTGATTTCGTTTCATTCTTTAGAAGACCGTATTGTAAAACAGTTTATTAGAAAACAGAGTAAGGGAGAAGCATTACCCAGAGGTCTGCCTTTAACTGATGCACAAATAAATAAAAATCTGACGTTAAAAGCAGTGGGTAAAGCTATTAAGCCAAGTGCTGCAGAAGTAGAGCGTAATCCACGTTCTCGTAGTTCTGTACTTAGGATTGCACAGAGGTTGGGATGAGTAAAAAAGCGAGCTATCGGCAACCTAATTTATTCTTTGAAATATTAAAAGGCCTAGGAGCTAATAAGCTAACCTCGGCCTTGTTGGTTGTGATATTCGCTTCTAGTTTAGCTGTTGTGCAAACAACCCACTTAGCTCGTGGCCAACTTATACAGCAAGATCAATTATTACAAGAACGCGATGAGCTCGATTTAGAGTGGCGCTACTTACTTGTTGAAGAAGAATTTTATTCGCAACATGCACGCATTGAAGAAGTAGCTACATCACAATTGAAAATGAAAAGACCTACGAGTCAAGATGAGCAGGTAATAATAGTACAATGAGAAATAGAGGCAAAAAACCAGTCACTAATTTAATCACATGGCGCTTCATGCTGGTGTGTGCAGTTGTGTTTATGGTGTTTGTAACACTCGTATCTCGCGCTGCTTATTTACAAGTAATAGAACCTGATAAAGCACGTTCAGAAAGTGACAAACGTACCGTGCGCGTTGAAAAACTACATGTGCAACGCGGGATGATTTTTGACCGTAATGGTAAAGAGTTAGCGGTAAGTGTGCCTGTTGTAAGTGTATATGCTGATCCTAAAGCATTGCACAAGTCGCTAGTCTCTAAAGTAATTAAACAAGCACGTAAAAGCGGCGAAGATCATTTATCTTTAGCTGAAAATACCGCCGAGCTTGATAAGCGTACTGCACTTTATTATAAAAACGATTTACGCTGGCGTGAGCTTGCAGATGTGCTGCGTATTGATCCTAAGAAGATTAACTCTCGACTTTTAAACGATCCCTCGCGTCGCTTTGTTTATTTAAAGCGCCAAGTTACTCCTGCTGTAGCAAATTATATTGGCGATTTACGCCTACCAGGTATTCATTTACTAGATGAATCTAAACGCTATTACCCCGCCGGTGAGGTTACCGCGCATGTTATTGGTTTTACTAATATAGACGGTAAAGGCATTGAAGGCATTGAAAAGCTATACGAAAACGCTTTAACGGGCGAGGAAGGCCGCCGCACTATACGTAAAGACGCACAAGGGCGTGAAGTAGAAGTGCTTGACGAGCGTGAGCGCGTAGAGCCAGAAAGTATAGAATTAAGTATCGACCAACGAATTCAAGCTATTGCCTACAAAGCTGTAAAATCAGCTGTACTGACTTACAAAGCCACATCGGGCTCAGCTATGGTAGTTGATGTTAAAACCGGTGAAGTGCTGGCAATGGTAAATAGTCCTTCATTTAATCCAAATAACTTAAGCGATGCTGCACCTCATAAGCGTCGTAATCGCGCAATTACAGATTTGTTTGAACCAGGCTCAACTGTTAAGCCTCTAGCCATTTTAGCTGGGCTAGACTACGGCGCCATTCAGGCAGATGACACGATTGATACCTACCCAGGTTGGATGCGTTTAGGTGGTAGTTTAGTTAGAGATACTCGTAATCACGGCGAACTAACACTGCGCGAAATACTAAAGTACTCCTCAAATATGGGGGTTGCGAAGGTTACTCAGTTAGTGCCTAAAGATTACCTTGTTGGCTTATATCAAAAAGTAGGCTTTGGCAGTGACACCGGTACTGGAATGGTAGGTGAAAGCAGCGGTTTGTTTTATCCAAATCGTCGTTGGTCTGACTTTGAAATTGCAACTTTATCATTTGGTTATGCAATTTCGGTAAGTACTGCGCAAATGGCGCGCTTTTATACCATGTTAGGCGCTGGTGGAGTTAATCGACCACTGACTATTTTAAAGCAAGATAATATACCTGAAGGCGAACGTATTTTTAAACAAAAAGACGTAGAAGCCGTAGTCCACATGATGGAAAGTGTATTTGAAAAAGACGGTACTGCTCGCAACATAAAAGTTGATGGGTATCGTGCTGCCGGTAAAACAGGTACATCTAAAAAAGCCGTAGCAGGTGGTTATGGTGATGAATATGTAGGTTACTTTGCAGGTGTAGCACCGGCAAGTAATCCTCGTTTAGCCGTGGTAGTTATGATTAATGAACCAGGTGGTGATGTGTACTATGGAGGTGCCACCGCTGGCCCTGCATTTGCAGAAATCATCTCTAACGCATTAAGAATATTAAACGTAGCGCCTGACAAGGAAGAGGTTGCGTACGTACAAGGTAAAGATAACGATGCGTGATTTAAAGGATATTTTAAAATACATCGAAATAGATGCGCCCTCGCAACTGGTAAAGCATTTACGCCTTGATAGCCGTGAAGTAACGCCAGGGGATGTATTTGTTGCTATTAAAGGCCATACACTTGATGGCGGACAATTTATTAATAAAGCAATTGAAAATGGCGCAATAGCTATCATTGCTGACAGATTATGTGAATTTGAAAGCAGTTTTGAGCCACTGTATTTAGTCTCAGAGCTTGATAAAAAGCTTCCAGAATTAGCTAGTCGCTTTTATAGCCAACCAAGTCAGACTCTTGATTTAATTGGTGTGACGGGTACAAATGGTAAATCGACCACCACAGCAATGATTGCCCACTTAGCACAATTTTGTGGTACTGAGTCGGCTATTATAGGTACTTTAGGTTATGGCCATCCTGATAACTTAATTCCACTGATAAACACAACGCCTTCAACAGTTGATTTACAGCATATTTTGAGCGATTTAAATTCGCAGCATAAAAAGCTGGTAGCCATGGAAGTATCATCTCATGGGTTAGTGCAACAACGCGTTGCTAAATGTCAGTTTAAAGCGGCTGTGTTTACTAATCTTTCGCGCGATCACTTAGATTACCATGGTGATATGGCAAGTTACGGTGATGCGAAATTAATGCTTTTCCGTGATTTTGAACCGCAAGTTGTAGTGCTCAATCAAGATGACTTTCAAGCTGAGCAATGGCTTGAAAAGTATGACTTTAATAACCTAATTTGTTATGGCCGAAAAAACTTAGCTCCTAAGAATGCCCGATACGTTTATTTTTCTGATGTTGAATATTCAAGTAAAGGTATTTCGGCGCAGTTGTCGACAAGTTGGGGTGATATTTCAATTGAATCGCCTCTGTTTGGCGAATTCAACTTATATAACTTAACGGCAGCGCTCGCTACATTACTAGGGCTAGGTTATCCGCTTGAGCAACTAGTTGCTGGTTGTGCGCAGTTACAGCCAGTCGCTGGTCGAATGCAAGCTTTTAGTCAAGCTGGCATGCCAACGTGTGTTGTTGATTACGCCCATACACCCGATGCACTTGCACTTGCATTACAAGCATTGCAGTTGCATGTGCCAGGTGGCGTAAGTTGTGTATTTGGTTGCGGTGGCGACAGAGACAAAGGTAAGCGGGCATTAATGGCGCAAGCTGCTGAGCAAAACGCTAATAAAATTATTATTACCAGTGATAACCCTCGATCTGAAAATCCTGATGACATTATTGCAGATGTAGCAGGCGGTCTAACCCATCCTCAAAATGCACATTTAGAGGCAGATAGAGCAACTGCAATTCGTTTTGCTATAGAAAACGCTACAGCTGATGATGTTATTTTGATTGCAGGTAAAGGCCACGAAGATTATCAAATTATAGGCGATAAGCGCATCGACTTTTGCGATCGCCGCTATGTACAAGAACAACTAAAAAAAGCAGTAAGAGGGATAACACAATGATCCCAATGGATTTTGATTGGTTAGCTAATGTGCTAACAACCGATTATCAAGGTGATAATCAACACGTGCTTAATATAAATACTGATACTCGTACAGTGTGCGATGGCGAAGTGTTTTTAGCACTTAAAGGGCCAAATTTTGATGGCCATAAATTTATAGCTGAGGCTAAACAAAAAGGCGCTATAGGCGTTATTGTTCAGCACAAAGTTGATGTAGATATTCCACAATTTATAGTAAGCGATACACGTATTGCACTAGGTACAATTGGCACCGCTGTTATGGCACAAGTGGCGCCTAAAACAATTGCAATTACAGGGAGTGTAGGCAAAACCACCGTAAAAGAAATGTGTGCGGCAATTTTGTCGGTTCACGGTGATGTATTAGCTACTAAAGGTAATTTTAACAACGATATTGGCGTCCCACTTACGTTATTGCGCTTAGATCCTCAACATCGTTTTGCTGTTATTGAGCTAGGTGCAAATCACTTAGGTGAAATTGCTTACACAACGGCAATGACAAAACCAGATGTGGCCGTTGTATGTAATGTTGCAGCAGCTCACTTGGAAGGTTTTGGTAGCTTAAGGGGCGTTGCAAAAGCTAAAGGTGAGATTTTTGATGGCCTTAAAGATGACGGCGTTGCCATTGTTAATTGCGATAGTGAATTTAGCCATTATTGGTTAGATAAACTTGAAGGGCGTAATGTTAAACGCTTTTCTACAACCGAAAAACTAGACATTTGGGCAGAGAACATCACGCTTGATGCCAATGCACGTGCAAGCTTTACGCTTTGCACTAAAAACAAGCAAGTACCTGTTACTTTGGCACTACCTGGTAAGCATAATATTAGTAATGCACTTATTGCAGCAGCACTGACCAGTGAATTTGATGTAACCCTTGAAGAAATAGCCAATGCACTTGCCACAATGGGTGATGTAAAAGGGCGCGTTAATTTAATTGAAGTGTCTGATTTACTTACCGTGGTTGATGACACCTATAATGCCAATGTTAAGTCGGTAAAGGCTGCAATTGACTTGTTAAGTGATATGCAAGGTCACCGCATTTTAGCACTCGGAGATATGGGTGAGCTTGGTGAAGATGCACGTAAGTACCATCAAGAAGTTGGCGAGTATGCACTTGAACAAGGGATTGATGAGTTATTTACATTAGGCGTGTTAAGTAAATACGCAAGTGATGTGTTTGAACTCCCTAATCGTCACTTTTCGAGCCGCGAACAGATGCAGCAAAAAATTCAAGAAAGCATTAATAAAGTGAATAAAAAAACAACAATAGTAGTGAAAGGATCGCGCAGTTCTCGCATGGAATTATTAGTAACCGATTTAGTTAATGGCCAGCAACAAGCCATCAATGGAGTATCATAATGTTAGTTTGGCTGGCAGAGTATTTAACACAGTATTTTAGTGGTTTTCATGTTTTCTCGTATTTAACGCTACGTGCCATTTTAGGTATTTTAACTGCGCTAATTATGTCTCTTTATTTAGGGCCTAAGTTAATTCGTGGTTTGCAACGTATGCAAATAGGTCAAACAGTTCGCGACGATGGTCCGCAATCGCATTTGTCTAAGTCGGGTACACCGACTATGGGTGGCTTACTTATTTTAGCGGCTATTTTTACCAGCACGCTACTTTGGGCCGATTTATCAAATAAATATGTGTGGGCAACACTGTTTGTAATTGGCTCATTAGGTATTGTTGGTTTTGTTGATGATTACCGTAAAGTTATTCGTAAAGACCCAAAAGGTTTAATTGCTAAGTGGAAGTACTTTTGGCAATCGGTCATTGCATTAGTTGTAGCTACTGCTTTGTACTTTACTAGTGCTCAAGCATCTGAGACATCTCTTGTTGTTCCATTTTTTAAAGACGTATTACCGCAATTAGGTTTGTTTTATATTGTGCTTACGTACTTTGCGATAGTAGGTACATCAAACGCAGTAAACCTGACCGATGGCTTAGATGGCTTGGCGATTGTGCCAATTATTTTGGTGGCTGCAGCATTGGCAATTATTGCTTACTTAACAGGTAATATTAACTTTTCGGCTTACTTACATATTCCACATTTACCGCTGGCGAGTGAGCTTGTAGTTGTGTGTACTGCCATTGTGGGCGCAGGGCTTGGCTTTTTATGGTTTAACACTTACCCAGCACAAGTATTTATGGGCGATGTTGGCTCATTAGCACTTGGTGGTGCATTAGGTATTATTGCTGTTTTAGTACGCCAAGAATTACTGCTTATTATTATGGGCGGTGTATTTGTAATGGAAGCACTATCGGTAATATTACAAGTGGGGTCGTATAAATTACGCGGTCAACGTATTTTTAGAATGGCGCCGATTCATCATCATTATGAATTAAAAGGTTGGCCAGAGCCTCGCGTTATTGTGCGCTTTTGGATTATTTCTGTTGTGCTAGTGCTTGCTGGCTTAGCTACTTTAAAGATTCGATAAATGCAGTATTTAAACGAGATAAAAAACAAACAAATAACAGTGCTCGGACTCGGTGTAACCGGTCTGGGCATTGTGCGTTTTCTATTATCTCATGGCCACGCCCCCAAGGTCGTTGATAGCCGAGCAACCCCGCCGGGGATTGATTGGTTAAAAGAGCATGCGCCAAATCTAGATACCCACTTTGGTAATTTAGATGACGCTGAGCTTTGTTCAAGCAATATGATTATTATAAGCCCTGGGCTTAGCTTAAAAATACCAGCTGTTGCAAATGCAATTAACGCAGGTGTTGAAGTGATTGGCGACGTTGAGTTATTTGCACGTATTAATACAAAACCGGTTGTTGCTGTTACGGGCTCTAACGGTAAATCAACCGTGGTTACGCTCGCTTATGAAGTATTAAAAGAAGCCGGCTATAAAGTTGCTTTGGGTGGGAATATTGGCACAGCGGTGCTTGATTTACTCAACGATGATTTTGATGTGTATGTACTTGAGTTATCTAGTTTTCAGCTAGATACCACAACGAGTTTAAAACCTGTAAGTGCAACGGTATTAAATGTGTCAGAAGATCACCTTGACCGATACGACAGTTACCAAGCTTATATAGACTCAAAGCTAAGTATTTATGACGGTGCAGAGCTTATTGTTGTCAATGCCGACGATATTCAAACACATCCAGTTGAGCGTGGTACAACCCCCCTAATCAGCTTTGGTGCTCAACAAGGTGATTACCATTTAGCGCAGCATAATGGCGAAACTCATTTTATGCTTAAAGGCGATACCTTTTTAACTGTTGATACGCTTGCGGTAGTGGGTAAACACAATTATTTAAATACGCTTGCAGTAATGGCGCTTTTAAGTCCGTTTGAAGTAAGTAAAGAGCAATATAAGAACGCGTTAGGTCAATTTAATGGATTGGCTCACCGCTGCCAATTTGTAGCTGAGCTTAACGGTGTAAAGTATTTTAACGATTCAAAGGCAACGAATGTTGGAGCGACCATTGCTGCAATAGATAGTTTGGCTAGTAATGGTGAAAACCTGATTGTTATTGCAGGTGGCGATGCTAAAGGCGCTGATTTAAACGCACTTAAACCCTACATAGAACAGCATGTAAAAGCATTAATTTGTTTTGGTAAAGATGCAAGTGACTTAGCTGCGATTACCAATAAGAGCTATTTAACTAACAACATGGAAGAAGCCGTTGCTTTGGCCAACGTACTTAGTAGTACAGGCAATGTTGTTTTGTTAGCACCTGCATGTGCCAGCATTGATATGTATAACAACTATATGCAACGTGGTGATGACTTTATTCAATGTGTTATGGCAGGGCAACTATGATTGCTTTTGCCGATATAAGAGATGCATTAACACCAAAACCTTCAGGTCAGTTGTATGATGTACCGCTGTTGTACTGCGTAATTATGTTAATTGGTGTTGGTTTTATCATGGTAACCAGCGCTTCAATGCCGACCGCTGAGCGGTTATTTGATGACCCATACCATATTACTATTCGCCACAGCATGTTTTTGGCAATGTCTTTTGTGCTTTTTTGGATAAGTGTTTGTGTGCCAATGGATTGGTGGAAACGTTCCAACCCTTATTTATTAATACTAGGCATGGTGCTGTTAATAGCGGTATTGATTGTTGGGCGTGAAGTGAATGGTGCTAAACGATGGATACCTATTGGTCCTGTTGGTTTTCAGGTTGCTGAGGCCGCTAAATTATACTTTTTTAGTTATATTGCGGGTTATTTGGTAAGAAAACGCGAAGAAGTACAAGAAAATATTAAAGGCTTTGCAAAGCCAATAGCTGTATTTGCAGTGTATGCGCTGCTTATTTTGCTGCAACCTGATTTAGGCACAGTGGTTGTTATGTTTGTAACAACGGTTGGTTTACTGTTTTTAGCTGGCGCTAAATTATGGCAGTTTTTTGTACTTATTCTAACTGGCGTCGGTTTAGTTGTATTACTGATTATTGTTGAACCATATCGAATGGCGCGTGTTGTTGGCTTTTTAGACCCTTGGGATGATCCTTTTGGTAAGGGTTATCAGTTGGTTCAATCGCTAATGGCTTATAGCCAAGGTGGTTGGTTTGGCCAAGGCTTAGGTAACAGTGTACAAAAACTGCAATATTTACCTGAAGCGCATAACGATTTTATTTTTGCTGTAATAGGTGAAGAACTTGGTTTAATAGGCGTTGTAAGTATTTTAATGGTATTAGCTACTTTAGTATTTAGAGCGTTATTAATAGGCCAACAAGCGCTTAAGTGTGGCAAAGAATACGAAGGCTATTTTTCGTTTGCCATTGGTATTTGGTTTGCATTTCAAACCATGGTGAATGTAGGTGCGAGCGCGGGTATTTTGCCAACTAAGGGTTTAACCCTGCCATTTATTTCTTATGGTGGTTCAAGCTTGTTAATTATGACCATTGCCACGGGTATTTTATTGCGCGTAGATTTTGAAACCAAAATGGCAACCAAACAAGCCACCTCACGTGGAGGCAAGCGATGAGTAAAAAATTAGTAGTAGTGGCTGGTGGAACTGGCGGACACATTTTTCCTGGTATTGCAGTGGCTGATTATTTAAGACAGCAAGGCTGGCAAGTTAGCTGGATTGGCACACCAGATCGAATGGAAGCAAGCGTTGTACCTAAGCATAATATAGATATTGATTTTATTAATGTAAAAGGTGTTCGTGGTAACGGATTAAAACGTCTTATTAAAGCCCCATTCATGGTAGTTAATGCAGTATTGCAAGCGCGTAAGGTATTGAAAGAACAGCGCCCAGATGTAGTACTCGCAATGGGCGGTTATGTTACGGGACCCACGGGAATTGCCGCAAAGAGTTTAGGTATTCCGCTGGTTATTCACGAGCAAAACGCTGTAGCGGGTATGAGCAATAAACTGCTAGCTAAGGTGGCTACACGTGTATTAGCAGCATTTCCAAGTGCTTTTGCACAGGGTCAAGCCGAGCTAGTAGGTAACCCAGTTCGCCAAAGCGTTATGAATATAGCCAAACGCGATGTATCAAACCCTATTAATATTTTAGTAGTGGGCGGCTCGCTTGGTGCGCAAGTGCTTAATCAAACATTACCAGAAGCATTTAAAGTACTAAATAATACAGCTCCAATAAGTGTATGGCATCAAACAGGTAAGGGTCATTTATCTACTGTAGAAACAGCTTATAAAATGCATGGCTTTGCGGATGGTAATACAAAAATAGCTGAATTTATTGATGATATGGACGCGGCGTATAGCTGGGCTGATATTGTTGTTTGCCGCGCTGGTGCATTAACTGTTAGCGAAATTGCAGCAGCAGGTAAAATGGCTGTTTTTGTTCCCTTTCCACATGCCGTGGATGACCATCAAACAGCAAACGCACAATATTTAGTGATGGCTAATGGCGCATTATTAATGCCACAAGGGCAGTTTAATAAACAATCAATTGTTGAACTATTAAGCCCATATTTAGCCCAACCTTCATTAATTACTGAAATGGCTACAAATGCAAAAAAACAAGCCATTTTAGATGCCACAGCAAGCGTAGCAACGCACTGTGAGCAAGTAACAAATAAGAGAAAATAAGTGAAAGAAACGTCAGTACAAGAAAAACACACGCGCCCAGCAATGCGCCGAATAGAAACCATTCACTTTATTGGTATTGGTGGAGCCGGTATGGGCGGTATTGCTGAAGTACTCGCTTTTGAAGGCTACCGTATTACAGGTTCTGACATTGCTCATAGCGCTATGACAGATCGCTTAATTAAAGCCGGTGCTGAGGTATTTATTGGCCATCATGAAAATAACGTGAAAGATGCCAATGTAGTGGTTGTTTCAAGCGCGATTGATGAAACAAATCCTGAAATTATTGCAGCTAAAGCCGCAAGAATCCCTGTTGTGCGCCGCGCAGAAATGCTCGCAGAGCTAATGCGTTTTCGCCACGGTATAGCGATTGCGGGGACGCATGGTAAAACAACGACAACAAGCCTAATTGCAAGTATTTATGGACAAGCAGGGCTTGATCCAACTTTTATTATTGGTGGCTTGTTAAATAGCGCAGGTAGTAACGCAAAAGTAGGTAAAAGTGATTTTTTAATAGCAGAAGCTGATGAAAGCGATGCGTCGTTTTTACACTTGCAGCCAATGGTCTCGGTGATCACAAATATCGAAGAAGATCACATGGATACTTATGGCGGCAGTCTTGAAAAAATGAAAGACACGTATGTCGATTTTATTCATAACTTGCCTTTTTATGGTTTAGCTGTTGTATGTATTGATTCTGAAGTTGCAGCTGAGCTTATTCCTCGCTTTGGTCGCCCAGTTATTACGTATGGCGAATCGAAAGATGCTGATTATCGCATGAGCGACTTTAGCCAATCAGCTAATACGTGCACATTTACAGTAACTAACAAACAAGGTGAGTGTTTAACTGCCACATTGAATATGCCAGGTAGACACAACGCACTTAACGCAACCGCTGCGATTGCTGTTGCAAAAGATCAAAACATTGCGAATCATGCAATTTTAGAAGCGCTGCAGAAGTTTGAAGGCATTGGTCGTCGTTTTCAGCACTATGGTGAATTTGAAAACGAGCGGGGCAATGTGATGTTAGTTGATGATTACGGGCATCACCCTTCAGAAGTTGCAGCAACAATTGCAGCAGTGCGTGAAGGTTGGCCTGATAAGCGTTTAGTAATGGTATATCAACCTCATAGGTTTTCTCGCACACGCGACTTATACGAAGATTTTGTAAAAGTACTTGCTGATGTAGATCAGTTGCTATTACTTGATGTGTACAGCGCTGGTGAAGATCCTATTGTAGGGGCCGACAGCAAAAGTTTATGTCGTAGCCTTCGCCAACGTGGCAAAGAGCCGCTGCACGTAGCAACAAATGCTGAGCTTGCAGGCGTTTTGGCCGCAAATTTACAAAACAATGATTTAGTATTAACCCAAGGCGCTGGTAATATAGGTCAGTTAGTTAAAACATTAGCTGCAACGGGTATGTCGATAGAAAAACTTAAGCAAGGTGAAGTATGACTCAGGTAAACACACAATTTGGTAAAGTAGCGGTACTGCTAGGTGGTAACTCAGCAGAGCGTGAAGTGTCTTTACGATCGGGTCAGGCTGTTTTAAATGCGCTGCAAAATAGTGGTATTGATGCAATTGCATTTGACCCACAAAGTCGTTCTTTGTGGGAGTTAAAAGAATTAAATGTAGATCGCGTTTTTATTGCTTTGCATGGCCGTGGTGGCGAAGACGGCACAGTGCAGGGTGCACTTGAATTTATGAACTTGCCTTACACGGGCAGTAATGTACTAGGTTCAGCACTTGCTATGGATAAAGTACGTTGTAAGCACTTATTTAAATCAGCGGGTTTAAGTACAGCACCTTATACCGTAGTTGATGCTAAAAAAGGTTTTGATGCTAAAGCCATTATGGATGAATTTAAAAAGGTAATGGTTAAGCCATCCCATGAAGGTTCAAGCATAGGTATGGCGCAAGCAAGTACAACACAAGAGCTTGAAGATGCACTCGCTAATGCATTTAAGTTTGATAACCAAGTACTTGTAGAGCAGTGGATCACTGGTCGTGAGTTTACAATTACGGTGCTTGGCGACGATGTACAACCAGTCATTGAGATGACGACACCTAATGGTTTTTACGATTACCAAGCTAAGTATCAATCAAATACAACCCAGTATCATTGCCCTGCAGATTTATCAGAGCAAGATACTAAGTACTTACAAGCCATATCGCTAGATGCGTTTGATTTAGTGGGTGCAAGTGGTTGGGGTCGTGTTGATGCTATGCAAGACGAGCAAGGGAATTTTTACCTGCTTGAAGTAAATACAGTACCAGGCATGACAGAAAAGTCACTAGTACCGATGGCTGCAAAAGCGAACGGGGCAACTTTTGAGCAATTAGTTGTTCGCATTTTAGAGCAAACGCTTTAATATGCATCCCCTTTTAGAAAAAGCTCAACAACTAAAACAGCAACTTAACTTTAATTGGTCGCTGATTTTTGGAGTGAGTTTTTTTCTGGTTGTGGTTATAGGCTTAGTACAAATAACCACCGGTGTATCTGATTGGTTAGTTGAAAATAAAGATGCTCAAATTAAGCACCTTACAGTGCAAGGGCATCCCAAATACACAGATGAAACGGCAATTATAAAAGCAATTAAAAAAGCCGATTTAAGTAGTTTTTTTGAACTTGATGTTAAGCACGTGCAGCAGCTAGTTCAAGACTTGCCTTGGGTTGCTACCGCTTCGGTACGTAAACAATGGCCTGATACTATACAGGTGTATGTAGTTGAACATGAAGTAGTTGCTCACTGGAATAGCGACTTGTTGCTCAACCAAAGTGGCCAAGCATTTCAAGCCAGCAGCGATAAGTTAGATGATAACTTACCGCAGTTATATGGCCCAGAAGGTAGCGAAGAAGAGGCGTGGGTTGCTTTTAAGCAATTTGATGAAATGCTCAGAGTTAATGGTTTAACATTAACAAGTTTGGCATTATCGGAGCGTTTTTCGTGGCAACTTTGGCTAGATAACGGAATTCGCTTAAATTTAGGGCGTAAAGATAAAGCCAAGCGTGTACAACGTTTTATAGACGTTTATCCACGAATGGAACAACGTGCAGATGCACAAGTAGATACAATCGATTTACGGTATGATACCGGCCTTGCAGTAAGCTTTAAGCCAATGCAAGAAGAACAATTACAAAATAAGAGTAAGGCATGACTAAGTCAGCAGAAAGAAACCTAGTAATAGGATTAGACGTTGGCACCTCGAAAGTGGTTGCCACGGTAGGTGAAATCACCGCAGATAACAAGCTCAGCATTGTTGGTGTGGGCAGCCAAGTATCTCATGGTATGGATAAAGGCGGCGTTAACGATTTAAACTTAGTGTCTGAGTCTATTCGACGAGCAATAGACGAGGCCGAGTTAATGGCTGATTGTCGTATAAGCTCTGTGTATTTGGGTATTTCTGGCAAACATATACAGTGTCAAAACGAAAGTGGTGTGGTGGCAATTAATAACACCGAAGTCACTGACGAAGACATTGAAAACGTAATACATATTGCGCGTTCTGTGCCTATTTCAGCAGAGCGTAAAATGCTACATGCATTGCCGCAAGAATACAGCATCGATATGCAAGAGGGCATTAAAAACCCACTAGGCATGAGCGGCGTTCGTATGGAAGCGCGTGCACATATCATTACGTGCTCAAACGACATGGCAAAAAATATCGAAAAATGTGTAGAACGCTGTGGTCTTGAAGTCGATCAACTTATCTTTACTGCCCTTGCGTCTTGCTATTCTGTACTAACAGATGACGAAAAAGAGCTAGGTGTTGCAGTACTTGATATTGGTGGCGGTACTATGGATATCACCATTTATATCAATGGCGCACTTCGTCACTCTGCGGTTATACCTGTAGCGGGTAACCAAGTTACTGGTGATATTGCAAAAATATTTCGCACACCTATATCACATGCAGAGTCACTCAAAGTACAATACGCATGTGCTAGTAGCCAAATGGCAAGTAGCGAAGACACAATTGAAGTACCAAGTGTAGGCGGACGACCAGCAAGATTAATGTCGCGCCATACATTATCTGAGGTGGTAGAGCCTCGTTTTAGAGAATTATTTGAGCTTGCGATGGAAGAAATTCGTCGTTCAGGCTTAGAAGACCAAATTGCGGCAGGTCTCGTTATAACAGGCGGAACTGCTAAAATGACTGGCGCTATGGAAGTGGCAGAAGACATCTTCCAAATGCCAGTAAGAATAGGCAAACCAATCGGGATGGTTGGTTTGACAGACTATGTAGATGATCCTTCGTACGCAACCGCTGTTGGTTTGTTACAATACGGGCGTACCATGCAATCGATGAATGCACAAAAGTCGAAAGTAGAGGATAACAATAATTGGTGGAACCGCATTACTAAATGGTTCCAAGGCGAGTTTTAAGACTCAAGTCGGAGAGTAAACATGTTTGATATAATGGAACAACACAGCGAAGAAGCTGTAATAAAAGTAATCGGCGTGGGCGGTGGTGGCGGTAACGCTGTTGAGCACATGGTAAAACAACAAATAGAAGGCGTGCGTTTTATAGCCGCTAATACGGATGCGCAAGCATTACGTAACTCTGCTGCCGATATTACAGTTCAGCTAGGCACGCAAATAACCTCTGGGTTAGGTGCGGGCGCAAACCCTGAAGTAGGCCGTAAGTCGGCTGAAGAAGATGCAGATACAATTCGTGCCAGCCTTGAAGGCGCCGATATGGTATTTATTGCAGCCGGTATGGGCGGTGGTACAGGTACTGGTGCAGCACCGGTAGTTGCTAAAATTGCTAAAGAACTCGGTATTTTAACTGTTGCAGTTGTAACACGTCCTTTTGATTTTGAAGGTAAAAAACGTGCAGCAGCCGCTGAACAAGGCATTAATGAATTGTCAGAAATTGTAGATTCACTTATTACAATTCCTAACAATAAATTGCTTAAAGTTTTAGGTAAAGGGACTACACTTCTAGATGCCTTCGCTAAAGCTAATGACGTATTATTTGGTGCGGTACAAGGTATAGCAGAGCTAATTACACGTTCTGGTTTAATTAACGTGGATTTCGCCGATGTTAGAACAGTAATGTCTGCAATGGGTACTGCAATGATGGGAACGGCGTCTGCGTCAGGTCCTGATCGTGCACAAGAAGCTGCAGAAGCCGCTATCTCAAGCCCACTACTAGAAGACGTTGATTTAACAGGTGCTAAAGGTATCTTAGTTAATATTACCGCTGGTATGGACATTGCGATTGAAGAATTTGAAATTGTTGGTAATCACGTTAAAGCACTTGCGTCAGAAAACGCAACGGTTGTTGTTGGTGCGGTAATCGACCCAGAAATGACTGATGAGCTACGTGTAACGGTTGTTGCAACTGGTTTAGGCGGCGATCGTCGTCCACAGTTTGGTATTGTTGATAACGGCTTTAAAAAAGCATCAGGTTCTGATGTTGCAAGCACATCAAACCAAACGAGCAGCATGTACGTACCAAGCTTTGCAAGCCAAGATACAAACACTGAAGAAAATACGACTAAAGAGCAAGCGCAAAGCAAAGAAAAAGCGCCTTCAACGAGTTCAAGTAGTTCAAGTTCTTCAGCGCAAAATAGTAAAAAAGCAGATAAATCAGAAGGTGGTGATTATTTTGATATTCCCGCTTTTTTACGTAAGCAGGCAGATTAACATTTAATAATACTTTTGTTTGAAATATGTACAAATATTGAAAGGCATAGGGATTTATGTTAAACTCCGCCGTCTAACTGTAACTGATTTAAAAGTGAGCATACCTATGATTAAACAGCGTACGATTGCACAAGTAGTCAAAGCCATAGGAATTGGACTTCATAAAGGTGAGAAGGTCACAATAACTCTCCGACCTGCGAGCGCAAATACTGGGATTGTATTTCGTCGTGTCGACCTTGATCCGGTTGTTGATTTTGAAACAACACCTGAAGCCGTTGGTGATACGCAGTTGTGTACCTGTTTAATTAACAAAGATGGTGTTCGCTTATCAACTACTGAGCATCTTATTGCAGCTGTTGCTGCAATGGGCATTGATAATCTAATTGTAGAATTGGACAGCTCAGAAGTGCCGATTATGGATGGTAGTGCATTACCATTCATATATCTGTTACAAAAAGGCGGAATTGAAGAACAAAACGTTGCTAAACGCTTTATCCGTATTAAAGAAAAAGTACGCATTGAAGAAGATGGTAAGTGGGCTGAAGTTGAACCATATGATGGTTTTCATATCGACTTTGAGATTGCATTTAACCACCCAGCTATCAATGATAGTCGCCAACGTATTGGGTTGGATATAACAACGCAAAGCTTTATTGAAGAAATTAGCCGTGCACGTACTTTTGGATTTATGAAAGATATTGAATACATGCATGCAAACAACCTAGCGCTAGGTGGTAGCATGGATAGTGCTGTGGTACTTGATGAATTCAAAGTTTTAAATCCTAATGGCTTACGTTATAGCGATGAGTTTGTTAAGCACAAGATATTAGACTGTGTTGGTGACATGTTTATGACAGGTCATAACCTTTTAGGTAAAGTAACAGCATTTAAATCGGGTCATGATTTAAATAATAAATTACTTCGTAAAATTATGGCTACAGAGTCAGCATGGGAGTGGGCAACATTTGAAACGCCTGTGACGATGCCTGCACCCGGTCTTGAGTTAGCTCCAGCCTAAAAGCAGTAAAAGAACAGCTCACAAACAGTTATAAAAAATGACGCTAATTAGCGTCATTTTTTTTGCGTAAAATTTACTCTATTATAACTCTAAAAGATCTTGTAACTGATTTAAATGAGTTACTGTATAGGTTGGTTTTATTCCATCGGCTAATTGTTCACCAGGGTGTTGTAACCAGCAAGTATCAATACCTGCATTGTTGCCGCCAAGTATGTCGCTTGCAGCAGTATCACCCACCATAAGTATCTCGCTTTTATCTGGGTTACCCATTAGCTCAAATGTGTGCTCAAAAATCGCTTTATTTGGTTTTGCTATACCCACAAGTTCAGATATTACTAACCATTCAAACATATCTTTTAAGCCAGTATGCTCAAGGCGTACGGTTTGTAAGCGGGCAAATCCGTTAGTAATAATACCTAATCGAGCATTTGGCTTAAGTTTACTTAAAAGCTCAATAGCACCAGGTAATGGCTCGCAAATTTGCGCCATAGCATCTAAAAAAGCATCGTTTAGCTCTTTTGCGGGCACATTAAGTTTTGAAGCCCACTCATTAAAGCGTGTTACTTGTAAGTAATCTGCGCTAATAGTGCCATTTTGATAATCAACCCACAGCTGCTTATTGGTTTTTTGATAATGAACATAATCGTCTTGGCTAAAATCTACGTTGTAAGCTTTAAACATGCGAGTCATGCCCGCTAAAATATCAAACCTAAATAAGGTTTCGTCTGCATCAAACAATACATAGTTGTATTTCATTAAACTTCCTAAATTAATTTGTTTGGCTGTAGAGATCTACGTGTAGAAAGGGCGCCATAGCTAAAGTGAGTGCTTGTGTGTAGGTGCTTTCGCGCGTGGCGTGATTGTTTGTAAGTAACCCAATAGCGCCCCCTTTTTGTTTAACGTTGGTGGTATTAAATGCTTTGTCCATTACATCGCCAAGCTCTTCGCCATTAAGTAAGGCGTTATAAAGCACTTGAGGCAAGGGGAGGTTGCTGCTGCGCCCTACAACCTGATTTAAGGCATTATCAATAACTACGTAAGCAAAGGTTGCTACACCATAGCTAAATTGCTCTGCACCGCCTTCCATTGCCACGTAGTAGTGAGCTTGGTAATGCTCTTTGCAATAATTAACACGGTTTTGTGCGCCAACACGTGTTTCTTCTTCGCCAATAGGTTGATCTGGCACATTGGATGGAGCATCAACACCTTGGCAATCAATTTTATGTTCAGGGAAATACATTGCAAAAATATGTTTAGCCGCGTTAATTTTGACAGGGTTTTTAGAACCCACAATAATTTTTAATGAGTACAACACAATGCCCCTTATTGTTACTAAAATCAGCAGTGTACGTGAGAGAGCTCAATCTTAGAAGAGGAGTTAAATAGGTATATCCAAAGGTGCTAAGTTTTCCAGTGCACGCTTTTTCAAAATAATATCTTTAATAAGTGGAGTAAGAACCAGCTCCATAGCTAAGCCCATTTTGCCCCCTGGTACTACAAGCGTATTAATACGAGACATAAAACTGCCTTCGATCATCCGTAAATAATAAGGAAAATCAACATCATCAATCCCCCTAAAGCGAATAACTACAAAGCTTTCATCAAGAGATGGAATATCTTTGGCGCTAAATGGGTTTGATGTATCAACGGTCGGCACGCGTTGAAAATTAATATGGGTACGAGAAAACTGCGGGGTAATATGATTTATATAGTCATCCATACTGCGCACAATAGAGCCCATAACCGCTTCGCGAGAATGGCCTCGTTCGGATGTATCGCGTATTAATTTTTGAATCCATTCAAGGTTAATAATTGGAACCATGCCTATTAATAAATCGACATGCTTTGCAACGTCTACATCTTGATCAACTACACCACCGTGTAACCCTTCATAAAACAAAATGTCAGTATTATGGTCAAGATCTTGCCAAGGTGTAAATGTACCAGGTAATTGATTGTACGGAACGGCTTCATCAAAGGTATGTAAGTAGCGGCGTAACTTTCCTTGACCTGTTTCGCTATAGTTTTCAAACAGCGTTTTTAAAGCGCCAAAGTCATTGGCCTCTCTGCCAAAGTAACTAATATGTTTACCTTCTTGTTGTGCTTCTCGAACTTTTTTATCCATTTCGGGGCGAGTGTAACGATGAAAGCTATCTCCTTCGACAAAAGCCGCTTGAATATTAAGGCTACGGAAAATATGTTTAATTGCATTCGTTGTGGTGGTTGTACCCGCACCAGATGAACCCGTAATCGCAATAATAGGATTTTTAGCTGACATGTTAATTCTCTTTTTTAGGACCAGGTTTTATAACCAGACTAAACTTAACATTATTTTAAGTCGTTTGGGTATCTTAAGAGTTGACTGACTTAGCTCAAGTGACGTCATCAGCAAATAACGTTATCATGAGGTGCTTAAAATTAAAACGAGAGAAAGCATGAAACTTATTAAACCTTTACTTGGATTATTTTCTATAGCAGCGCTGAGCCCAATAGTGGTGCAGGCTAGCATGCCAAAAAGCCAAGTATTACTTGCTGATTTAAATACACCTTTCGGGGTACAAGTTAGTATAGTTAGCGATAAAAATAGTTATAACAACCAACCGCACTTAACAAGTACAGGTTTATACTTTACTCATGAAGTAATTAATAAAGTGCAAAGCCAAACTGATATTGCTTATTATGATTTCACATCAAAAAAAGTTACCAATATGACTAACTCTCCTGTAAGCGAATATTCACCAACGGTTATGCCAAGTGGTGATGCGATATCAGCGATTGTTGTAGAAGCTGACGGTAAGCAAAAATTGTGGCAATACCCACTCAAAAATGAAGATGCGCCAAGTCGTATTTTTGATTGGATTGAACCTGTTGGATACCATGCATGGGGGGGGGGAAATGATTTAGTGATGTTTATTTTAGGAAAGCCTCACACTCTTCAATATACTTCTGTTGCACAAGCGAAGGGGGAAATAGCTGCCAGTAATATTGGCCGAACGCTTATTTATAACAACTCAATGGCTGCATTTTTATTTAGTTACACTAAAAACGAGCAACACATTTTAGCGAGTTTTAATCCACAAGATAAACAAGTTGAAGACCTATTAAGGTTACCGGCTCAAGTTCAAGATTTTATTTTAAAAGATAATGCGACCATTGCTTATGCTATTAAAAACCGCGTTTATCAGCGTAAACTTGATGGAAGTGATGAAGTATCGCAATGGCTTAATTTAAGCACCTACTGCGAAACAAATATAACAAGAATGAGTTACAACAATGAAAAACTCGCTTTTGTATGTGATATAACAAAGTAAAGCAGACAAATAAATTCAGATTTTATTGTGTGTATGCGTTAATCTAATGCGCAAATTAACTAATAGGGATTACACGTGGCTTATAGTGCAGACGAGCTGACAGAACAGCTCATTAAATTACAGTGCAGAAGTAATTTTAAGATTAAAAATATTGCAGAGTACATGTTAGTAAACTCTAAAGAAGCATTTTATACCCACAGCGAAAGCGGCAAGGGTAAAATAGTAATTCGCCCTGCATTTGAAGTATTTAGCGATGATTTTAATGATATAGATGGCGTAACACGTGCGCAAGGGTACTTCCATAGCAGTGAGATGACACGCTTTCCTACGCGCATTTTTAAAAGCGCTCAACCTATTCACTACGGTGTTGCGTTTAAAATAAACTCTGAGCAAGCAGCCAAAGATTTTATAGCCAAGCTAACTATGATTATTGGCAACTAATTTTATATAAAAAGTAAAAAGCCGCTGAATTTATATTCAGCGGCTTTTGTATTTTTATAGCTCAATAAACCTAATAATTACTTACTTTTTAAAAAGCTATTAACCGATTCAAGTTCACGTGTTTTAAGCGCGATACAATCGTTTGTGCTTTCTTCAAGCTTACTTAATGTACGAGCGTAACCAGCTACATCAGCTACTTTTTCGTTAAAGAAGGTTTTTGTTGTCGCTAAGCTTTCTGCATCACAGCTTGCAGTTGTAAAGTACGGCAAGTTAGGAATAAAGAAAGGCGGTAAGCTTGCTGTTACTTTATCGTAGTTACTGTAAACCCAATCAATAAATAACGCTTGGCGCTCATCTGTGTAACTTTGACCTGACAAAATAGTACGCATGTCAGATGCCGTTACTTCATCCGTTAAGCTATAAGCTAATACCGCTTTTTGTAACTCAGGTTTACCAAAAAAGCCCATAGCTGCAAGCATGTTTGTGCGTACTTGCGGATCTTTAGTCGTTTTAAACGTTGTCATGAATTGATCAAGCAGCGCTTTGTCACCATGAAAAGCAGCAAGAGTTAAGTACGTACCCGCTAAGTATGGGTCTACTTTTTGTGGATCATTTAAATAAACCTGCGTTTGTTCTTTGGCTTTATTGATGACGTTTTGATCTTCACCATCAAAACCTAAGCGTGATACAACGGCTGCACGAAGTTGTGCAATAGCACCATCTTCACCCGCTTTTGCTTCTAAACCATATTTTTTAGCAGCAGGCGTTACTGCACCGCGAATAAATTCAGGCCATAGGTCTTTATTGCTATCGTCTTTAAAAGTGCGCTGTTGCGACACTAAGTAACCTAGTGCGGTATTTGCTACGCGAGGGTGGCTATCGCTTACGAACACTTCAAGTGTTTGCATTAACTTAGCAGCAGATATAACACCAGCATCAAGTAGCGCATCAGTAGCAGATAGTAACGCTAAGCGTTCACGGTCACTCAGTACGCTTGGCGCCTTTTTAACAAGTGCGCTAAATTGTGCATCATCCATTACCCAGCGGTAGTAGCCTAATGCACCTTGGTCAGGATAAATCCACTCTGGTTCAAAGTCTAAATCTAGTGTTTGGCTTTGTTTATTAAGTAATACGTTTGCTGTTTTTACTTTATCGCCAGCACCATATTTAATTGCAACAGGTACATTCCATAGCTGCTCTGGCGCATCAACGCCTGCGTTTGCAAAGCGGCTTTGTGAAATAGTTACTTTGCTACCTTGTTGAGTTACTTTAACTAGTGGAAAAGAAGATTGCTCAATAAACGATTTTAAAACACTCGCTACGTCTTTATTTGACGCTTTACCAAGTGCTTCCCATAAGTCGGCTGCTTCTGCATTTTTATATGAAAACTCTTTTAAGTAGCTTTGAATACCTTTTTGAAATGCATCTTCGCCAATCCAGTTTTCAACCATAGCAAGTACTGAGCTGCCTTTACTGTAAGCAAGACCTAAACCGTCCATAATGTCGGCTTCGGTTTTAATTGGCTTACGAATAGGCTTGGTGCTTAGGCGTGCATCAAGTGCCATTACGTTGTTTTGTGGCAGGTCTAAGTGCGATTCAAACTCAGGGTTAAGCTGCTTAGTAATTTTTGCAGCCATCCAGCTAGCAAATGCTTCGTTTAACCATAAGTCGTTCCACCATTTCATGGTTACTAAGTTACCGTACCATTGGTGAGCAAGTTCGTGAGCAATAATTGATACATTACGTTGTTTTTTACTGCGTGTTGCTGCAGCTAAATCAACTAATAAAATATCTTCTCGGTAGGTTACTAAGCCGGAGTTTTCCATTGCGCCAAATGGAAACTCTGGTACCGCTACTGAGTCTAATTTTTTGTAAACGTAAGGAATACCAAAATACGCTTCAAGTGCGCCCAGTACTTTTGGCATGTTTTCTTTTGCGTATTGGGCTAAGTGGATTTTACCTTGAGGGGTAATTACACGACCAGGAATTGGCATGCCTTTAATATCTAATTCTTCAAACGGGCCAACAGCCATCGCGACTAAGTATGAAGGAATTGGCGGCGTTTTATCAAAAAAGTGTGTGGTCATATCGCCATCAACCGTTGTTTTTAGTTCTGGCGTATTTGAATATACTTTTTGTGATGTAGGTGCAGTAATCGTTAACTGAAATGGAATTTTGTAACTTGGCTCATCAAAAACAGGAAATGCACGGCGTGCATCACTCATTTCAAATTGAGTAAATAAATAAGGTGTGCCTTGGTCTAACGTTTTGTATAAACCAACACTTTGACGGTTATATGGCGCTGAAAAATCAACTTTAAGGGTGTATTTACCTGGTTGGATTTGCTCATCACAGCTAAATTTAACTTTACCTGTTTTAAGCATTTCGTTGTTTAAGTCACAGTTTTCGTCGCCAAGCAGTTGCGCCATTTTAACAGCGTAAGCTACGCCATTTAATTCAATGTATTTTGTTGGTTTTAGTACTTCTAGGGAAATCTCAGTCATCCCTGTGAATGTATCTTGGCTCGGATCGAGTGTTAACGATACCTGTTGTGAACTTGGTTTTGCGAGTTTTTCAATAACGAATTCGTTAGCGTTTGCAGCACCCATTGCCAAAGCAACGCTCACTGTTAAGAGGCTTTTAAGAAACATAGTGATCCCTAGATTGTTGTTGTTAGAAACTACCCTAAATAGGCTTTTTTATGCTCATATTATTAGGGGGTTAGATATCCTAACAGTTTTTTTTAATAGAGTAATTGATTATAACGGTGACTTTAAGGGGAAATAGTAACAAAGTTTGTCAGTGGCTTTCGCGTGTTATAAAACGCTGCCAATGCAGGTGTGAGTTAATAATACGTATTTTTTGGATCACGTTATCTAATAAAAGCACGTCCTTAAATTCATTATGTGGGTATTCGTTAAATCCCATGAGGTAATTAAAGGCGTCTTTAGAGTTGGCTTGCAGAGCATGTATACGCACTTGTTGCTCAAAGTTAAGACGAAGGCTGCTTATGGCTGTTTTCATACCGAGTTGATCAACGTTTGGTATATCACATTTTTGTAAATAGCCGGCTCGCTCACCTTCACCTGAAAACCAAATACGGACTTTTTCACTGTATCTGCCAGTTTTAGCGGGTAAGTCGAACATTAATCGTTGTTGATTTTGTGATTTTATGAATGCTAAATATTCATTAAACCCGGCATCTATAAGTGCCTGATGCACTGGAACTAAGCGAGGTTTTATCTTACCGTGAGTATGAAAATTAAAACATAAGACATCTTTCTCAAGAAACAGATCATCAAGCGTTAGATAGCCAATTTCATCGCTATATGCACCACTGTAATATGCAATTAGAGGAAGCCAAAAATGCCAGTGTTTTGGTTGCTCACGTGCAACTTTAAAATCACCGTATATATATCCATTATAAAGAGTGTGCAGTTCCATGGCTGAAAAGGGCCGGCGACCAAGATGGGTTTTCAACGTAATACCTTGAAAATAATGATGTGTTTTATTTTATACCCAACTAGCAGTAGATGCTAGTCGGGTTTTATCCGCTCTTAAAATAAAGCGTATAAAGTATTACTCACTTAATGCGCGAGCTAAACCAGTAGGTTCAATCTCTGTACATACTTGGTCATCATTCCAGTTAATGCCAACAAGTGCGTTATCTTCATTTAAATCTTCAACCCATGCATCTAAAAATTCATCAAGATTTATTTCTACAGGGCTGTAGTCTTTCCACTCTTCTTTACATTGCGCTTTAGCTGCTTCTTCACTTTCCCAAAGCAGTAGTACGTCAGTTTCGTCAAATTGGTTAGAATCGCACACTACAAAGCCATTATCTTCTGCACCAAGTGCCCAAATTACTTCGCTAACACGTACTTTTTCTACAAAGTTAACTAGTTGTGATTCAATTTCGATATCGCTCATGTGTTTACCTTTTTAAATTAGTGACGAGGATTAGTATCTATTGCTGCTTGACGCTTGCCATATTGCTTATGAAAAGCAACAAGCTCTGAATACTGACTAAAGTCAGTTAATTCACGAAAGCAAATCCAATCAAGCAGGCAGTATAAACTGATGTTGAGGTATTCACAGCTTTTAAATTCTTCATCGCTTAAATGGGTATTTAAAAAGCTTAATGTTTGTTCAATTCGTTCGTTTTGCAAATTAAAAAAGAGTTTATCGCTTTTGGTGTCAAATCCAGAGCGTTCACATAGCAGCATTTCTACTAGCGAATCGTTACAGGCATTTATAGTCGTAAGTAAGTGCTCTTGCGGCCACGTTAGTTTTGGTTGCCCTGTTTTTTCAAGTAAATAGCGCAATATAGAATTAGAGTCACTAAGTGTTAAGTCGCCATCTACCAGAATGGGAATCTTTCGAGCTGGATTTTTACTGGCCATAGTAGGGCGATCTTGCTCAGAAAATATATCAAGACTCACAAGCTCTAGTTTACAGTTGTTTTGTTGTGCCCAAATTCTAATTCGGCGCACGTAAGGTGAAGGTACAGAACCAATTAATTGCATAATTACTCCATAAAAAAGCCGCATAAGCGGCTTTTATAAAACGTTACTTACGATACAGTTAAATTTATTCTGAACGGCTAGTAACTTCAAGTAAATGATAACCAAATTGAGTTTGCACAGGGCCTTGTACTTGGTTAATTGGAGCTGAAAACACAACTTTATCAAACTCTGGAACCATCATACCAGGACCAAACTCACCAAGAGCACCGCCATCTTGACCTGATGGGCAGTTTGAATGCGCTTTGGCTAATTCAGCAAAGTCTTCGCCTTGCTCAATTTTTGTTTTTAAGTCTAAGCATTGTGCTTCACTGTCTACAAGTATATGTCGTGCGCTTGCTACTGTCATAAAATCTCCCGAGTATAGTGTGGTGTTTTTTTAACCGAGTTAAAATATCATTCTAGTTAGTTTGAACTAATTGTACCAGTATAAACTTATTTATCAGAAAGCACAGTTTCAATTGCAGCAATCATTTGTTCTGAATCAGGTGCTGCTTTGCTGTTAAACCGTAAAACCGTCTCACGATCAGCAGACACTAAATACTTATAAAAGTTCCAATTTGGAGAGCTAGTTTGCTCATTCAAATATTTAAAAATTGGATTCGCTTTACTACCACGCACTTCGCTTGTAGCAAACATAGGGAAGGTTACACCATAATTTACAAAGCATACTTTTGCAGTTTCTTTTTCACTATCCTCTTCTTGAAAAAAATCATCAGAAGGGAAGCCTAATACGACTAAACCTTGTTCTTTGTATCGCTGATATAGCGCTTCAAGGGCTTTAAATTGGGGTGTAAAACCACAGTTGCTTGCCGTGTTTACTATTAATAAAGGCTTATTTTTAAATTGGCATAAATTAATAGATTCTTTTGAGCGAAGCTTTCGAATATCGACATTGGTAAAATCTTGGCAGTCTTGGGTAGAGGTTTGGTTAATAGTTGATGATGTTTCAGCGTGGAGTGGGGCATTAATAAATAAAGCCATTAATCCTATTATAATTTTTTTTAGCATTACATTACCTAAACTTTTCAATTGTTTGATTGGATAATCATACGCTAATATGAAACAAATTGATCAACCTTTGAATGACCTATGACAACCCGTTTAGCAACTATTGACGATCTTAGTGAAATTGTAGCCATTTATAACGAAACCATTGCAGGGCGAATGGTAACTGCAGATACGCAAGAAGTTACTGTTGACGAAAAGCGTGACTGGTTTAATAGCCATAACGATAAAAGGCCTATTTATGTTTACTGCGAAAATAACCAAGTACTTGCTTGGGTAAGTTATAAATCGTTTTATGGGCGTCCTGCTTACGATGGCACAGTAGAGATGAGCATTTACATTACCCGTAAAGCACAAGGTAAAGGGCTTGGTAAAAAGCTAATGATATTTGCTCAAACACAAGCTAAGCAATTAAATATTAAAGTATTGCTTGGTTTTATTTTTAGTCATAACTTACCGAGTGTTAAATTGTTTAAGCATTTTGATTTTGCAATATGGGGTGAGTTGCCAAGCGTTGCCATAATGGATGATAAGGCGTATAGCCTTACTATTTTTGGAAAACATCTGGAATAAATTATTTTTCATAATGTTGTAATATTTTTTTACAAAATAAGACGAAGGGTTTATGCCAATTAAATAAAAATAGTCTACGCTATTAACATATTAAGTTTATTAATTTGAAGTGTAGCTTGATGATTCGAAAAATATTAATTGTTGATAGTAGCAGTGTCATCGCAATGCGTGTGAAAGTGCTTTTAGAATTAATAGGATGTGAAGTCGAATTAATTCATTTCAGCATGCTAGACATGTATACCAATATAGGCGACTACGACTTAGTTGTTGTTGCCAATGGTGTGCCTGTTGATTCTATAAAACCGCTTGTAAGCGAAGTAGCGCAAGAGCGTTTTATGCTGCTTGCTCCAAAAGCACAAAGTGGTGAGCAACTAACTGCGTTTAGTGAGCTAAATCATGTTGCGCCTGACGCAACCGTGATATATCCATTTTTTTCTAATAAAGAAATTACTTCTCTTTTAGAGAGCCTACTAGAATTAGGCTCTAATCATATTTTGCAATTACCCGCTATTTTACTCGTCGATCATGTTCCTGAGCGTCTCGAAAAAATGAAAAATAGCTTAATCGGTGCTCATATCGAGACCCATACAGCAACCACCTCTGCAGAAGCTTTAGAAATTACGAAAGAAAAGCAAATCGATATACTGATAAGCGATTTTATTTTAGATGACGGAACCGGTTTAGAAATTTTTTCAAACTTAAAAATAATGCAACCACATTGCCGTTGCTTATTATTTACCTCACGTCCCGATCAAGTTTCAATGATTGAAGCTATTCGTCAAGGTGTAGAAGACGTACTTATTAAGCCATTGAACGACAGCTCATTATTACAATCAATACATAAACTGTGGCAAACAGAGCTATTAAAACGCCATAACGCAGAACTTGTCGAAAGGCTACAAGATACAGTTGATGCCCTGATTGAAAAAGACAGCCTACTTCAGGTTATTTATAAGCATACGCCCGATGCAATTATGTTATTTGAAAAGTGCGGTAGAGTGATAGAAGCTAATGATGCTTGCTTGAGACTATTTAACTTACCGTTTAATGAACTCGAAGGTAAATCAGTATTTGATTTTTTAGATGATGATTCAATTTTAGGTATTAAAGATAAGATTTCGACATTAAATAGTAATCGACAATTTAGCTGCGATTTACGTTTATCTAAAACAGCAGGAGGTTATATACCCTTAGTTGGCTCTTTTAATGAGATAGATCACCATGGCGAAATAGCACTTGCGGTCATATTTAAAAATGTAACCCATCTTAAGCAAAAAGAGGATTTATTACTTGAAGCAAAAGATGTTCTTGAAGAGCAAGTAAGAGCACGTACTTCACAACTCGAGCATGCTAAAAATGTGGCTGAGGCTGCAAACTTAAGTAAATCAGAATTTTTAGCAAACATGTCGCATGAACTTCGAACACCTATGCACTCTATTTTAAGCTTTTCTCGTTTTGGTTTAAGTAAATTAGAAGCTGGAGATTTTGCAAAAGAAAAACTCATTAAGTATTTATCGCGAATAGAGAGTAGTGGTGAGCGTTTACTGTCGTTACTAAATAATTTACTCGACCTATCTAAGCTAGATGTAGGCAAGTTTCCATTTAACCCTCGTCCCTATAATTTAGCGAATATTATTAAAACAAGTATTGATGATGTGTCTGGTACGGCAATGGAAAAAGAAATTGAGATTATATTTACCGCACAGCCATTACCTGTAATTGCACAATGTGATGAAGAGCAAATAAACCAGTTACTTCGAAACGTACTAGGTAACGCACTTAAATTTAGCGAACCTAAAAGTAAAATACGGGTAAATTTAGAGTCAGATAATAAGCTTGCTACTATAGAGGTTACCGATAATGGGGTCGGTATACCAGAAGATGAGTTGGAGCATATTTTTACTAAGTTTGTGCAAAGCAGTAAAACAAATAGTGGTGCTGGTGGCACAGGGTTAGGCCTTGCATTGTGTAGAGAGTTTGTATCTTTACACCAAGGTGAAATCACTGCACGTAACAACGAAAATGGTGGTGCAACTATATCTATACAAGTGCCATTAGAAATAAACTTAGACGAGCATTTAGCTGAAGATCAGTTAATACAACACACTAATTAATTGTTTTTTGGCATACCAAGTAACTTTTTAAAGAATTTAAATGGATGATAAATTATGGCCTTAACTAAAATACTTGCCGTTGATGACGAACCCTTTAACCTTGAAATTATTGAGGAAATTTTAGAGGATCTTGATTTTGAATTACAAGTAGCAACGAATGGTCCTGAGTGTTTAAACATGGTTGAGGGCTATATGCCTCAGGTTATATTGCTCGACGTAAGTATGCCGCAAATGAACGGCTATGAAGTATGTAAGGCACTTAAAGCAAACCCAAATACAGCACACATTATTGTTATGTTTGTGTCTGCTCGTGGCACAGTTGAAGAGCGCATGGAAGGCTACTCGGTTGGTGCAGAAGACTATATTGTAAAACCCTTTGGCCATGATGAACTTAAGTCAAAGCTTAAAAATTTAAATCAAGTACTCGTTGAAAAACAAAGCCTAGAAAAGCAAGTTGAAGATGCAACATCAACTGCATTTAATGCAATGGCCAATAGCAGTGAAATGGGGCAAATAGTTAACTACGTTGAAAACATAGGCTTTATTAACGATCCTCAAGAGCTAGGTAAAGCGCTTGTAGATTGCCTGCAGTCTTTTGATTTACAAAGCAATGTAGAATTTAGAGAAAATAATGAAATTAGCCACTTTGCGCTAAACGGCGTGTGTTCACCTATTGTGGTGGAGCTATTTGAAATGCTGAAAAACAAAGGGCGCTTACATGAGTTTTCGCACCGAATTTTAGTTAACTATGAATTGATTAGCTTACTTATTTTAAATATGCCCGATCATGACCCTGATAAGCATGGTCGTATACGCGACCACGTATGTTTTATTGTCAGTGTTACCGAGCAGCAGCTACGCGCCATCATGACCAAGAAAATGCTTGAATCACAACGAGCGAAACTTAATGCCGTAGCAAGTACTGTTCATAGTAAGTTTCATAGCTTAATTAGCTTGTTGAATGAAAACCGTCAAAACAACGAAAAAGTGTTTAAACAGTTACAAGAAGAGCTCGAAGAACGTATCCCATCAATGGGACTGGATGAAGATCAGGAGGTGTTTATTTATAAAAAAGTAGATGAAACTATCCAAAACTCAGTAGCAAGAGAAGAGTCTGTTAAACAAGTCAAAGCAGCCTTTACAGAGATAGAACAAGATCTATCGTTACTTTTGAAAAACTAGTTACTTCGCAATATAAAGGTTTACTTAAGCGGTGCTATGCGTCCCTTGGTAAGCCTTTTTCTACAATTCTAATTAACCTAGCTGTTTTACGAATTTGTAATCGTTGTTTATCGTTTTGCTGAGCAAGTGCCCATTCAATATGCTCTAAAACAAGTTCGCTGCATATTTGGCTTTTATCTTGTAGGGCATTAATAATAGCGGGACTAAACTCTGCATTACCTAAACCAACTGCTAAATTACGTAACCAACGCTCGTGACCAATACGGCGAATAGGGCTGCCTTCGGTATTTTTTAAAAATGTAGTCTCATCCCAAGCAAATAGCTCAAGTAAATCTTTATCTTTTAATTGAGTGCGAGGATGAAAATCATTTTCGTCAGTTATTTGCCCATAACGATTCCAAGGGCATACCAACTGGCAATCATCACAACCATATATACGGTTGCCTAATAAAGTTCGGTATTGTTCGGGTATGGGTCCTTGGTGTTCTATGGTTAAATACGATATACATTTACGTGCATCAACAACGTAGGGCTCTACAATTGCACCTGTTGGGCAAAGAGTAATACAAGCAACGCATTTACCGCAGCCTTCAAAGGTGTTTTCTGCATCAATTGGTAGAGGTAAATCAATAAATAGCTCGCCTAAAAAAAACCACGACCCAGCTTCTTGGTTAATTAATAACGAATGCTTACCACGCCACCCTAAACCGGCTTTTTCGGCAAGTTGACGCTCAAGTACAGGGGCTGAATCTACAAAGGGTCTAAAGCCATACTCGCCAACTTCTTGCTCTATTTTTTGGCCGAGTTTTTTTAAACGATTACGCATTAATTTATGGTAATCACGACCTAATGCATAGCGGCTTATATATGCTTTTTCTTTATTTTTTAAGGTTTTTGCAAAGCCAGCATCGGGAGGCAGATAATTCATTTTTACAGATATAACACGCTGTGTACCAGGCACTAATTCAGCAGGGCGGGCGCGTTTCATACCGTGGGCAGCCATATAATCCATCGAGCCGTGGTAGCCTGCATCAAGCCAACGTTGCAATTGGGCTTCGTGCTTAGATAAGTCAATATCAGTAATGCCCACTTCGCTAAAGCCAAGCTCTTGCCCCCAGGTTTTTATTTGCAGGGCTAATTTTTCATAGTCTGGGGTAGGGTTGCTCACACGCTTTACACACTTAAATTAATAGCTGCGTAATTTACCATATTTCTCTGAGCCCGAAAACGCTTCTTAGTGAACAAAGCGTTTTAACTGTTGTTGGGTTTGCAAGCTTAGCTGTTGAGATTGCTCGCTATCGGCTAATGCCGTATCTATTTGCTGTTTAGCTTGCTCCCCTAAAGCTACGATTTGCTCTACCGATTGGTGAGTCGTACTTTGGGTGCCCTCAAGCAAATGCACAGCACTGGCTATTTGTTGCAGCTGCTGCTGGTTGTGCTCAAACTCACTAAGCATTTTAGTAAAGCCATCACAGGTTGCACTAATTGAGCTTTGTGCGTTATTAGAGTGAGTCATTAATTGCTCTGACTCTTTATTTGTCTCGTTTACCAAATGATTCATCTGATTTATAAAGTCGCTAATCTGCCTAGTTGCGCCACTTACCTTTATTGAAAGCGTGCGTACTTCGTCTGCAACTACGGCAAATCCTCTGCCAGCTTCACCCGCTCTAGCTGCTTCTATTGCGGCGTTGAGGGCTAACAAATTAGTTTGATCAGAAAACTCTTCAACCATTTTTAAAATACTACGAATGTTTTCACTGTTCTCTTTTAGTCCCGCAATTGTATTTGAAAAGCTACCTAGCATATTAGTAATAAGTTTCACCTGCTCTACTAAAGCAGCGAGTTCTGATGCAGATAGTTTTACAAAGTTAAGGTGTTCATTATTAACGTTATGTACGCTATCTGTATTATTTACTATGTCTTGTAAGCTTTGGGTTATTTGCATACTGGCATTAATAATACTGTGGCTTAACTGTATTTGTTGCTCACTTGATTGCTCAGTATTTTTCATTGATTCAGTGACTTGTGTATTGCTGTGTGCACTAGCTTGAGCACTGCTATATGTTGTCCTGAGTAACTCACTTAAATGGGCAGTAAATATATTGTATTGTGAACTTAAATCTTTAAATTCGTCATACGAAAACTGGGGAAGTTTTGCTGCTAAATTTGCATCTTGTTGGTTTATTTCTATCAAAGTATCGCGCATAGCAGTAACAGGGCGAACAATTAAAAAACGCATATAAAAAAGAGTAAAAATAAAACCAGATATAATCACAAGCGAAAGCAGCCAAAATAGCCCTGTACTTTGCTGTTGTTCGCTTAAACTCTGATGCAGCCAAAATAACGTAATTGCTTGGAACAATAATACAAAACTTAAATTACCGACTATTTTACGGGTTAACGTAAAAAAGAATGTTTGCTCTATATAGTTATAAATTTTCATAAAACCACTCATTATGCTCAAGCCCTACGATTGTTATTTAAGTGAGGGGAATGTAAGTTAGCCTTTTTGTAACGACAACAAGTAAGCTTTGGTTCGCGCTGGGTAATTTGTAAAAATTCCGTCTATGCCATACTCAAGCATTAGCGCTATATCTTCTTTCCTATCGACTGTATAAGCATAAATCTTTAGGCCTCTTTTTTTTGCATCCTCTGCAAAAGCCTTATTTATAAAGGTTTTATCTGCATGTACGCTATAAGCGTTTAAATCACTAGCAAACTTTGCATAGTTAATTGGAATAGAAGAAGTAAGGGCGCCTATTTTAAGCCATGGTAGCTTGTTTTTAAGCCACTGTAGTTGATGATGATCAAACGATGATACTAAAATATTGGCTTTCGATATTTTTTTAGCTTCAATGTTTTGTTCTAATTGAGCCACAAACCTTTCTAGTGCAAACGTGTGTTTAAGCTCAATATTTAATAAAGATTTATTGTTATTCCAATCAAACAGCTGCTGAAGAGTAGGGATTTTTTCACCATTTCCAGCATCAAGCTTAGAGAGCTCATGAGCGGTAAAGTTACTCACCCTACCTTTACCGCTGGTGGTTCTATCAAGCCATGAGTCGTGTATTACCATGTAATCATCTAAGGAACTTTGAATATCTACTTCAATACCATCAACACCTACTTTTAACGCTTCTAAAATAGCGCTTTTGGTGTTTTCAGGAAAATCCCCACTGGCACCACGGTGTGCAAATACTTTCATTGTCGAGCCTTTTTAGTGATTGACCACGTTTCAAAACAAGCGGCACTCACTATGAGTGCACCACCAACTAACGTCATAACAGTAGGACGTTCATGAATAATTACTATAGCCAGTATGCTGCCATAAAGTGGCTGCAAGCAAGAAATTAACCCCGCGGTTGCCGCTGATAAATGCTTTAAACTTGCTGCAAATAACGAGTGCGGTGTAGCTGTAAATATAACACCCGCTACAGCAATTAAAATCAGGTCGTGATTACTAACCTCATACACTGGTACTTCTATAAATGCACACAACATAATGCTTGCCACTAAGGTTTGATAAAACATCGTTTGCGGCCCGCCATATTGGCTAAAGTAGCGCTTATGAGTAATGTTTCTTATTGAAAAAAACAATGCTGATATCACACCTGTTATTACACCTAGGGTTACATCATCGCCCAAGTTTGCACTTGGTACTAATAAGTAAATACCTAAAACAACCACCGCTGCACTTATTATATCTTTTGCTTTTGGCCTGCTTTTATTAAATAAGGGTTCTAAAAACACCGTCATTACGGGGTAGCTAAAAAATGCCAGCATTCCAATAGTTATACCGGCCATTTGCATACCAGCAAAATAGGTAACCCAGTGAATACCCACCGCAACACCTAAAAATAATGCAATAAGATAGTCTTTAGGTTTATTGAGTTTAATTTGTTTTTTTTGAAAATAAAGCATGGCTAAAATAGCCATTCCGGCAATTGCAGTTCTGTAAACGGTAATATCTAAAGCATTTAAACCAATAAGTTTGGCAAATAGAGCGGTCCCGCCAAAAAGTAATACCGCTATGTGTAAATAAATTAAACTTTGTTGCTGAGGCTGCATTTAGTTTCCTTGTTGTACTTTTTGAATATATTAACATTGCTTAAAAATTCTTAAGATGAATTTTTTCCACATGACAAAAGTCATTAAAGTTGATGACACTTCACACTCTTATTATTTTTGTACGCGGGCATAGTTACCTTACTCAACAGGAGGTAATTATGAATTCTTTAATTTTAATCAGCTTAACTATTAATGAAGTGCTAGAGGCGTTAAGTTTTACGATTACGTACGCAGATTGCTTTATGCTGGTATGCATTTTTATGTTATTTATATTTATTAATAAAAATAGTGCTATAAGTAAAAATAATATGCCTGAGGTATTAGTATGAGCTCGTTAAGCAGCTTTTCTCAACAAAGCGATAAAGGTTTTTGGAAATATGGACATTTAATTTTTACCGGCTTTTATTTACTCCCGCTAATAATTAATTTTGCGAGCTTTACAGTTAACCAAATTGTTATGTCTTTAGCCTTCTATATTGCTTTTATTCTTTTGTATATAAAAGCAATAAACTGTAAAAGCGCAGGGGTGACTAAGTTATTTGTAGCCATGCTCTTAATTTGTTTTTGCGCTACTTTTTACACCACAGGTACGCCTACTTTATTTGGTTTCGTAGCCTATATAGCAGGCTACTCTTACAGCTACCGTCAAAGAATTTATGCTGCGATCGCAATTATATTCACGGTTTTATTAAGCACATATATTGGAGATATAGGTAAGGTTCAATACTTTTTAGGCGTTGCTTTGATTCTTTGCGCCACATTATTTAGTTACGGTATTGCAGCAAAAAGAGAAAGCTTATACAAAAAGCGCGAACAAGAAAGCGCTAACCAACTAGAGCAATTAGCAGCTATTGCAGAGCGAGAACGAATAGCTCGCGACTTGCATGATATTTTAGGCCACTCATTGTCATCTATTGCTCTAAAGGCTGAGCTTGCTAATAAATTAAACCAAGGAGAGCGATACGCTCAAGCAAATAGCGAAATTGCACAAGTGGCCGATTTGGCAAGGCAGTTACTTAGCGATGTAAGAAGCGCCGTAAGTGATTTAAAACAGCTTAATCTTGTCAGCCAAGTAGCACAGTTAAAGCAAAGGTTAATAGAGCAAGGGTTTAACGTTTCATTTAATGTGGTTTTAAATGCTCTGCCCGCTAAAGTAGAGGGTATAGCAGGCCTTATAATTAAAGAGGCAGTAACTAACTTATTACGCCATAGCAACACAAAAAACTGCGAAATAAATATAGAACAAACAGCGCAGCAGTTACTTATAAGCGTAATTGACCATGGTCCGTGCAGTACATTGAATTCGGGCAATGGCCTAAATGGTATTAAAGAGCGAGCAGAGCAACTAAATGGCAGTGCAGCATTTACCTGTGGCGATAATTTTACTTTAAAAGTAGTGCTGCCAATTACAGCTAAGGATTTATAATGATCAGAGTATATTTAGTGGAAGATCAGGCGCTTGTGCGCGACGCCGTAGCAGCATTGTTAGGGCTTGATTTTAATATTGAGATTATTGGGCAAGCAAGTAACGGGCAAGATGCACTTAATGCAATTGAGGCGCTTGATAGTGATTTGCATCCCGATATAATTTTAACCGATATAGAAATGCCAACCATGAATGGTATAGAGCTTAGCGAAAAAATAGCCGCTAAATTTCCTGCTATAAAAATGGTTATTATGACTACATTTTCTCGTGCGGGTTATATTAGGCGAGCGCTTACGACTGGCGTTAAAGGTTTTATTTTAAAAGAAGCACCAAGTGAAGAGTTGATAAATGCGCTTAAAAAAGTAATGCAGGGACAAAAGGTAATTGCCCCAGAGCTTGCTATTAATGCATTAGACGACGCAGATCCACTTACCGACAAAGAACGAAAAGCCCTTAAACTTGCAAGCGATGGCCTTAAAACAAGCGACATAGCCAAGCAGCTATTTATTAGCGAAGGGACTACGCGTAACTACCTATCGGACGCCATTGCAAAATTAAACGCCACTAACCGCATAGATGCTGCGCGTATAGCTAAACAAAAAGGGTGGCTTTAATTAGGGTTTATAAATTATAAGCAAAGTATTACTATGATATGTAAAAGTAACGAACAGCGCTTAAAATTGGCTTAAAAAGCGCTAAAAGAGGTTTTAATGGCAAATTTAATAGAACTAACAACTAAAAATAATATCGCTATACTCATCATGAATACCGCTGAAAACCGCCACAACCCAGCGTTTTTGGCTGAGTTTAATTTACACCTAGACCACATTGAAGCAGAACAAAATATTAAGTCAGTTATTTTAACGTCTTCAAGTGATAAAAACTGGTCATTGGGTATCGACCTCCAATGGATGTCTAATCCAAGTATTTTACCTGCAGCAATTTCAGACTTTATGATTCAAATAAGTGACTTATTTAAACGCATAGTTACTTTTCCTATGCCTATTATTGCTGCGTTAAACGGGCATACCTATGGTAATGGTTCTGTACTTGCGTGTGCGTGCGACTTTAGATTTATGAAATCAGACAAAGGCTTTTTTTGTTTTCCTGAAGTGGATGTAATGGTGCCATTTGTTCCGTCGATGTTTCCTATAATTAATAAGGCTATTTCGCAAACCTTCTTTAATCGTCTAGCTATGTCAGGAGAGCGGGTTGGTGCACAGCAGTTGCTAGAGAACAAAGTAGTTGAAGCTGTGTTTGCAAATAACGACGAACTACAAGTGGGTGTACTTGAGTTTGCCCAGCAGTTTAATAAAAATCGTTGGATTTACGCTCAAAATAAAACACAAATGAATAAGCAGATTTTACTTACGATGAAAGAAGAAGACCCGAGCTTTATTGATAATATAAGTAAACTGCTGTGGAAAAACCTACAAAAAAAATAGTATAGGTTTTAGCATTGCTACGAGATGACTAAACACTTTGCAGTTAAGGGATCGTTAAGCCCCATTGCGCTAGATTTTTAAACTATACAGCAAGGTAAAAGTGCTTTCTTAAAAGTTTAATAGCTTTTACCTGTCTCATTATAACTATATGGGTTAAAATACCTACATAACCAACTAACAAGATAGTGAATGTCAAACCAAGATCCAAATCTCAGTCGAGAACAAGAAAAGTACGAAAACCCAGTCCCTAGTCGTGAGTTTATACTTACTCACCTTCAAGAGCGTTCAAAGCCTGCTAACTACGCGCAATTATGTGAAGAACTAGCAGTAAATGATGACGAACGCCAAATAGCATTTAAACGCCGCCTTCGCGCTATGGAGCGTGACGGACAGCTGTATTTCAATAAATTTAAATGCTACGCCCTAATTGACGAAGCCGGTTTAACCAAAGGCAAAGTAATAGGCCACAGAGACGGTTTCGGCTTTTTAGAAGTTGAAGGCGAGAGTAAAGATTGGTTTATTGCTAAGCACCAAATGAATATGGTGTTACATGGCGACATTGTACTAGCTAAAGGCACTAAACGTGGCTCTGGCTCAAAATGCGATGCACGTATTATAAAAGTGCTTACTAACGAGCGCGCGCCAATTGTTGGCCGTTACTTTGTTGAGCACGGTGTTGCTGTTGTAGTCGCTGAAGACCCGCGCATAACGCAAGATATAATGATTTTACCAGGCAACGAAAACGGTGCCCGCCATAACCAAATGGTGCAGGTTAAAATTACGCAAAATCCAAGCCGTAACATGAACGCGGTAGGTAAAGTTATAGATGTACTTGGTGAGCATTTAGCCCCAGGTATGGAAATTGAAGTTGCACTGCGCAATCACGATATTCCACATGTATGGCCAGAAGAAGTTGAAGCACAAGTTGCTCACCTAGGTGAATTTGTTGAAGAAGCTGACAAACAAGGTCGTGTAGATTTACGTGATTTACCACTTGTAACTATTGATGGCGAAGATGCACGCGACTTTGATGACGCCGTATATTGTGAACCTAAAAAATCAGGTGGCTGGCGCTTATGGGTTGCTATTGCCGATGTATCGCATTACGTAGGAATGAACACGCCGCTTAACAAAGAAGCAATTTTGCGTGGTAACTCAGTGTATTTTCCTGAGCAAGTTATTCCGATGCTACCAAAAGTGCTTTCTAACGGATTATGTTCGCTTAATCCAAAAGTAGATCGCTTATGTATGGTTGCCGAAATGACCGTGTCGAGCGCGGGTAAACTTTCGGGTTATAAGTTTTACGAAGCGATAATGAACTCGCATGCACGTTTAACTTACACCAAAGTAAATGCCATTTTACAAAACGACGAAAAACTACGCGAAGAATACTCAGCCGTTGTGCCACATTTAACTGATTTACAGCAAATGTACATGGCACTTAAAGCAGCACGCCAAGACCGTGGTGCCATAGAGTTTGAAACCCTAGAAACACGTTTTGTATTTAACGCTCAGCGTAAAATAGAATCAATAGTGCCTGTTATTCGTAACGACGCGCACAAACTCATTGAAGAATGTATGATTTTAGCCAACGTATCAGCGGCTAAAATTCTTGAAAAGCATGAAGCAAGCGCGCTTTATCGTGTGCATGACGAACCAGACCAAGAAAAACTAGGTAACTTTACTAAGTTTTTAGGCGAGTTAGGTATTGAAAGCACATTAAGCGACGAGCCAACACCAAAAGAAATAACGCAAGTATTAGCGCGATTAGGTGAGCGCCCAGAAGCTGAACTTATTCAAACTATGTTACTGCGTTCAATGAAACAAGCAGTATATCAGCCAGATAACATTGGTCACTTTGGTTTAGCGTTATCGGCTTACGCGCATTTTACATCGCCAATACGTCGTTACCCAGATTTAGTAGTGCATCGTGCTATTAAAGCAGTAATAAAAGCACAAGGTCAGCAAACGTCTGGCGAATACGCTTATACCGACGACGAAGTTGATCAACTAGGTGAGCAGTGTTCTACAACAGAGCGTCGTGCGGACGATGCAACTCGCGAAGTAGCTGATTGGCTTAAATGTGAGTTTATGCAAGACCATGTAGGTGAAGAGTTTGATGGTGTTATTTCATCGGTTACCAATTTTGGTTTGTTTATTCGTTTAGACGATTTACAAATTGATGGGCTTATTCACGTTACTAATTTAGGCGACGAGTTTTTTGCGCATGATGCTGCAAAACACACCCTAATAGGTGAGCACTCTCACAAAGTTTATCGCCTTGGCGATAAAGTAACAGTAAAAGTTGCGTCGGTTAGTTTAGACGATCGCCGTATAAACTTAACGCTTAAAGGCGATGTTGCACAAGACAGATACTCACGTCGTCGTGCACCAAAAAAAGGTTCAGGCAAGTCTGAGCATGCGCCAGCAAGTGTACGTTCGCAATTAAAAGCAGGCAAAGTACCAGGTAAAAAGTCGCACAGCGATGACAAACCAAAAGGTAAAAAAAAGCCAGCAAATAAAGATAAAGGCAAGCCTGCAAATAAGTCTGCAACAAAACCTGCAGATAAAAAAGCAGCAGACACTGCCGTAAAGAAAAAACCAAAGAAGAAGGCCGTTAAAAAGCCTAAAAGAGTAGGCAAAAATGCCCGCAAACGTACTAGCCCAGGAGCAGACAATACGTGAGTAATGAATTAATTTTTGGCTTTCATTCTGTTGAAGCAATTTTAGAAAGCGAACCAGAGCGCTTTGTAGAAATTTACGCCCTTAAAGGCCGTGACGACAAACGCTCAACTCCGATTATTGATGAAGCACGTAAATTTGGTATTTCAGTACAGTTTATGCAGCGTAAAGCCCTTGATAGCAAATCAAAGGGTGAGCAGCATCAAGGTATTATTGCTAACGTAAAAGCAGCGCCAACGTTTAATGAAAAAGATCTTGATGCGATAATCGCTCGTGAAGACACACCGTTTTTACTTGTGCTTGATGGTATTACCGATCCGCATAATTTAGGTGCATGCCTACGTAGTGCAGATGCGGCAGGTGTTCACGCTGTGATTGTACCTAAAGATAAGTCGGCTAAGCTTAACGGTACTGCACGTAAAGTGGCCTGTGGCGCAGCCGAAACAGTACCGCTTATTCAAGTGACTAATCTTGCACGTACGCTTCGCGAAATTAAAGATGCAGGCGTATGGGTTGTAGGTACCGCTGGCGAAACTGATAACCACGTATTTGATGCAAGCTTAACGGGGCCAATGGCTATTGTTATGGGCGCAGAGGGCGAGGGCATGCGACGCTTAACGCGTGAGCATTGCGATATGCTTGTTAAAATCCCAATGGCGGGTACTGTTTCAAGCTTAAACGTATCGGTAGCCACGGGTATTTGTTTGTTTGAAGTATTACGCCAACGTAACGCAAATAACTAATATATAAAACGATAAGTTTTATGTATTAAAAAGCCGAGGTTGAAATTCAATCTCGGCTTTTTTGTGTCTGTAATTTACGCTTTAACTTTGCATCAATTGATGCAGGTTGGTATAACTCGCTAGAATGAGTAAGTGTAGCCTACTTGAACAGTACGCGGCTTACCTGGTTGAATGCCACCGTTTGAGCGGTTAGCAACGTATGTTTTATCAAACAAGTTATCAACGCTTAGGTATACTTTTTGATTCTCATCGATTAAGTATTTAGCAGCTAAATCCCATACTACGCGGCTATCAATTGCGTTTAAGCCCGCCTCAGTTAAGTTAGCATGCGCATCAGATACGTAACGTATTTGGCTGTTAACTACAAACGCAGAAAACTCAGCACCTAACGATAACGCTACTTGGTTTTCTGGTACGTAAGGCATTGCATCGCCTTTTTCTACCGCGCCCCAAATTTCTGAATCAAAATCGTTTTTAAACTCAGAGTCTGTGTAGGTGTACGTTAATTTAACTGGGAACATCGCTGTATCAGTTGCAAAAGTACGTGCTGCACTAAATTCAAAACCCGCTACTTCTACTTCACCGTAGTTGTATTGGTCGCCAATGTTGTCGTCGCTACAACCAACCGCTGCAGTACAGTTACCGTGCATGTTGTCGTAGTCTGAGTAAAAGGCAATTACTTCACCGCTAAAGCCATCCATATTAAAGCGAGAGCCAAACTCAATGTTTACACTTTCTTCTTCTTCTTGGTCTGCATTACCAGGTGCTGCTGGTGCATAACCTTTTTGAATGCCCGCAAGTAGCGTTACGTTTTCGTTAAGCGTGTAAGTAGCACCTAGTGACGGGACTAAAATTTCAGCGTCGTTCGACACATCTTTAGTTAAACCGTTGCTGCGTGTTGGATCTGATTTAGACCACTCTTCACGCGTAATAGTAATGTCTTCATAACGAAGACCTGCACTTACTACTAATGCGTCAATTGTCCACTCGTCTTGAATAAACAGGGTACTTGCTTCTGCGCTATCTACACGGTTGCTATCAGAGCCCGGAACGCCTTGCTCTGTAAGCGTTAAGCTTAGGTCTTGATTAAGAGTGTACTTGTCTTCCCATTGAAAACGATCCATTTCGTCTTCGTGGTAACGTACGCCAACAGTCACATAGTGATCGCCTGCCGGAATATGTAATTCAGACTGAATCCCTTTTGCTTGGTAATCGCGGTTATTAGCTTTAATACCAATGCCTTCAATACCTTCGCTTGTAGGGTTTGCTTCAAATTCACTGTATTGCTCAAGGTAGCTTTCGCTTACTTTGCTGGCTTTATACCAGTTACGATGAAAATCGTTTAAGTAAGCCGTAGCTAAAAATTCATAGCCATCACCAAAACGGTACGCATAGTTAAGTTGGTATGCGTTGTGGCGAGTATTCATTTCATCGTTTTGCGATGCAGCATAACGACGGTAAGGACTTTCTTGATAGTCTTCGTCAGTTAAGCCCATGTATGTTTCGTCTGATGTCTCGTCAGAGTACTTAATTTTTAGTTCAAGATTATGTGCATCGTTTTGACCAAACGTATGGCCAAACTTTAGTAGTAAATCTGTTTTTTCAAAGCCGGTGTTGTCATTACCTACTGGCAGCTCTTTAAAGCCGTCTGCGCCGTAAGTAAATACTTCAATTAAGCCTGCTGTGTTGTTTTTTTCTTTACCAAAGTAAGCGTGGCCTTTGTAGTAACCGTCGCTCCCAAGGGCTGCATCTACCATACCTTTTGAGCTATTTGGCTCAGTTGGTAAGCTGCGCGAAAGTAAGTTTAAAACACCACCTGTAGTACGCGGGCCGTACTTGACTGAGGCTGCGCCTTTTAATACTTCAATAGACTCCATACGACCCATAGTAGGGAAGTAGTAAGCAGAAGGTGCTGAATAGGGTGCTGGTGCAACTAAAACACCGTCTTCCATTACTGATATTTTATCGTTACGACCAGTACCTGTGCCGCGCATACCAATATTAGGACGAAGGCCATAGCCATCTTCTTCTTGCACGTATACGCCCGGAACAGACGCTAAAACGCGAGAAATATCGGTAAATTGGAATTTTTGAAGCTCTTCTTCAGAAATAAACGTAGCCGAACCAGGAATATCGTTAATTGCTTGCTGAGAGCCAATAACAGTAATTTGTTCAAAGCGTTGTTCTTTATTGCTGGTGTCTTTTGCTATTGCAGTAGCACTAAAAGACAAAGCAACCGCAGTTGCCAAAGTAGATACTAAAAACTTAGGGTTCATTGTGTTCCTAATCATGTCAATTATCTTAATTGGCGCAATTTGAACACGTTAACGAATACGAATCAATGTTATTAACTATTTAATTATTCAGTTTAATAGAACTAAAAACACCTGCTTATGCAACTTAATTAACTAAATTGTTTCTTTTGTATTATTTTGTAATTGTTTTACTAACTATAAATGCTGAACGATTTATACGTGCTACATAAGCGCTAGCCCAAGCGTAGAGCTATAAATTCAGCGAGTTTATCTACCGCATTTTCCGACTCACCCGAACTTTTAACCAAGCTAATACCAATATTACCAAGAGCTGGTAAATGCTTGGTTTGAACCTGATAGTTAAGCTCACTCGGTACTGTGCTTTTGGCAAGTACCGTAATACCTAAGCCTTCTTTTAATGCAGCAATAAGGCCGGTTAAATCGGCGTTGCTATAAACTATTCGGTATTTAATGCCTGCACTTTTTAATGCATCAGTAGCACGGCGACGATAAATACACCCCTCTGGTGCGGTAACTAGCGTAACCACCTCGTTATGCGCAAGTGAAAGGTCGCCCACCCACACTAGTTCGTCTTGCATAAAAATAGGAAACTTATCAGAGTTGAGTCGCTCATTTAGCGCAAGTACTAAATCAAACTGATCTTGGCGAGAAGCCGAAAGCAAATGCTTACTTAAACGCGACTTAACCTCTAACGACACCTCAGGGTAGAGCGCCACAAAGTCGCCAATAATTGAGGGTAAAATACGCGCTGCAAATTCGCTCGGAATACCCAAGCGCACTTTACCTGCAATGTTTTCTGAGGTGAACTGCTGCAAAATAGCATCGTTGTGTTGCATCATTTGTTTTGCCATAGGCAATAATAGCTCGCCGTACTGGTTTAATACTTGGCGCTGCCCTTGTTTTTTAAATAGTTTATAGCCAAGCACGTCTTCTAAGCGCTTTATTTGCAAACTTACAGCAGGTTGCGACAGGCCAAGTAAATCGCCTGCTTTAGCAAAGCCACCTATTTCAACTACCATTACAAAAGTACGTAAACCGTCTGTTGATATGTTTTTCATATTTAAAATTACAATTTATATAGCCATATATATAAGTATTATTTATCAATTGATAAATAATTACAATTTGTTGTTGATAGGCGTGGGCAATATACTTTTGTAATCGAAAATACACAGGTGTTTGTTATGACTTTTAACCCAATAATGTTTGCCCGCCACAGCAACGCAAGTAGTACGGTTACTAACGCTTTGCAAACTAACAACAATCACGTTGTAATGGATTTTAGCGGCACCGAAACCAGTGTATTTTTAAGCACTATTTTAGGCCTTGATTTAACTAAGCTTACCGCCAGCGGTTTAGGCTTAAAAGGCACGCTTGATGGCGACTATAATTCTGACTACAGTTTTGCTGTTTATTACTTTAGCGAAACCGCCTTTAGATTCGTACTACCACACAACGCAAGCCTTCAACTACAAGCGCTTATAAACGAGCAGCAATTACGTTTTGATATTGATTATGTAGTACGCACCGATCTGGCAAGCTTTATTTTAAGTGGCGACAACGCATTTGATACCCTAGTTAATGCTTTTAAATTAACACCAGGTTTGCGCCTTTCTGACGCGCAACTTTGCTACGGTGCACAAAGCGGTGATGTATTTATTACCGCCATTGATAAAAACGACGAACAACACTTTGTATTAGTAGCTAAACAACAAAAATTACAAAAATGGCAAAGCTACATGCAAGCGCAAGGTTTTGCACTTATGCATAGTGAAGCCGCATAACGAATACAAACAACAGGTAAGCATAACAATGCTTGCCTGTTTTTATATCTATTTAAGCCACGCCCTAAACAGGGTTAATTTAAACGTGAAGGAATGTTATGACTTCTAAAACTGTACTACATGCTAAGCACCTAGAAGCGGGCGCAAAAATGGTTGATTTTCATGGCTGGGAAATGCCAATCAACTACGGCTCACAAATAGAAGAGCACAATAGCGTGCGTACCGACGCAGGTATGTTTGACGTATCACACATGACTATTGTTGATATTGAAGGGCCTCAAGCAAAAGCATTTTTACGTAAGCTAGTAGCTAACGACGTTGCAAAATTAACCGTACCAGGCAAAGCGCTTTACACAGGCATGCTTAACGAGCAAGGCGGTGTAATAGACGACTTAATTATTTATTTCTTTAGTGAAACGTTTTACCGCCTAGTTGTTAACTCAGCAACGCGCGAAAAAGACCTAGCGCATTTAGCTAACGTATCGAGCGACTTTGACGTAACTGTTACAGAGCGCCCAGAGTTTGCAATGGTTGCAGTACAAGGCCCTAACGCTAAAGCAAAAACAGCCACTCTTTTAAATGCTGAGCAACAAGCCGCTGTTGAAGGTATGAAGCCATTTTTTGGTGTTCAAGTAGGTGATTTATTTATTGCCACAACGGGTTATACTGGCGAAGATGGTTACGAAATAGTAGTACCGAACGACCAAGCAGCCGATTTATGGCAACAACTGCTAGACGCAGGTGTTAAGCCTGCTGGTTTAGGTGCACGCGACACGCTACGTTTAGAAGCAGGTATGAACCTTTACGGCCTAGATATGGACGAAAGCGTATCACCACTTGCAGCTAACATGGCATGGACCATTGCATGGGAACCAGAAGATCGTGACTTTATTGGCCGTGACGTACTTGTTAAGCAACGCGCAGAAAAAAGCACTGACAAACTAGTTGGCTTAGTGTTTGAAGAAAAAGGCGTTTTGCGTAGCGGTTCTAAAGTAATTGTTGATGGTGGTGAAGGTATTATTACCTCAGGTACTTTTTCACCAACACTTGGTTTTAGTGTAGCCCTTGCACGTGTACCACGTTCAACAGGCGATACAGCTCAAGTAGAAATGCGTAAAAAATTAGTAAACGTTAAAGTAGTAAAGCCTAGCTTTGTACGTAACGGTAAATCAATAATTTAAATAATTTGGTTATATCAATCAGTGTAATTACAGTGATTGATATCCTCCCAATATAAACCAAAGGACAAATAAAATGAGCAACATTCCTAGCGAGTTAAAATACGCACCTTCACACGAGTGGGTTCGCAGTGAAGGCGACGGTACATTTACTGTTGGTATTTCTGAGCATGCACAAGAACTTCTTGGCGACATGGTATTTGTTGAATTACCAGAAGTTGGCGACGAAGTAGACGCTGGCGAAGACTGTGCAGTAGCAGAGTCAGTTAAAGCAGCATCAGACATTTACGCACCTATCAGTGGCGAAATTGTTGCTATTAACGAAGAACTTGAAGACTCACCAGAAACAGTAAACAACGACGCTTACGGCGACGGTTGGTTATTCCGTATTAAAGCATCTGACGAGTCTGAGCTAGACAACTTATTAGACGCTGAAGGTTACTCGCACACTATCGACGAAGAATAATTATTCTTTGTTGATAACTAAAAGCCCCGCGTGTTTTATTTAGATATCGGGGCTTTTATGATTTTACAGTTAACTTTTCCATACAAAGTAAGCTGTTAAATTATAAGAATTTTAAGTTATTGCTGTTTACCCATCAGCAGTAGCCACATTTTTTGGATCATAGGAATCTGGACACATGTCAAACGCCAAATCTCTTGAAGAACTAGAGCAAAAGCAAGATTTTATTCGCCGCCATATTGGGCCAAGCCCAGCACAAGTAAGCGATATGCTAAGTGCTTTAGAAGTATCGAGTGTGCAAGAGCTCATTGACCAAACTGTACCGGCTAGCATTCGTCTAGAACAACCGCTAACAGTTGGGCAAAGCCGTACTGAAGTTGAAACACTAAGCTACTTAAAATCAGTAGCCAGCAAAAATAAAGTTTTCAAATCGTACATTGGCCAAGGCTACCACCCAACTAACGTACCGCACGTAATTTTACGTAACGTACTAGAAAATCCAGGTTGGTATACAGCGTACACACCGTATCAGCCAGAGATTGCACAAGGGCGTTTAGAATCATTATTAAACTTCCAGACTATGACCTTAGATTTAACTGGTCTTGATTTAGCAAGTGCATCACTACTTGACGAATCAACAGCCGCTGCAGAGGCTATGGGCCTTGCAAAACGCGTATCAAAAGCTAAAAAAGCCAATGCCTTTTTTATTGCCGACGACGTACACACACAAACAATCGACGTAGTAACAACGCGTGCCGAGCAGTTTGGTTTTGAAATAATTGTAGGTAAAGCAGAAGATGCCGTAAACTTTGATATTTTTGGTGCATTGTTCCAATATCCAACTACATCAGGCGAAGTGGTAGATATAACTGACCTAATTGCTGGCGTACAAAGCAAAAAGGCCATTGCCTGTGTTGCTGCCGACATAATGAGTTTATTACTATTAAAAGCACCGGGTAAACTAGGCGCAGACGTAGTACTTGGTTCGGCTCAACGTTTTGGCGTACCTATGGGTTACGGCGGTCCACACGCTGCATTTTTTGCAACACGTGACGCATACAAACGTTCATTACCAGGTCGTATTATTGGTGTATCTAAAGACCGTTTAGGTAACGATGCACTACGTATGGCAATGCAAACGCGCGAACAACACATTCGCCGCGATAAAGCCAACTCAAACATTTGTACAGCGCAAGTATTACTTGCCAACATGGCAGCGTTTTACGCGGTGTACCACGGCCCACAAGGCTTAAAAACTATCGCGCAGCGCATACATCGCTTTGCTGATATTTTAGCAAGTGGTCTTAAAGCTAAAGGCATTGCACTTAAGCACAGCACTTGGTTTGATACGCTAACAGTAGTAAGCGATAGCAAAGACGACGTAATAGCACGTGCAATTGCAAAAGGCGTAAACTTTGCAACAAACCACGAAGGCGAGTACTCAATCTCGGTATCAGAGACAACAACACGTGCCGATATTACTGAGTTATTTGATATTATTTTAGGCGAAGGCCATGGCATAAGTGTTGATGCTATTGCAGCAGACGTTGAAGCAAACGGCAGCGAGTCAATTCCTGCAAGTTTAGTACGTGACGACGAAGTACTAACGCATCCAAACTTTAACAGCTACCACAGCGAAACAGACATGCTTCGCTATATTAAGCGACTAGAAAGCAAAGACTTATCGCTTAATCACTCAATGATCTCGTTAGGCTCATGTACCATGAAACTAAACGCGACTGCTGAGATGATCCCAATTACGTGGCCTGAGTTTGCAAACCTTCACCCATTCTGCCCGCTAGATCAAGCAGAGGGTTACCAAATAATGATTGGCGAGCTACACGACTGGTTAGTAAACATTACCGGTTACGATGCAGTATCACTACAGCCAAACTCTGGCGCGCAAGGTGAATACGCAGGCTTAATCGCGATTCGTAAATACCACGAGTCACGCGGCGATGCACACCGTAATGTATGTTTAATTCCAAGCTCTGCGCACGGTACTAACCCTGCATCAGCGCAAATGGCAAGCATGAAAATTGTGGTAGTTAACTGCGACAAAAACGGTAACGTAGACATGGCAGACCTTAAAGCGAAAGCAGAGGAAGTGTCTGAAAACTTATCGTGCATCATGATCACATACCCGTCTACGCATGGCGTATACGAAGAAACAATTCGCGAAATTTGTGACATTATTCATGAGCACGGCGGCCAAGTTTACATGGACGGCGCAAACATGAACGCGCAAGTTGGTGTAACAAGCCCAGGCTTTATTGGCTCAGACGTATCGCACTTAAACTTGCATAAAACGTTTTGTATTCCACACGGTGGCGGTGGTCCAGGTGTTGGCCCAATTGGTGTTAAATCGCACCTTGCGCCGTTTATGCCGAACCACAGCGTAATTAACGTACCAGGTACTAACATTGGTAACGGTGCGGTATCGGCAGCGCCTTACGGGTCAGCCGCTATTTTACCTATTTCATGGGCTTACATCACCATGATGGGGAGCGAGGGCTTAAAACAAGCTACTGAAATGGCAATCGTTAATGCTAACTACTTAACGCATGAGCTAAGCAAGCACTTCCCAATTTTATACCGCGGTCGTAACAACCGTGTTGCTCACGAATGTATTGTTGACTTACGCCCGCTTAAAGAGCAATCAGGCATTACTGAAATGGACGTCGCTAAGCGCTTGCAAGACTACGGCTTCCATTCACCAACTATGTCGTTCCCAGTAGCTGGCACATTAATGATTGAGCCAACTGAGTCTGAATCAAAAGGTGAGATTGACCGCTTTATCGAAGCAATGGTGTCAATTAAAGGCGAAATTGAAAAAGTAATTTCTGGTGAATGGTCAATCGAAAACAACCCGCTAGTGTTTGCACCGCATACACAAGGCGACGTATTAGGTAACGAATGGGACCGCGCATACGACCGTTTTTACGCTGCATTCCCAGTGCCTGCAGTGGCTAAAAACAAGTTTTGGCCAACCGTTACACGTATAGACGACGTATACGGCGACCGTAACTTGGTGTGTTCATGCCCTGCGGTTGAGACTTACCGCGACTAAGATTAGAGACTAATTTTTGAACTTTAATGGGGAGTAAGTTCCATTATAGTTTGGAAATTTATCAAAATTATAAAAGCCGTTGCAGCAATGCAACGGCTTTTTTGTGCGTGAAGATAAGCCATAAATAATATGGCCGTAGGTTGGGAAGAGTGAAACGAAATCCAACAAATCACAAATATACTTACTCACTCAAAAGCCAAGAGTATGTGTTATTTATTGTAGGCGTTTAGCTTGCTGACGCGCGGGCGGCAGCCCGAACAAGTATTTGAATAGGTGCTTGAAGTTATTATCACCTATAACGCGAATACGTTTCGTACTTTTAAATATTAGAAACCTTATTCAAGGTTTTGTCGCGCTGGCGACAGCAGCCAAAGAGGGGCTGCCGCTGGTCCCTCTCTGGACACTCTCAGCGCACCCGAGCATCACGCTTAATCCTTCAAACCACAATTGATGTGAACGTAAACGGCGAAGATAGGCCATCCATGGCCTAGTTTCGCCTTATCGCGCATCCATGCGCGATATTACTCATCAATTGCTTATTTTCAGGGCGTGATGACGGGGGGGAGGGTGTTAAACGTGAGGTTGGTGTTTTGTTTTAGCAAAATGCAATATTTATCAGCTAATACCCTAATGTATGAAGTCAAGATTTGACCCCACTTGCTCCAGACCCCATTTGGTTTTTAGTGGTTCGGTTCCTTTTTATTAGCGGTAAAATTTGACATTTCATCAGAAACTGATATGTTTTTTGCATAATTTATAAGGATATAATACGTCATGTCTATTGGATATCGAACCGCTATTCTACCTATACTATGCTGTTACTTAAATCTCACCTCATTGTTAGCTCATGGAAATCAAAGTGATGATAATGCTTTGTTAGATATGGTCGCTGAGGCTAGGGCTTGCTCTTTTTCTGATGTACATCTCACATTAGGTAAGTTGAAGACTCAAATTGAGGGTTTATGCGGAGGCGATACTAAAAATTTTAAAAACTGGGATCGTTCAAGAAAAAAAGAGTTCCTTGGGTGCTTAACGGAATTAGGAAATGGTGATGGAGCCCGAGGGAAAGACATTTACTTTAAAAGAACACATGCTGGTTCTGCTTTGGGGATGTTCTTATTAATGACTTCTTGGAGCTTAAAAAAAATGGAGGAGCGAATACCATGTGATTTCATGTCCGAACATATTACCAAAGTAGCTTCTGAACAAGAGGATCCACCTAATCTTCCTCTTCCTGATTTATCTTTTAAGCACAAGACTGGAACATATAATACAATAATGATTTACATAGATGGCAAATATTTTGATGAAGTCACATTACCAAAATACGAGTGAGCGGCTTCTTTTTTAAAATATTCAATTAAGCTAACCAATTATAACGCCTTAAAAAACAACCATTGCTGTTTTTTTTGAGTGAAAGATTGGTCGATTAAGAATTGAAGGGGCTACCCATTGTAAACACTGAAGCCAAAGGGGTCAAGTCTTGACTTTTGACATCAAGAGTCTAGATTTATAGTTTACTGCTTATTGAGTGAGCTGCTATGTCTAGGCCGCTGCGAATAGAGTATGAGGATGCGTTTTACTATGTGGTGAATCGTGGAAGAGGGCGTGTAAATACCTTTTTGAGGGATGACGACTTTAAGTGTTTTTTATATTGTATTGAGCAAGCAAGCAAGCAAGCATTCGCTTTAATATTGAAGTGCATTCGTATTGTTTAATGACCAATCATTACCACCTACTAATAAAAACCCCCAGATGCAAATTTAGGCAGAGCCATGAAGCATATTAATGGCCTCTATACGCAATATTTTAATAGAACACATAATACAGATGGTGCATTGTTTCGAGGTCGTTACAAGGCGGTACTGGTGGATGCTGATAATTACTTACTACATGTTAGCCGTTATATACATCGTAACCCTATAGAAACCATTACACCGCTAGTAGATGAGCTCATTGACTATAAATGGTCTAGCTATTCAGCTTTCATCAAAAAAACAGCGACGCCGAAATGGTTAGTTCGAGACTTTATATTTTCGCTTCAAGGAAAAAAGCGCAAATATGCTGCGTACAAACAGTTTGTTGAATATGAAAACAATAAAGAAATAAGTGCTTTTTATGGCGCTAAAAAGTTATTTTCGGTGTTGGGCGGCGATGAATTTATTCAGAATATTAAAGAGTATATTGCAAAATCAGACAACGAAAAAAGAGTTGTTGTTCAGAGGCGTTCAACTGATGATGTTATTACGTACTTAGCTAAATATTTTTGTATAGATACACATGATATTTTAACGGTTAAAAAAGGGCGCAAAGAGAAAAACTTGCCTCGTATGTTTGCCATAAAATTATGCCAAGATTTAACAAGGCAAAATTTGAAAGCGTTGGCCGTTGCTTTTAATGTTCAACATTATTCTGCCATATCTCAAGCGGTATGCAGGCTAAATAAGTTAATAATTGAAGATGATAAGGTCAACTTACAGTTCGAAAAACTTCGAGATAGTTTGATGTATGAAGTCAAGATTTGACCCCAAGCCTAGACCCCAAGCCTACCGACTCCAAGCCTACCGACTCCAAGCCTACCGACTCCAAGCCTACCGACTCCAAGCCTAGCCTTGCAAACCTTCACAGACCACAAGCCCTTTGACCCTAAACTCACTCAACTTCCTTGGATGAAATATAGAAATATGAAACGATAAACTCAGCTAGAATAGCCAATGATAGAATAAGTAGCAGCAAAAGATCTGGCACTGTAAAAAGAGCAACTACAGGCAAAGCTATACCTAGCCCTAGCGCTGTACCGCAGTGGATTATATATAAGATAAATAGTTTACTTATTCCGTTTTCAGAGGCGATGTTTGTAGGCTTAGTGAATTTAATTTTCCCATAATAAATTAATGTAACTAAGCCTAATATAATAAGCCCTATCATTTTGGCTCGCTAATACTTATAAGATATAGCTCATTTAAATTTTTCTCTTCACAAACTAAGGTCATTGTACGGACTCCACTTGTTAACACGGTAATTAAGGCCGGAAATATCACAAATTTCAGTGTTGTTGTTTCAACTTGGCCGGCTAGCTCGGCTATTAATTCATTGTTTGAGATTGAATACTGCTTTTCCGCTTGCTTTCATTCAACTTTATAAACCTCTAGTAAAATTCGCCTATTATGGGAGCTGATCCTACAAAAGTTCTTATATCTAAACTAACAAAGCTTAGAGCAGAAGAAACCCTATTACTACTTCTTTACAGCTGGTTAAAATAAAAGGCAATGTTATTGCCCTTTTTTACGCGCTTAAATTTGTTTTTATAAACTATAGCGCGACTAAGCTTTGCTCTAGCATTGCCTTTATTTGCTTTACTATTTTAGCTTCTGTTTCAGGTTCGAATTGTTGTATACGTGGGGTATGAATATGCCCTGTAGGTATACTTGAATTAAGCGCATCGCGCAGGCGAATACTTCGGTACGATATTTCGTTAGACAGGTAACCACCGCCGCCGCCATTAACCGCAATACTATTTTTAAGCTCACCGTACGAACCAGCTTTATAGGTTTTTTCAAGCGTGGTGACTTCGTGATTGTCGATAACTTTATAAGGGCCTTTGGCTTGTTGCATGTAATTTACAGGCAAGCTAAATTTTACGAACTCGTTGCCCGGGAGTGGTCGGCCATTAAGCTTTGGTATTACTGGGCTTGTTTGCGTTCCACCATATACAATATTGGCATTATCGGGGGCGGTTACACTGCGACGTTTACCTGGGAAACGCTCTAAGTCAAATTCTGTTCTGCCCATACTTACGGTTACTACCATGTCTACATTATTAAGTGCGTAGTAGGGGGCAAGTAGTGACTCTATTATGCCTTGATCAAAGTCTTCGTAGCGTACAGGTACCATAACGGTGTTAATTTCTGCGCTGATGCCGTTGTAATTAATAATTTGGCCGTCGAGCAATAACGCCGCAACACCTGAGGGGTTACTTTGGTTTATGTTTCTATCGAGTAAAAAAGGGTCAAAGCCCGTAAGTAATATTTTTTTAGTGCTGCCTGATGAAAAAGCAAGGTCGGTGCGGCCTCTGCTGCCTTCCTCAAGTAGGGTTAGTAAAGTATTTAGTTGAGCCTGCGTAATTGAAAATTTAGGTGAAGTTGTGCGTATTACTTTGCTTGAAAGCAGGCGCGCCCAGTAAAGCTCTCGGTCGTCGTAGTTATTGGTTTTTACTATGCGTTGTTTTGCGTTTTCCCACAGCTCAAAGCTAAAGCTTTGTACTAATGCTTTTGCACTTTTAAAGTTGTTTAATTCTTTAAATTGTTGCTCAAAACTTGATACTTGTGAGGTAAATGCATTTAAAACATTTGGCATTGCCGATTGGGCTTTGTTGATGCGCTGTTCTTCAACAGTTAAAGGATTACTTAAAGCAGCGAATGAAGAGGCAATTAAGCTGGTCGCTAATAATACTTTAATCATAATATTCCTAATATAAGGCTATTTTTTATGTGTAATTTACTATCCTATTATTACTAACTTAGGGCAACCGATTAACGTTGAATCGACTGAAATTTGCTTTTGCCGTGCATTAGTATTGTTTAACGGCCAATTAGTATCATCGGCTAATAAAAATCCCTGAGTCAAAAATTGATCTTTATAGGTTCTACTTTAAGTTCTTGTCCCGTCCTAAAATACGTTGACGGTTTTAAATGAAGGCCAGTAGATTTTGCTCCTGGTCTTTTTTATGCACTTGGTTTGGTGTTTTCATTCCTAAACTTAAATGCGGCCTCAATTCATTGTATAT
>Ga0207890_1000028_pt1 | contig 168942 bp, 170 predicted proteins | sample LinPmetageLP48_FD_184059 | JGI IMG/M metagenome (GOLD analysis project Ga0207890, IMG submission 184059) | Marine viral communities from the Pacific Ocean - LP-48 (SPAdes) | ecosystem: Environmental > Aquatic > Marine > Oceanic | place: Pacific Ocean | collected 2011-06-13 | reverse complement strand
GGCCTTGGACCGCGATTTTGCATTGGAGGATTTGGGCTTCATCTTCGTTCCTTCGTCACTACGACGAAGCCCAAATCCTCCTTAAATCACAACCTCAAATCTGTGCCATAGGCGCTGACGGGAGACAATAAAGATCACTTTTGACCGCGCATGAAAAAAAGGCTTTCTCCACGTCCTTATGGGACCACTTCAATACGCGGCGCTGTTCGATGAGCCAGGTTCTGGCCTCCAATGGCGTTTCCCACTTTGGTCCGGGCAACATTACCAACTTAAGTCCGCCGTTACAGCACCGATAGTTCTTCCAGCCATCCGTTCTTCAAGCTCCCGAGTGAGCGCGCTGATTGGTCGCTCGACTATGCAAGCTCATGCTTGCCGAACATTCGGGTGAAGTCTAGAGCGTCCAGCGTCGGCGAAATCGCTCGCCGATAGTGCGTGCCGGTAACGGGAACGCAGTGAGGTCTTGCCGGGCCAATTCTGCGGCTGTCCCTGCAACTGTAAGCGGCGAGCGCGTGACATGAGTGGGGTTCGCTCCACGACCACTGGGCGGCGATGTCCGTCTGGGAAGGTATGTCGCGTGCAGTGACCCGTGAGCCAGGAGACCGACCGGTGCGTGTCGCTCTTGCCGGGCTCATGGGATTGGCCGGGCGCGAAACGAATTTCGTCCGGGCGACGAGTAGCGGTTGGAGCCGCATCGGCAGGACCGCCGGGGATGCACGCGTCCGTCCCTTGGCAGTCTAGTCGACCGCGTTTGCGCGGACGCTCCGGCCAAGTCGCCTGGCGCCCTGGAAATTCGTGTCTATGAAATACGCTCATTCATTGCTTCTGTCTTCCGCGTTCCTGGCAACTCCGGCGCTCGCGCAAACGATCAATTCCGATGCCGATCCGGAAGCCTCCACAACCTCAATCGTCGTTACCGGGAACCGCGCGACCGATCCCGTGCCGATCGACCAGGTCGGCGGATCGGTCACCGTCCTCGACCAGCAGGTCCTCGATCGGCGGCAAGTGCGTGAAGTGTCCGACGTGCTGCGCGACGTCCCGGGTGTTGCGGTCGGACGGGTTCCTGGCCAGACGCAGATCCGATTACGAGGGGCCGAAGCCAATCATACGCTCGTCTTGGTCGATGGGATCGAAGTGTCGGACCCTTACGCTGGGGAATTCGATTTCGGAACGCTTATCGCCGACGAGGCGGCGCGGATCGAAGTGCTGCGCGGTCAACAGAGCGCGATCTACGGATCGGATGCGATCGGCGGCGTCATCCAGTATATCACTCTCGGTGGCCGCGATGCGCCTGGGGGGGTCGCGCGTATCGAAGCCGGTTCGTTCGGCACGGTGAACGGTGCTGCCCGGGTGGCTGGATATAGCGGCGATCTCGACTACGCGCTGTCCGCCACGGTAAACACCACCGATGGCACGCCAAGCGCCCGCAACGGCACGCGCGATCTCGCGAACGACAGCGGTGCGGTCTCTCTTAAGACGACGTTCGCGCCTACCTCCAATGTACGCCTCACCGGCGTATTGCGCTACGCGCGCACCGATGCCGAATTCAACGACAGCGATTCCGATCCGGCAAGTCCGACGTTCGGATTCCAGGTCGATAGCCCCGGCAACCGTTTCGAAAACGAGGCTATCTATGCGCTCGTGAGGGGTGAGCTGAATCTTCTCGACGATCATTGGACCCATGCGTTGTCGGCACAAATCGCGGATACCCGGCGAGACGGTTTTGTTTCAACCGGACGCAGCTACGGCAGCGAAGGGCAGAGGCTGAAAGGGTCCTACGATACGACGTTGCGTATCGAGGCTGGCGGTCTGACCCACCGGGTCACGGCGGCTCTCGATGTTGAACGTGAGCGCTTCCGTAACACCGATCCGACCGGTTTCGCGTTCACCGGTCGCCGACAGATCGACAACGTCGGTCTCGTCGGCCAGTATGCGATCGATCTCGGAGACCGAGCGAGCGCGTCCGCATCCATCCGCAGGGATTGGAACGACCAGTTCGCCGATACAACCACGTACAGGCTTCAGGCGAGCTATCGGATCGCTGCGGCTACGCGAGTGCGCGGGGCCGTCGGATCGGGTGTGAAGAACCCCTCGTTCTACGAACTATATGGGTTCGTGGACGGCCGTTTCATCGGCAATCCCGACCTCAGGCCCGAGAAGTCGAGCGGATGGGAGATCGGGATCGACCAGTCGCTGTTCGGTGAGCGCGCTTCGATCGGGGTCACCTATTTCGAGAGCGAACTGGACGAAGAGATCTTCACTTCTTTTCCGCCCCCGAACTTCGTCGCCAGCCCTGGCAATCGCGATACCGTATCCAAGAGAAACGGCGTCGAAGTGTTCGGCGAGGCGCGCTTCGCGGAAGCTTGGCGCGTCAATGGAGCCTACACCTATCTGCGTTCCCACGAGGATGGCGCGCGCGAAGTGCGGCGGCCCTCCCATACCGCCAGCCTGGCTGTCGACTGGCGCGCTCCCAAGGATGCCGGAGGGGTCACGCTCGTTGCGCGCTACAATGGAGAGACGATCGACAGCGCTTTCATCGATCCCTCGTTCGTGCCGGTTCGCGTGCAACTGGACGACTACTTTCTGCTGAACGTCAACGCCGACGTGAGGGTGATGGATAATGTCGAGCTGTTCGGCCGAGTCGAGAATTTGACGGCCGCCGATTACGAGGATGTCTTCAGTTTCGCGACGCCCGGACGCTCGTTCGCCATTGGCGCGCGCGCGCGTTTCTAAGGAGAATTTCGATGACGGATGAAATCACGGCGCAGTCGGAGGCTGCTAGGTTCGCATGGCCTGTCACACTCGCCTTGGCGACCGTGGGCGGATCGCTGGCCGCCGCCTGCATGATGCCGTTCGTGGCTCTGGCGATCGTGACCGCCGCGACCATGCACCGCTCGCTCGCGCTGGCGACGATCCTCGCGATCTGGGCGACCAACCAGGTGCTGGGGTTCACCGTTCTCGGCTACCCGCATACGGGTTATGCGTTCGCTTGGGGCGGTGCGCTCGGCATCGCATCGGTTCTGGCAATGCTTGCAGGTGCCGCCGTCATGGGCGAACGTGACGAGCTGAGTTCGTTTCGGACGCTGAGTGCCTTTCTGATCGGATTCTTCGTCTACGAGGCTGCGCTCTTCGGGCTCGCTTTGGTCGTAGGCGGAACCGAGACCTTCGCGATGCCGATCGTGGGGCAGATCTTCGCGAACGATGCACTGTGGTTCGCAGGACTTTCGGGCGCCTACTGGATCCTTACCAGCACCGCTCCAAAACTCTTCGGACCCACGCCGCGGCTGCGGCTCGCCTGACATGGCGCATCCGCGGATAGTGTCTCTCCTGCCGAGCGCGACCGAGATCGCCGTCGCGCTCGGGTTGGGACAGAACCTCGTAGGTCGCTCTCACGAATGCGACTATCCGCCATTCGTAAAGGGGTTGCCGGTCGTCACGTCCACCAAGCTGGAGAAGGGATTGACGTCGTGCCAGATCGACGACCGGGTTCAGGGAATCGTGCGGCAGGGTCTGTCGGTATACGAGGTCGACACCGCGCTGCTGCGCGACCTGCGGCCCGACCTCATCCTGACGCAGTCGCAATGCGCGGTCTGCGCGGTTACCCCTGCCGATCTGGAGGAGGCACTGAGCGAGTGGACCGGAACCGCACCGGTCCTGCTCTCGCTGGCGCCCGACACGCTGGAGGATGTGTGGGGCGATTTCGCCAAGGTCGCCGAAGCGGCGGGATTGTCCGAGCGGACATCTTCGGTGGTCGACGGCTTGAGACGGCGCATGGCAGGGCTGGCCGAAAACCGAGGGCGGAGGATAGATCGTCCAAGCGTCGCCGCGATCGAATGGATCGATCCGCTGATGGCGGCAGGAAACTGGGTGCCCGAACTGATCGAGGCGGCCGGCGGTCGTCCGTTATTCGCGCGAGCCGGTGAACATTCCCCGTGGCTGGAATGGGACGACTTGATCGCCGCCGATCCCGAGCTGATCGTCGCTATGCCCTGCGGATATCAATTGCCGAAGACACTCGCCGATCTCGGTTCGCTCGTCGACCGCTCCGGTTGGAAGGACCTTACCGCGGTTCGCAAAGGAAAGGTCTTCGCCGTCGATGGCCATCATTATTTCAATCGGCCCGGCCCACGGCTCGTCGAATCTGCCGAGCTTATTGCGCAGCTGCTCGGGACGAGCTCAATTCGCGCATTCGAAATGGGACGGGACTGGATGGTCATCGGCGGGGATTGACGATGTTTCCGCACCGTTCGACGCATATGATCCCTTCGCCCTGTCCCCCGCGATCGACGGCTGCCTTCGTTTCACCATGGCGCTCGAGAGATTCCTCTCCCAGGGCCACAATGCGATCGGTCGATGCGCTGTGACCGGGATCGAACGCATCGAGCGCCGCCTTATTCGCGCGAATTTTCGGTTGGAGCGTGTCCCATCCCCAGACCTGAACGTCGATCCGGCGTCCGAGCGCCGCCTGTTCCTGCGACAGCGTGTTCGCAATGCGGTCGTATTCGAGATCGTCGTTTGCGGTGGTGGCGACGATGAATTCGGTCAGCGCCGGAGTGATCTGCAGGGCTTTGTCGAAGTCAGCGCGGACGATCTCCTCGGTAAGCTTTCCGCCACGCGTGATGAGCTTGCACTGGATACCGACCAGCTGCGTCGGATCGCGGTCGCGCCTGCCGGTCAGATCGATCCCCGATTGGGCTTTGCCCCGCGTGCCGACGAGCTTGACGTTCGGGTCTTTCAGGACGCCGCAGAACAGCGGCACGCAGTTCTCTTCGAAGGCCTTGTCGTCCGATGGTATCTTGATGATTGTCGAGGAGGGCATCGTGGAAAACGGAGCTTTCGAAGTTGGAGGCCAATTCTATCGGGCTGGCCTAGGTCTCGGTTGCATGCCGGTCTTTTGCGAACGACGGGACCAGTTGCGGATCATTCTATGCGGCATCGGCGCCCGGCGTTTCGGGACTGGTCGGTTTCGCTTGAGGCTCTGGCATCGACCAGGTTGCCAATAGCTTCTCATGATTCTCAAGCGCGTTCGGCCGGTAAGGCTCGTGCCGGTCGTAGTTCCTGACCGACGTTGCGCGGGAGCGCTCCAAAACGCTCGGATGCAATTCCGCTTGCGGATTGATGGACCTGGCCTCCCGCGGCCATGTTTTCCGCCACTTCCTGGGTAGCAGGGCCTGCCAGGGGGCATCGAGCAGCGCACGGCGCTCATCATGCTGGATCCCGAGCGCATCGGGCCACAGATTGAGGCGCGCCCGGTTCAGTTCTATCGGGTGCTCGGTCTCGTCGAGTTGTTCCACCATCCACTGCAAGGCAATATCGGAAAGCCGTGATTCGTCTTCTGCATGGCTGCCTCCGATGTCCGAGTGGTTGCCCGCAAACCAGACCTGGCGAAGCCAGGGTGGGTCGAGGTGATCCATACGCTTTACGTCGGAGGAATAGCCCCAGCCTGCGATGGGGAAATGCTTGCGGTCTTCGTCGATCGAGCATGCATGGCGCGCAAAGCGCACGTTCGTGTCGAGGAACCTGTCGGCGTTCTTCATGCTCCACTTGGCGCTGTGCGATCGCTTCTGACCAGGCTTTGGCCAGTCGGTAATCGTCTTCCACTGCCGCTTTGCCATGCGGATGCCCTTGTAGAGCAACCACAGTGCGGGGATCGCCAGAAGAGCAGCAATCCAAGGAGACTCGGTCCAGAACCATGCGAGCAAAGCGGCTCCGAGCGAGAGAAAGAAGCTGATGAAGATGAAGGCTCGAGCCCGCGCCGTCCCGAGCGATGCCACCGTATCGAAAACGCCGATGAAGTACGGCGCGACATTGCCCTGCTCCTCGCCATCCAGTCCCTCGCCGCAGCAATTGTATTTCGCTCGAAACCGTCGGGCCTTCTCCTCGCGCTCTTCCTCGTAGTCGCCGCGTGGCTTGCCGGCGCCGTGCTCATAGACGTCGAACACGGCTTCCTCGGCGATGTCGCGCAGTGCTTTCCCGCCGCGTGGAATAGGGCCGCTTTCAAGCCTTTGCGGGACACCGCACAGGTTTAGCACGTTCGCCACGCACCGCGCGGTGTAGGCGCCGCGACTGAACCCGAAGAGATAGATGCGGTCGCCCGGCTCGTAGTGCTTAAGGATAGCTTCGTAGCAGTCGGCGATATTGTCGCTGATGCCGGTTCCGAAGGCCAATCCGAATATACGCGAAAGGCGCTGACCCCATCCGCCCCCATCTTCTCCTGTGCCGAGGCCCGGATCGTAGAATGCGATCTGGTCGGCAGGGTCGATGCAATTGTCGATGGAAGGGCGCGCCGTGCTGTAGAGCTTGTAAATGTTCGACAGGCGCTGGTCGGGTTTCAGCCCGCCATATTGACCGGTGCCATCGGAAAATATCAGAATGTTCTTCGACACGGTGGCCTGCCTCGCTTGCGCGTCCGACCGCGCTTGCAATCGGACTTCATATGATATAAATATCTCTATCATAAGAGGTGAAACATGACAAGCGTCCAGGAATTAGAGCGTCCACAGGTCGCCCCGATCGCCGATCGCGAGCAGGTCTCGGTAATCGTGAAAGCTGTGGTTCGTGCCGCCCAGCACTGGGATCTGTCCGGTCAGGAAGGTGCGGCGCTGTTCGATGTTCCCCAAGCAACTTGGGACCGGATGAAGCAGGATGCGTTCAAGGGTCGCCTCGATCGCGACAAGGTTACGCGCGCAAGCCTCATCATCGGCATCTTCAAGGGGTTGCGGCTCTTGTTCAACGGACCGCTTACCACCGAGTGGCCGACGCTGGCCAACAAAGGCGCGCCCTATAATGGCAGGCGGCCGGTCGATATGATGATCGCCGGCGGTATTCCTGCGATGGCGGCGGTCCGCCAGCATATCGACGCGCTGCGCGGCGGCCTGTGAGGCGGTCGTGCAGCTTGTCGAAAACACAGTTCCGCGGGGATTACCGCTTGTCGAGATCGTCGAACCGGCGACGATCCGGCTGATCAGCACAGCCTATATCGAAGAGCCTGCGATGGCTCCGCTGGCGGACACGGACGCCGCGCTCGCCTTTCTGGAGGAGATCGAGCGAAAGACTTCACTCAGGCAAAACGAGGATATGCCGCTGCCATCCGATGTGCGGCAGGACGAATTGCTGACATCCGCTTACGGTTATGGCTGGACCTATGTGAACGCGGCATTCTGTTACACGCGTCCTCAAGGCAGCCGTTTCAACGACGGCAATCGCGGCGCATGGTACGCGGCGTTCGGCGATGCGCCGAAGGAGACCGCGGTGGCGGAAGTCGGTCACCATCTGACCCGCGAACTGGACAACGTCGGCCGCTACGAGAACGTCACGCGGTACCGCGAATTGATCGCAGGGTTTCTGGGACCTTTCGTGGATCTGCGAGACCAGGACGGAGCGGACTACCTCGATCCCGTTGAGGAAAGTGGCCATGCAGCGGGGCAGAAACTGGCGCGGGAACTGCGAGGCGCCGATCTCGGTGGTGTTGTCTATCCGTCGTCACGCCGGGCCGGTGGAAGCTGCCTGGCGGCTTTCCGCACGACACTTGTCCAGAACATCCGACAAGGAGCGACTTGGGAGCTTACCTGGGCAGGCTCGCCCGAATTCGCTGTAGCTGAGGTTTGATGGAGGTCAGTCTGTTGATCGCCTCGCTCGGTCGCGACCTGCGGCTAGCTTGCTAGGTGAATTAGTAGCCGCACGATCGCATAAACGAGCACTGGCAGAACCAGGCAGCCAACCCAGCAATTTTGCAGATTTCTCCTTTCCCGCTCATCCACTGTGGCTATCCGAAAATTCGCGGTATGCTTGGTTGGCAAAAAAATGTCGGTCGGAGCGCGCAAGCTCGGTAAGTTATTGCTTTACGAAACTTATTGAGCTTGCCGCCGGTCACACGAAATGAGAATCTCGCTCTATGTGGCGCGGAATCCCGTTTTCCGAGGCTTTTGACAGCGGGGCTTGATGCGGACACAACCATCGTTGGCCCTTCCCTAAATACATGGTCTGGAAATTCTTGGAGGCTGCGGGTTGTTGGAGCAGGTGGAAATGACAACCTGACCGGCTCCGAGCATCATGATCTGCTGGAGGGTAAAGTCGGCAATGATCAACTGTTCGGGCAGGATGGTAATGATAGTCTGACAGGGGGCGCAGGCAACGACGTCCTGATGGGCGGAGCAGGTTCTGACACCGCGTTTTTCGCCGGCGAAATGTCGACCTACTCAGTCGTGACTAATGCAGGCACACTCACCGTTACTGACAATGATGCCATCAACGATGGAGATGATGGCACGGACACAATTGCTGGAGTCGAGGTCCTTTCCTTCAAGAATGGCGAAACCGTATCGGTGGCAGCACCCATCGTGCTCGATCTTGATGGGAATGGAATCGAAACGCTGAACAGCGCTGAGAGTTCAGCTATTTTTGATCTTAATGGAGACGGCATAGCCGACGATACGAGTTGGATCGGGTCTACCGAAGGCTTCCTCTTCCTTGATCGTGACGGCAATGGCACCGTAAGCTCCGCTAGCGAATTGTCATTCATAGGGGACGTGCCGGATGCCATGTCCGACCTTGATGGTCTGAGAGCCTTTGATAGCAACGAAGACGGCACCCTGTCCGCTGCTGACGAGCGTTTTGCTGACTTTGGGGTGTGGCAAGACTTGGACGGCAATGGGTTCGTGAGCAACAACGAGGTTGCCAGCCTGACTAACATTGGTTTCCAGTCATTGAACCTGTCGGCAACGTCTCATCAGGGCGAATTTGAGTTTGGTGATGTCGCGGTCCTTAATGTCGGCCAGTACACATTGAGAGACGGGCAAACTCGGGAATATTTTGATGCGGCGCTAACCTACTTTGCTTCGCCTGAGGCTTCTCAACCTGTTAGGCAGGCATTCCCAAATCTATCTGCCGTAATGCACTCGGTTGGCTCGAACTCCAATGGTGATTTCCAGCATACCCGCTCCAAGCGATCGCCATCTGGCGGCAGAAATGAGCATGCCGGAAGAATGATCCATTTGCGCGATGTGCTCGGTCTGTCATCAAACAAATCGCCGTTCGCGAGCGGTTGGGGTGATGAAAGGCCACTGCGGCGCCAACCTGTATCCACAGGAGCGCTTTTAGAGAGTGGCGAGTATGAACCAACCAATAATGGCTTTGCTGTGGCAAATAGGTCTACCCAAGACCTGCCTCCGGAACGCGAGACCCTTGCGGCGCTCGAGCAGCCGCCTTTGGCTGCGACGCTGAATCCAATCGAACGAAAACTCCAGTTGATGGTCCAAGATATGGCCGCTTTTGGAGATAAGCGGGGTGTTGGAAATACTGCCGATCGGGAATTTCAGACCGGACAAAGCGATTGGTTCGCATAAAGAGAACGGTATTATCAGTTTAACTAGGCAGGCAAGGGCGTCCGCGGCTAACGGCAACTTATGAGCTGTAAGTCGAGAGCCAAAACAGACAGCCCGTTCAAACGGCACTGTCAGATTGACTGCACCTGATTGAATATTGAGCGGGTTGGGGTAGGGCCACGCGATGCCCAGACCTCGAAAACCTGCCAGTCCATTCAAGCGCTTCAACTCTTCGCCGGAAGTTATTCGCCTGGTCGTGATGATGTACGTTCGGTTTCCGCTGTCGTTGCGAAATGTCGAAGATCTACTCTTCGAGCGAGGCATCGATATCTGCCACGAAACAGTTCGCTTCTGGTGGAACCGGTTTGGACCAATGTTCGCAGCTAATATCAAGCGGCAGCGCATTTCGAGAATGAGGGGCTTTCGCCATTGGCGCTGGCACGTCGACGAGGTGTTCGTAAAGATCAATGGCGAGACGCATTATCTTTGGCGTGCAGTGGATCACGAAGGCGAAGTGCTCGAGAGCTACGTTACCAAGAAACGGGATAAAGCTGCGGCGTTGCGGTTCTTCAAGAAGGCGTTGAAACGGCATGGAAGTCCCGAAACGATAGTCACCGATGGGTTGAGATCTTACCCTGCGGCGATGAAGGATCTTGGCATTGAAGATCGTCGCGAAATGGGGCGATGGGAGAACAATCGCGCCGAGAACTCACACTTGCCCATCCGAAGGCGAGAGCGCGTGATGCTCAGATTTCGACAGATGAAGAGTCTGCAGAAATTCGTCTCCGTCCACGCCAATGTCCGCAACCACTTCAACCAGGATCGCCATCTCGTAGATCGTCAAACTTACAGAGCATCCCGCTCAGCCGCCCTGGCTGAGTGGCAAAACCTCGCTGCATAAACGGAGCCTTGGGTTGGGAGAGTTCTGCCAATGGGAGACGAGTTGCCGTTAGACGACAGCACCATTCAGCATTGTTGGGCCCCTCCACGTGAAGTTGGACGGCAAAGGCTCCAGCATGGCCGGTATATGGTTCCTCGCTAGCTTTGAGGCTCGAGAAACGGTCTGTGAGATTGAAGATGCTACCGACTACCGCTGAAACTGTCGTGATAATGATGCCCAAGACGACGACGATGGCTAAGACACGATTGTTCTTCAGTCTGGCAAGAATTTGATCGACGCGGGTTTCTGACATAGGTCACATGCTATCGAGCACTTTTGATTTGCGCTAGCCAACTTGGAACCGTGATACCCTTGCAACCAATACGGCACTGTCAAAGCAAACTGGCTGATCGGGGAGGGCCACCTCTGCCAAGTGGAGACAAGTTGTCGTTAGACCGGCGGCACCCGGTATCATAACGCAACGGCGCCTTTCGCATCCATATGCGCTCGTGCAATCCCATTCATGTCGAACTTCAGTACAGGAGGAGCTAGATTTGCACCAAGCGCTCCTTTGGGATTGAATTCACCGGCCGAGGCCTTTTCATAGAGCGATTGGTGATCCCAGGCAGCGGTCGTTCCCGTTCCTCGTTCTGGTTCCGAATGACCAGAGTGTAGATGATTGTTCGCAATCATTACATCGGCGAGGCTCGGTGATCCGTGCCAAGGGTGTTGTCAGACAAACTGCACCTGTTGCGGATTAAGGTGGCGAGGGTAGGGCGATTGGATGCCCAGACGTCGCAATCCGGATAGCCCGTTCAAACGCTTCAACTCATCGCCCGAGGTCATTCGGTTGGTTGTGATGATGTATGTCCGTTTTCCCCTGAGTTTGCGGAACGTCGAAGACCTGCTGTTTGAGCGTGGCATCGACATTTGCCACGAAACGGTGCGGTTCTGGTGGAACCGGTTCGGTCCAATGTTTGCAGCGGACATCAAGCGCCAGCGCATCAGCAGGATGCGCGGTTTCTGTCACTGGCGTTGGCACCTCGATGAGATCTTCGTGAAGATCAACGGCGAAACCCACTACCTCTGGCGTGCAGTCGATCACGAGGGTGAGGTTCTGGAGAGCTACGTCACCAAGAAACGCGACAAGAAAGCTGCACTTCGCTTCTTGAAGAAAGCACTGAAGAGCAACGGCAGCCCGGTTGAAGTCGTTACCGATGGGCTTCGCTCTTACCCTGCTGCTTTCGATGATCTCGGTATTGAGGATCGTCGAAGCATGGGGCGGTGGAAGAACAACAGAGCCGAGAATTCTCACTTGCCGCTACGAAGACGAGAGCGTGTCATGCAGCGATTTCGGCGAATGAAGTCACTTCAGAAATTCGCTTCAGTTCACGCCAACGTCCACAACCATTTCAACCAAGACCGCTATCTCACTGACAGACGAACCTACAAGACCAACCGCTCAGCCGCCCTGGCTGAGTGGTAAAACCTCATGGCTTGAGATATTGGCGAGGGCAGGGTGCTCTCTGCCCAACGGAGACGAGTTCGCGTTAGACTGACAGCACCTCAGAAAGAACTGCGCGGGCAGATTCCTTCGATGTGGTGTGCTTCGCCGAAAACGCCTTGGCGCCTTCCGCGAATTTCGACGCAGCTTCCTGCGACGAGGGATCTCTCATTGTCGTGACGAAGCGTCCATTGGTTGCGTTTCTTGACATGTTTTCAATGTAGCATTCGATGTCGCTATTGCCAATGTTGCTGTGTTCGTTTTCGAGTTGGCTGTTGATGGAGTTGCTGCCTACTTTTTTATGATCGTTGCGATGGCACGTTTGCATCATGTTTCCATGCTTCTCTGGTGCAACTAGCGCTCTCTTCGCTCTTTGAGATGCGCGATGATCTCGGTTTCCAGCAAATTGATGCCGTTCCAAGGCGGGTCATAGCTCGTCTCTGTGAGTTGGGGCAAAGGTCGCACGTCAGCGTGATTTGTCTCGAATTCACTAGATCGCCCGGTTTTCAGGAAGCTGATTAGCTCGTGGCACGAATGCACCGGGATTATCCGAACGTTTGGGACATGTTGCAGCACTCCCATCTGCTCTGATGCCACTACTAAGGAGAGTTCCCGCTCTTCCGCATGCAATGCCGCCAACACCGTACCAACAACAGGTTTAACTCCTCCATCGTTGCTAAATTGTCCGACAAACAGGAATTCAGAGGCTGTCTCTCGGTCGACAAGCTCGAGTTCGCAAAGAAGAGCTGTGGCGATTGCAAGGTCACAATGTGGGCCTAAAATCACAGTTTTTGCGCAAACCATGTCCACCACTATTCGCTGCGCGGGTAGCGCGAGGCCGACAGCGTTGAACGCGGACAAAATCCGGGCCTTCGCGCCAGTGGCCAATGAACCTGGCAGGCCCTTGATTTCAAAAGATGACAGGCCTGGACGGAGCGAACACTCGACATCCACATGACGAGCTCTGAACCCTTGGAACCCGACAGAGGCCGCGTTCGCCGTCATCTCAAAAGCCGCTTGGCAAACGAAAATTTTCGATTCCAGCCTGTGAAAAAGCAAGATACTGATATTGTGAGAGAGTTTCGCATTCGGCTTCGACAGAGTGCATGCGAATAAGACCGAAAATAGCCTTTATTCGCATCGTCTTTGTCCGTTACCATAGTGATCATGCCGAGGAGATAGCGACAGGCGCGGCCACTGGAAGTAAAATCTGTTCGGGTGGATTTCGAACGTCTCGATCGGGCACGTTTACCGAAAGTCAGTCATTCGCGCCGGGGCTACCAAAAGCCGACCGTCTACTCCCGGCCCAGAGTTTGTCTTTGGTAAAAAAATGGGGCGTGCTATCGAAAGTTGATATAAGTCATTTAGAAAACTACTAAATTGCCTGAATCGTTTGCCATGAACAATGAGAATCTCACCGTTTTTGGCAAGGAATCTCGTTTTTCCTGACTTTTGTCACAGGCTCAGTTTGTGCGCGCGCGGTTCCTCGATCCACTCAAGATTCACCAGACTCACAGGCAAAAGATCGTTCTCCTTTCAGCGCCGATGTGACTCAACGCGAACGAAAAGGGAACACGCTTTTCGGAGGTTGGCTACAAAAGCCGGACCAGCGGGGCGAGAAGACTGCGGAAAAGATTTATTAGCCACCAGGCACTGACGCAGCTGAGGACGGCAAATTCGGCGTATAGCAGCGCTTCCGAGATGGACGATGGACGCCGGCGTCCTATGGAGCGGCTTGTGGCCTCGTCATCGGTCTCTGGTGGACTGCGACGTCCTGATAATGCTCTCACGCCTTGCGTCGCCCGCGCCGTTGCCCAGGCTTGCGTCCGAGGCCGATCTTTTTGGCCAGATCGCGGCGCGTCTCGGCGTAGTTCGCAGCAACCATCGGATAGTCGGGCCCGAGGTTCCATTTGGCACGGTATTCGTCGGTCGTCATCCCATGCTCGGTCGCGAGATGACGCTTCAGCATTTTCATCTTCCTGCCGCAGTCGAGGCAGCTGATGGCGTCCTTCTTGACCGAGCCGCGGATCGGGACCGCTGGGGTTAGCTCTTCCTGCGGCGCAGGGGTGGAACCGGCGCTGTCGAGTGCGCCGAATACCTTGGCGATCAGCTTCGGCAGCTCTTCGGGTTTGATGGTGTTGTTGGACACATGCGCGGAGACGATGTCGGCCGTCAGGGTGACGAGCGTTTCGTGACGGTCGGCAGGGTTTTGCATCAATGGATCTCCTGGTTTGTCGTCTTGAGGCAATTGAGCGGGTAGGTGTCGATAAGCACGAAGTCGTCTTCCCGCGCGCAGGGATGGTTACGCAAGCCATCGATCGCCTCGGCCATTGCGCCGACGCTGTCGTTGAGACCATCGGCGTCCAAGTCGATCATCAAAGTCGACGCTCGTTCGAGCAGCGAGAGAAACCGCGCTCTGTCCAGCGTTGATGTAGTCGCGCCGTGCATTGGTTGGGCCTACCGTGACGGGCCCAGCACGACAATTACTGATGCACCGGTTTCTTTGGGTTATTCGGGCGTTTTCTCCGAATCTTGAGGAAGGAGCGTGTTCTCGTCGTTCCAGGGAGTACCTTCAAAAGCGGGCTGACCTTCGACGTAGGTTACGGTGGCGCCGGTGGCTTTCGATACCGACCGGACGGTGCCGACGATGGTCTTGTTGGTCCAGTCACGGGGATCCTTGACCACGGCGCCAGCGATTGCGCGCCCCAGTTTGGCTGCAATCCCGCCTCCCTTCTCTTCGGTATCGACCGCGTAGACGTCGAGGTGGTAGCCCTCGGTGTAGGGAAACAGACACATCGTGAGCCGGAGGTTCTATGAACCGCGGATGCGGCGCACCGCGTTCGCGATCCAGACGGCGCCGTCGCACTTGACCTGCTTGAATTGCGCCCGCTGTGCAGCCGGGATGAGCGCGGCGAGGCCACCCATGCGCGAATTCTCGAGCGCGTCGACGAGCTCGAAGGTTCCGGGCTTTTCGGGCGGCTCTCCCCGCACCAGCGGCATGACCGTATCGCTGTCGGTGACGTTGGCGTTGAGGGAATCGGTGATTGCCCGGGTTACCTCCGCTCGTGACGCGGAGGTCTGCAGATCGAAGATGTGATAGATTTCGATCGAACGGTCAGCGCGTTGCGCCATCGCGGGATATGCAATGCACAGCGCAGCACTCATTCCCAACACAGCTTTAGCTCGAATTGATGTAATCTTGCTCATTTTTCGCGTCCCTTTGCTGCCTCTGTACTGGGTGATGGGGAGATCTTCAAAGCCGAGCCAGCTGCCAGCTTGATGATCCCGAGAGGTCTGCCGTGGTCCAGATCGCTGGCTGAGGTCAGGCTCTCCCTCGTTCCCGAAGTGACGATCGTATGCCATGTCCCTGCCGGGACTTTGAGCTTTGCCGTTTTCTCGGCTCGGATAAATCCAACGAATACTTCACGATCGTTAGTGTCGAGAAGATGAAGCGCCACCGGCTCGGTATCTGCCGTAAATGTGAGGGTAGCGGTCTCGGCGTCCTGCAGCTCCGCGCGGACGCGGAACTCGCCGTTTTTCGGGAGCCCGCTGAAGAATGCACCAAAGGGTGCAGCAATGATCGTATAGACCAGCGCAATCGCCGCGAGGCCCGCCGCCGCCACGATATTCTTTTTGGGTCTGGCGTAGGTCTTTCCCGGATTGCTGCCGTCGCCGGAGAACCGCCGCCGTGCGTATCTCTCCGGGACCATGTCGGCGTCGTCGAACTCCAGGCGGGCATGGCGTTCGCGCCAGATCGGGAGCGACCGCGCGCCGCCGCGTTCGCGGTATCGCTCGTGCATGTATTCGCGGTCGTCCATGCCCATGGTCAGTTCACCATCAACAAGCCGATCGACCCGAGGATGATTGAGGAAAGTCCGAAGATGGTCTTGGCGATCGACATCTTGCGTGCCGCGCTCCCGCGCTTGACCTGTTTCTTCACGCGGTCGAATTCGGTCTTGATCCCTGCCGTTCCGTCCCAGACGTCGATCATGCCCCATGCGAGCAGTGCGCCGGCCACGACTGCAGCGAACTGCTCCGGATCGAGTCCGCCCATGCCAAACGAGACTGTAGCGCCGCCGACGATTGGGAGCATCGTCACCTTGGCGACGTCGATGGCCGACAGAATGTTAAGCCTCCGCTTCCGCAGGAGCGAGGGGAAAAGGAAGAGGGGGCGATCGCATATGTCGCAAGCCTTCACCGGGAGCGGGGTGCCCCACTCCGGCATGAAGCGCCTGCAGAACGGGCACTGTGGCTGTTCCTCGATCATATCGTCCCCTCTCCCGGTTGCGTGCCGCAGTCGGCTGTCAGACGGGTTTGAGTTCGTCGTTCTCAGCACTTCTGCCCGGCGTCGCACTTCGGCCGAGGCTTCGGCCGATCGCAATCGTCACTCTCGCATTCGGTCTTCTCGCACTTGGCGCATTCGGCGGTACCATGCTGATGCGCTGCATGATTGCGCTCGACCTTGTGCTTTTCGAGGTAGGCGAGGAGTTTCAGCTTTGCCGCGCGTTCGTCCGTCGCGGGGCTCGTGCCATTGGCGAGCTTCGTGATCGCTGCGGCCATGCCGGCATTCACTTCCTTGTGAATGGGCGCGGCGGCCACTTCTGGAGCAGCCTCCTGGGCTGCGGCGGGGCTCGCGGCGAGCGCGCAAGCGAGCGCCAGGGTCGAGAACAGATACTTCATGATGGTCATCCTTCTTCGATTGCCGGTTCATCCGGCGTGGGTTGGGACACCTTGTGGGTGCCATCCCCGCTCCCGCGGGAATTCGGTCAGCGCCAGAAGCCGTCTCGCCTCTCGCCAGTTCTGTTGTCGTAGTTTTCCCGGGGGTCGTATCCGCTCTTGCGGACACCGACCTCGACGCGTTCTCCGCCCAGGTTGCGGATATGGAGATCGCGCAGGTCTACCTTGTTGCGGTGGGCCCAGTCCTCGGCGGCACGCTTGCTGCCGAATGTACCGACGTCTTCGTAATCGTAAGCCATGACGTATCCTCCTTCAGGCTCTGATGGGCGCGGACAAACGCTGTCCGGGCAGGGGTGCGGGAAGGCCGAGCGCCGCCTCGATCCGGGCGGTGACGCTCTGCTGGGTGGGTCGCTCGCCCGCAGGCAGGCGCACAGTGGTGTAACCGGCGTGGCGCGTGAGTTCGTCGCGATCCTTGTCGCGCAGCGCCTTGTGGCTTCTGTCGTCGAGCTCGACGAGGAGGATGATCTGTCCGGTCTCCGGATCCTCGGCCACGAAGTCGACGCGCTTTGAGCTGAACTTGTTGAAGGTGGTCCACCACTCCGATTTCGACAGGCCCTTGGCCGGGTTCATGATGGCCCCCATCGAAACCTGCGCATGAATGCGGGCACCGGGCAGCGCGCGCTCGATCATCAGGCAGACGCGCCGTTCCGGCGGCGTCATGAGCGGCTTGGGCTGGACCTTGAGGCGCGAGAGCTCGCCGCGCGAGATTGTCTGCAGGAGCGCGATCGCGGCGAGCAGCGCGCCGGCGACAATGGCATAAACCAGATATTGTCCGTCCATCCCTTAGGCCTCCCCTGCCGAGAAGGGCGTGCGCCAGTGGATGAAGATCGTGAGGGCGATCGAGACCCCGATCATTACGGCAATCTCGACCAGTTCCTGCTGTGTCGCGTTGAACAGGCCCCACGGGCCCGTGAAAACGTTGTTCATGTGGTCCTGCCTTTCCAGAATTGGCTCACCCGCCGGGGGAACAGCGCGTAGACGCGGTGCTCGCCGACCGGCTTTGCGAGCTTCGTCACCAGGCTGACGAAACCCACCGCGATGGAGCCGACGATGACGGCGACGAACAGGGCGAGGCCGAGCGCGATCACCTCGGCCGCAAAATGCTCCCGGGCGATGTCGTTGCGCAGGTCCGCGCAGCCCTGGACCCCGTGAACCTGGAGGTCGCACACAAAATACGTGTCCCCCTCCAGCTTCTTCGCCACCGGCTCGAGGCCGGTGGCGACCGAGAAATTGTGCATGGTCGGCCGGTGGGCGAGGATCTGGGCCAGGCTGTCGCCCGGCTCTGCTTTCCCGATGTAATTTTCCTTGGCGTACATGGCGTTCCTCCTATCGGCTGCGTTCGATGGTTCGTTCGGGGAGGTCGATCTGCGGGACGGCGCGCAAGCTGTCCTTGTCGACCGCGGGAAGCGGCTCTTCCTTCGCGCCTGCAGGAAGCAGGTGCTCTGGGATGCGCGGGTTGAAGTCGGTCTGGCTGCGCTCCTGGACGGGGCCGTCGAGACGCTTCTCGCCCAAGGTCTCGAGCGCGCTGCTCTTGTCGCCCGGGTTCCGGTCGATCTGGGAAAGCAGGCGGTCCTTGTCATTGGTGACGATCGTGATGTCGTCGCGCACGCGGGTCATCATCACGAGCGCGAGACGCTGGTTCGAGAGATGACGCGCGGATGAGTGCATCTCGCCGATCGCCATGTCGCGTGTGTCGCCCTGCGCCTGGTGCATGTTGATCGCGTAGGCGAGCCCCATGCGTTCGAGCATCTTGTCGTTCTGCTTGAGCTCGACCGTCTCGCCGTGCCGGTTTTCGACCGTGACCGTGCCGTCCTTGATGGCGAGGATCTTCGCCTCCTCGGATTTCATCAGTTTCCGGGCGTCGTCCTTCTCGGTCCAGCGGATCTTGTCGCCTTCGTGAATGGTTTCCTTGGTCTTCTCCGAAAGACGCAAGGCATCGCGCTTGTCGGCGGGATCGATCCGGGTCGGATCGAAGCGCTTCAGCTTGCCGTTCTCGTCGCGCAGCAGCACCCTGCCCTTGTCGTCGAGACCCTCGACGTCGTAGCGGCCCCTCGGAAGCCCGCCAGGGGCGTTGTGGCGCGTAACCTCGAGCATCTGGCCCTTCGCATAGGTCGCAGTGTACCGGAGCTCCTCACGGGTCGCGTGAGCCGGCCGCAGCGTGGTCAGCTCGATCCCCTCACCCTTCAACACACCCTCGGCGCGCAGCCCGTCCTGGACCATCCGGTTGAGCGACATCCGTGCATCGCGACCGGAGGAGTAGATCGCGGTGCGCTCGCGATCCTCCGGCGAAAGATCGAGCCAGGTTTTGGCTGTGACCGCGAGATGATCCTTGCCCGCCTCGACCACCTTGTCGCCCAGCGAGGCGAAGCTTTCGCGGAACTTGCCTGCCCGGGCGAGCCCCGCCGCCTCCTTCATATGGTCGGTGCGCTGGCGGAGGCTGGTGTCGAGACGCGCCATGGCTGGTCCATCGGACTGAATCAGCGAGAAGCTCTTGCCCGCCTCGATCGGCTGCAGCTGTGCCTTATCGCCGATCATGACGAGTTTTTCGACGCCGAGCCGGTTCGCGATCGTCAGGACATCGTTCATCGGCTTGTTCGCAACCAGCGAGGCTTCGTCGAGCACGAGGACCCTGCCCTGCAGCGCCGCGCGCGATGCTTCGAATGCAGGTCCTGAGCCATGAAGCGCTGCGCGCAGGTGCTGGTTGACGAAGGATGAGACCGTCTTCGCCTCGATGCCGCCCTGGACGAGCTCGCCCCCGGGCTTGCGGAGTTCGGTGTCGTTCCGGAGGTCGTTGACCATCTTGTTCGCGAAAGCGAGACCGATGACTTCGCGGCCCTCCTGGTGGGCGACGCTGGCGATCGCGGAGATGAGCGTGGTCTTGCCCGCGCCGGCGACGCCCTGGATGACGACGGTGCGATCGTCGCTCGACAGCGCGAGGACTCCGGCCGCGATTTGCTCGGCATTGAGCTCATGCGGACCTGCGACCTCTCGTAGCCGAGCCGGTGCCTCTCCGGCGTCTATCATGCCGGGGCTTTGCCCCTTACCGGAAGCCACGTTGGCGAGGGCGGCCCGCTCGATCGCGGCGTGTTCGGGGGTTGTGTACTTGTCGACCGCCTTGTCGAGACGCGTGCTTTCGCCTTCGAGCATACGACCGCTTGCGATGAGGGCATCCATCCGGGCTTCGACGCCTTCAGCGGTTACGCCCTTGAGGCCGAGATCGAGTGCCGTCTTGACCAGTTCGCCCCGGGTCCATGACGTCTCGCGCTCGCCTATGACGCGAACGGCGGACGCGGTGGCCATCTCGGTCCGCAATTGGGTCGGGGTCAGCGTTACCCGCCTGAGGCCGTTGGTGGTCAGTTCATCTGCAGGGCGCGTGTAGACCTTCGCCGTTTCCCGGAGCTCCCCAAGCGCTGTCTGAACCCGCTCTGGCGTGCCCAGCGGCGTTTCCCGTCCATCATTGGCCCGGGCCCGCGCCTGGTCGACGATCGCCTTGGCATCGAAACCCAGGCCCCTTGCGCGCTCTGCCCATTCGGCGCGGAGCGCCTGCTTGTCGTCGGCGTTCAGCTTTGGGTCGCGCGTTGTCTTAGTGATCTTCCGGAGTTCTTCGGTCTCGTTTATGCCGGTACCGCGTCGATTTGCTTCGGCCAAGATGTCCTGACGGCGCTGGCTGAATGCTTCGATGACCTCGCGAGAGACGCCCTTGATCTCGAACTGCCCGTGCTTGCCGGTGAGCTCCGTCTGGTAGCCGAGCTTTTCGAGGCCAGTGCGCAGGGCGGCGTTGTAGATCGAGCCCAGAACCGAGTTGTTCTTCCAGATCTCCACATTGTGGAGCGCCTGCCACTTGCCGTCCTTGGTCTGGGTGAGTGCCGCGATGACGGCGTGTGTATGGTTCTGGGGATCGAGCTTGCGACTCGTATCGTGCTGGAAGAGGGCATAGACGAGTTTGCCTGTGATGACCGGCTCACCCTTCGAATTGCGCGAATAGTCGCGCGTCTCCGCGAAACGCTTTTCCAGATACGCCATCGTCGCTTTGACGGCGTCGTGCTGCGCCGCGAGGATGCGCTGGTCCCCTCCGAGCTGGGCGAGGAGGCTGGCCGATTTCGGCATTGAGAAGGTGAGATCGGTCCCGCTTTGCCGCTTCTCGTGACCGTTGACGACCGTGCCATCGGGCAGTTTGCCGTCGAGGACCTTTTCGAAGTCCTCCTTGCTGACGGGCCCGCTCAGACCGAGGACTTCGGCCCCCTTCCCGCCCCATTCGCTCAGTTCCGCGGGACCATCGCCGACATAGTAGTCGTCTTTCGCGAAGTAGTTCGCCGCGCCCCCTGCCGAGGAAACCGATGCGACCGAGAGCATATCAGGCCGCCTCCGCCTGCCGCACAACGCGGAACATTTGACCCCTGCCGAGCAGCAACCAGTTCGCGTCGACGCGATACGTTTCGCACAGGCACAGGACGATCCGGATCGGAACGGCGTTCTTGCCATTCTCGTATCCCGACAATGATGCCTGAAAGGTCCCGATCGCCTGGGCAAAGGTTTCACCGACCTCGCCGACGGTTTTCCTGACAGCCTTCAGCCGTCGGCCGATCTCGGCTTTGTTCTTCGGGTCGATATGGCTGATCGTAAACAGGCGGCTCACCGGCTCATCTCCTGGTCGTCGTCGATCCCGTGATCGTCGCGCTGCACTTTTTCGGCGCCGAAGCCGCGCATGTTCTCGCGGGCCAGCTCGCTCTCCTGATTGTCCGCTCGTGCGCGCTGGTCGCGAAGGGCATCTTGTCCGTGCTTCCCGTGCGCAGCGCGTTCCTCGACATCGCGTTGCGCATAGCGTTGACGCTCTCGCTGATCCCGCTGACCCGAAGGTTTCCAAGTGAGAGTCTCTTTCGGATCTCGCTGTTCACTGGCAGCTTCCTCTGCCTCTTTCATGATATTCGTCTTGTCGATCTGGGAACGCGCCTCCTCCGTCTGGCGAGCGAGTGATCCCTCCACCTGTTCGCGCAACCTCTCGGCTTCACGCTCCGCCTCGCTCAGCTCGAGATTGGCTTCTTCGCGGCTCTCGGTAGGCTGGAAGAGCGGCCCATCCCCCTCGCGCCCCTCGACACCCATTTCCGCGGTTTCCTCGTTGCTCGGGATATATTCGGCCGCGCGCATGTCGGTGACGCGCTGGAAACCTTCGGCGCAGACGGGATAGTCCTTCCACGACAAGCGGATTCGCGCGGCGGGAAACCCGTCCGGAAACTTGATGAAGCCGTGCATACTCGGCAGGTTTCCGATGTCGTCCGGCATCACCAGCTCTTCGACATTGGTGCGCGGCGTGATGGTCGAGGCGTCGCGGCTGTTGTTGTAGCCATAGGAGTAGGCCTCATCCATCTGCCGGACCTGCCGGTTGCCGATGAATTCGGAGCAGCGGCGCGAGGTCTCCGGGTCGGCCGTCTTGAGGATTAGCTTGGTCCCCGCCAGAGAGGCGAGATTGGTCGCCCCGTGCTCCCCGTAGGTCTCCTCGAGCTTGTCGAAGGAGTGCATCCCCAGAACGAAAGCACCGCCGAACGCTCGCGCGGTCTGGAGACCGTGATCGATCGCCGGCAGCCGATGGAGCGCATGGACTTCGTCGATTAGGAACCAGGTACGCAGCGACCGGCTCCGGCCCATCTGGAGCAAAGCGTTGACCGCGAGGTCCATCCAGAGCGTCAGCAGCGGTCGATTGAGGGTGAGATCGGGATGTGTGGAGGTGATGAACAGGATCGACCCCTCCTTCACGTCAGTGGTCATCCAGCGCTTGATCGAGAAGCCTTCCTCTGCGGGCTTCGGGTCTGGCAGAAAGCGGAACGCGTTCGCATTCGCGATAAAGGTGGTGCGGATCGATTCCGCCATCTTCGCAGCCGACGGTGACATCATCGGGCCCGCAACCGTTCCCTCGAGCTGCGCGTGGATCGTCTTGAGGTCGGATTGCATCAGATAATAGGCGAGCCCACCATTGGTGCGCACACCCATCTGGACCAGCTTGACGCACATTTCGACCATCAGAGTACGGGCTGACTTTTGCCAGAAATCGTCCTCGACATTCTGGCCGCTCGGCACGAGAGCGGTGGCCGCGCTCATGAACTCCGCGTAGTTGTCGCAATCGTTGAAGATCGACCACGGTTCGCAGCGGCGATCCATCGGGTTCAGGATGACGTCGGTTTCCGCGTTGAAGAAGTTCTCGACGAAGGTCCCGGTGAGGTCGAAAATGACACAGCGATGGCCCCGAGCGCGGGCCTGCGTGACGAGCTTCTTGAGCTCTGTCGTCTTACCTGCGCCGGTCGTGCCGATGAACATCGCGTGGCTCTGTTCGAGGCGCCATGGGACGGGCAGTCCGGCAAGCATGTAGGGGTGATGAATTCCGCGCCGGACGCGGCTCTTTAGGTTCTCTTTGAGGACGGCTCTCGGATCTTCGGCGGGCTTGCGCGAAAGGCATTCTTTCTCATGCTCGCGCCAGTTGTGGGCACGGATCGCGTCGGCGAGGGTTTGCCGGTCGACCATGACCGCGCCTCGCTCATGTCTTTCGGTCAGGATTGCGGATCCGCGGCGGCGCGAAAAGTCGACGAACCATACCGTAAGCGGGACGCAGATGAATGCTGCTCCTAGCATCGAGGAAACGGTGACGCGGACGGCCGTTGCCCATGCTGCCTGGACGGCAGGATGATAGGGCACCATGGCCATGTGTCCCTGCACGATCTGGCCATTTGGAAGCGTGAGATTGACGGCCTTTTCAGGGTTAAGCGAGACCCAGTTCCATAGGGTTGCCAGACCCCGCATAATGACGAGATGAACCTCGTGGTTTTCGAAGGTGAAGAACCCGAGCGCGAACAGCAGTACGATAGTGGTTGCGAGCCACGTATAGAGCGGCAGCTTGACGCCCGCCCAGGTCATCAAAACCTCGTGGTGGAAGAGCTGCGATCCACGGGTGAAGTTGCCCGCGTTTCGCTTCACCTTTCCACGTGCAGAGTCGTGCGTCAGCGTCGCCGCTCGCTTGCTGAAGCGGATGTCCTCACGCATGGTGCTCTCGCACGTTGCGCATGGCGATCTCGATGAGTTCGTCGCTGTCTTCGGGGTATTGTTTTTGGACGAGTAGTGAGAGCGCGAGCTGAGTATGCTCGAGGATCGTCAGCGCGCGTTGGCCGTTGATCGCAATGCCAAGGTGTAGGAGAGGAACACCAAGTTCCAGCGAAACCCGAATAGCCTCGGAGCGGGATACTCCCCTGCTCGAAGCCAAATGGTCGAGTTTGTCGACCATTTGAGGACTGAGCGTCACGCCGACGCTTTGTAGTTTTCGTTCCATGCAAACTCACCTGAGTTATGCATGGTCCGGTTATCGCGACCGCCAGTATATCCGGCTGCAGCGGAAAAGAAAGGCTTTTTACGGATGCAGCGCGCTGCAGTTCTAACTTGCTGATATCTCTTGCGTTCGTATCAAGCCGCAGATGGATGCACCGGGCTGCAGTTCCGTAGAAAGCGGGCAGGTTGGCTCTAAGCTACTGAATTGACGACACATCTTCGATGCAGAAGGCCGCGGCGCAGCCGCATTCGGTGTGCTAAAATCAGGGACTGGTGGTCCTGTCCCTGCCTGTCCCTTCTTGGGGATTCGTAGAGGAGCTGGATTTCCAGCGGTGAGCGGCGGCCGAACGGCCGCAAGCGTCAAGCAGACTGTGCTCCACGATGCGGAGCTGCTGATCCTCGGGCGGACAAGAGTGGCGCGTGAAGCGCGCCACGTCGATCGTCACCCGCAGGGCCGAGACGGACTGCAAGGCCGGCTCGGTGGAGCTTGGTGACGAAGCTGCCCTAGCGTAGCCAGGGCAGCGAGGAACCTAGCGAAATAGAGCGCGGTCCTGAGCGGCTGAAGGCCGCGAAGGATGGCCCAGACCTTTCCGTCACCATCAACAGAAGACGCAAAAGCATCAGGCAAAAAAACGTCTCGAATCCGATCGCCGTTTGGTCCATCAAACGGCGATCGGAACGAGACGCAAGGAGCGATAAAATGGTGTCGAAAGTGGAGCGCGAACGCGCGGCCCTCGAAGCAGCCGAACAGGATCTGGCTGATCGCCGGAAGAGGCTTGCCGAGATGGAGAAGGAAGAGGCTGAAAAGGAGGTCGCAAGGCTCGTGAAAAAAGTTGGCTACGAGCGTGCGATCAGGCTGCTCGACCTAGCGGTAAAGGTGAAGCCGAAGGGCGCCATCGAAGCGCTCGAAAAGATCGCGCCGAAGGCACCTGGCCAGGGTGCCTGAGGGCGGCGCGCTGCGCCGCCCGAAGCCGGGTCAGTATTCGTCGTCCATTTTGCCGGTAGCGGTGTAGACGATGTCGTCGATGAGGTGCATCGGAATCTCGCCGTAATCGCCTTCCTCGATGAGGATGTAGCCGTCTTCGGTCTGGACCACGTGGACGTCGAAGAATGTGTGGTAGGAACGGCGTTCCGCTTCGAGCGTCTTTTCGTCGAGCGCGATCGTGTCGCTGTTGATCTCGCGGATGACTGTGGTGTCAGCTTCGATCGTTTCCGTGGTGTAGCACATGGTAGCCTCCTGTCGTTGGCGGCTCGTCCGCCATGCCATGAACCAGCGCTCCGGAGCTGCGCGGGTCACCGGAGCGAAGCGGAGGCTTGATGAAAAATTGATGGAGTGGTGCGGAAGCCGCTTGCGGCTTCACGGTCGGTCCATTTTTCATTGACCCGTGCATGGCCGGAGTGCTCATGGCGATGGTGGCGGACGGGCCATCGGCGGGAGGCGGAAGTCCAGTCTGCACCGCATGGTCGAGGCTTTGCCATTGTCCGCCAGGCCCACGCGATTCCCTGCACGAAAAAGGGTGCCGCGGCACGTGGCCGGGCACCCTTCCCCGTGTCACCGATCCGGCGGGAGGCTAGTCGCCGGTCGATGCGATCTTGGTTGGGACCCTGTCGTCCTGTAAAGGGCAACAGGCGGTGCAATATGGCGCACCGGTGACAGGGTGCGGCTGCATGGTGTGACCTTGTCCGCTTGCGCAGTTGACGGGCATCCCTTGATCGATCGCGGACCCGACCTTTAGGCCGGTGGCGATGTCGGTGCGCTCGAACATTTCATCGCCATCACGCTCGCATCCGATGCAGGTCTCGCTGTCGTAGACGCCGCCCAGCTCCCAGCGCTGGTTCGTCTCGTCCCATGCTGCCCAGGCGTCCTTGCAGATGGCTTCCGAACCGCAATGCGGGCAGCGCATCCGGATCCGTGGACGCGGTGTCGCCGCCGGTGTCGTGGGCGCTTTCACTGTGCCCATTCCAGCACCGGTGCCTGCTCGCCGCAATCGGTGAACGCGAGGTAGGTAAGGGAGTCGTACAGCGGTGCGATCTTCGCCGCGGCGAAGGCATCGTAGATGCGCGGCTCCTGCAGCAGTTCGCGCAAGCTTTCGAGTGCAATCTCTCCGTTCTCAGCATTGTCGCGTCCAAGCGCAAAGAGCAGCTTGGCGGCAAGGTCGGGCCCCATCATGAGGTCACGCGCAAGCGCGATATGCTCGGAGACCTCGATCGTGATCGGGGACAGCCTGCCGAGGTGTGTCACGCGCAGCGTGCGCCCGAGGAACTGGGCTTCCTCGACGATCTCGATGATGTCCGCACGGTGGTCGAAGCAGGCGGTGAAGGAGGCCATCGACATGGCGTTGGCGTTGATCTCGAAGTTCAGCGGTGCCACCCCGAATTCGCCCTCGTCCACGTCCAGCGTGGCGTTGCTAGAGTGGAGCCGGCGCGTCAGCGCGGCGAGCTCGAGCGCGGTGATTTCGGCAGGCCGCGATTGCAGCGTGGTGTGCGTGTCCTTGACGCGGAAGGTGACGAGCATCTTTGCCTCCTATGATGGCTCGTCACTCCCCTCCCCCTCCCCTTTGATGCGCGACGGTGCCTCGCGGCGAAAGGGCGGCGGTCTGGCACTGCCCTCGGCATTCAGCGGGCGCAGGCCCGCTCCGGCAAGGGGCCGCGTTCCGAGAAGGAAAGCCGGCGATGCGCGGGCGAACGGATGTTCGCCAGCGAGCCTTGTCGCCGTGACGGTCACGTTTCACGGTGTGGCCAAGGCGGACCGCGCGATGCGCCGGCGAACGGATGTTCGCCAGCAAGCAAGGGACCGCCGCGGCCCGCGCCCCACGGTTCGGTCAGACCGCGGCCGACGACGGCCGCTTCGGGGTCTCGATCCTCTCTGCAGCAGGTGCAGGGGCGATGACCGCGAGGCGCGAAGGCGCCGATGCAAGGGCGAGCAATCCTGCACCGGGCAGGGCGCATGGCAGACCGTCGATGCCGAGGCGGACGCATGTCCGCCAGGCGAGCAAGGGACTGCCGGCGCCCCGGGCGCAGGTCGTGCGGATCGCTGCGGCCGACGACGGCCGCTCCCGGCATTGCCTCATTCGGTATCGGAGGCGTGCCCTGCGAGACCGGCGAGGCGCGAAGTCGCCAATGCCAGGTCGAGCGGAGGCACGCCGGTGCAGAAGTGGGAGGCGAGCAAAAAAGGGGCCGAAGCCCCTTGCTCTATTTCAGGATGAAGGCGACGTAGCCGCCAAGGCCCGCGGAGATCGTTGTGACGATGAGCAGGAAACCGAGAACCCAACGCTGGCTTTTGAGCTCGCCGACGAGTTCCTTATTGGCTTCGGTGATCTTCACGGCGATGTGACCTTCCAGTTCTTCGACGACTTTTGATGCTTCGTCATTGCCGATCTTAACAGACCGGAGCGCTTTGAACAATTCGACTTGGACACCCATGATAACCTCCATTGTTCGGTGGGAGTTCCCATCGGGTGCGCGGGTCAAGCCGGTCAGGGACGTTGCGCAGCAACGCCGCGCCAGCGGGCGGCGGGGGAGCCGATTTGCGCAGCAAATTGGGGGGACCGCCGATCCTTGACGGGCGCAGGAATGCCGCACCAGACTGGGACGACACGAGAGACGACCACTCCATGTTCCCGGTACGGGCGACGGGGGCTCGATGCCCCCCGAGCCCGTCTTGCCGAGACGAAAAGGAAAGGGAGGCCCCGGCGTATGCCGGAGCCTCCCGAGAGGCGCTCACCCGAAGGTGGACGCGCCGACCTTCTGCTGCCGCTGATCGGCGATCCGGCGGATGTGAACCGGCACGCCTGCCTGCCGCAGCCGTTGTGCGAGGTTCGACTGGATGCCCGAACCTTCGCCGATGATCGCTTCCACCGGCCCGAGCTTGACCATGTTCTCGTTGCGCAGGAACGGTGCGCGGTTGCCGTGCCGCCGGTCGGGCATGAAGAGGATCGTCTGCACGCCGTTCTTCTGGGCCCATGCGTTCGCCATCGCGTCGACACCCTTGCGCATTCCGGTCGTGCCGAGGACCATGTTGGGGACGCGCTCCTTGATGTCGTCGAGGATGTCCCAGATCATCTCGAAGTCGTGCCAGTCCTTCATGCCGCCCGAGACCACCACAAGCGGCCCTTCGGGCTGGAACTGGGCCCTGCGATCCTTCGCCCGGGCTGCGAGGAAGTCGCGTGCCTGGATCTGCGAGGCGGTGACGCCGTTCTTGCTGACCTGCGATCCGCGTGTGGCAGTGAACGGTCGCCCGGTCTCGACCCGGTAGACGTCCGAGGCATGGTCGCGCATCGCTTCCAGCGCTTCGCGGCACCCCTGCAGCGTCTGGACGAGAAGCTGGGTCTCTTCGAGTTCGACGGCGTAGATTTCGGAAGGATCGAAGTGACGGGCAAGTTCTCCGAGCTTCTTCGCCGCATCGTCCTCGCGTCCTTCGACCAGGCGGGCGGTCATGTGGAAGGAGTTGACCATCCCCCAGGCGAGCTGCTGGGCGAATTCCTCCATGCGGGTGTCCTTCAGGACGTCGAAGATCGTTCCGATCGCCATCTCCACGGCGCGCCTCGCCATGTCGGCGTCGGGCATGTCGGCGGTGATCGGTTCGTCGACCACGCTGAGCTTCGCCATGTCGCTGTGCTCGAGGAACGCGCCGTCGTATGCTTCGGTCACCGGGCCGCGGCTGTCGGCCAGCTCGATCCGGGCGTTGGCGAGATCGGCGAAAGAGTTGAAAGTCTGCATTGGAAGCCTCCATTGGTTTGATCGCGTCATCTCGTGATGACGGGTCCAATGGTGCGCAGCGGGCAAACGAGGTCAGGGACGTTAACCGGGAAGCCGGCACGTCAGGGCCGGACCCCGGTTAACGCCTACGGGCTGCGGGGGAGCCGATTTTTTCCCGTCTGCTGCAAGCAGACAAAAGCCGGGAAAAAATTGGGGGGACCGCAGATCCTTGACCGGATCTTTGCCGCAAGTATCCTTCGGACCCCATCACACGAGGATGCAATCAAACCCACCCTCCCCTCTCCCCTCTTCTTTTCTTCACACCCATCGGGCTCCCGCAGGAGCCGCGGCTAGACAGGCCGGTGCGTCTCGCGCGCGCGGCAACGCCAAGGGTCGTTGCCCTCGCGCGGCCGCCCGGACGCGAGCGGCGGGACCGAGAGCCCGCGGGGCCAATGAAAAAGGCGGAGGCCCGACCGAAGGCTGGCGCTCCGCTGAAGGGATGCGGTGAATCTGCCAGCCATGCGTCAGCCAAGACCTTGTCGGCCGGAGGTCGAGCCGATGCAGTCAGCCCCGCTCTTCAGGCCGCAGCGCGATAGCGCGGTGCGCGGCTATCCCGCCACGCGATCGTCACCCGGATGGGCCGAAACCGGCTTGCCGGGTTCGGCGTAGCTTGGCGACGCAGACAGCGATCGAGCGAAGGCGAGGAGCTGGCAGGAGCCTAGCGTAGTAGAGCGCGGTCCCGGCAAAAGGCCGGGAGGCGGTAACAATATTCCTCGATTTCCCTTTTTCTCACAACGCTTGTTGGCTTATGTCAGCGGGCATATTCATGCATGATGAGGACCCGCGAAACAAACTCATTGGGCTTTGCGATTGGTCAGCGCCGCTGGTCGGATGGGTCGCCGCTGATGCGAGTTGCGTTGAATGCAGAGCGTCAGATCGTGAGTATCGAAAATGTACGCAGGGGTTTCGATTGTAACTGCGTTTGCGCCTGTTGCGAAGAGAACCTCTCGGCGAAGCAAGGAGAAGAGCGAGAGTGGCATTTCGCGCATCGTCCAGGGCCCGTCCATTGTTCGAAGCGGCAATGGCTCTCTTTGCAAGCAGCGGAATTCTTTAAGCGGATCTTGCCCAGCAAAGAGTTGCTGCTTCCTCACGTTGTCGATCATCGTGTCAGCGGGCAATTGGTGAGGGTCGAGCGTTTCGTCAGGTGTCCATCGTATTTGCCTTTAAGCTTGGCATTCGACATGTCGTTTCAGCGTGCGCGTCCGGGGTCTACTTCGGAATTCAGACGTGCGCCGATTGCCGTTCTACTTCGTCTTCCGTGGACGGATGGATGCGCTGAGCCTGACTGGGCACAACAGGAGCAGAGAGCTATCGAAGTAGATCTGCGGCAGTATTTTTCTGTTCCCGACGATATACTGGTTGATGCTGTTTGTCGTGATGGTTTCCGGGCGTGGCGTTGGCCGATAAGAGCACGGAAGTCCCGTCAGGAGTTGTCCTTGCTCAAGTCGAGTTCGGATGACGCTCGCTGGCGTAGGTTCTGGCTCAGTGGCCGTCGCCGGTAATCCGCGGATGAGCCAAGAGAATGGCTGAGGATATTTCCTCCTCTCAAGCAGCCCGCGCTAGCGTCGCCGCGATCTCGACGCGTTGTGCCTCGAGCGTCGCGAGATGATGGACGTAGATTGGCCCGAAGGCGAGCGTCTCTGCCAGGTCTTCATCTGCTTCGAGGATCTCAAATGCGGCGTTCCGGTCGAGGGCGTCGAGGTCGATGGTCTCGAGCATGATTTCGCGCCGGGCAGCGAAGCGGTTGAGTTCGCTGAGCTTGCGTTCCGCGCGTGCGGCGTCTCGCTCGGCGAAGAGGCCGAAGTCCTTCATGGCAATTCTCCTGGGTGAGATGGTGAAAGGGCGGCGCTTGCGCGCCGCCCGATCGGGGTCGGTCAGAGGAACTCGACGTTCTCGGCGATGATCTCGCAGCCGTAGCGGTCGTTGCCGTCGGCATCCTGCCAGCGGGTGTAGTGAATGCGTCCGGTGACCGCGAGCTGGTCGCCCTTCGCCTTGTGGTCGCGGAGCGGAAGACCCATGCCGTTGAAGACGATGATCTTGTGGAACTCGGCGTCGGTTTTCGTGTAGCCGGTTTCCGGATCCTTCTGGACGCGGCCGTCGCGGATGACGGGGCGTTCGGTGACCAGGAGCAGCTCGGTGACCTTGGTCTTGCTGCCGTCGCGGGCGATCGGGTCCTTGGCCAGTCGGCCGACGAGGTTGACGATGTTCATTTCAAAAGCCTCCTTCTGAGCCGACGGCTTGTCCGCCGGTGCCCTTATCGAGCCCTGGAGGGAGGGATGGGACACCGCGCATTCGTGCGCGGGAAACCTCGAAAATCGAGGTGGAGCGGGCAGCTCGCGAAGCGAGCAACACGGCTCGTATTTTCGCAGGTTGGCCCTAAGCCCGACCGGAGGGGCAGGGGCACTGGACGGCGGACATGCACTTGGCGTTGAGGGGCCCTGAAGTGCTGAACACTGTCCCGGAGGTGACGCCGTAGCGATTGCCTGCGGAAGCTGGATCGGTCGCGCTGCGTAGTGCGGACTCTGTTTTCGGGAGTGGCCGGTGGCAAGATTCCTGCCGCTACGATCCCTCGCCTTCCACGTTCGTCGCGAGGCATTTCCGCCCGGGCAGGCGGGCGTCCCGCGCAACCGGACGATTCACGCCGTTGGCGTGCTCCCCGCTGCGCGTGTCAGGGAGACCGGAAAACGATAGTCGGGGTTCGGCCGACCATGGCGGCGCCGATTGCCGTGGTCAGCTTCCTCGATGCGGGGTTTGCCCGCATCAGGGATCCGTCCGATTGTGGGACGATGTCGGGACCCGACCACTGGAACACGTTCATTTCCTCGATCACGACGTCGCAGTCGTCCGGAAGCCCCAGCGCTGCTCGTTCGCGTGGATGAACGGGCACGCGTGCGCCGGTCGACGAGCTCGATATGGCCATGACGGAGACGATGTAGAGCCCGTCGATGGGCTTGACGCCGTAGATGTAGCACGGGCGCGTCTTCGTGGCGTTCTCCTGCCCCTTCGCGTCTTCGCGGGCCCAGAGATAGCCGTAATCGATGATGGCGCCGGGTTCAGGCGGTCGCGGTCTCGCGTTCTGCCCGCTTGCGGGATTGGCGGGGGCGCTCGGCGCCGGCGTGGGGTTCGTCTTCGTAGCTGTCCGGGGCGTCAGGGTGGAACGCCGGCGGCGCGGTGGTGATTTCTCCGATGACATCCTTCAGCTGCTCCGATTGCAGGGCACGCGCGAACAGCTTTCGAAGCGAATTGTACTCGTCGACCGGCACCATGACGACGCGGACCTCTCCGTGGCGCTCGAGACCGATGGATCTGCGGATCGCCTCGTCGTAATAGTAGCCGACCTTCTTCGAGAAAGCGGTCGTGGTGACGGTTTCTCCGTAAGCTTGTTTCATGTTCGTCTCCGCCATCATCATCGCCAAGTTACCAGCAGGTCACGCCCGTCATCGTCGTCGTCATTACCGTCGTGCGGATAACAATCCGTATAATCCGGATTGTCCGGATTTTCAAGCAATCTCGGCAAGATCGATACGTGCGGCAAAGCCGATGGCGTTGGCGTCAGGCAGCAGCACGGCGTTGATATCGTGCACGCTCCACACCGTCAGCTCTTCGCCAACGGCGATCGAGAGGCAGCGATGGGTCTCGACCAGCAGCGTGTTCCATATTTGGGGGTCGGCGATCGGCGCCCCGTTGATCGCGGAGATGCAATCGAGTTCGCCGTCGCGGATTCGCCCGATGATGATGAAGTTCGGCAGGCGCTGCGTCCTGGGTTGCTGGGGCATGGTCTGGCTCCTCCACTGGTCTGCGGCAACCCCACCCCCTTTTCCTTCGCTGGCGGTTTCGGGGCGCAGGAGCAGACGGCAGTAAAAAGGCCCGCCCGCGGGGGTCGCGCGGACGGGCCTCGTGAGTGGCCGGTGCGGGAGGGGTCGCATCGGCCCGGGGGACGCTGTCGTCAGGCGTCGGCGGTCTCCTTCGCCTTGGCCTTGCCCTTCGGGGCGGGCGCGGTGCTCTCGCCGAGGCCGTCGCCGCCGGTGGGGCCACCGGCCTGCTCGGGCTCGCCGCCGGTTGCGGTCGCGGTCAGCGGCGGCAGCTCGCCGTCGCTCTCGCTGACCATGCCGGGCAGGGTGCGCTTGCGCTGCGGCCGGCGCCAGGCGACGTTGTAGCTGTCGTCGTTCTGTCGGAAGAGCGCGACGTCGATCGGCTTGTCCAGGCTGGGATCGTCGATCCGGCCCGAGAGGAACACCTCGCCGGTCTCGTTCGACGTGTATTCCCAGAGGGCGCCGACCTTCACCCAGCTGCGGCGGTCGGCCGAGAGCGCCATCACGTCGAAGGCGGGGGCCCGCTCGTTGGTTGAGACGAACTCGCGCAGGGCGATGGTCGCGGCGAATGCCATCGTCACGATGCGGCCGATGTGGACGCCGTCGCCGTTGGCCTTGAGGGTACCGATGTTCATGGGAAGTCTCCTGATGCTTGCCCGAACCCCTTGTCCGGACCACTTCCCTTCATCCCTCCCTCCCCCCCGGGCGCAGCCCGGCAGCGCGCGCACGCGCGCCAATCCGCACGAAGCCCCGGCAGGGGCACGTGCGTCAGGTTGCGAGTTGCCCCCTGGGGAGGCTCCTCGTCAGCTTTGCTGGAGTTCTTCGATCAGTTGCTGGGCGTGAACTGCCGGTGCGATCCATGCGCGGTACTTGGGCTTCCAAGCTGCACGTCCATCGACGATATCGGCCACGAAATCGCTCTGTTTGGAGCCTGGCGGCGTCCAGATGGACGCATCGCCATTGTCGAAGTGTGTGATCCACACCTTGCCGTGGCTCGTGTCGATGGTTTCCTTCGTCGGCATTCCGCCATGCTGTGCCGCGCGTATGGCGCCGTCAAGCATGGTGCGCGCGCTGCGCAGGTGGTGATCGCTGATTGCTCTGTTCTGCCGCGCGAGTTTGGCTTCCAGCGCGCCGATCTCCTTTCTTCGATCGCTCAGAAGCGCACCCTGGTTGCGGCGGAAAGCGGCTTCGTGGTGGCGCGTCCAGCTCGTCGAATGCCGACCGTGCGTATACGGAAGCGAATGGGATGCCCTGACCGCAGCTTCGGCGTCCCGGTTCACCTTCTGCCGGATCGTGAGGAGCAGTCGCTGGGTGTCGTCGCGCCGCTCGCGCATCCTGCGCAGGCCTGTGCTGCTCATTGCGGCCACCGCGGCATCGTCGCCCATTCGGGTTCGTCATTGGCGATGACAGGATCGTGGCGGGCGGCCTCGCTCGGACTGAATACGGTGGCGTCCGCGAGGCGACCGAAACCGCGTTCGCTGTTCCAGTAGGACAGCCCGTGTTCGGCATGCCTGGTGGTCAGGACAAGCGAGCGGGCATCCTCATCGTCGAGCTGGGCGAGTGCGGACGCAAGCCCCTCCTGGGTGCCGCGAAAGACGATGTCGTTCTCGGTGGTGAGGACGAATCCGCCGCCGAATTCGTCGGGCCGCAGCTTGCTGCAGCCATAGCTGTAGCAGGAGCCCGTCGGGAGGGCTGAGGGACAAGCCGCCTGGACGATGTTGGCGAGAGTTTCGGGGTCAATCTGATCGCCTGAGATTATGATGCGCTCGCGCCCCGAATCGGTCTGGCCGCAGCGGTGAATGTCGAAGCCCGGTTCGGGATAGTCGCCGTCGCTGAAGAGCGCGCGGTAGGCTTCGAATGGATCCTCGTCCGATCCGGTGAAGGCGTTTTTGAAGCGAGCCGATCGGTTCTCGAACTGCTGGCGCCATTCCTCTTCCGGAACGATCGACAGGTGGAGGTCGATTATCTCTGAGAGGAAGACGATGTCCGCCGCGTCTGCTTCAATAGTGAACGCGGTCTTGGTGTAATGGTCGGCCATGCTCGATCCTTTCAGGCGATCGCGAGTTCCGCGGCGGCCGGGTAGGCTGCGCGCAGATTGGCGTTGAGGGTCTGGAAGTCTGCGGGGAAGAACGTGCCGTCGCTTAGCGGACGGGTCGTGGTAATCGCTCCGCGAATTGCCTGCTCGCAGTATCGCGCCCCCTGGGTGGCATTCGACACGCCTTCTGGCTCCGGACGTGAGAAGCCGGCGTGGAACCACCGCTCGATCCCGGTCTCGAGCTTTTCGGTGTAGGCGCTCTGTGTGCCGTCGTCCTGCAGCGGGTCGATGACGGCTTCGAGTGTGCGGTAGGTGCCGAAGTCGTGATAATTCGTCGCAGAGCGAAGAGTGATTCCCGGTGGCGGCGGTCCATAGAGCGCTATGAGCGCGGCGCGGTAGAGCGCGATTTCGATGCGGTTCACCTGCTCGAAATGCGGCGTGTGTCCGAGCTGGGCGCAGTCCTCGCCCCAGGGCGACGCGCCGAGATCGATCGTGAAGGTTTTGCTGGTCATTTCGGCCTCCTGTTGCTCGATCGCCCCCACCCCCTTTTCCTTCGCTGGCGGTTTCGGGGCGCAGGAGCAGACGGCAGTAAAAAGGCCCGCCCGCGGGGGTCGCGCGGACGGGCCTCGTGAGTGGCCGGTGCGGGAGGGGTCGCATCGGCCCGGGGGACGCTGTCGTCAGGCGTCGGCGGTCTCCTTCGCCTTGGCCTTGCCCTTCGGGGCGGGCGCGGTGCTCTCGCCGAGGCCGTCGCCGCCGGTGGGGCCACCGGCCTGCTCGGGCTCGCCGCCGGTTGCGGTCGCGGTCAGCGGCGGCAGCTCGCCGTCGCTCTCGCTGACCATGCCGGGCAGGGTGCGCTTGCGCTGCGGCCGGCGCCAGGCGACGTTGTAGCTGTCGTCGTTCTGTCGGAAGAGCGCGACGTCGATCGGCTTGTCCAGGCTGGGATCGTCGATCCGGCCCGAGAGGAACACCTCGCCGGTCTCGTTCGACGTGTATTCCCAGAGGGCGCCGACCTTCACCCAGCTGCGGCGGTCGGCCGAGAGCGCCATCACGTCGAAGGCGGGGGCCCGCTCGTTGGTTGAGACGAACTCGCGCAGGGCGATGGTCGCGGCGAATGCCATCGTCACGATGCGGCCGATGTGGACGCCGTCGCCGTTGGCCTTGAGGGTACCGATGTTCATGGGAAGTCTCCTGATGCTTGCCCGAACCCCTTGTCCGGACCACTTCCCTTCATCCCTCCCTCCCCCCCGGGCGCAGCCCGGCAGCGCGCGCACGCGCGCCAATCCGCACGAAGCCCCGGCAGGGGCACGTGCGTCAGGTGCTCAGCGGATTTTCGAGGTTATTCGGAGCGTGAGCCCCGAGCTTCGAGCCGGGCTAGGAAGGCCTTCGCTTCCTGCTGGTTCGGCCCATCGATCGTCGCCAGCGTCTTCATCCGGTCGACTTCGAGTGAGACGGCAATCTCGGCGGGTATGTCGCAGTAGGGTTCGAGGAGCCTGATGGCGTCGACCGGCCTCGGGAGTTCTCGCTCGCTTGTGCCGCGCCAGATGAGTTCGACCTCTTCGTCCGGGTCCGAGGGATCGATGACGAAGACCTGCGCGAAGAAGGTCAGAAGCGGCCTGTCCCAACCGATCCAGGCGGATGTGGCTTCGACGCCCTCGCGCAGCGGGAGTTGATGCCGGCTCATGCTGCACCTCGCGTCATGCGATGGTCGGCGTGGCGCAGCGCGCCTTGCGTGCTTGCCAGCGCGGATCGCACTTTCGCGAGCGACTTCGGGCAATCGGCCTCGCGCAAGGCGCTGCGGGCGCGTTGAAGATGGGTTATGGCGGTCTCGATACTTTCTCGGGTCGAGGGTCCTGCAGGTCGAATATCCATTCAGTAATCCTCCGGTCTCATGATCGTGATGACCCGCCGCGTTTCGGCCGCGTTGGCGGGATCTTCCGATCCCCATTCGAAGTCGGCGTCGAAATAGTCGATCTTCATCATCATGCGAATACCGTCCACCTCGAACCAGGCCATGTCGCGCTCCGGAGAGTCCTCTCCGAAATCGCATTCGCGCATGGCTTTCATGATCCGCGCCTGTGCGAGTATGTCACTGGCCCGCGAACCGTCGCTCAGTTCGTCAAGGAGCCCGATCGTGAAGACCGTCCGCGCGGTCCGATCGAGCCCGTGCCGAGCTCGATCGTTGAGTTCGGCGATCCGCTCCGTCCTCGTCTTCGGTGACGTCGTCGTCAGTGCGTCAAGCATGGTGGGTTTCTCCTGCGTGGAAGCGCTCGAGCCAGCTCGCCATTGGCGTTCGCTCTTCGAGCGGCTGCGAAGCTGCGTGGGTCTGGAATGCGACAAGGTCGGCCGGCGCACTTTCGGTGATGCGAGTGATCTCATCGTCGGGCAGCAAACCTTCGTCGCGGATGAAATCCGTCATCCGCCCCGGCCTCGTGCGCGTCGAGCGCCGCCAGAGTCCCTCGACCGTCTTGAGGCGCGGAGCCGCGCGGGCCTCGATCAGCACAATCGTCCTCAGCCATTCGGGTGACAGTGATCTGACCTCGTCGGGTTTCATCGCCGTGCAGAAGACGCAGGACGACTTGGGTGGGACAGGCAGGCCGGCCTCGACGATGCGGGCCTTGCAGCGCTCGCGATCCCATCCCCAGTCGCGCAGGGGATAGCGATTGTCGAAGAGAGGATCGTCGATCGTCCTTGCGTGAGCGTAGCGCTGCCCGTCACGCGGCGATGCATCGTAGCCGATGTAGCGTATGACCTTTTCGCCTGACGCCCAGGCCTCGATCGCTGGTTGCCACGCCTTCAGGAACGTCTCTTGGGGCGCCGCCTTGTATTTGAGCGAACAGCTGTGGCGTCCGAATGCGATGGACGGGAGGCACCCGTTGGTGAGCAGCGATTCGGTCAGGTCCCAGTAGGGTGGCCAGTTCTTGAAGCGCTTCGCTTCGTAGCGGACGACTTCGTAGGGAATGGAGCGCTCCTCCATCCATGCGCGCATCAGCCGCTGGAACTCGTAGGTTTCGGTCTTCTCTGCGCCCGTGTCGGCAGTCAGTACGAGGTCCGGCGCTTCGTCCCGGGCTTCCAGCTCGACAAGCAAGGCTGTGCTGTCGACACCGACCCCGTAACACAGGACCCGCGGCGGCATCAGTTGGTCTCCGGCAGGTCCGAGACCTCGACTGCGATCGGGCTGTCGTGGGTGAATGCGATCTCGACGCGTTTGCCCTTGGGCAGCGCCCACATGATCCGTGCGACCGCGTCTCGGAATTGGGACGCGATCGCCGCGTTCTCGTCGATCAGGATGCGATAGGCGAGCTCGCGGGCATCGCGCAGGAACCGGTCGTGCTGGGTGTCCCAGCTGTCGGCTTCGCTGTCGTTCCACGGTGAGAAGCACGCATTGTCAAGGATGTCGACCAGAGTGTCGGGAGTGAGCGTTTCGGACCGAACGAACGCGATCGTGATATCGTCGAGCCCGTCCGAGCAGCACCCGTCGGGGAAGGTGAAGACCAGGTCGGCATTCACGCTTTCCCGCTCGGCCGTTCGGCCTCCCTGTTCGTCGATTGCGAATTCGAGATGGATGGTCTCGGCTTCGGTCACTGTCTGGAGAGGCGGTTCGGCTGCGATCGCGTCGACGCGATGTGTGATCCCGCCGGCTGTTACCAGGAAGATCGGTTCGCTGAATTCTCTCAGCTCGTCGTACCAGCTGTAGCCTTCGAACCCGCGTTTCCGCGACACGAGTTTCTCACGGAGGGGATTGTTTGCCAATGCACGCGCGATGGCCTGGCCGAAATGTGCGTCATGGTCGTCCATCAGGAATTCGTCGCCGGTGATCTCCCGGCGCTCTCCAGCCTCGGTTCCCGTGTCGCCGTCGGCGATGTCGGGCTCCCAGCCATTGAGGCAGGCCTCGGCCTCGGGCAGTTCGACACCGAGTTTCCGGGCCCGTTCGTAATCTTCGAAAGCAAGGCTGTGCTTGCCCTCGTGCGCGAGGGCCCGGTAGCAAGCGATCTCGCAGGCCTTTTTCAGCGCCGCCAGGCCTGCGTTGTCGACGAATTCCTTGCGCGCGGGCAGGACGAGCTGGAGTTCCGGCGTGGCTCCGATGTCGACCTTGGCATGGAGCTGTTCGACGCCGATCTGCGAGACGATGAACAGGTTGGCGAAAAGCGTCAGTCCGTGGAAGTTGACGGTCGGGGTTCGGTGATAGGGGCGACCCTTGAAGATGCCGATCCGACTTCCGTTCCAGGTCTCGATGTGATGGGCGCCCGCGAGGAAGTCCTGCCGGGGCTTTTCTCTGCCCCGGAATCGGACCGGCAACGGAAAGAACTTCGCCGCCTCGGCAAGCTCATGCTCCAGCGTGCCGTCGTGGATTCCCTCGACGTCGAACTGGATCGAGGTCCCGTGTGAGATCTCTGTGGTCCGAACGGCGATATCGCGTTCGCCGGTCCAGGCGTCTGCCGGGATTTCGATCGACCAACCTGTGATCGCATTCTCTGTCCGGCTTTCGATTCTCGCTGGCTTGCCCGCCAGGCTGAAGATCCCCATCCCGGCAGGATCCTCGCCGTTCGCCACGGCCGCGTCCCATCGCGAAGCGCCTAGCGCAAGCACGCGGGCTGGATCATCGATCCCGCAGCCGTCGTCGGCGATGGTAACCCGCAAGCCGTTCTCGACGGGCATCGCGTCGACGTCGACTCCGCTCGCGCCAGCGCGACGGGCGTTCTGCAGGAGCTCGTTCAGGATGTCGCCGATCGTCCCGTTGAACAGGCGCGTTACCTTCGAGATTGTTTCCGGGCTGACTGTCGCCCTGATCGTGTCGTGTTTCACCGGTGTCCTCCTTCATGGATCTGTTCCCGGTTTCCCTTCCCCCTCCCCTTTCCAGCGCGAGAATGTCGGCGAGTGTCGGCGGTTGTTCGAGGCGCGACCGGCGCCCGAATTGAAGGTCGCGCTTCGTCGCGAATTTCGACACCGACATGGCCTTTCGGTCCAGCGCCTGAGCAAGGTCGGCAATCGCGATATCGCGGCGATAGGCAATCTCGAGCGCGGCGAGCTCCTGCTCGCTCCACGGCCTGATGTAGCCGTGGACGAGGCCTAGGACATTCGCCCGGGTGGAGACTGCCAGCTTGCTTCGGCCGAGCTTCTTCGCGAGCGCCGCGTTCGGCATCGACCCATAGTGCTGTCGGAGACAAGCGATATCGGCCTCGCTCCAGTCGGGACCGCCGCGAAATCCGTTCTCGTGCTTGTGCGTACCGTTCAGACCGAGATGCTCGGCCCGCCATTTGATCGAGTGGCGTGTTCTTCCGAGGCGGGTTCGGAGTGGCGTGAGGCTGCTGCCGTGCTCGTAGGCCTTGCGAAGAAGCGCGTCTTCCTCCGGAAGCCACGCCCTTCCCCAGCCTCTGGTGTAGCCCGCAGCGCGGATCTTCGGACCGAAGCCGGCCTTGGATCGGCGCGGAAATCCCTCGGTAGCGAGGACATCGATCGCCTCGCTGTAGAGGATACCCGTTTCGAGCAATTCGAGGGCGCGGCAGATCTCCTTGTCGGTCCATCCATCGGGAGTGTTTGGATGGCGTAGCCCGAGTTTCGAGGCGCGGGACGCGGTTCCGCTGACGGGGCGGCCGATGATGGCGGCGATACGCGCGACGTCGATCGCTTCGGCGTAGCCTGCGCGAAGCTGCGCGTCTTCCCAGGCGGTCCATTCAGGAGGATTGGGTTCGGTGAGATCGAGATATTGTGCGCGGGCGTAGATAGCGCTGCAGCTGCGGCCGAGATCTCCGGCGATCGAGGCGGTGGCGTCGGTCCCGTAACGTCGGGCAAGCTCGGCGTCATCGAGCGGCGTCCACTCTCGAACCGAGTTCCGTCTCAGGCCGAGCTCGTGAATCTTCGAGCGAACGGCGTGCAGCTTTCGATCGAGGTGATCTCCGATGTCCGTGATGGCGGCATCATCGGCAAACATTCGTGCGAGATCGGTCAGTTCGCCGGGAGACCAGGCGTCGTGCCTGAAGGGCATTTCGCGAAGCGGCCTTCCCTGTTGCTGGCAGGGCTCCGGCACGTGGCGGGTGAGCTGGACGACGTCGAATCCGTCAGGCGAGTGCGACGAGATCGACATGGGCGTTCTTTTGCCTAAGGCGGGCGGACAGCCGGGCGATGCGCGTATCCTCGCGGTGCGTTGTCTCGATCACGCCGATCGCGGTGAGGGTATCGAGCGCGTCGTGGATATCGGTGCGCTCCCGCCCGGTGTGTGCGGAGAGCTCGCTGCAGGTGGTGGCGTTTGGCGAAATGCGAGCGAGCGCCTGGACCGTTGCGATTGCGAGCGTCGCACTGGGATCGAGGAGGAATGCGTCGAGTGCGCGGGTCCCCTTGACAGTCAGCCGCCCCCGGTCGGTCTGCGGCAGCGCCCGCATGGCATCGAGCGCCAGGAGGGCTTCGGCTTCCGCCGCTGTGTGGTCGGCCGAACCGATGAGTTCGGGTGTCGCGCCGATGTGCCGCGTGATCGTCGGATCGATCTTGGCCAGGGTAGCCGCGCTCTCGAGCGCCGGGCCCATTGCGTAGAATTCCCCGGGTGCGAGCGTCCGCAGTTTCTCCGCATCCTTGGCAGAGAAGCCGAGAAAATCGGCGGCACGCTTCACGTCGCGGTCGAAGACATTGAGCCCGACGAGGAAGTTCAGCAGCTCGCTGGTTACCGATGCGCTGAGTTTGGCCAGTCTCTGGGTGGCGACGATGGTGGCGAGGCCTCGCTTGCGGCCGCGGCTGCACAGGTCGGTCAGGGTCGCTACGCCGAGCCGCCTGGTTTCGGAGTCCTGAGCGCGGCCCGCGAGATGCGGTGCGAGCAAGTGACCCTCGTCGATGCAGACGAGCATCGTGTTCGCCCATAGCTCGGCAGGCGCGCTCATCAGCCCTGAAAAGAAGGCCGCGGCCTTGATGATCCGTTGCTCGGGATCGAGATCGGAGAGGTCGATATGCAGCGGGATCCTGTGTTCCCGCGCGCGCAGGGCCGCCGCACTGAGCCCGTCGGCGGTGATTTCGGTCGCCTTGATCGTCGTCGCGCCGATGTGCGCTGCCAGGTTGGCGAATTCGGCCTCGGGATCGACGATGATCGTTGTCATGTACTCGAAGGCTTCTTCGATGATGCGGCGAAGCGTTGCGCTCTTGCCGGCACCGCTCGTCCCCTGGATCAGGAGACGGCCCGCGAGGAGCTTGTCGAGATCGAGGTTGAGGGGCCCGGCATAGTGGCGGCCGATGGGGACGCAGTTTCGTTCGTTCGGGGTCTCGATGTCCATGAGGATCTCCTTTCGTGAAGATCTGAAGCCGCTTGCGCGGTGGGGATTTCGGCAAATGTTCGGCGAATCTTTTCCGAAATTCCGCCAATGCCTGGCGATGGCTTTCCAGCGTCAGGCAGCCCTGGCTGCGTGCAGCTCGGCAAATCGTTCACGCACTGCGCGGGCCGTCGGCCACCGGTTCGCTATGCGAAGTCGCGATGTGAGTGTTCCGCGCACGCTGCAGATCGTTTCAGCCTCGTCATGCGCCGGTATCCGCGGCGGCCAGCCCTTCGTGAATCGCAGGTCGGCGGGCAGGCGGCTCTCCAATGTGCGACGCTCGACCGCGAGTCGTTTTGCTGCTGCCAGGCCTCGCCTCTGGTCGCTACCGAGAATTTCTGGTCGGATGTCGCCAAGCCACCGGCCTGGTTGGAACGAAAATCCCGAGTTGATCTCGATCCCCACGATTGATCGGTAGGCCGGATGGTTTCCCTCGCACTGTGCGGAAACCATCAAGTTGTTGAGGCCCGCAAGGACGCAGTAGCTGCAGCTCAGGCGATCGGCGCCTCGATCGTAGGCCTCATGGAGCGGTATGGCGTGCGCTGCATGGTAGGCGAAGACCTGCTTGGCCGACCAATCGACGATTGGATGCCAGGTCAGCATCCGGGTTCCTGCACGGTTGCCCTCTGGCGCGAATCGCGTGTCGCGCTTGCTGACGGGGGCCGCGGCGCGTGAGAGGCTTTCTTCCCGGCGTATCCCGACAACCGATATGACCGTCTCTCCGGCCAGACTGGCGCGCAGGAAGGATCCGATCGGCTGTACCTTCGTCTCGCCGGTGCAGAAGCGCAGGCGGGCAGACGAGAAGGGTGAGACGAGCTGGTAGGTCTCGAGGTTCTCGTAACGACGCAGCGAGCTCGCCCAGCGCTGTTCCCAGCGTTCGATGAGCCCTCCGGCCTTGCGCCGTACCACTGTCAGCTCAACAGCAAGCATGGCCGCGATCCGCTCGACCATCGCCGGCGTGGAGAGCCATTCGATGATGCCCAGGTCAGCGTGTATCGCGTGGCGCCTGTCTCTGGGGTGACCGATCATGTCGAGGTGGGCGTTGACGGCGAACGCGGCCGCGCTGGAGTCCTTCCCGCCTGAGAGGCTGAAAACAACGTGGGCTCCTTGCCGGAGCGCCGAGGTCACCTCCGGGTCGAGCGCGATCGGCGGCTCGAAGTTGCTCATGCGATCCTCTTGGGCCGGATGGTTTCCGGGGGATCGATGATCGTGTGCGCGATGGCCGACAGGACAGTGACCTCACCCCGTTCGCGATAGGCGTTCTTGTCGACGAGCGCGCAGAGTTCGTCGTCCGCATAGGTGGGCCGACCGAGGTGGTTCACGGAGACGACCTTGCGGGCGATCACGCCCACCTTTCCTTCGGGAACCCAGTCGGCCCAGTCACCCCAGGCCGTGGTGGTGCAGAATTCGCCGATGGCTGCGCGGTAGGCCTCGCGCGTGCGCAAAACGGACGACTGATTGGGTGCTACGCTCTCGCCTGTATGAGCGGCGTAGCGGTCGGGGTGCCAGCAGCGGACCGTGTCTCGGGCGAGCTGGAGAAAACCTGCAGTGGAGGTTTTCTGGAGGGCAAGTTCGCTCTCGAAGGCGAGGTAGACCAGCGACCAGTCGCAATCCTCCTCGTAGGCGTCGCCCGACAAGCGCAGGGCGTCCGGCATGGCTGCGGATCTGGCCTCGGAGAGGAGCAATCCGCCGTGCGAGGCGGTTGTTACCGACCAGATTCCAGGGGCAATCTGATCGGCCTGCTGGACTGCGCCCCAAGGCGATTGATCCGGACGGGGTGAAAGCGGAAAGCTGGGCATGAGCGAGATCTCCTGACGGTTCGCTCCACCCCTCCCTCTTCCCTTCAGCCAATCACCGACAGAGCTCTTTCCGTGATCGCCTTGGCGGTGACCTCTGGGATCGGCAAGGCGAACACGGGTCCGATCTCGCGTAGCCGTTCGTATTCGATCGCACGGAGTTCGAGATATCCAGGATCGTTCGACTGGAGCACCTGCAGGGCGAAGACCACCTGCTGCTGGGTTTGTGTGTCCTTCACGGCGATGAGGAAATCAGGGCGCGCCGAACCGTGCTCGGTCTCTATATCGAAGAGGATCTTCTTGACCGACATCCGAACATGGGCGCGCCGCAGCGCATACTGTGCGCTCTGCAGCTCCTGGAGGATTGTTCGATCATGGTCGCGCTCGGCCGGCACGAACTGGTTGCCGCTGAAGACGGGCTGAGCATAGGCGCGAAGCGCGCGATAGCCTTCCCGCTTGCTGTGTTCGCCAACAACGGCGAGAACAAGAAAGGGAGGTTGGACCTCCGCCCGGATGATGCCGGTGTGCTGGATGCGGTTGCGGACCTGAACGGTGCCGAGCCCGGTGACGATCTCGCTCCCGGTGATTTCGCTGGCCTCAAGCAGCAGGAAGGCCTGCGGCGCAAACTCGGCAGGCCACGTTCCTTCAGCTTCGCGCAGGCGGGCCTGAACGCGTTTTGTCTCATAGTCGATTGCGGTGGTGTAGAAATGCCGCGCGAGCGAGATGCCTGGCGCAATTTCGAACTGGCTTGCGATGTCGCGCAGACGCTTCATCTCGGCGCTGATCGAGCCTTCGCGCGGCCCTTCGGGCGGCAGCTCGCGCAGGATGTTGGAGCGCGCCCGCTCCAGTAGCAGCCAGAGCAGTTTGCCGAGCCGCGGAATGGCGACTCCGCGGGAGCGATCGTCCGGATCGGTCGCGTCGGGTTTCTGTGCGAGCTTCTCAGGGGCCTTCTGATGGGCGTTGAACAATCCTTTGGGCACATCGATCTCGTAGAGCGTGTCCTTGCTCGTCTCGCGGATTCGCTGTGGCGCCTGGGGCATGTAGAAGGGGCATTTCGGGTCGTGGCTCGGCCGCGACGTCAGGCGTCTCAGGTAGTACGTCTCCTGGAAGCTGAGGTACGCGGGACTCATCAACGGCGGCGGGCGATCCTCGCCCAGGCAATCGCAGGCGAGCCATTTCGTGTTTTCCCGGGAGGTCACCACCAGCGACACGGATGCCCGATGATCGGCATCGCTGCCCTTGCCCGTGTACCAGCGAACCAGGGCATCCCTGAGGCCGCCGCTGACGGCAACCCTGCCGGTCTGGCCGGTGGTATCCTTGGGTATGAGCCACATGATCGTACCTGTTGACGCGCCTTTTTGTTCACTCTATGTTCATCACATAAGGGAGTTTTGCAGCATGAACAAGGTTTTCGCCGTCGGCCAGTTCGATCTCGACATCGCGCTTCGCGATGCCGGCGTGGACGAGATGAATCGCGCTACCCGCCGATCGTTGGCGAATGCCTCGATCGGCGTCGAGGCTTTCGATGCCTATCATTCCGCTCGCGAGTTGTTCGAGACGCTGGAAGCGCTTCACGAGGGCGAACGCGGTGCGAAGCGCAAGCTCACGCAGGTACTGTCCTGCGGCTGCGACGATTACCAGCGCTGCCTGTATTATACGCTCGCTGGTCGCGGCGTGCTGCAGATGCTGGACGATCTCGAATGGCTGCTCGACTTGCTCAAGGCGCGGTGCGAGATCTCGGCATCATTGTTCCGGGCAGGCGCGCTCCCGCAGGTTCAGGTCAATCCCTATGTCTCGGCCGAGCCAGATGGTCCGGTGCCTGCGCGCGGAAGCGATTTCGAGCAGGGTGCGTCGTGGTTTCTCGATCCGGCGCTTGGCGGTCACATCGACGAGTAGCCGGTGCCTTAGCTCACAGAAGCACTACCTGGAGTTCGACGTCCGCCGGACGCCCTTCTGCGGCAGGGATGACGCGATAGGGTTGGAGCTCGCAGTCGGTTCGGACGACGGCATGGTCCTCGCCGGTGATTTCACTCAACCTGATTGCTATGCGTTCCGCGTTCATTCGGCCGCACAGCTGCTGGCGTCGGCGGTCTAGCGATGTGCCCGACATAAATGGTCCAATCTATCAGGCTGCCGGAAAAAAGGTCCTGGCGACTTTGGGTTGACGGATGATCTCGAAGCGTCGTTCGAGCAGGCGGGATATCTTGAAGCGGCCTCGGCCGTCGGGCAAGGTCAGCGTCAGTTTCCGGCCTTCGCGTCGAACCTTGAAATCGGCGTGCCTGCTTCCATCGGTGAACTGCATCGGTTCGGGGAAACGGATGAGGTCGCCATGGGCGATCGTGCGTTCGGTGAGCTCAAGCATCCGGTAGCAGCGTCGGCGCCAGTCGAGGGCATGGGGATGGGTACTGCTGGTCAGGAGCTCGAGGACACTACGAGGACACGCAGCCTCGCATGGACCCATATCCTCATCCATGTCCTTGTATCCGAAGATGTGCCCGTCGGCGGCTTTCGGATTCCAGCGCACCAGACAGATGATGGCGGTGACGTAGAGCCGGGCGCCGCTTTCATCGTATAGTTCGACGGCGGCATAGTAGGCGCTGCCGGAATAGACGCTTTTCAGTACCCGTAGTGCCCGGAACGGCGTTTCTCCAGTGGCCGGGCGCTCGTAGGTCAGCTGGGCGTCCAGATAGGCTTTTGGCGTCTCGTAAGGCGCCATGCCGAGGCGCGTCATCGTAAGCCATCCCATGATCGTTTCCTTCAGATGAGGCCGGGCTGTGCCGGCGAAGGCAGTTTGAGTTCGCGCGCGATCCGTGCGGCGAGCGCCGGGATGTCGCGCAGCACGGTGATCGGCGCCTTGCGCATGGCGGCACCCGGGGGTTTCCAGTGGGGGTTTCGCCATGCAACGCCGGGCTCCCCGTAGCGCTCGGGAGAGATGCGAAGGTAGAGCTGCTTCGCTTCCAGCGTGTGATCGCCGGCGAGCGATTCCTGCGGGGTCGTATAGCCTAGCCGGTAATCGGTGTGTTCGAGGCCGAGCTGGAAAGCGATTGCGCGAAGGGCCCGGCTCCCTTCACGGCGATAATGCCGCAGCTCCTGCGGGCGGTAGTCGAGACCGCGCCGAACGAGAGCGACGATCGCCGGCGCGCGTTTCAGTTCTGCGATCCTCTCGATGCATTGGCGGCGCAGATTGTCGTCAAGCGCGGTGTGACAGAGGGATTCGCCGTTCGAGATACGCCCGAGATGGCGGGTGAGCAGTTTGATCGCCGGACAGAGCGCGGGATCGAGCGCGGCCAGCCTTGCGTCGTCCACAGCTTCGTTGAGCGCTCGCAAGGCGTTTTCGAATGTTGTCAGGCCATCGGGCTCGAGCGCGCGCCGGTAGCGGTAGTCGATGTCGCAGGTCATGGGCCTTGTCTCCGTTGGTGATGCAACGGACACCCTCCCCCTTCCCTCAATGCAGGAGGCGCGATGGCGGCGGCAGCGGAGCACCGGCAACCGGCTCGTAACTGATCGGCCGACGTAGAGCCTCCGGCGCGACGTGTTCGATGATCCGGACGATCGCGGATAGCGCCACACCTTCCGGATGGGTGATGATCGTCAGGACCTCGCTCCCGTCGTCGCTGCCAACGAGATCCCAGCTCGGAAGCCCCTTGCCCAGAAGCGCGTCCAGGACGGCTTCCGGTCTGCGGCGCGGGAATGTCAGCGAGATCCGTTCGCGCAGAGCCGGTCCGATCAACACCCGCTTCCCGTCGACCAGGTCGGTCGCGTACTGGTGGAGCTGGGCGAGGCGTACTACCCCGTCCAGACCCGGCTCAAGCGCAAGCCTGAAGTTCGACCGTATCATGGTCTTCCTCCTGCGCTTCGCTGTCGTACCCGGAGAATGCGGCGAGGTAGGTGAAGGCCTGGTCTGCCTTGGCTGCCGCGGTGATGATCGCACTCCTGTCCGATTTGAGGATGTCGAGCCAGTGGCCGATATAGCTCGCGTGGCTCTCGTGGAGATCCGCAGGCAAGCCCAGCTCGTAGCAGATGCGCGCCGAGATCTGCTCCGCAACCAGCTCTTCGAAGGCATAGGCCTTGTCTCCGAAGCGCTTCCCGAATTCGCGCGCCATACGTGTCGGATGGCCGGTCCAGTGGCCGGTCTCGTGGGCGAGCGTGGCGGCAATCCCGTCCTCGTCGATGAAGGCGTTGCGGTGCGGCATCTGGATGAAGTCGCCGCCCGGGGAATAGAAGGCACGGTCACCGCCATAGCGTACCTCGCTCGGGATCGGTGCGAAGAACGCCGCGATCGCAGCGGCCTTCTCGGACGCTGTCGGCGGAGTCTCGGGGACCGGGTCGGGATAGAAATGGGTCGGCAAGCCGTCGATCTGCGAGGCATTGAAGACCGAATAGGCGCGCATGAACCTGATCGTTCGCGAGGATTCCTCGCCCGTCACCTGGTCGACGTCGGTTTTCTTCGTCGAGTTGAAGTAGATGCTCGGCTCGGCGCTTTCGCCGCGGCGTACCTGTCCGCCGAGTTCCTGCGCCTGGCGATAGGTCATCCAGTAGCGGGACTGATACCCCATCGTGTCTGCGACCGCCCAGAGATAAAGCCGGTTGATGCCCGTATAGGGCACCCCGTTGGCCCGCAGCGGGGCACCGCCTGCTCCGGTCTTCTTCCACGGGCGGCGCCACGGAAGGGTGCCTTCCTCGATCTTTCGGATGATGAGGTTGGTGATGTCCTGCGCGACGTCGCGCTTGGGGCTGTGTTTCATGGCGGCTCTCCGGTCGGGAAAAAAAGGCCCGGCCGCTGCGTGAGCGACCGGGCCAGTTGCATCAGGAGGGTTGCGGCGCCGTCAGGCGTCCACCGCCGCTTCTTCGTCGACGTCTTCGAGATCCTCGGACGTGGTGTCGTCGTCGGCTTCGTTTTCGTGGTCCTCGACCTGTTCCTCCGGCTCGTCAGCGCCGGCCGTGACGGGAACCTCGAATTTCATGGCCTCGGGCAGCCATGCGAGGGCGCGTTCCTTCACCTCTTCCTCGACGATCGCATCGCCGGAGAAGATCTTCTCGCACGTCTTCGACAGGTCGGCCTTCTTCGAGGCTGCGTAACGCGCTGCGAGCTCGCTTCCGCCGATGTCGGTCAGGGCCGCAAGACACGACGTCTTGTTGATCCGGTCGAACAGGTTTTCCGACGTCGGTCGCCACATCGCGGCGACATCGACATCGAGGATCGAGCCGAGCACGGCGTGGATCGGATGATATTCCGAATTGTAGCCCTTCTTCGCTTCCAGCGAGACGGCGACGACGTAGGAGAGCCAGGCGGCCTTGGCCTCGTCGTCGAGCTCGCGGAAGGCGAGGAAACGATCGGTCACCATCTTGGGCTCGTGCCAGCTCTTGTCGAGCGCGTCCGCTGCGGCTGCGAGGATGCCTTCGGCCGCGGACTGGGGAATGTCGCCATAGGCAGGATCCTGCGGCTTGCCCGCCTTCAGCGAGGTGCCCTTGCTCTCGTAGCTGCGATCATCGCACAGCGCGAAGATCGCGTAGTCGAGCGCGAGGCCGGGATCGCCCAAGAGTGAGGCTGCGAGGATGTTGCGGCGCTGGACCGACAGCTCGTCGAACAGCTTCGCGCTGATCGGCTTGTCGCCGCCCGGCGCGACCGCTTCGGGTGTCGCCGGCCGCGGAGGAGTCGAGCTCGTGTTTCCGGTGGGGCGTTCCTCGGAGGTGGCGGTGACGTTGCCGTCCTCGTCCTGCTCAAAGCTGAGGCGCTTCTCGCTGTAGTAGTCGCTCTCGAGGACCATTTCGCCCTTGTTGGTGAGGATCAGGAAGCGGCCGACTTCGCCGCGCCATTCCTCGGGAAGTTCGCGAACCGGGTTGTTGAGCTCGTCGCGCTCGGTCGAGAGCGTGTCGTACTCGGTCTCGAGCTTGTCGAGGTCGACGCTTTCGTCTTCCTGCGCGCTCTCGTCCTCGAAGATCTCGTTGATCTCGTCGATCCGCGCGTCGATCGTGTCGATGCGGGCGCGTGCTTCTTCCGAAAGCGGCGCTGCCGGAAGCCGGACCGGCCCGACGTTCAACTCGCTTCGCGCGTGCCAGCTGTTGGTCGACGCGACAGGATTGATCCAGGCGAGGCCCGTTTCCGCCGCGAGCCGTTCGGCTTCGGCTTCCATTTTCGCGCCCGCGAGCTGGTGGGCGATTTCGACATCGACCCAGCGGTCGTCGGCGGCTTCGCTAAACAGGTCGCGTTCGATCTTGCCGCCCGCGGCCACATAGGCGTCTTCGCCCACGAGAAGCGCGATCGGATCGTTGCCGCGCAGCGAGCCATCGGCAATCATCCGGCGGATCGCGTCGGCGCTGGGATTCCAGGCGTGGCGCATCTGCTCGAAAACGCGGATTTGCACCTCGTGCTGATCGGTCGCGGCATAGGCCTTGGCGAGATCGAGGGTGATGTCGCCGGCAGCAAGCGCCTCGAAGATCGGGCCTGCAAGGTTGGCGAGCCGCAGGCGCCCTTCGACGAACCGCTGGGTCAGCCCGAAACGCTTGGCGACGGCGGCGGTGTCGCCGTCTTCCTTGATGAAGTGCTGGAAGGCCTGGCATTCCTCGGCCGGCGTCATCTGCAGGCGCTGGAAGTTCTCGGCAAGCGAGACTTCGCTGGCGTTGTGTTCGCGCCGGTCGATGACGAGGCACGGAACCTCGAAGTCGGCGTCCATCGCGCCGCGCTCGACGATCCGGTGCATGGCGCGCATCCGCTTGCCGCCACCGATGACCTCGAAACGACCGCGCTTCTTAGCCTTGGCGACGATGAGGTTCTGCAGCACGCCCCGCGCCTCGATGTCAAAGGACAGGCGTTCCTCGAATTCGGGATTGGGGCGCTTGCAGACGTTGTCTTCGCTCTGGTCGAGCTTGCTCAACGGGATAAGTTGCATTGGTCTGACTCCTGATGACCGACCGGCCAATTACCGGCCACCCCATCCCCTCCCCCTCCCCTTGCCGCTGTCCCGAGTCGTCAGAGCGGCGTCAGGAGCGCCTTGACGACGGGTTCGGGGTTGTCCTTCGGGATGAACAGCCTGGTGCGGTAGGCGATGATCTCGGTGAAGCACCCGATGCTCTTCAGCCATTCCACCTGATCTGCGGGTGCTCCTGCGATTTCGATGCGCAGTTCGCCAGCGACGCGCGAGCGCTTCAGTACCGCGCTGAAAGGCTGTTCGATCGTGACGCTGCGGTTTTCGCGCAGCGCCTTGACCACGGCGTCCTCGGTCAGCACCGCCGTCGAGTTGGCTCCGAAGGCCTTCAGCACGTCGGCAACATCGGTGTCGTAGACGATGCGGCCGAGCCAGCTGCGCCCTTCGAGATCGACGATCCGGTTGACCTCGAGATAGTCGCGCGGAAGGTTCGACCAGATCGGCAGCAGCAATCCGGTCGCGAGGTGGACCGTCTCGGTGTGTAGGCGCGACGCGCTGTCTTCGGCCTCGGCAGTCCACAGACGCGCGAAGTCGGCTTCGCTGCAGGGAGTCCATGCACTTTCCTCGAGATCGCGCAGCTGGTGGTACTCGCGGCGCAGCGGGCGGTGCAGGATCACCCGCTGGATGAGCTCGCCCTTCTCGGTCATGAAGTGCCTGGACGGTTCGCAAAGCGCCGCCTTGTCGCTCTTCGTGTTCCGCATAAGGGTGCAGCCGTCCGACCATTCCCGGCGTTCGAGCACCCGCTCGAGCGAGGTCGGCTGACAGCGGGTGGTAAGATCGAGCCTCAGAAGGTGCGAGGTGGCGCCAGTGCGGTCGTCAGTGCGGAGGACGATATCCTCGGCGACGCTGGCCGATTCCACCTGGATTGTCTCCACTCCGAGATCGAGAGTGCCGGCGTCGCGCGCGGCCGACACCCTGGCCTCGACGAGCGCGAGGAACTCTTCGAAGATCGCGTTCTGCATTGCGATCGGCAGCGCGAGGATGCGATTGAGCCAGCGCTGGATCGGCGGCAGGTCCTCTTCGAGGATGCCGTCGGCCGACGCGATCTTGAGCCCGCTCCTCTTCTGAAAGTCGAGTAAGGTGGCGCTGTTAAGCTTGCCCTCGGCAAGCAGTCCGAACCACGTCACGAGCGCTGCCTTGGCGTATTCGCTTTCGAGATTGTCTGCGGGATCGAACAGGTTCTGTCCGCCGGTCTGGCGCTGGCCCCGGGTCAGCGCACCGAGGCTGTCGAGACGCCGCGCGATCGTACTGGTGAAGCGCAGCTCCCCCTTGCAGTTGGTGGTCACGGGGCGGAAGAGCGGCGTCGCGGCCTGATGGGTCCGGTGCGTGCGGCCCAGCCCCTGGATCGCGCGATCCGCGCGCCAACCCGGCTCGAGCAGAAAGTGGACGCGCTGGCGCTGGTTCTCGGCGTCGAGGCTGGCGTGGTAGGAGCGGCCGGTGCCGCCTGCGTCGCTGAAAACGAGGATGGTCTTGCGACCGTCCATGAAGTGGTCGGTTTCGGACTGGTTGGTCCGCGCCGAGCGTGTTTCCAGCTTCTGGCTGCCGTCGCTCTGGGTGATGAGACGCTTCGTGCGACCGGTCACTTCTGCCACGCGCTCGGTGCCGTAGTGCTCGATTATGCCGTCGAGCGCCGGCTTGATCGGCGGCAAGGCGCACAGATGTTCGATCAGGCGCTGCTTTTTCTCGACCGCGAGTGCGTTGTGGACCGGTCGGCCCTCGTCGTCGAACATCGGCATCGAGCGTTCCTCGCCGGTGTCGTCGACGAAGACCTGCATCTGCTGCGTCGGGAACGCGCGTTCGAGATAGTCGATCACGTTTTCGCGCGGACTCAGGTCCAGGTCCAGCTCGGCGCGCTCCTCAGGCGAGAGGCTGTCGAGGCGACGATCGAGGATGCTCTCGGCGGTGGAGACGAGCTGCACGACAACCGCCTTGTCGTCGTCGATATGGTCGTTGATGGCGGCGATCAGCGTCGGCAGTTTCATCGAGAGCAGAACCTGGTTGAAGAACCGCTGCTTGGCGCCTTCGAATCTCGAACGCGCAGCTGCCTTGGCGCCGCTGTTGAGCGTGTCGCCCTCGAGCTCGTCGACCACGTTGGTTAGCGCGAGCGCCTCTTCCATGTTCTGGTGAATGATCGCCCACGCGTCGGCATAGGTGTCGTAGATACGAATCTGGTCGTCCGTCAGATCGTGCTTCAGCACCTCGTATTCGACACCCGCGAAGCTGAGCGCGCGGGCCTGGTAGAGTCCGAGTGCCTTCAGGTCGCGCGAGACCAGTTCCATCGCCGCGATGCCGCCCGAGCGGATCTGGCTGATGAAGTCCTCGCGGCTCGAGAAGGCGGTTCCCGGACCCCACAGGCCGAGCCGGACGGCATAGGCGAGGTTGTTGACGTCCGATGCACCGGTGGCGGAGGCGTAGAGTACGCGCGCATCGGGAAGATGGTTCTGCAGGAGCACTCCGGCGATGCCCTGCAGCGAGCCCGCCTTGGCGCCGCGGGCGCCTTCCCCGCCGGCCACGCCGCCCATCTCATGGCTCTCGTCGAAGGCGATCACGCCCTCGTAATCGGGCCCTGCCCAATCGAGCAGCTGCTTGAGCCGCGTTGCGTCCTGGCGCTGGCTACGCAGCGTCGGATAGGTGACGAACACGATGCCTTCGCGAAAAGGTAGGTCCTCGTCGATCTTCCAGCTCGACAGCGGTTGGATGTCGGCGGGCAATCCGCCGATCGCCGACCAGTCGCGGCGCGCGTCCTCGAGCAGGCTTTCGTTCTTTGACACCCAGATTGCCTGCCGGCGTCCGGCAAGCCAGTTGTCGAGGATGCAGGCGGCGATCTGCCTGCCCTTCCCCGCACCCGTGCCGTCGCCAAGAAAATAGCCCTTGCGGTAAGCGCGGCCATCCTCTGCGAGCGACAGACCCACCCCTTCCTCGTTGGGCTTGAACTTGCCTGGGAGGTATTGGCCCCAGGCGGCTCCCGCGTAGATGACGGTCTCGAGCTGGGCTTCGGAAAGCTGGGACTCGCTGACGATCCGCTCGTGAAGCCGCGGCGTATAGTCGGGCACCGGCGCCGGAATCGATCCCATCGCGACGCTTTCGACGAGCGGTGTGGGATGCTCGCGCGAGCCGGCGATGTCGATGCGGCTCGGGCGGTAGGGCACGTAGACGCCGGCCTGCGTTCCGAGTGCGCGCGGCGTGGCGAGGGTCGTGTAAACGACCGGAGCGATCTCGCGTGAGACCACCTTGCGCTCGAACTGCGGCGCAGTTCGAGGCGTTTTGCGCATGGCGCGGAAGAGGCTGGTCGCCTTGGGCCGCTGCGCGATGGGACCGGCCTTCGACGGCGGTGGTGCGATTTCTGGCCGTTTGACGATGCGGAACTCGGCCGCGAGGGCTTCGACCGTATCGCGCGCCAGGATGGAGGGTTTGATATTGCCCGGCACCTTGTCGACGACGAACAGGCGAACGGCAACGCTGGTCCCCTGCTTATGATAGCATCGTGCGAGTCTGCAGGAGGTGTGTACCGTGCAATTCGCGAAGGTGTCCTCGTAGATCCGGAGCATCTTGGCGCTGGTCGTGAACCAGTCGGGCATGATGGCGACCACGCGTCCTCCGGGAGGGAGCTTGGCAATCGCCGCGCGCAAATGCCGGACGGCCGCCAACGCGTCGGCCCCCCTGCCCTGCGATCGCGAGAAGGGCGGATTCATGACGATCAGCGTGGGGCGCAGGGCATGGTCGGCGAGCGACGTCAGCATCGCGCCGTCGAAGCCCGTTATCTGCGCTTTGGGGAAAAGCAGCGCGAGCTTGGCCCGGCGCTTGGGATCGAGCTCGTTGAGGTGAAGCGCCGCGACCGGTGGCAACATGCTCACTAGTGATCCGTGTCCGGCACTCGGCTCGAGAAGGACGTCGGACTGGCGCGCTTGCGCGGCGATCGCGACCAGCGCCGCCAGGTCCGCAGGCGTCGAGAACTGCTGGAACCTGATCTGGTCCTCGCTTCTCACGGTGTGTGTGGGGAGGGTCTCGACGAGGCGCGACAGCGAAGCGATCGTCGCAAGTGTCGGCTTCTCAGCGTCCCGAAGATGTTGCGTGAGCGCTGCTTCGAGCAGGTCGTAAGCGTCGCGCTGCGTCCAAACTCCCTGCGCCGAGGAACAACCGTGCAGGGTTTCCATCGCCCCGAAGAGATATTTCTTGGTGAGAGTGCCGCACGCGATGTCTTGCGCGACGTCGGTGATCGCTGCGCGCAGGCGATCGTCGGATTGCTCGAAAAGGTCGGTCACGGTCTGCTCCTGATGCTGATCCGCAACCAGTCCGCCCCCTCCCCTTTTTCAGGTGGTTCAGCCTCCCCGATGCTCGTTGAATTCGGCCCAGTCGGTGAAGCCCCGCGGTGGCGGGTCTCTCGTCACCGTTCGAGTGTCGGTCGTGAGCGCCTCAATCGCCGCCAGCGCGCCAAGCCGCCCCGCCCTGTTGTTGTCCTCGGCGATGATGAGCGTCGAAACCCGGTCGGGGATCCGGACCAATGGCAAGCGTTCCGCACCAAGCGAACTCCAACACGGGATACCCTTGAGCTTGGCGTAGGCGGCGGCATCTTCCATGCTTTCGGCGAGAGCCAGGACGGAGCCCTTGAAGTCTGGCGACCATGCCCCCTCCCCCGGCCGACCAAGCATGTACTTGCCTTTATGGCTCCTGCCCTTTGGCCCGAGCGCGATGCGCTGGATCGCGACGAGCTTTATCCCGGTTCGGACTGGCACAAGAATGGCTGGTCGAAACACCGTGTCGGGCTTTCGGCCGAATGGACATGCGTGGAGATAGCGCAGACCGGCCGCATTCCCGTCAATCTCGCGGTATCGCAGGTACTCTTCAGCCAAGGTCCTCTCGATCGCGCTGGCCTTGTCCCACAGGCGAGCGGCGTTCGCCGCCCCAGGATGGTTCTGCAACGCCGGTGCTGGTGAATTTGGAATGGGTCGTGTGCGAGCGATGGTGCGAAGAACGTCTTCGTTCCGGCAGCCGGCGAAACAATGGACGAGAATGCCTTGCTGCCCCTGCCTGATAGAGAGCGATGCGCGTCCGTCGGCATGAGCTGGGCATATGCACATGGCGTAGGATCCGTGCCAGCGACCCTTGAGGCCGGCAACGATGTCCAGAGTTCCTTGTTCGGGCTTCAAAGCGGTCAGCATCGCTCATCCTTCCTAACCCCCCTCCCCCTCGCCTCCCCCCAGTCCTGCTCGCATTCCGAGGCAGGATGCTTTTTTGTGCGTAGTTTCGGCACCTGAATGAAGGCCTTGCTCCACCATCCGATCGCGCATAGGAATTTCACTGCGATAATCGACCCATGCCGAAAGGTATGGTTATGAAAAGAATAGTCCTCGCTGCATTGGTCCTGACAGCCTCACAGGCGTCTGCCCAGCAGACACGGCTTGATGTCTTCCAAACGGAAGCCGGTCAAAGCTTCGCGATTTTGATCCCTGGTTCGGCGCCGGTTTCGGCCTCTCCCGAGCCTGTCGCGGTACAAGAGTCTAAAATAGACTTGGAGGCCGACTTCGAGGTTCTCAGGTCCTCATCGGCAGAAGGAACTGGCTACTCCGGCAGCCATTATGTGCCCTCATGGATGAGGAACGGTCGGTCGCCGTTCATGTCGCGCACTGGACAAGACGAGAACGCTCCGGGCGATCCGGACTGTATGACAGACGGATACTTCCCGCGTTCCGGGAATTAGCGGGGAAGCCCAAGCCAGACGGTTGATCTATTTCGACGATATCATGCTGGCTGCCTGCGAAGCAGGCATCCCGTTCCGACTTTTCGACGCCCTTGTCGCGCAGGAGAGTCGGTACCGCCCCTATGCACGCAGTTCTGCGGGCGCGATGGGTCTGACCCAACTGATGCCGGGAACCGCGCATTACGTTGGCGTGCGCGATCCATGGAACGTACAGGGAAATCTGCGAGGAGGAGCGCGCTACCTAAGGGAGCAGCTTGACCGTTTCGGTTCGTGGGAGCTCGCGCTCGCCGCGTATAATGCTGGACCTGGCAACGTGCAGAAATTTGGCGGTCTCCCGCCGTTCAGCGAAACCCGCACATACGTTCGAACGATCATGGCGACGCTCGATGGTCGAGCAATCTTCCGATCGACCCCGGTTTCGATGTTGGCTGCCAATCCGTTCCGGAGAGTTCAGTTGGCCCTGTTCTCCCCGGCGTCACAAATCCCAGAAAACTGAAAAACCTACGCTCCATGCGTAGTAAAGAGCGATCACCAGGATCACGGGAGCGCCCTTAAGGTAATTGACTTGCCAACGGATCAATGACTTGGGGAGGAGCAGTGCTTTCTCACTCCAGCTCGATGTTGCGACGCGCCAACGGCCACTTAGCAATTCGTCGGCCGTGACCGCGATTGCCAGCGCGGCGCAGATTAGCGCCATGCAACCGACGCCGATATACAGCGACGTCCAAGCTATGAGCACTTCGTGTTTCATGCGCTGTCAAACTCCGGGAAAGGCTGCCGCAAGGAAAAACTTCCACTTGGGTTTGGTTTCCCCCGGTGCACGTAAATGGTCGCTACCATTCCACTTGCTCAACCGGCAACTCGCCGTACTCCCTATGATGCACGCTGAGTCCACCCCGAGAGTCCGCTCGGCGGATCCCGGCCAGGCTCAAGGTCCCAAAGCCGACCTTCAGGCTTGCGACTGGCGTCGGCGTTTGGCGAAGGCGGTGACGAAGCTTTCCCACATACGCAGCCATTCCTTCTCGGTCCGCCTGCGATCGATGTCGGGACATCCGCGGCGGAATTCGCCAGCCATCATGTCGACATCCCACGGGGCGCCCTTGTCCCGGCCGATGGCGAGAAAGGCCGCCTCGCGGGAGCCGTACTGCAGGCTTCCCGCGGGAAAGGCCAGCAGGTCCGCCGCAGGCTTCTGCACCGCCCTGCCCTCCCCCGAAGCTGCGTCCGAGTGCCCGGCAACTGGTTTCTTCCTGCGCGGTTCGACGCCCACGAGCCGCAGGTGCGCGCCCACGAGCTTCTTCTCGAGCGGCGCCGGCGACGGGTAGAGCAAGACCTTTCGGCCCGAGACATCGACGTTGGCGTTGGGATAGACCGACGAGACGAGTTGCATGGTCTCGCGGACGGTCTGTCGGAAGCGTTTGCTGTCGGCGGCATTACCCAGGTGCTTCGCGAGCTGGTCCCAGGAGATGGCCTGCCCCCTTTCGGCGCTCACCCGCGGCAGACGGTAGGCAAGATATGTATACAGATCGAGCGCCGTCGGCGTCCCCTTGAGCTCGCGGATCGCGACCTCGTTGAGCGGGACCGCATGTTCGACCAGATGCTGGTAGAACACCTCCGACATACGGATCTCGCGAGCGAAGGCGCCGTCCTTGTCGAGCGATCCGGCGTATTCATTCGAAATCTTCACGTCGCGGACCGCAAACGCGTTCTGGTCCGCGTCGGCCCCGTCCCAGCGAATCTGCCATTCACAGGCGAGCAACCGGTCCACCTGCTGTTTCATCAGATTGGCGGTGCCGCGGGGCCCATAGGAAATCGTCTGGTAACCGAGACGGCGCATCCAGTCGGTGAAATTACGCCCTAGAAACACATCGCGCGATCGCTGCTGCACCGCCTGCGAGAGAATGTAGATCAGCGCGACGCGGGGATAGGAGCCGAACGGCACGCCGAGGCTCTTCATCACCCGCTTCCCATCGATCTCCTGCAGTACCGGCCGGGGATTGATCGCGAGAGCGTACCGGCCATCCTCGCGAATGATCGGTTCAAACTCGTCCTTGGGGCGCTTGGTCGGCAGTGACATTGCGCAAAGCGCCGAATGAAGGAAAGCCGGGACAGGTTCCTCGTCCTGCACGCGTAGGAAAGCATCCAACGTCAACTGGCTGCCCGCCTGCTCGGCCAGTCCGCGCACTTCTTCCTCGCCGCCGGAAAGCATGGCAAGCGCGTATTGGTGGCCTAGCGGTGCGCGATCATCTTGTCTCATCGTCCCCTTCCCCGTCTTGCCGGGTGATGTCTTGTCCCGGAATGGACAACAGGGTTCGTGGCCCAAATCAACCCTTTTGGCGATTTTGGAGGGTTTTCCAGTCGAAAACCTGCAAAATCACCGATGATCTCCGGTCCCTTCCGCACACCAGCGGCTCCAAAACCAAAAAATCCAAATAAAACCGATTCGCGAATCGGATTCGTAGAAGGAGATTCTGTTATAGTAGGTATGTGCTCCGACATCATCGGTTTGGCCGCACCGAGATCATAGCAAAAGCGCACCAAGGCCATCGGTCGCGCTCGCTGATCATCGGTTGTTGTCCACAGCACCCCCTATCCGGCCAAGTTGCTGGCCTAGAATGACCTCAACGGCACGAAGATCATCGGTTCTGGGCGCGCTTCCGATCGCGAGGGAGCGAAAAGGGCTCCGAGATCATCGGTCCTCTTGGAAGTTTTGGGGCCAAATCATTGATGAAAGCTTCAACTATCGCTATTCCGGTCGCCAAACTTCCAACGAGGACCTCACATGGCGATCCAGATTTCGACCGATGGGCTCGAAGCCAGCACAGCAACCGATGATCTCCGTTCCCTTCACCGCAAATCGCTGGCGATCCTTAAGCGGTTGCAGACCCACGCCATGGATCCTGAGACTGGAGAGAAGGCTGGACCCACCTTCCCCATTTCCAAGGCCGCCGAGCTTGTCGATCGGACTGCCTCGGCCATCCGCGAGGCCGAACGCGACGGCAGGCTGCCTGAGCGCGGTCGCACCCCATCGGGTCATCGCCTGCCCTATAACCTCACCGAACTCGACCATATGCGCAAGGTTTTTGGGACTCGTCGCTGGCGCGATACGGCCGACACGCCGGCGATCATCTCGGTGTCGAACTTCAAGGGCGGCGTCGGCAAATCGACGATTGCGGTCCATCTCGCGCAGCACTTCGCGATCAAGGGGTATCGCACCCTGCTCGTCGATTGCGACAGCCAGGCGAGTTCTACGATGATGTTCGGCTACCGCCCCGACATCGATCTCACCGAGAACGATACGCTCTACGGGCACTTCCACGACCCTGAATTGCTCGGTGTCCGCTCAATTATCCGCAAGACGCATTTCCACGGCCTGGATCTCATCCCGTCGAACCTGAAGCTCTACAACCTCGAGTACGAGATTGCCGCTCACTTGGCTCAGACACGCAGCTTCGACGTGATCGACCTCATTTCGCAAGCGATTGACGAGGTGGTCCACGACTACGATGTCGTCATCATGGACCCGCCGCCAGCGCTTGGCATGGTGTCCATGGCGGTGTTGCAGGCGGCCAATGCCATGGTCATTCCGATGCCGCCCAGCGTCATCGACTTCTCCTCGACCGTATCGTTCGTCGACATGGCCCGGACCACCATGGAGCAGCTCGAACAGCTTGGGGGGAGGGCGCGCCCGGCGTACAATTTCATCCGCGTGGTGGCGAGCCGGGTGGACGAGAACAAGTCGATGCACCGCGAGCTGCTGGCGATGATGCGCGACGTGTTCGGCGGCTCGCTTCTCACCTCAATCATGCCGACCAGCGCAGAGATCGATAACGCCAGTTCGAGGCTCAAGACGGTGTTTGAACTCGACCGGCCCGTAACATCGCGCGATGTTCACGTGCGCTGCCTTAAGTATCTGAACGCCGTGTGCGAAGAGATCGAAACTGACGTCGTCGCGTCTTGGAGTAGGAGGCAAGGGGAGGGCGGATCATGAAATTGCCACGTGGCAATTGTCGGTTTTCCTCGCGTAGAATCAGAGAGATATGCATTTTCACGCCGGCGTCGGAGGCCACGCGGGGGCGCGCAGATCGCGCGGGCCAAGCGACCCCTGCCGGTGAAATTGCCACGTGGCAATTTCGCTCCGGAACGCAGGAAATAAGGAAGGGTTTGAACCATGGCTAACGGCAACAAAGGCTTCAGTTCGCTGCTTACGGATTCACTTGATGAAGACCTGACAGATGATGAGGCCGCGCCGGCGCGGAGCGTCATGGCGAGCCGCAGCGAGGCGCTCAACCGCTTGGCCTCGGGCAAGGTCGTGACCGACCGGACAGAGTTCGTCGACCCGGCCCGTTGCAGGCCCTGGCGCCTGCACAACCGCGACCTTGACCATCTCACGGAGGAAAGCTGCCGCGACCTCATCGACGCATTCCTCTCGGCCAAGAAGCAGCGAATCCCCGCCATCGTGCGGCGCCTGCGCGATGATCCTGATTTCGACTACGAGATCATAGCGGGCGTGCGCCGCTGGTGGACGGTGCGCTGGCTGCGCGAACACAATCACCCTGAGTTCGAATATCTCGTCACTGTTCAGCAGCTCACGGACGAGGAAGCCTTCCGGGTTTCTGATGTTGAGAACCGGTCCCGCAAGGACATCACCGACTGGGAGCGCGCCCATGAGTACGAAACCGCGCTGGCGGAGTTCTACGAAGGCTCGCTCGCGCAAATGGCCGAGCATCTCAACATTTCTTCCTCTTGGCTAAATCGCATGCTCAACGTTGCCCGGTTGCCCGCGCCGCTGGTTGAGGCGTTCGCCGATCGGCACGATATTACGGTGCGAATAGCGCGCGATCTGAAGCCCTTGGTGAAGGACGCACGCGCGCGCCAGAGCATGGAAGAGGAAGCGCAAGTGATCGTATCGGCACGGGCGGCCGGTGAAGATGCGCTGTCGGGTCCGGAAACGGCCAAGCGTCTGCTGCGCGCCACCACGGCCCCGGCCAGTCGGTCCGCGAAGGCGAATACGACATTGCTCAAAGCCAAGACGGGGAAGCCGATGCTCACGGTCACGCGTCCTGCACGAGGCGAGGGAGTGACGATCAAGGTGCATCCCGGCTCGGGCGCGTCCAAGAGCGAGCTCATGAGCGCGATCGAAAAGCTCCTCGCGTAGGGGTCACGTTTAACCCTTCTCGAGGAGCCGGTCGATCGCTTCCATCTCGCGGTCAAAAGCGCAGAGGACGGCGTCCAGACCGGGCGAGGGCGGGGGAGGGGAGGGTGGCCGACCCCGCGGTGCCGCAAGAATCCCGAGTGCGATCCCGGCCTCGCTTGTGATGTAGACCCGCCAGCTCGTGCGTCCCGAGACTTCCACGAAGAGTCCGCGCTCGGCGGCGCGGGCCAGCAGCTTGCCCGCACCCGATACCGTCATGCCCAGGCGATTACTGACGCCGCGGGCCGAGACGGCCGGCGTGGTCAGGGCAAGCTTCCCGAGGTCCTCAAGCTGCCCCGGCCGCAACTCTCCGGCAATGACGGCGGCAAAGTCCCGGCGCCATTTTTCGAGCCGGTCGAGGCGTGCAAGCCCATCTTCGCAATTCTCCCGTATCGTCTTCAGGAGGCGCCGCAATTGCGCGACCCGCGGGCCATGCAACGTACGCAGTGCCGGGTCGCCGAGCGCGAGCGAGGGCAAGGGGGAGCTAGTCAGACCCATGCGCGCACAGAGTGCCGGAAACGCGAGCCAGACATTGATCGTCGCATCCCTTCTCGACCAGAGATCGAGCACGCCGAGCGCGCGGAGGAGCGTGGGAGCCGAACTCCAGCCCTCGGGCTCTTCGAAACTGAAGGGCAGGGCCTCGCGCCAGTGATGTTCGGAGCGATCGCCGAGGGATCGCAGCCACCCGGAGTAGGTGGCGAACGGCTCACCCATTGTAGCAACCGGTGGGCGATGGGGAATGGGAAGGCCCACGAGGGCAGAAAAAACATCGATTTCATCGATTTCGAAGCGCTGCAGCCGGAGCGCTGTTGCATAGCCCGCCCAACTCGCCCGGATCCGCCATGCCGAAGCTACCGAACTCGCGGAAATCCGCGCATCAAGCGCTCCGATGGCCGCCATTGTATCGCCCAGCACGGCAACCAGATCCGATGTCCAGGGGAGGGCGGTGAACGGGCGGACCGGCCGAGTCATAACCCAATAATAGACTGAAACACGCATTTCAGTCTACCCGCCTCGACGCTCAGTGTTGATAATGTCTGCTTATCAACACCCTATACAATAGAATGTCGCCGCGCTAATCCTCGTCGCCATGAACGCCGATGCCCCTGAACCTCCGGCACAGCCGTCGCCAGCGGCCGCGTTGCCCGTTCCTTTCCCCGATCCTTTCGTGGCGGAAGTCGTCGAGGACGTGCGCGATCTTGTCGGCGCTGGCGTCCGCCTCGATGCTGAACTGGTGTCGGCCGCGGTGCGGGGCTGGTCGGACAATACCCGCCGCGCCTTCCGCTCGGACCTGACGGTATGGGGCGATTGGTGTCGCCGCCATGGCGTCGTCCCGGCGCGGGCGACGCCAAGCCATGTAGCGGCCTTTATCCGAGCGCTGTCGGGCATCGACCCCTCGGCCGAAGAAATCCGCGCGATGGCGACGATCGAACGCTATGTCTCTTACATTGGCCGGGCCTATCGCTTGGCCGGGCTTCCCGATCCGACAAGCGGGGAATTGATAACCTTCGAGAAGAAGGCGGCGCGCAAGAAGCGGGGGGTTCGCCAGCGCCAGGCCCGTGCGATCCGCTTCAAGGGCGATATTGCCGATTTCGACAGCCCGGCCTCCGGCGTGTGCCTCGCCCATTTGCTGAAGGCGGTCCGGCGCGATGAGATGGGCCTGCGAGACGAGGCGTTGATGCGTGTCGCCTATGACGTGGCCGCGCGCCGCTCGGAGGTGGTGGCGATCGACGTCGACCATATCCACGGACCGGATGCACAAGGGGCAGGGGCCTTGTTCATCCCGTCGAGCAAGACCGATCAGGAAGGCGAGGGGGCCTGGGGCTACCTGTCCCCTGCGACGATGAAGGCGATCGCGCGGTGGCGCGAGGCGGCGCGTATCGATAAGGGGCCGCTGTTCCGCCGCATCGAAACCCACTTTGACGGCTCGATCGCGGCGATCGGGACCAAGCGGCTGCATCCCAACAGCATCAACCTCATCTACAAACGGCTCGTGCAGCGCGCGTTCGACAAGAAGTTGCTCGGCCCCATGAGCGAAGCGGAAGTGGCGCGCTGGGTTGCGGCCGTGTCGAGCCATTCGCTCCGCGTTGGCGTGGCGCAGGACAATTTCGCCGCGCGCGAGCCCTTACCCGCGATTATGCAGGCATACCGCTGGCGCGATCCCAAGACGGTGCTGCGCTATGGCGCGCAGCTCGCCGTGAAAAGCGGCGCGGCGGCTCGCATGGCGGCGCGGGTCAACGAAAGTTAGGAGGCGCGCCCCGCGGCGTCTTCAACGGTGGTTGCTTTGTCGATGTGGGGGCGGCCTATCCGACGATGACTGATCCATTGCCGTGCCCGTGGAAAAATTGACATCAAACATATGAATACATATACATATGAATTATTCAGTCTGATGAAAGTCTCTCAATGGCCCATTCGCACGCAGAACATGGTCACGACCACGACCACGATCATTCGCACACGCCGACTATAACCAGCGACAACGAACGGAAGGTTCTCTTATCGTTCGGCCTGATCTTCACGTTCATGGTCGTCGAAGTCGTAGGCGGCCTGCTCTCGGGCTCGCTCGCCTTGCTGGCGGACGCCGGGCATATGATGACCGACGCTGCGGCGCTCGCGCTCGCCTATGCGGCGTTTCGCTTTGGGCAGCGCGCCGCCGATTCGAAGCGCACCTTCGGCTATCTACGATTTGAGGTGGTCGCCGGCTTCGTCAACGCCGTCACCTTGTTCGCAATCGTGGGCTGGATCGTCTATGAGGCCTGGGAACGCTTTCAGGAGCCGCAACCGATCCTCGCAGGACCGATGTTCGGCGTCGCAGTCGCGGGATTGCTGGTCAACATCCTCGTATTCTGGATTCTGACGCGCGGCGACAGCGAGCATGTCAACATCAAGGGTGCGGCGCTGCACGTCCTGGGCGACTTGCTTGGCTCGGTCGGCGCCGTGGGGGCTGCGATCGTGATCTATTTGACGGGCTGGACGCCGATCGACCCGATCCTGTCGGTCCTCGTTTCGCTGCTGGTCCTGCGGAGCGCATGGAAGCTGGCCGCCAGATCGCTGCACATCCTGCTCGAAGGTGCGCCCGATGGTGCCGCGCCGGAGAAAATCGAGCGTCATTTGCTGGAGCATGTGCCGGGCGTGGCTGCGGTTGGCCATATCCATGTGTGGTCGATCACGTCGGGCCGCACGCTGGCGACGATGCACGTCCGGCCCACGAACGACGCCGAGGCCCGCATGGTCGTGCGCGCAGTCGAGCGCGAGTTGGAGAGCCATTTCGAGATCGAGCACGCCACCGTGGCTGTCGACTGGAACGAGGAAGGCGAGACGTGCAGTCTGGCGCCCGGCGGCAGGCTGAATCAAAAGCATGAGCACGGATCGGCTTGTCACGCACATGCCCATTGAAGTCTGCTCAACCCGCGACCGATCTATTGAGGGATCGGGGGTGCCGGTTCTCCAATCGGCACCGCGCATGACATGGACCTGAGCCGTGCAATGGTCTTCATGAGATGATATATGTGAACATATCGTGATATGTTCCATTATCGGGTGGCGGGTCTATGAACACAGACGACGTTTCGGACTTTCAGTCGAGCACACAGCGGGTCGCCATTCTGGCCGAAACCTTTCGCTTGCTCGGCGACCCGTCCCGCCTGCGCATTCTGCTGTTCTGCTTGCAAAGTCCCAAGGCGGTGGGGGACATCGCAAAATCCCTCAATCTCTCTCAGACGCTGGTGAGCCATCATCTTCGTCTGTTGCGCGGTGCCCGCCTCGTTCGCAGCGAACGGCAGGCCAAGAAGGTTTTTTATGAGGTGGCCGACGAGCATGTGAGCACCATGCTCGTCGATATGCTCAGCCATATAGATGAAGATCACGCCGACGACTGATCGAACGGTGGCTGTTGATGACTGTCAAAAGGATAGCCCTCCAGGATCGGTCGATCCTGGAGGGCTAGTCAATGTCGGGCTGCACGAGCAAGGCGGTGCTGGTCGGGGGGCTACTTGCTCCGATCGGCAAGCCATTTCTGCATCATCGCGATCTCGCCTTCCTGAGCGGTAATGACATCCTGCGCCAGTTTGCGAACCTTGGGGTCTTTCCCGTGTTCGAGAGCGACCTTGGCCATATCAATGGCGCCCTGGTGGTGCGGGATCATGCCGCGCATGAAATCGACGTCGGCATCGCCGGTGAACTCGATCTCCATATCGGCGTGCATCTTGTCGTTCGCCGTCTGATAATCGCGGATAACCGGGTTATCTGAATATTCCGGGCTTCCATGCCCGCCATGAGCGCTTTGCATCAGTGTTACTCCATTCGCCTGCGGGCCGATTCCAGATTGTGCGTAAGCGAGAACGCCGACGGCCAGGAGCGCGCCCGCAATGAATATAGGCGTCAGCTTGTTCATGATCGTCTCTCAGGCCTGTTCAATGGCTCGCGCGGGATAACCGTCTGCCGCGAGCGCGGCTTCGATGGCCTGCGCGGTGGCCACGCTATCGACCGTGACTTTCTTGGCCGCGATATCCACTTCGACCTTCGCATTCGGGTCGATCGCCGCGACAGCCTGCGTGATATGCTTGACGCACGAACCACAGCTCATGTTTTCGACGTGAAACTGCATTGAAAATCTCCATTGTTTCTAACGACGAATCACAAGCTAACCTTTCCCATCGTTGGAAGGTCAAGGCCGGTCTCACGGTCTTTATCATGAAGGAGATTGCACCTTCCGGCGTTGCGCCGTGATTGGGAGCGAATTTTGATCTCATTGTCGTGGCTGCGAGGCCCTTACCTGAGGGCACCCTATCTTTGCTCTTGACCTTCCCACGATTGGAACCTGCATTTTGATGCAAGTTCCAATCATGAAGCGTGGAGTATCGAGCAATGCTAGCCGCGAAAATCCAAGGAGATTCAACGAATCTCGCCGATTCGGCGTTCAGCTTGCCGATTGAGGGTATGACTTGCGCGTCGTGCGTAGCGCGCATCGAACGTTCGCTGAACAAGGTCGAAGGCGTTCAGTCCGTTAACGTCAATCTGGCGACGGAACGCGCCGACATTCAGGCCAGCGGTTTCGTCGATCGGAAGGCGCTGGTGCAGGCGGTCGAGGACGCCGGTTACAGCGTGCCGTCCGCGAGCGTCGAGTTGGCGGTGGAAGGGATGACCTGTGCATCCTGTGTCGGGCGTGTGGAACGGGCGATAAAAGCCATCCCCGGCGTCACCGAGGCCACCGTCAATCTGGCGATGGAGCGCGCGAGCGTGCGCGGCGCAGCCGATTTACAGGCGCTCATCGCCACGATCGCGAGCGCGGGATATACCGTGCGCCCGATCGAGGCGAGCGCAACGGGCGACGAGGAAACGGCCGAGCGCAAGGATGCCGAGCGCCGGGATCTCAAGCGGGACTTCACCATCGCCGCGGCGCTCGCCCTGCCGGTGTTTCTGCTCGAAATGGGCAGTCACGTCATTCCCGGCGCGCACGAACTGATCGGCCGGACGATCGGCATTCAGACGAGCTGGTATATTCAATTCGTCCTGACGACGCTGGTGCTCGCATTCCCCGGCATTCGTTTCTACGAGAAGGGCCTGCCCGCACTGGTGCGGCTCGCGCCCGACATGAACTCGCTAGTCGCGGTGGGCACGCTTGCCGCCTATGTCTATTCGCTGGTCGCCACCTTCGCTCCCGGCCTGCTGCCGGTGGGGACGGTCAACGTCTATTATGAAGCGGCGGCCGTCATCATCGCTCTGATCCTGCTGGGTCGCTATCTGGAAGCCCGCGCAAAGGGTCGAACGTCCGAGGCGATCAAGCGCCTCGTCGGGTTGCAGGCCAAGACGGCCCGCGTCCGTCGCGATGGCGCATTGGTGGAGGTTTCCATCAACGAAGTCGTCACCGGCGACATCATCGAGGTGCGTCCCGGCGAGCGTATTCCCGTCGATGGCGAAGTCACGGAAGGGGATAGCTACGTCGATGAGTCGATGATTACCGGCGAGCCGATCCCGGTCGCCAAGGTCGAAGGGGCAACGCTCGTCGGCGGAACCGTCAATCAAAAGGGCGCCTTGGCCTTCCGCGCAACCGCTGTCGGCCAGGCCACGATGCTGTCGCAGATCATTCGCATGGTCGAGCAGGCGCAAGGATCAAAGCTGCCGATCCAGGCGCTGGTGGACAAGGTGACGATGTGGTTCGTCCCCGCCGTGTTCGCGGTGGCGGCGCTGACTTTCGCCGCCTGGCTGTGGTTCGGCCCGTCGCCCGCCCTGACCTTCGCTCTGGTCAATGCAGTGGCGGTGCTCATCATCGCCTGCCCATGCGCCATGGGTCTTGCGACGCCAACAGCGATCATGGTGGGCACCGGGCGCGGCGCCGAACTGGGCATCCTGTTCCGCAAGGGGGAAGCTCTCCAGCTTCTCAAGGATGCCAGGGTCGTTGCCGTCGACAAGACCGGAACACTGACGGAGGGCCGCCCTGCGCTCACCGATCTTCAAGTTATGGATGAGTTCGACCGGACCAAGGTGCTGGGTCTGGTCGCCGCTGTCGAGGACAAGTCTGAGCATCCGATTGCCAGTGCGATCGTGGACGCGGCCAAGTCCGAAGGCATCGCATTGCCCGCGATCGACGACTTTGAATCCATCACTGGCTTTGGGGTCAAGGCGGTCGCTGGGAGAGAACTGGTCCAGATTGGCGCCGATCGCTACATGCGCGAGCTGGGGCTGGATGTCGGCGCTTTCGCCGCAACGGCTGAGCGGTTGGGCCAGGAAGGCAAGTCGCCGCTCTATGCCGCTATTGGCGGCCGCCTCGCGGCGATCGTCGCCGTGGCCGATCCGATCAAGGACACCACGCCCGCCGCCATCGCGGCACTGCACGCTTTGGGCCTCAAGGTCGCGATGATTACGGGCGATAACCGCATGACGGCGGAGGCCATCGCCCGCCAGCTCGGTATCGACGAAGTGATTGCCGAAGTGCTGCCCGATGGGAAGGTGGAGGCCATCGCCCGGCTCAAGGCGGAGCATGGCCGGGTCGCCTTCGTCGGCGATGGGATCAACGACGCGCCCGCCCTGGCGGCGGCCGACGTTGGCCTTGCCGTCGGCACTGGCACGGACATCGCGATCGAGGCGGCCGATGTTGTGCTCATGTCCGGTCATCTGAATGGCGTGGCGACGGCCATCGCGCTGTCGCGCGCGACGATCGGTAACATTCGCCAGAACCTGTTTTGGGCGTTCGCCTATAACACGGCGCTAATTCCGGTCGCTGCGGGCGCTCTCTATCCTGGCTGGGGCATCCTGTTGTCGCCGGTGTTCGCTGCGGGTGCTATGGCGATGTCGAGCATTTTTGTTCTGGGTAACTCGCTGCGCCTGCGCGGATTCCAGCCCCCTGAAAGGGCAATACCGATGGCACAGCATGGTTAAGGCACGAGAAGCATCATGAATATCGGACAAGCATCCAAGGCATCGGGCGTCTCTGCCAAGATGATCCGCTATTATGAGCAGACCGGCCTCATTCCGAAAGCCGATCGCAAGGATTCCGGCTATCGCGACTACTCGCCATCGGATGTCCATATGCTGCGGTTCATCCGGCGGGCGCGTGATCTCGGTTTCTCGGTCGCGGAGATCAATGAACTGCTGAGCCTCTGGCGGGACAAATCCCGCCAGAGCGCCGACGTGAAGCGGATCGCTCAGGCGCATATTGCCCAGCTCCAGGAGCGGATCGAAAGCCTCGAACAGATGACCGCCACGCTCGGGACACTGGTGGATTGCTGCGCGGGTGATGACCGGCCCGACTGTCCCATCCTCGCCGATCTGGAAGAACCCAGCGGCGAGCAGGATGTGCCAAGCCCGGCTACGGTAGGAACAGGGCGGCTTCGCCATCGCCCCTGAATGAATCAGGTTCCAAGCGGCGCTGTGTGATGCACCATCGTTCCCATCAGGAAGGAGCGGCCGCGCATGGCAACGCGTGTGAGTGAGAACTAGAAATCAGCTCCCGTCCTCGTCAATGGTGCCCGCGCCGTTGATGATGGCGGCGACGTTCGTGCCGTGGTCGGTCATGCCGGTCATAACGTCGTTCGTGGCGATCGTAACCATAACGCCGGTCGTAGCCACGATACCGCTGATCGTAGTAGCGGCCGTAGGAAGGCGCGACGTGGCCGCTGTTGCCGTGACGGCTTACGCTGCGTTCATGACTGCCGCGATCGCCATGATGCTGAGCCATCGCGACCGAAGGCGTCATGGCCGCAAGCGCGGCAGCGCCAAGTATCATCAGAAATTTCATTCTACCTCTCCTGGGCATCGAAAAGCCCAACGGAGCCAATTTGAAGAACGGCAATTGAACTCGCGGTGAATAGACGATTCATCGCTGCGGATCGCGCAGCAACGGCAGCATACGGTGAAGAACCTCGTCCTTGTCGAGGTAATGGTGTTTAAGCGCCCCAAGGACATGCAACCCTAGAACGACATAGATCGCCTTCACCATTGCCTTGTGAAGGCCACCCAGCGTCTCGGACAGTTCTTCCCCTTGCGGCACTGGTAAATTGGGGCCGGGGAGCGCACCGAAAAGTGGTGTTTCAGGGGAGCCGCCTGCCGAAGCTGCCGCCCACCCAAGGAGAGGTGCACCCATCATCAAAACATAGAACAGGATATGCGTGCCGCGCGCAATGATGCGTTCCCATGTCGTCATATTATCTGGAAAGGGGGGCCAGGGATGGGCGATGCGCCAGCCAAGCCGGACAAGGCTCAGCAACAGGACGGTGATTCCAACCGATTTGTGAAGCTGGTAATAGTCCAGCTTTTCGTTCGGGGCGGCTTCCTCCATCCAGCCACCGAAGGTCGCGTTGGCGAAGATCAGCACGAAGATGGTCCAGTGCAGCAGGATCGAAACCGTCGAATAGCGACTGCGTTGCTCGCGCATGGGCCTATCTCCTCTCAGGCCGGGTGCGGCTCTATAGTGACATGAACCAGCTCATCATGCACGCGCACACGTCTGGCGTAATCGTCGGGTGGCAAGGGGCGTTCCGCGACGAGCGCGACGATGGCGGCGAACTTGCCTGGCCCGACCCGCCAGATATGAAGATCCGTAATCCTGGCATCGCCGTCCTCGACCGCCTTCCGGATTTCTTCTTCAAGACTGGGATCGGCGGCGGCGTCGACGAGCACGGCCGAACTGTCGCGCAGCAGGCCCCATGACCAGCGGGCAATGACGGCCGCGCCGACGATGCCCATCGCCGCGTCCATCCAGCGCCAACCCAAATAAAGGCCGGCGAGGAGCGCGACGATGGCGAGCATGGAGGTGAGCGCGTCGGCCAGCACATGGAAATAGGCCGAGCGCAGATTGTTGTCATGCTCATGATGGGCATGACCGTGGCCGTGATGGTCATGGTGATCGAGATGATGGTCGCCGCCGAGCAGCCAGGCGCTGATGAGATTGACGATCAGGCCAAGGACCGCGATCCATATTGCTTCGGCATACGCGATGTCAGTCGGGGCAAGGAGCCGCCTCACGGATTCGACGCCGATGCCAAGCGCGATGATGGCAAGAACAAAGGCGCTGGCGAAACCGGCCAGCTCACCAACCTTGCCGGTTCCGAAGGTGAAACGTCGATCGCCCGCATGGCGCCGGGCATAGCTGTAGGCGAAGGCGGCGACACCGAGCGCACCGGCATGGGTCGCCATGTGGAAGCCGTCGGCAAGCAGCGCCATCGAGCCTGTGAGATAGCCGGCGGCGATTTCGCCAATCATCATGGCGAAAGTCAGGACGACGACGATGCGCGTGCGCCGGGCATTGTCGTCATGTGCCGCGCCAAGGAAATTGTGATCGTGCGCGAGAGCTTCGACCGATCGCGCAAGGTCCGGGCCGCGTGTCATTTGGAATAGCGCCGGATCACGGTCGCCAGTTCTGCCGCCCCCGTCGCCCGTTCGGCGTCGCCGAGACCAGGCTTTGCGACATGCTGGTCGAGATGATCAACGATGATTTCGTCCATCAGCCCGTTCACCGCGCCGCGCACTGCTGCGACGAGGTGAAGAATATCGGCGCAGGGCGCTTTCTCAGTCAGGCCGCGTTCCACGGCCGCGACTTGCCCAGCGATGCGCTTTACGCGGGCGAGGAGGTCGGAGTCGTTTCTGGAGAGGTGAGGCATAAGATACCCCCCTAGCCTATATTCAGGTATTCAACAAGGATCGGAGCGGTCTATGGTTTCACCGCAAAGCGCCATATGGGCGGCGTGCGCTGCATACCCTAAACGGTTTCTGCATCATTCCGGATGATCGTGCGTTGCTGGACCGCGAGGGATTTTCGGAATCTTGCCTGCCGAACCTTTTCAACACGCCGGTTCATCCAGTGCCGCACGAAGTTTTGATACATCCATTCGCGAGCCGTCCCCAAACGCTGCCTGTGGCGCGCGTAGAAGTCATCGGGACTGTCGAACAGCCCCAAGTCGGCGTTGATCCCCGTGCGCTGGATATAGGTGTCCTGCCCAAGCCAGTCGATCGGCGGCGACGACAGGCAATCGGTTCCGGCTCCGTAGCCGCACAGGCTGTTCGTCTCACCGGCAAATTTCGCCTGTAGCGCCTGAAGAAAGGGCCGATCCAGAATGAAGCCTTCGAGATTGATCCAGCGGCCATCATGCGCGATTTCGACCCAGCTATGAAGGATGCTGTTCGGGGCAAGGGGATAGACCAGCTCAGGGACAACGCCGCGCTGCAATCCCTTGTGGATGGTAAATCCGTGCAGGCGACACGGAATCTTCAGCGCCCGCAAAAGCGCCATCAACAAGGTTCCCTTGGTGTTGCACTGACCATAACCGTCCTTGAGAACCTTCGATGCGGGAATGTCATCGGACCTGTTGTAGCCGAAGGCGGTTTCGTCACGGACAAAAGCGTAAGCCTGTCCGATTCTTTCGAACGGGGTCAATGCACACCAACCCCGCGCCGCCAGGAGATCGCGGATGATTGGCGAGGCAAAGTCCAGCAAAGGCGTTTGTCGCAAGTATCGTTTGTCCATATCGCTCGCCTTCCTTCGGCGAGGGTTGCTGGAACGATTACGGCCTGTAGTAGCTATAGGGTCAAGGGCTTATTTGATTTTCCATCAGGGGGCAGGAAAGCGGGACGGTTTGTGCGCCTGATAGGGGCTATGACACGAAAGTACGCTGCGCGTACGCCAGACGTGAACGATAGGCGAACACGTGGCCGCGTCATGCAGCGAGCAACGATGCGGGTGTGCGTAGCGGCCTAAGCCGGCCGGCGGGAGGGCGCTCGTCGGTGTTCCATCGATAGTCGCCGGTGAGTGAGATATGCTCCCACCCGAGCGGTGCGATGTGGCGGGCGGCTTCAGGCGGCACCGCCATGCCGGCGATAGCTTGTTCGAGATAGCGGGTGTTCCACAGAATGATGGCGGCGACGAGCAGGTTGAGCCCGGAGGCGCGGTAGGTCTGATTTTCGAACCGGCGGTCGCGCAGTTCGCCGAGCTGGTTGAAGAACAGGGCTCGCGCGAGAGCGTTGCGCGCCTCTCCCTTGTTGAGCCCGGCCTGGGCACGCCGGCGCAGGTCGATGTCGCGCAACCAGTCGAGCATGAAGATCGAGCGTTCGATCCGACCGACATCGCGCAACGCGAGGGCAAGGCCGTTCTGGCGTGGATAGGCGGACAACCGGCGCAGCATCGCGGAGGCGGTGACGGTGCCGCTGCGGATCGAGGTGACGAGCCGGAGCAGTTCGTCCCAATGGTCAGCGACGTGGCCGACCGCGACCGGATCGCCGGTCAGTCCGGCGAGCAGCGCCCCGGCATCCTGCTGCGGCAGCAGATGCAGGCGCCGTTCCTTCAGATCCCGCAAACGCGGCGCGAAGCGGTAGCCGAAGAACGGCATGAGGCCAAATACATGGTCGGAGGCCCCGCCGGTATCGGTGTAATGTTCTTCGATCGACAGACCGGTGGCATGGTAGAGCAGCCCGTCAAGGACATAGGGCGCCTCGCCTGCTGTCGCCGCGATCACCCTGCTCGCGAACGGGTCATATTGATCCGAAATGTGGGTGTAGAAGCTGACGCCGGGTTCGTTGCCGTTACGCGCGTTGATGACACCGATCGCAGCCCCGCGCCCGCCGGCGTGAAAGAGCTGGCCATCGCTCGACGACGTGGTGCCGTCGCCCCACAGGCTGCTTAGCGGCAGGGCGCGATGCGCGTCGATCAGTCGCGCCAGCGCTGCGCCATAGGCGCTCTCGCTGACGTGCCAGTCATGCAGATGTGCGAGCTGGCGCAGGGTGGCCGCCTGGCAGGTATCCGCCATGCGCGTCAGGCCGAGATTGATGCCGTCCGCCAGGATCACGGTGAGAAGCGCGTTACGATCATCGGCCGGTCGACCGGAGCGTCGATGAGTGAAGCATTCGGAAAAGCCGGTCCAGCCATCGACCTCCAGCAACAGATCGGTGATCTTCACACGCGGCAGGCGGTCGTAGACCATGCGCCGCACGTCCTCCGCATCGGGCAGGGTCATGGCCTTGAGCGGCGAGATGACGAGCCCGCCGGCGTCGAGCCGTACCTGAGGCAGTTCCCCCTGCCGGGCAAGCGCCGTGACTTGTTCGATCGCGGTATCGAGGCGGGCGCGGCGACCGGCAATGAAGGTATCGAAGTCGGTGTCGATCGCCAACGGCAACGGCCCGCGATCGCGTAGCGCCGCGAATGTGGCGGGCGGCAGGAGGTAGCTGTCGAAAGCACGATACTGGCGGCTTTCCTCCACCCATATGTCGCCGGCACGCAGCCGGTCGCGCAACTGGGTGAGAGCGCACAGTTCATAGGCTGCGCGGACGACCTGCCCGTCGCGCAGCACAAAAGGCCGCCACGATGGCGGCACGAAGCGAAGCGGTGGATTGTCGGGTAGGCGCCGCCTGCCGGTCCGATAGACATCGCCGACGACCCGGACCGCATCGAGCAGCCCTTGCACCGGGCCAGCACCCTGGAAGGTGAAGGCGTTGAGGAACGGCCCAATCACCGGGCGCAGCGAACGATGCCGGTCGATCAGCTCGGCGGTACGGTCGGTCGTCTCCGGTGCGACCAGTATCTCCGCCTCCCCGACTGCTGTCCTCAGTTTCTCCCAGTCGATCGCCATCGCGGCAAGCGAGTCCAGCCCTTGCGCTCGTGCATCGATCAGGAGGCGGCAGGAGCCAGTGAGCAGGCGCAACTGTGTTTGGAGCGCGCGGATCGTACCCAGCGCCTTGTCCCGCGTCCGGTTCTCGGCGCGCCGCATCATGCTGCCGAGCAGCTTGTCCATCATCGTCAGCACCGCATCGGCGAGGCTCTCGCGAAGCCGCAGCGCGGCCGCTGCCAGGACGGCATGACGGCGCTGGTCGGGCAGTTCCGCCAGATGCTGCGGCGTGATCCGCACGGCTTCGTCGGCGATGCGGTCGAAGGCCGCGGTGGGGATCGTCGCAGCTCGCGCCGGGGCCAGTCCGATCGCCCGGACATGATCCAGTCGTTCAAGCAGGCGCATGACGTTGCGCGGTGCCGGCGACAGCGGCGGGTTGCGCAGCCACGACAGCCACGTCGCACCCCGGTCGCCACGACGGGCGAGCAGCGCATCGAGGCGGGTACGTCCGCCATCACCCAGCCCCTCGGTCAGCACATCGTGGACGAGTTCGTCGGCCTGCCGGCGCGATCGTCGTACGATTGCCTCGATGACGGTGACGGGCGGCAGCAACAGGCGACGACGTCGCATTTCGTCGATGACGATCTCGGCCAGCTGCAATGGCTGGATGATGGTCTGCGCCACGGGCATGGCGAAGGTGGCCAGTGCGTGGAAGTCGGTCCGGCCGAACGCTCGATAGCCCAGGCGCCGTGCCAGATCGGCGAGATGCGCACGGCGCGTCGGATCACGACGGCCATAGTCACGCCAGGCCGCCTCAGGCACATCGAGCTGACGGGCGACGAATGACAGGACTGATGCGGGCGGCGTCTCGTCCGCGCCGAGTACCCGCCCGGGCCAGCGCATATAAAGAAGCGTCATGGCGTAACCGAGCTGCGATGCGGGACCACGCCGGATCGAAACCCAATCGAGATCCTCGCGTGACAGGGTGAAATGTCGCGCGATCTCGCGTTCGTCGGTCGGGGGATCGAACTGACGCGCCAGCGCCTCGCGGGTGAGCAGGCGTCGCCTCGCCATGAACCCTGAACCTCCTTGAGGCTGTCCGTCAGACGGTGATTGTACGGCCAGCGTGAATGTGTCCGTCAACTCTGGACCTTCGACGGCGATTCGGACAAGATCGCGTGGAGATGCGAAAACGGACACTTCGGACCCGCGCATGGCGCTGATCGGCTATGCGCGCGTCTCCACCGCCGACCAGAAGCTGGCGCTCCAGCATGACGCGCTGGTCCGCGCCGGTTGCGAGCGCACGTTCGACGATCAGGCGTCGGGGGCCAGGGCTGACCGGCCGGGGCTCGCCGAGGCGCTCGCCTATCTGCGGGCCGGCGACACGCTGGTCGTCTGGAAGCTCGACCGCCTCGGCCGCTCGATGCGCCATCTGATCGCGCAAGTTGGCGACCTGGCAGTGCGCGGGATTGGATTCCGCTCGCTGACCGAGAACATCGACACCACGACGCCGGGCGGGATGCTGGTGTTCAACATCTTCGGCAGCCTGGCCCAGTTCGAACGCGACCTGATCCGCGAGCGCACGCAAGCCGGCCTGCGTGCCGCGCGTGAGCGCGGGGCGCAGGGTGGGCGGCGTCCGGTCGTCACACCTGACAAGCTGCGCAAGGCGCGCGCGCACATTGCCGCAGGCCTGACGGTGCGCGAGGCGGCCGCGCGGCTGAAGATCGGCAAGACGGCGCTCTACAAGGCGCTGGAAGGTGCGGGCGCACAGCGCGTCGGCGGAACGGCGAGGACAGGCGCATGACAGGCGAACGCGATCCGAACATCGTCACCTCCGGCCTGTCCGGCACCGTCACCGAGCAAGGCATCACGGTCGAGGTCCACATCATCCGCCTCGAAGACGAGCCGGGCTGGACGCTGGAGGTGGTGAACCAGAGCGGCACCTCGACGGTGTGGGACGATCCCTTCATCACCGACGATGCCGCATGGGCCGCCTTCCGGCGCACCGTCGAGGAAGAGGGCATGCGCGCCTTTCTCGACCAGGCCGTCGTCATCCCGTTTAGACGTTGAGGCGGAGGATGCCGGTGATTTCACAACTGGCCGTCTCCGGCTACCGCTCCCTCCGGGACATCAAGCTGCTGCTTGCCCCGCTGACGATCATCACCGGCGCCAACGGGACCGGCAAATCCAGCGTCTACCGCGCCCTGCGCCTGCTCGCCGATGTGGCGCAAGGGCGTCTGATCAACTCCCTCGCGCGCGAAGGCGGCCTGCACTCGACGCTATGGGCAGGTCCCGAGCGCATCAGCCAGGACATGCGAAGCGGCAAGTTCCCCATCCAGGGAACTGTGCGATCCGGTCCCGTCAGCCTGCGCCTTGGTTTCTCCGGTGACGATCTGGGCTATGCCATCGATCTGGGCCTGCCCTTGCCGGGGTCGACCTTCGCCTTCGACCCGGAGATCAAGGTCGAGGCAATGTGGACAGGCGGCATTCTTGGCCGGGCGAACCTGTTCGCGGAACGCCGCGGCCCGATGATCCGTGTCCGGCGGGCGGCGACGGGCGAATGGCGGACCGGGATGGAGAATTTCCACCCCTTCGACAGCATGGTCACCCATTCCTCCGATCGCGAGGACGGGCTGGAAATGCTCCTAATGCGCGAGCGCATGCGCAACTGGCGCTTCTACGACAACCTGCGCACCGACGTGGACGCACCAGCGCGAAAGGCCCAGATCGTCACCTACACGCCGGCACTGGCCAATGACGGTGCCGATCTGGCCGCGGCAATCGCGACGATCCATGCGATCGGTGAAGGTGCGGCTTTCAACGACGCGATCGAGGACGCCTTTCCCGGATCGTCGGTCGGCAGCGGCGAGGACGGCAGCATCGCCATGCGGCAGCGCGGTCTGCTCCGGCCATTACGGGCCAGCGAACTGTCGGACGGCACCCTGCGCTACATCATGCTGTGTGCCGCACTGCTGGCACCGAGCAAACCGGAAATCCTCATCCTCAACGAACCGGAATCCAGTCTCCACCCAACCTTGCTGGATCCGCTGGCCCGGCTCCTGACCACAGCGGCAAAGACCTGCCAGATCGTCGTAGTCTCGCACAGCGAACGGCTGCTCACCGGCCTGGCAGGCGATCCAGACACCAGAACATACCGGTTGGAGAAGGACTGCGGCGAGACATTCCTGCATAGCGACGAAGACCATTACTTCCGTTGGGTTTGGCCTTCACGCTGACCCACCATCCGCCGTTCACCACGCCTTCCGGGCTGGCGTACGCAGGCGACACTTTCGTGTCGTCACCCCATGAAGCGGGAGGAGATTGAAGACCGGCTTACGCAGTTTCGCGGCAAGCTGGCGCGCGAAGAGCTCAGGGACGTCGATCTGCGTGCCGGGCGGCTGAAGATCTCGCCTCTGACTGCGTTGGTTCCCGAGGACGCAGAAGGTATGCTCGCGCCGCTCTACGCGCAGCTGCCTGCGATCCGTATCACAGACCTTCTCGCAGACGTTGATCGCTGGACTGGGTTTTCAGACTGCTTCACGCATGTGTCGACGGGTCGTCAGCATGACGAACCTCGGACGATACTTATGGCCGTGCTGGCGGACGCAACCAACCTGGGTCACTCCCGAATGGCCGAGGCATGCAGCCTCGTAACTCAGCGCCAGCTGTCATGGGCCGCATCATGGCATCTGCGTGAAGATACCTACGGGGCCGCGCTTTCCCGCCTCGTGAATGCACAACAGCAAATGCCGCTCGCCAGCCATTTTGGTGATGGGATCGCCTCAAGCTCCGATGGTCAGCATTTCCCGCTCGACCGGCGGGCCCAAGCTACAGGTGCGATCAATCCTCACAAGGGATCGGAGCCTTCAGTTTCCTTCTATACCCACGTTTCAGACCGCTATGCGCCCTTCCACAGCAAGGTCATCTCGGCGACCGCAGGCGAGGCGGCGCATGTTCTTGACGGCTTATTGCATCACGGTGCCGAGCTGCGCATCGAACGTCATCACACCGATGGCGGCGGGGTTTCAGACCATGTCTTCGCGCTCTGTCACCTGCTCGGATTTCGCTTCGCACCGCGTATCCCGAACATCGCCGCTCGCAAGCTTCATCTGTTCAGCGGATTGATCCCAGGCGACGAAATCGGCCCGCTTGTTGCCGCGCCAATCGACGAGAAACTGATAGCGGCGCATTGGGACGACATCCTGCGGCTTGCTGCATCAATCCGCACCGGCGTCACCAGCGCTTCGGCGATGCTTGAAAGGCTCGGCTCCTATCCGCGCGCGAACGGACTCGCCTTGGCGCTACGCGAGATCGGACGGGTCGAGCGCACTTTGTTCACGCTGGACTGGATCGAAAACCCCGAAGAGCGTCGCCGCGCGACCCAAGAGCTCAACAAAGGCGAAGCGGAAAACGCTCTGAAGAGGGCAATCTTTTTTCACCGGCTCGGCCGCCTGCGCGATCACGGGATTCAATCACAAAGCCACCGCGCCAACGCGCTCAACCTCGTTGCCGGCGCGATCGTGCTGTGGAACACGACCTATCTCGAAGCCGCGCTTCGGCAACACGAGCGCAACGGATATCTCGTGCCCAACGAATTTTTGCGCCATCTCTCGCCGCTCGGTTGGCAACACATAAACCTGACCGGCGACTACCTCTGGACGGACGCTCCCTCTCTCGCCGGTGACATGCGCCCGCTACGGAACATGCTTTCCCTTCCGGTGCCGCAAATTCCTTAGCGTATATCTGGGCCCCTTCTATGTCGTGACCCCGTTGAGCTTTCGCCTCGCTATCCTCTTGCGTTCGTATACGGATGGCCATAGGACGATAGAGCGATAACCGAACCACGCTGAAAGGTGTGGTTATGAAAAAGATTGCCGTTGCCGCTCTGGCGCTTGTCGCCTCCCAGGTGAGCGCCCAGCAAGCCAGGCTCGATGCGTTTTCCTCGGATCGCGAGTCAGCATTTTCCGTTCTCGTTCCGGGTTCGGTCGCGAAACCTGAACCAGTCGAACAGCCTGCGGCCGCGGACACGTGGGGCTTGCAGGCGGAGTTCGATGCTATGGCGTCTGAAGATCCAACGCTCGAGGAGGTGCCGGAGCGTCCTTACGTTCCGTCCTGGATGAGGGGAGGGCGCTCTCCCTTCGTTGCGCGGTCGGTTTACACTACGCCAGCGTTTGCCGATCCGGACTGCTTGACCAGCGGATATTTTCCCCGTTTCGGGATCAGCGGGGAAGCCCAAGCACGTCGCCGCTTGTATTTCAGCGATGTCCTGACGGCCGCGTGCGAGGCCGGTGTTCCGGTGGCACTCTTCGATGCGCTGGTGTCGCAGGAAAGCCGATATCAGCCGTATGCGCGAAGCGGGGCAGGGGCGATGGGGATGGCGCAGCTTATGCCCGGGACGGCCCGGTACCTCGGCGTCTCCAATCCATGGGATGTCCGCGAGAACCTGCGGGGTGGGGCGCGCTACCTCAAGGAGCAGCTCGATCGCTTCGGGTCATGGGATTTGGCGCTCGCCGCGTACAATGCGGGACCGGGTAACGTCCAGAAGCACGACGGGATACCGCCTTTCAGCGAGACCCGGGCCTACGTCCGTACCATCATGGCGACGCTCGATGGGTCTCCCGTTCCCGCTGCCCGGCCCGTCCTTCTCGCCGCGAACCCGTTCCGGCGCGTGCAACTCGCATCGTTTTCGCCGTCGTCACAGATCCCAGAATACTGAGAACCCAACGCTCCAGGCATAGTATAGCGCGATCGCCAAGATCACCGGCGCCCCTTTCAGGTAGTTGACCTGCCAGCGAAGCCAGATCTTCGGGATCAGAAGCGTCTTGTCGAGCTTGGTTGAAAGGGCAGGGCGCCAGCGCTTGGTCCGCCAGTCGTCTGCGGTGACCATCACTGCCAGCACTGCGCAAATGAGCGCCATGATGCCGACAGCAATGTAGAGCGACGTCCAGGCGATAAGGGCTTCGGGTTGCATGGTCTCCTGCCTAATGGCTCGATCTTGGCATAGTATTAACCCTGACAGAAGATTTCGTTTCCCTGCGTCCGTAAATCGCCTCACGTCGACCGAACAAAGTGTGTCCGATGTTCAGCTCGCCGATCGCTGCCCGTTTCACGAGCGCGGCCATATAGGCGTCAGGTGTTTTCCTGATCTCTCCGGCGTGCAGATGGTGAGCCGTGATGAGCACGCAAAGTATTGCCGCCTCGGTTCCGATCCTTCCGCTTGCCCGCGCCGCTGTTGCCTGTCCGATCTGGCTCAAACGGGCGAGGGTGTGGAGTTCGTCGAGGCCCGGCCGATCTGGGATTGCGATCAAACCGTCGATGAACTGGAAGAGGGCAGGGGCCTCGGACCAGGAAAAGCCCGATCGCTCTATGCCGAAAGGATCCGTCGGCCGTAGAGTCGACGCGCATCGGCGATTGCCTCGAGCTTCTTCCGGGTCGCCGGCGCCCAGCTTTCCTGCTCGAAGGCGCGTACGATCCGGTAGGCCGCACTCGTTGCACGTTTGATCCGTCTCGGAAACTCGACATGCTGACGGCGCAGGCCGTCTTCCCTCTCGGCGAGCTGCGAAATATAGGTTTCCAGCAGCAACAGCGGCCCTAGCGACCACCCTGATGCATCTTCGGTCCCGCCATCTCCGTCGCCCCCAAGATAGCGCTTCCCGTTTCCGGCGAGGCAGTACGGTACGGCAAAGCCGTATTCTGCCAGCTTCGCGATGTTTGTTCGTGCTGCATTCCAGCCAAGAACCCGCCGCAAATGATCGTTTGAAGCGGCGATGAGCGGGCCCTTTGCACTGTCCCAGTCAGCGTCGCGCGCACATATCTTGGCTCCTGCGAGATGAAGATACTTCCACACGATGGGCGGCACTGCGACACTTACTGGTGCCTGGCTCGCAAAGGTTTCGAGGATGTCCAGCAGGGCGCGACGCCTCTGCCGCCCTGTGGGCTTGCGGCCCTGCTCCGGGAACTGTTGCATCATCAAAGCGATCTTGGCGCTGTAGCGCGCGCGATCGGCCTCACTCGGGAGATGCTCGATCGCATCAAGCTCGATGCCCTCGTAGCCCGGTAGCGTCCCGAGAAGGTCTCCGAGCAGCGACAGGCCGCGGCGCTGTCCTGTGCCACCTTGTGAATTGGTAATACTCATTCATTCGCTCCCTCAGTCTCGAGGTGCGGCGCAGACGCAAGTCAGCCTCGCGAGAATCGCGAAAAATGCTTGCAAGTTGTCAGGGAGCGGGTAGGGTGCCGTTGTCTCTCGCCATGCTCTGGCACGGCAAACTACAGCTTCCTTCGAAAGGCCCGGGCACTGCCCGGGTTTTTCATTTCTGCGTCGCTGACCTCCCTACGTTACGCGCCGTCGGCGCCTCTCAAATCCGGCAAGCTGTTCGCGCGTCTCATCGCGCGCAAAAGCGCTTGCCAGCGTTCCGGTCTGTCGCTAGGGAGAGTGCAGACATTGCCACTCCAGAGACAGGATGTGCAAAAAGGGCTCCGTTGGCGCGGAGCCCTTTTTTGTTTCAAAGCAGTGCTGGCTGATCTCCAGTCTGCACTGGGCGCTGCAATCCGACTGTGTCCTGGAGCAGCGCCATGATAACAGCTTCCCGCGAGCTGAAGGACATTTCCTTCATCTGGTCGATCTTCTCGATCATGTGCTCGGGGAGCCAGACTTCAATGGGTTTGAAACCCTCGTCGCGGCGGCGTTTACGCGACGCTGCCTTTCGGTCCTGGCTTAGCATTCTTGCCCACCCTCGGTCTGGCTGATTCGCATGTGACTAGTCACAAGGCTTGGGCCTTAATTCATTGTCCGTCAAGCGAACCTTAACCGAATGCGCGGTCGAGCAATGCGGCATCGTCGCGTTGTGCGACGGCAGCGTGGTATCGAGCGATCGCATTCGATGTGCGTTTGCCTATTCCACGGCACAATGCGTCTCGGATCGGTTCGAACTCGCCGTCGCACGCGGCAATTTCTTCGGGCAGCTGGACCGCTATCGCTTTCGCGACCTCGGCCGAAGTCTCGCAGCACGGATCATCATATGCGTGGCCGCTGGCGAAACAGTGGACTGTGAGTGCCGCGCGGACCGGGTCGATCCCGAGACGCTCTGCGACTTGGTTGAATTCTCCATGGGAGAGGCTGCCGTTCGCGATCCGTTTGTAAAAGCCATTGCGGTGGTTCTGGCGAATTAAGCCCTCAACGTAGAGTTGACGGATGCTGACGCCCTGGCGCCGCATTTGATCTTGTATGAGGACAGCGAATTCCTGCTGTCGTTGCTCGCATGTCAGTCTAACAGCAGTTTGCGACCCCGTTCCCATGATCCCTCCAAACGTCCCGCCCTATGCATATGCATACTGTGGATTAGGGTCAGGCTTATTGGCAAGAGAAAAGTTGCGGTCGTGAGACCGCGTATGCACAGAATATTACGGCTTCCCGGACGCCGCAATGTTCTCCGATGCGCTCGCAAAGAGCGGTTCTCAGGGCCTCGAATTTAAGATTCGAGGCCTGATCCAGTCTAAGATAAATCCGCACGCGGCCGTCGAAGGGGAGGTGTTCCTCGTAGAGCGAGGCTGCGTCGTCTGTGAATGTCGGAAGTCGTTCGAGGCAGTGGGTGACGACGTCTCGCAGCTTCTGAAACTTCAATGTTTCTATGGAAAGAACGCGGATTGCCTCGGCGATGATCGCAAAGGCTTCCTCGCTGATAAGCAGTTCGTGAACGACGGTTTGATCGGTGCTCATGGATATCTTCCCCGATGAGCTTCCGTCGCAATTGCGCCGTGTCACCTTCCGAAATTCAGAGATTTTCTTCGGAATCGATTAGCGCAAGGTGGTGGTGTTGGAAATAAGCCAGGGTGTCCTGCTCACAGGCTGGCATGGCTTGAATGTGATCCCACCCCGTCCTGAATTCAAACCCAGGGTGGCTTGGATTGGAACCCACTGGCGAGAAATTTCGGCGATTCGGGCGAGAATCGCCAACATCATCGAATGCATAGGTTGAGAAAAGGTTCCCGCAGGTTCCCCTTTGGTCGTGGCGCATAGCGTCATTCGTGAAACCAGAAGGGAAACATCATGAAAGCTCTCAATCTGAAGCAGGCAGGCAGCAGCCTCGCCGTCGCGGTGGCTGCCGTGGCCGGAATGAGCGTGCTCGGGATCGACGCCGCCATGGCCGGTACCGACACCACGTTCGACACCGCGCTCAACGCATTCACCGACTTTCTCGAAGGTTCGGGCGGCAAGATCATCACCGTGCTGTCGCTCGCCGGCGGCATCGTGGCGCTGGCCTCCGGCCGTTTCTCCCTCGGCCAGGTCGCGATCCCCGTTGGCGTCGGCGTGGGTGCCGGCACCGGTGTGCCGATCGTCACCTCGACGGTCACCGGTACGATCTGATCGCAAGATCGGACTGATCCGAAGGGTGGCGACCCCAGGGCTGCACTGCAGTTTTAAGGCGCCACCCAATTGGGCGGAGGCGACTTTTGGACCAGTATTCCATCCCAAAGCATCTCGACGACCCCGAGCTGATCGGGTTCTGGACGCTTGATGAATTCCTCGTGATGGTGATCCCATTCGCCTGGGGAATTCTCGCGCAGCACGTAGTCATCGGCCTCGTAGGGGCCATCGCTGCATGGTTCGGTTATCGCAAACTGAAGGCCGGGCGTTCGATGTATTGGATCCTGCATTTTGCCTATTGGCATTTGCCGGGTGAATTCTTCGGTCTGAAAGTCGCTCCGCCGTCTCATCTTCGAGTGATGGCGGGCTGACATGGACATCTCTCTTGCTCACGAGGCGTCGCAGCGGACCCTCAAACAACGCAATCTGCTGGCGCTTATCTGCATCGTGCTTGGCATCCTGGTGGTCGTCATGTTCACCGCTGCCTCGACGCGCGATCGCGAGGTGATCCTCCAACCCATCCTGCCCAGCGAGATGGCGCTGAGCTCATCCGGAGTCACCCCAGAGTATCTCGAAGCCGTCACCCGCGACACAGCGCAGCTCGCGCTCAACCGCTCGCCCGAGACCATGCAATACTGGCTCGACGGAATTGTGAAGATCGCTGCGCCCGAGGCACGCGGCGCGCTCAAGGCCGATCTGATGAAGATCGTCGGCGAGCAGGAAGGCTCGCAGGTCACCCAGTTCGTCACGATCGACTGGATCCGTACCGACCCCGATGCCCTGACCAGCCAGGTCGGCGGTGTGCTCCACACCATTGTCGGTTCGCGCGACGTCCGCCGCGAACACAAAATCTTCCAGTTCAACTGGAAATACACCGGCGTTTCGCTCCGCCTCAAGGGCTTCGGCGTCGTCGTCAAGAAGGAGGAGGACGGCGAATGAACCCGCTCGTTTCCGCGCTCATGTTCGCATCGGGATCGGTGCTGGCATCGCGCCTGTGTCACCTCTCGCGCCTGACCGGTGCGGCCCTCATCGCCAGCGGGCTTGTCCTGACGGCCAGTCCCGCTCTCGCTGACGAGACGATTCTCGTCGCGGATAACGGGGAAGTCCGGTGTCAGGCATCGAAATCGGACCTGACCCGCATTTCACTGAAGGACGACCAGTTCGTCTCGGTTTCGCGGGTGCAGAGCGGCATCGAGAGCGAGGACTTCTCGATCGTCCACGAGCCGACCCGCGGTGACATCTATATCTCGGTCCCGCAAGGCTATGCTAAGCCGAACATCTCGTTCTTCGGCACGACGCAGAATGGCTTCGTCTACAAGTTCGACTGCCAGGTTGCGGTCGAGGCGGCGGTGCAGGTGTTCGTCGCCAACGCCGATGTCGAGCGGCCGCAGGCCCGCCCCGAGACGCTGCAGGCCAATGCCTCGCTCGACGATCGCGCGGTCGGCCTGGTCCGGGCGATGTTCGAACAGCGTTCCGTCAGCGGTTTCGAGATCAGCGATGCGGCTCGCGCGCCGGTCAACGTGGGCGCGATCAAGGTCCAGCTGCTCAGCGAATATCGCAGCCCGACGATGACCGGAAAGGTCCTCCGGATCGAGAACACCGGCGATGCGCCGATCTCGCTGCAGGAAGAACTCATCGCCGGTGACGGTGCAATCGCCGTCAGCATCTCCAATCGCGACCTCGCGAAGGGCCAGGCCACCGCCGCCTACGTCGTCGTCCCTGCAGGAAGGTAAGCATCATGGATTTCCTCAAGCGCAAACCCAAGGATCTCGATGCCGCCGAGATGGACGAGCACGACGCGCTCGATGCCAGTGGCACGATCGCCGAGAACTCGCAGACGCAGAAGCGCCAGAAGATGCTCATGTTCGGGCTTGGCGGCGCGATCGCGATTTTCGGTGCCATGTACGTCCTCGATACCGACGACGAGATCGAGCAGGCGACCGGAAGCGGGACCGAGACCGTGGTCTCGACCGATGCCCTCATGAATCGCCAGCGAGTCGACCAGGAATGGGTCGCGATGTACGAGGGCCAGATCAATACGCAGGACCAGCGTCTCAAGGGCCTCGAAGCCCAGGGCGGGCAGGTCCAGCAGCTCCAGAGCGAAATCGAGACCCTTCGCAACGAGAACGCCGCCATGGCCCGAGACGGCCAGCGTGTCCTCGAGGCGTTCGAACGCGAGAACCAGCAGCTCCGCCAGCAGGCGAGCCGCGGGAACGCTCGCCCGACCGCCCCCGGGCCGGTCGCCGCCGCGCAGGCTTTGGGCGTGTCCTCTGCCCCCGGGACCGCTCAGGGCGCTGGCGCGGCGGCGGCACAGCCGATGCGTCGCAGCAACGACGTCAAGATGGTGTCGTTCACCACAGCGTCGGGGACGGCATCGCGGATCGACCCATCGAGCGCTCCTGCTATTTACACCGACTCTCCGAACTATTTGCCGCCGAATTCAATGGCTAAGGCGACGGTGGTGGTCGGTGTCGATGCGACCACCAACACTCGCAGCCAGAGCGACCCGCTGCCCGTTCTGCTACGTGTCACTGGACCCGCGCGCTCTGTCTATGGCGACGGCAAGCTGCTCGCCACGCGCGTTCAGGGCTGCATGGTCAACGGTGCGGCCTATGGCGATCTCTCGAGCGAGAAGGTCTATGTCAAGCTGCAGCGCATGACTTGCCCGCAACCAGGTGGCCGGTTCGCGGTCTCCGAGGTCAAGGGCTTCATCGCTTTTGGCGGCAAGGTCGGAATTCGTGGAAGGGTCGTGAGCCGAGAAGGCGGCTTAACTACCCAAGCCTTCATCGCCGGCCTGTTTAGCGGCGTCGGGAACGCGTTTTCGACCGCGACGAAGATTCCGCGAATTGCCCAAGATCCGGTCCTTCCATCAGCAGAAGAGGTTGGAATTCAGGCCATCGGAGGTGGCGCCGCTACCGCTGGAACCACTCTGTCCGATTATCTCATCGAACGTGCCGAGCAATATCAGCCGGTCGTCGAGATGCCCACCGGTGCGCAGGTCGAGGTCGTGTTCCTCGACGGCACCTTCATCAGGAATTGAGGCTCGACATGGAACTCAAGGGAAAAGCTTGGCAGGTCGCGCTCGTTGCGGGCCTCCTCATCAGCTCTGCCGCCGCTATCGCCGCAGTCGCACAAGCCGCCGGCACGAACGATCCGGAACTGGTCAAGGCCGCCCTCAGCGAGCGCCTGCCCAAGACCGAGATCACCGCGATCGATTGCGAGAAGATCAAAGGCGTGTGCGAAGTCCAGGCGAGGCAGAACCTGTTCTACATCGATCATGGCGCGCGCTACCTCATCATCGGCCGCGTCTACGATATGGAGACCAAGCAGGATCTGACTGCGGCGCGCCTGCTCGAGATGAACCCCGACATGCTGGTCGGGGGAGGGGGATCGCAGAGCGAAGGCGACGACGCTTCGCAGCAGGCCCGTGCCGCGGCGCCGGGCAACCCTTCCGGTAACGACGGCCAGATCGATCCCGCCGCGCTGGCCGCGTTGCCCAAGAGCGGAGCGGTCGTCATGGGCCGCGGCGCGAAGACGCTCACGGTCTTCAGCGACTTCCGCTGCGGCTACTGCAAGCGGCTGCACGAGACGCTGGCGACCCTCAATGTGAAGGTCGTCGAGCGCCCAATCTCGGTCCTTGGCACCCGGCCGATTTCCGAAGCGGTCATCTGCGCGCCCGACAAGCGCCGCGCGGTCGAGCAGGCCTACGACGGCGGTGCCATAACGAGCGGCGCAAAGTGCGACACCACCGGGCTCGATGCCAACGAGGCGTTTGCGCGCAAGCACGGCTTCAACGGCACCCCTGTGATCGTGCGCGAGGATGGAGCCGTGGTCCACGGGTACCGCCCGCGCGAATTCCTCGAAAGCTGGCTCGAAGGGAGCGCATCATGAACCAGAAGGCCCTTATCTCGCTCGCCCTTCTCGGGACGGCTCTCGGCGGCTGCACCACGCTAGGCACCAATGTTGCCGGAAGCTTCCGCTGTTCAGCGCCCGACGGTGTCTGTGCGCCCTCGAGTGTGATCGACGACAGCGCGCTTGCGCGCATCGAGGAGACCAGCTCGACCGATCTCCTCAATCCCGCCGGTCCCTACCGGATGGACGACGGTATCGGCGTACCGGTGCAGGGTCTGCAGGTCGCCGCTGCGCCGGTTGCCACCTCCGCGCCGACCTACGAACTCGCCGTGGTTTTTCCGGGTTACACCGACGCAACCGGGGCGTCGTTTGAACGACGCGTCGTCAGGACCGCCGCTTTGCTCCCCGGTCGTGGGGATGCGATGGAAGCGATGGCGCTGCGCGGACCTTCGCGCGGGCGCTCGCAGGGCTTGCTCGCTGCGGCCGAGAGCGCTCCGCCGTTTCTCGCGATCGCGCCGGGCGTGATGGATGCCGCTCCTTCCGGCTCCACCGAGGGGCAGGCGCAGGTCGCCTCGGCGCAGACGCCCAATCCGATCGCGCAGATCCAGTCGCAGGTGTCGGAGCGCCTTGAAGCCCAGCAGCCGAAGGCCCGCCGACAGGCTGCGAGCTTCCCGGGCACCGTCGAGGAGTAACCCGCAATGTGGCAGGCCTTCAGCAATATCGTCGACCTCGTCGTTGGTGACAGTCGCAAGCCCGAGCAGCGTTCGCGACCCCCCGCAGTGCCGATGCTCTCGCATTTTCTCGGCTACCGCTCCTTCGATGAAGACAAGCGCATCTTCCACCAGGTCCGCTCGAAGGGCTTCATCCTCGAGCTTGCGCCGCTGGTCGGCGCCAACGACCGCGTGAACGACGTCATCGGGTCGCTGTTCTCGGATATCCTGCTGCCCGGCACCAAGTTCAGCGTGACGAACTATTCGAGCCCGCGCGTCGCCGAGAAGCTGCAGGACTGGGCGCTTCCGCGCTACAAGGCATCGGGCGTCTTCCAGACGCTTGCGCGCCACCGCATCGACAAGCTACGCAACGGTGTCTGGTCGACGCTGGCAAGCGACGGTCCGTTCTTCGTGCGCAATTTCCGCGTCGTGATGGCTGTGGGGATTTCGCAGGGTTCGGGCCTCTCGACCGACGATCTCGTCACGATGCGCGACGGCATCGTGTCAGCGCTCGAGTCGATCGACGTGCCGGTGCGCGATTTCGAGCCGACCGATCTCATCCGCCTGTTCGACGAGTTCCTCGCGCCCTCGACCGGCGCTGGCGACGAGGTCCCGGGTTATAACCGCTTCGATCCGATCAACGAGCAATGCGTCCGGCGCGATCTCGTGACGCACGTCGAGAAGGACCGGATCATCGTTCATGCACAGTCGCTGCGGCCGACCGGCTCGAGCGTCGAAGGCGTTCCCGAGATGAAGGATTTCGTGCCGGAGCGTTTCGACATCCGCACGATGGCAGTGCGCAACTTCCCCGATCGCTGGGCCCCGTGGGACACGCAGAAGATCATCGGCGATATCTTCAACGCCAAGCTCAACCTGCCGTGCCCTGTGCTTCAAACCGTCTGCGGCATCATCCCTGGCCAAGAGACCTCGGAAAGCAAGGCAGGCTACAAGTTCGCGCGCACCAGCTCGCTGGCCGAAGGCAAGGGTGTCAAGCTGGTCCCCAAGCTTCGCACCGAGGCTGCCGAATGGCAGTTCGTGCAGGACCGGGTCAAGCAGGGCGAGAAACTCGTCTCCTGCTACTACGCGGTCTCGATCATCGCCCCCAAGGGCCGCGGCGAACCGTGCGAACGGACGCTGAAGGCGCTCTACAAGGCGAGCGGGTGGGACCTGATCGACGAGACCCACATCCAGCTTCCCGCTTTCATGGCGCATTTCCCGCTGATGCTCGCCGACGGCCTCGATGGCGACTACAAGCGGATGAAGCGGCTGCGCACCATGCGTTCGGCCAACGTCGCGGCGATCGCGCCCATCCAGGGCGAGTTCGTCGGCGGTAATATCCCGCACCTGCTGTTCATCGGGCGGCGCGGTCAGCCACAGTTCTGGTCGCCGTTTCAGAACGGCGCGGGCAACCATAACGTCGCGATCGCCGGCAAGTCGGGCTCGGGCAAGTCGGTGCTTCTGCAGGACCTGACCGCGAGCTTTGCCGGCGTCGGCGCGAAGACCATCGTCATCGACGACGGCCGTAGCTTCGAGCACATGGCGAAGGCGCTCGGCGGCACCTTCACCGAGTTCAAGCTCTCTTCGGGCATCTCGATCAACCCGTTCCGGATGATCGACGAGGACCTCGCCGGTGGCGACGACGATTATCTGGTCGACTGCCTGGCTATGCTGAAGTCGATTATTTCACAGATGGCGCGCAACGAGACTCGCCTGAACGATACCGAGCGCGGCCTGATCGACCAAGCGGTGAACGCGGTGTGGAACGAGCACGGCCGCGACGGCACTGTCGACCACATCATCGACGCGCTCAAGCAGGCCGAGCATCCGTTCGCTTTCGATCTGGCGACCTCGTTGCTGCCGTTTGCATCGCGCGGCACCTTCGGTCGTTTCTTCCTCGGCGATGCCAATCTCGACCTCTCGGCCGACCTGACCGTTTTCGAGCTTTCCGACCTCGCCACCCGCGAGGAACTGCGCGGCGTCGTCCTGACCTCGATCATGTTCATCGCTTCGCAGGTCATGCGCCGGATGGACCGCTCGATTCCCAAGCCGCTCATCATCGATGAGGCCTGGCAGATGCTGAAGGGCGGGGCGATGGCCGACTTCGTCGAGACCTACTCGCGCACCTGCCGCAAGTACGGCGGCTCGCTCATCACCGCTACGCAATCCATCCACGACTATTACAAGTCGGAAGGGTCGCGCGCCGCGCTTGAGAACTCGGACTGGTTCCTGATCCTCCAGCAGAAGGGCGAGACGATCTCGGACTTCCGCAATTCGGACCGGTTCGAGATGGACAACATGACCGAGGCGCTTCTGCGCAGCTTGAAGCGCAACGGGGTCGACTACTCGGACATCTTCATCCGCGGGCCCGACACCGAGAGCATCGGGCGCCTCGTCCTCGATCGCTTTTCGGCCACGCTCTATTCCTCGAGCCCTGGCGTCTTCGCCGATATCGAGAGCTACGTCCATCGCGGTTTCGCGATGCAGGACGCGATCGAGGCGGTCGCCTTCCCCGAGGAGTTTGAGCTCCTGGAGGCGGCGGAATGAGCGCGCTGGCTTTAAATTCCTCCGCGGCGCGCCTGATCGTGCGCGGACAGGACACGCTCGCGATCGGTCTCCGGGTTGCAGGCTGGAGCGCGACCACGCTGATGGCGACACTCGGTGTCGTGACGTTGTTCTTCTTCGTGCTGGGCAGCTTCTCGATCGACGGGACGATGCTCCAGCTTAACAATCTTGCCTCCCGCTACGTCGCTGCCGACGGCGCGCGGCAGGCGCAGTTTCAGACCATCCTCTTTTCGACCCTCGGGATCGCCTTCGCGCTGATCGGCGTCTTCCGCCGCTCGTCCCTGCGCGCAGCCTTCCGTCTTACCGGAGATGACGCATGACGGATCTGTTCGAAAACGCCGACCAAGTCGCTGAGCGGAGCTCGTTCAAGGCCGCTATCCCTCAGCAACGCGCCAAGGGCTTTGCCGGTCTCTCGCCGCGCGAGCTCATCGTCCTGGTTGCAGCGATCGCGATGTTCATCTGGGGGGCGTGGGTCACTAAAAACCTCGTCGCGGGGGACGATGGCCGACAGGACCTCGTGCAGCTGCAACTGCAGGGGATCATCGGAGACTATCTGCAGGCCCAGGCGCGCTCCGCCTCGGACGAGCAGACCGCTGCCAAGGAAACGGCGGTGTTCATGGCCGCCCTCGACCAGACCGTCGAGGGGCTGTCGAAAGACGGGAAGATCGTCGTCGTTCACGAGGCGATCATCGGCGGCGATGTCCCCGACGTGACCGAGAGTGTGAAGGCGGCCGTCTACGCAAAGGTTCCCCGGCCGCAGCCGGCGCAGGCCGTCCGTGTCCAGAACGAGATGCAGGCCTTCATGGCCTCGAACGGGGGAGGCCAGGGCGGTGTCCAGCGCTAAGACCCGGCGGCTCTCCACGAAGGGCAAGCTGCTTGCCATTGCCGCGATGTTCGCGATCGGCACGGCCGTCACTTCGCTGCAGAAGTGGAGCGAGACCCACGCCTTCATGGTCAACGCGACGGATTCGCTTCCCAACTGGGCGTTCCTCGTCGAGACCGGGCGCTTCCCAGCCCGGGGCGACTATGTGATCTTCCACCCGGGCCATGATGCGGTCACCGAGAAGTACTTCGGCGCCCAGCCTGAGCCTTTCGCCAAGGTCGCCTACGGTCTTCCGGGCGATGTGGTTACCCGCGAGGGTCGCGACGTCTTCGTCAACGGGACGCGGATCGCCGCGACCAAGCCGCTCACAAAGCGGGGTGATCCGCTTACCGAAGGGCCGCTCGGCGTCGTTCCCGAGGGCTGCGTGTTCGCTGCCACCCACCATAAGGACGGCTTCGACAGCCGCTACGCGCACATCGGGTTCGTATGCCGCGACCGGCTTGTCGGCACCGGGCAGGCGATCCTGTGAGGCGCGTCGCTCTCCTTGCCGCCCTCCCGGTCCTCGTCGGTGCCTCGAGCGCGCCAGCGGTCGATCCTGGCCGCGCGGTGGATCATGGACAGATGGGCCAGACATGGCCGGTCATCGAACCCGATCTGCTTTCGGTCATCAAGGCGCGGCTCGACGATGCCAAGGCCACCGGCAAGCTCGACGAGCTGAACCAGCGTTTCGCCGACCGGGTCAAGCAGCGGGTCAACCGGCCCGTTCCTGTCGCCGGCATCGGCCCCGCGCTCGAGACGCGCAGCTGGGAATTCGATCCGGCCATTGTCGTCGACAACGACATTCGCGATCACAAGGGCAATCTGATCGCCGTGGCAGGACAGCGGGTCAACCCTCTCGCCGCTTCCGGACTCTCCAAGAAGCTCGTCTTCGTCGATGGTGACGATCCCGCGGAAGTCGCATGGGCAATGCGCTTCGGCAGCGATCAGAAAGCGAAGATCATCTTCGTCGATGGTTCGCCCTTCGAGCTGATGAAGACGCACCAGCGGCGCTTCTACTTCGACCAGGGCGGCAAGCTGACCGGGCACTTCGGTATCCGCCATACCCCGGCGCTCGTCGAGCAGAGGGGCGAGATCCTGATGGTCACCGAACAGGCGATCGCTCGCCGCGGCGGTGCCTCGTGAGCGGGTGGCGCGACCTTGTCCCGGCCCCGCTCGCCGCACCCGAGACCCGCGAGCGGCGTGCCGCGCGGTACCGCGTGATCGCCGGCTGCGCGGTCCTTGCCATCATGATCCTGTTCTTCGGCCCACTGCGGGCGCTTGTGGGCTCTCGTGCTCTCGCTCTGTTCGTGGCGGTTGGCACCTATGTCGGCATTCAGGGATGGCTCTGGGTCCAGGAGAAGAACGCAGCCGACGATGCTTGGTTGTTCAGGGACAGCGACGATGTTGCGTAGGCTGTTCGCCTCGATCGCGGCGCTGGCCGCCTTCGCGTTGGCGGTTCCCGCCGCCGCGCAAGGGCTCCCCACGGGTCCGGGCCGGTGCTCGGGCAGTTTCGTCAACCCGGTCACCGATGTGTGCTGGGGCTGCATGTTTCCCCTCTCGCTCGGCTCGCTCAAGATCTGGCCGTCCTCGCGTGCGGATACCAAGAACCCCGATCTTCCGATTTGCGCCTGCGGAACGCCGGTGCCGCGTATCGGTCTCGCGATGGGCTTTTGGGAGCCGGTTCGCCTGATCGATGTGTCGACAAAGCCGTGGTGCTTTCCGAACCTCGGCGGCATCAAGCTCGATCCCGGCTTTGCCATCGGTAACGGCTATGCGAATGATTCCTCCCAGATCGGTGGGAAGTCGCAGAACACTGCCAAATACCACGTTCACTACTACATCTATCCGCTGCTCTACTGGCTCGAGATCGTCACCGATTTCCTGTGTCTCGAGGCGAGCTCGTTCGACGTCGCCTACATGAGCGAGATCGACCCGCTGTGGCAGGACGATGAACTCACCACGCTGCTCAACCCCGAAGCGGCGCTGTTCACCTCGCCGCTCGCGCAGGCCGCCTGCTCGGCCGACTGCATCGCCGCCACTGCCAAGCTCCCGATCGACGAGCTGTTCTGGTGCTCGGGATGCCAGGGCCCGATGTATCCGATGAACGGCAATATCGGCGCCAATATCGGCATCAAGCAGTCGGCGCGGCTCGCGGCCGAGCGGATGATCTACAAGATGCACCGTCAGGGCCTTGCCTGGGGCACCAGCGGCTCGAAAGCGCTGTGCTCCAAGTACCTCATGCCGGTCCTCAAGAAGAGCCAGTACCGGCTGCAGCAGGTCAACCCGACGCCGATGGTGAGCGGGCGTGAGAGCTGCTCGCCGATCGGTGCCACCACCATCCTGCCGAAATCCGGACAGGTCTATCCGGTCAAGGGAGAGGACGTGGGCTTCCTTGTTTGGCGCAAGCGCAATTGCTGCGTGCTGTAAGGGGAGAGACGGGAATGAACCGCAAGATCGCAATGCTTCTCGCCGGCGCCGGACTCTTGAGCGGCATGACGGCGGTGTTCGCCCAGAGCATGGACGGCTTTGATCCGGACGCCATCGAGGCGCGTGCGGATCAGTTCCGCGAGGATGCCCAGGCGCTCTTCGAATACGCGACCACCAACGCGGAGACGCACACCGAAGAGGCGCAGGCCGTGGTTCAGCAGGGCCAGCAGTCGATCGAGGGTCTCGACGTCTCCCAGATCGCGGGAGGGCAGGGACCGTTCGATTTCGACGAGATGGTCGCCGGCGCAAAGGCGGGGATGGCGAAGCCCGAAGGCGCACCGCTGTTCATTGCCTTTGCCAGCCTGTCGATGCCCGAAGAAGCGCTGTCGAAGATGATCGAGGATACCACGAAGGCCGGCGGCGTAGTGGTCTTCCGCGGCTTCTCGGCAGGAAACCCGCAAGGGTTCATCCAGGGCATCCGCAAGGTGGTCGACCAGGCGGGTGCGAGCAATGTCGCGATCGACCCGCGGCTGTTCCGTTCCTTCGGGGTTGATCGGGTCCCGACCTATGTCGCCCTCTCGAGTGACTTCGAGCCGTGTGACCAGCTCGACTGCGTGACCGCTCCGCCGCCGCACGACCGGATCGCCGGTAATGTCAGCGTGTCATATGTTCTCGAGAGTTTCGCGAACGCCAACGGACCTGGTGCGCCCGTCTCTCGTCTCGCGCTGCGCAACATGAAGGGCGCCCGATGAATCGCCTGCGCCTGTTCGTTGCGGTTCTCGCGCTCGGGGTGAGCGGCGGACTCGCGCACGCTCAGATGACCGCGCAGGACGCCCGCACCGAGGGCGAAGCGATCGGCACCGGTGTGCGTGACACCACCAATGGGACGATCCTCGCCAATGGCGCTGAAGCCAATGTGCCCACCTTTGCTGGCACCACTTTCCCGACACTCGACTACGTCGACGATCCAACGGGGCTCACCACGGCGGGCGAAGCGGCCCGCTATCAGCAGGATTACAAGACCGTCGTCGATCCCTACCGCAAGGTGGTCGACCCCGCGACGATCGACCTTTCGTCCGCGAGTGCGATCGAGAAGGACCCGGACACCTACCTCGGACCTGGCGTGGGCCCGGGTGGTGCGACAGGAACCTGCAACCCGCTCCCGCCCGGTGGCGGCGGCGCGACTACCTACTTGGAAAGCTGCAACGAGGGGTCGCAGCCTTTTGACGAAACGCGGACATGCCGGGCACCGTTGGTAATTCAGACCCAAGGCACCCGCTATTGGGAATATCAGTGTTCGACAGGCTTCATCAAATATCAGACCAGCGGGCCTTATTGCGACATCATCCAGCCCGACTTGGATGGCGGCAGTTGTCGCCTCATTGACCGGGAGCGTATCGGCGAGACCTGTCTTCAGTGGGGCGGTAGGGATGGGCGGTGGTGCACCGAACCAGGCGATCCCGTCTATCGCGAAACTTGGAGCTGCCCAAACCAGCTTTCGATCGCCGGCGGGATCGAGCGCAACACCATCAGCGTCGTCAGCGAGACCGTCGACCAAACGCAATGTCAAGCAACGACTGGCGGCGCTACCTGCAGCCAGCAGTCGGAGGTTTGCACTGCTCCGAACGAGACTCGGGTCATCAACGGACTATCCGTTACCCGCCCGTGCTGGGAGTGGGAGCGCACTTTCCAATGTCAGGGGGTGGCGCCTGCCAATGACTGCTCCGCGCTCGAGGCGCGCGCGGAATGCACTTTCGATCACGACGAGTGCCTGAGCACCGACGCAAATGGCCTCTGCAACGTCTACGATCGCTGGTTCAAGTGTACGACAACGCCCAGCGGACCGCCGCCACCGCCTGCCTATGTCTGCGCCGGCGATCTCTATTGCATCGATGGCGAATGCACGTCGGTCTCGCGCGAGGCGTCCACCGAGTTCAAGGACGCGATGGTCGCCATGAACGTGATGGGCGAGCTGCGCGATGGCTTCAATCCCAACGAACTGAAGATTTTCAGCGGCGAGAACCTCAAATGCACGAAGAAGATCTTCGGCTTGTCGAACTGCTGCAGTGGGAAGGGCGTGCCGCTCCTCACGCCGTGGTTGTGCAACAGCCAGGACCGCGACGTCGACAAGAAGGATGACGCGGGTCTGTGCCACTATGTCGGCACCTATTGTTCGGACAAGATCCTCGGCGTCTGCGTCACCCGCAAGCAGTCGTATTGTTGTTACGGCAGCAAGCTGGTCCGAATCCTCAACGAGCAGGGCAAAGCGCAGCTCGGGATGCAGTGGGGCACTCCAAAAACCCCAGACTGCGAAGGCTTCCTGATTGCGCAGTTCCAACAGCTCGACCTCAGCCGGATGGATTTCAGCGAGGTCTACGCCGAGTTCGTCGATGCTGCGAAGCTTCCCGACGAGATCGAGATGTCGCTGCAGATCCAGAAGAAAATCGAGACCTACTACAACAATGGAGTGAACTGAGCATGTCGGGCGCAGATATCGTGGCTTTGCAGAGAGACGATCCGTTTCCGCCCGCCCAGGTGCTCGATCTGGCGGTAAGCGTGGCGATCGGCCGTGAGCTTGCCGCGAGCGAATCCGAGATGTTCGAACGGATCGAGGACTGGTTCCTTCGTCCCGCGACGCGCGCGGAACTCAAGGCATCGGTGTCGCGCCTGATCGACCGGGGATGGATCCACCGCTCGAACGACGACGACGATTTCGATTTATGCCTCACCGACGCCGGCGTGGAAGCCGCGACGACGCTATCGGGCGGGATGATCCGCATGATCGATCGCGGCCGCGGCCTGATCCAGACCTCCTTTCTCCTCCAGTCGCTGGACCTTGCACAAGGAAAATGCCCATGAAAATGCTCACCGCCTCGAGCCTTGCCGCGGTCCTCGCCGCCGCGACGGGCCCCGTTCTTGCGCAGAGCGAGCAGCCAACGGCGCGCGATGCGTTCTATTGCGACGAGCGCAAGCTCGGCACCTGGTTTTACTGCAATTCGGAGGAAGCCAAGCGGAAGGCGCGCGAACGCGCCAAGCAGCAGCAGCCGGCTCCTTCCGTGCCGGCGGTCGAGCGCATGGCAGCGATCACGCGCCAGCTGGACGAGCTGAAGGCGCTCGCGGTGCTTGAGCCGACCCAGGAGAATATCGTCAACTATATCCGCTTCCAGCGCGAGCAGCTCGACCGGGCCTCGACCTTCGCGGATGTGTGGGGGAGGGCCATCTGGCAGACACCCGAACTCGACTACACGCTCGAACGCCCGGTGGGCACGCTGGCCAAGCAGACCTGGCTCGAGGAGCGCAAGTCGCAGCGTGAGGGCTCCATGGCTGCGCTCAGCGAGCGTTATGGCCTGTTCTACTTCTATTCGTCGACCTGCGGTGCTTGTCGCATCTTCTCGCCGGTCATCCGCGCGCTGTCGGACAATTACGGACTCGAGGTTCTCGCGGTGTCGATGGACGGGGGGCCGAATGAAGCCTTCCCGAATCATGTGATCGACAGCGGGCAGTACCAGCGCATGGGTCTGCAGGGCGGGACCGTGCCGGCCCTCGTCCTGTTCGACACCGTCACCAAGCAACCGATCCCCATCGGCTACGGTGTCATGGCCGCCGACGAGGTCATGCAGCGCATCTTCTACCTCACGCAGGTTGAACCAGGGAGCGACTACTGATGGACAGGCAATTTCATCGCGACCGCTCCGCTCGCCTCTTGAAGCGCGCCGGCGTCGCGCTATCGGCCCTTGCCGCTGCCTGCATGGTGGCAACGCCTGTCAGCGCCCAGGTCGGTTCGGAACTCAACGATTTCTTCAATGACATGGGTGCCTCGGCCAACGCGACCGGGCCCACGGCCTATCAGGGCCAGTCAGCGGGGTATTATTCGGGAGGCAACATCTGGACCCGCTTCCCGCAGAAGAGCGTCAATCCGGTGAATCTGCAGCTGCCGTCTATCAAGGCCGGGTGCGGCGGCATTGATGTCTTCTCCGGCTCGTTCTCGTTCGTCAATTCCGACGAGATCATCGCCATGCTCAAGGCGACGGCGAACAATGCGCTCGGCTTCGCCTTCCAGCTCGCGATCAAGTCGATCAGTCCGCAGATTGCCTCGACCATCGAGGAGATCTCGCAGAAGGCGCAGCAGATGAACCAGTTCAACATGAACAGCTGCGAGACCGCGCAGAACCTCGTCAGCGGACTGTGGGGCAAGTCCGACCGCATGTCCTCGGAGATCTGCAAGTCGATCGGCAACAGTCAGGGCCTGTTCTCGGACTGGGCGAAAGGCCGCCACGAATGCGGGACGGGAGGTCAGCGCGAGTCGACCATCGCGGCGAACAGCGATCCCGCGATCCCCGCTGAGAGCTACAACTTCACATGGGATATGCTGAAGCAGAGCTACCCGAGCTTCTCGACGGAGTTCCGCGAATACCTGATGACGTTCGTCGGGACGGTGATCTTCTACCAGGACGGCGACGCCAGCGGGAAACGTGGTTTCCAGTTCGTGGGGCAGGGCGATCGGGCGCTTCTGACCGCGCTGCTCGATGGGACGAGCTCCGTGACGATGCTCAAGTGCGACACGTCCGAGAAGTGCCTCAACCCTACTACGCAGACCATGTCGATCTCGAGCGCACAGGCGCTGAAGCCTCGCGTGCGCGCGATGATCGAGAGCATGAACGGCAAGGTCCGCACCAACGCGGCGCTCTCGACCGATGAGATCGGTCTGCTCGGCGCGACCACGATTCCGCTCTACAAGATCATCTCGGTCAATGCGGCCGCGACGCTGGGCGGCATGACGTCGAACGACATGAACGACCTTGCCGAAGTTGTGGCGATGGATCTCCTCGATGCGATCGCACAGCAATACTACGGCTACGCCTCGCGCGGGGTGGGGACCTTTCAGAACGCCAACGAGGCGGCCCTGTCGCAGTGGCGCGAGCAAATCGCCTCGGTGCGGCAGGTCCTCGACACCTATTCGCAGGGCATGAACCTGCGCCTGCAGCGCACCCAGCATGTCGTCGAGCGCGCCGTCTTCCTCGAAGGGACGCTGCGCAACAATCTCTCCCCGCAAATGTCGGCGGCGCTGTCCTTCAGCACGTCGCTCTCGAACCAGGGCATTCAGTAAGGACCCAAGGCCATGATGGAGATCTGGACGATCGGCGGCGGCGAATACATCGTCAACGTGTTCAACGCCGTCAGTGCGTGGACCGGGGGAGGGGGCTTCCGCTCCCTTATCCGCGTCGTCATGGTGATGGGCCTGATCTACAGCCTTCTCGTCGTGGCCTTCAGTCTCAACTGGCGCGCCTGGCTCAACTGGTTCCTCGGCGCGACGCTTATGTACGGCGCGCTTATCGTGCCGACCACGACGGTCAAGGTGACCGACCGCCTAAATCCGGGCCTTGCCCCCGCGACGGTGGCCAACGTGCCTGTAGGGCTGGCGCTCATCGCCTCGGTCAGCTCGCGGACGGGTGACTGGCTGACCGAGACGGCCGAAACCGTCTTCGTGATGCCCGGCTCCCTTCAGATGTCCAACAACGGTATGATCTACGGCGCGCGCCTGTGGGACCGGACACGCGAGTTCAAGATCCGGGATCCCCGCATCAGCGCCAATCTCGAGGAATACTACAAGCAGTGTCTGTTCTATGACATCCTGCTCGGGTTCGAATCGTTCGACGCGATCGCGACCTCCAACGACATCCTGACCGACATGGGTCCTGGCTCGCTCGCGCGAGGGATGAAATGGATCCCCGATGCCGGTGCTCCGACCATCGTGACCTGCCGGGCTGGCTATACCAACCTGCAGACGGGCCTCGTCACTTACGCCGACACCCAGCTCGAGGAAGAGGGCCGCAAGATGTTCCCGGGACTGACCCCGGCCGCGGCACGAGCCAAGCTCGTCGCGGACCTGCCGGTCATCGCCAACCAGTTCCACGGCAGCTCGCAGACGGCCCAACAGATCTTCCACCAGCGCTCGCTCGTAAGCGCGTTCCTTGAAGCGCGCGCCAATCTCGGGGCGGCCGATGGCGACACCTTCGCCATGCTCCGCGCGCAGGAACAGGCGCGCAACACCTACACCTCGATCGCCCAACAGGCGATGACTTGGGTGCCGCTCCTCAACATCGTGCTGACCGTTGTGTTCTACGCGATGTTTCCGGTCATCTTCCCGCTCTTCCTCATTCCGCGAACCGGTGTGTCCGCGCTGAAGGGCTATTTCACCGGCTTCTTCTATCTCGCCGCATGGGGACCGCTCTACGTCGTCCTCCATATGTTCATCATGGACCGGGCGTCGGATGCGCTGAATGCGACCTCGCCGGGTGGAATCACGATGGCAGGTATGGCCGGCATCGATGCGGTCAATGCCGATACGGCGACGATCGCCGGTTTCCTGATGATGTCGATCCCGTTCCTTGCCGCCGGCATGGCGCGCGGTGCGATGGCTGTGTCCTCTCAGGCGACCTCGATGCTGGCACCGGCGCAATCGGCAGCAGAAGCGGCGGCGGTCGAGCGGACCACCGGAAACTATTCCTACGGCAACGAGAACTTCATGAACCTGAGCGGGTTCAATCGCCAGTCGGACCAGTGGAACACCGCACCGAACTACCAGGGCGGGATGGCGCGTACGTCGTATCGAGAGGCCGATGGCGCCGTCACCAAGGGCTTTGCCGACGGTAGCAGCGCCTTCGATACGAGCGATGCAATCTCAAATCTCGCGTTCCGGCCCACGCGGACCGCAGGATTCGCCGCCGAAGCGCGGGGCGTGCTCTCGGAAGGTTGGGGCAGGGTGGAGCAGGCCCGCCAAAGCGCGTCCGAGTCATGGAGCGCGACAGCCAGCACCGCGACCGAGCTTTTTAACTCGGCCGAGCGATATGCGTCGTCTTCGACTCAGACCGGCTCCGGTTTCAACAACAGCCTCACCAATATGTATGAAGCCAGCAACGCGATGTCTAACGACCTCCAGTCGCGGTTCGGAATGAGCCAGAGCGATGCCGATCGCATCGCGCGTTCTTCCACAATGACAGGTTCGGCAGATGCCTCCCTTGGGGTTCCTGGGGGTGCGCTTACTGGTGTAAATGCAAAGCTCGCCGCCCAGATCGCGGCGTCTGCCTCGAGGGAAACTGGTCGGACAGTCACTGCCGACGAAGCATGGAGTGAATTGCGCGGCTACGTCGAACGGCAGTCAAGTTCGGTACAAGCTCGGCAGGCTCGAGAAGATTTCATGCGCGAGACCAGCACGGCTCAGGATTCGGAAACCCGTGGCCTCTCGCAGCGTCTCGGCGCTTCGATCACCGATTCCCGATCCGCATCGCTCGAAGCTTCCCAGACCGAGGATACTTGGCAACGGATATCCCGCGATGTCAGCAACGCGGAAAGTCGCGGTTTCAATCTCAATTACAACGAGACACAGGAGTTCGTCCGCTACGCGGAAGACGAGCTCCAGAAGCCAGAGAATGCCGTTCTGCGCGATATCGGTTGGAGACCCAATATGGTTGCACCCACCGCCCAACAGGAAGGCGTGCGAGACATCATGCTTGGCCGTTACATGGATTCCCGGATCGACCGGATGCGCGATGAGCTGGGCCTCGTTCCCGACGCTCCCCGTAGTCTCGGTATCGAAGCTCCCGCGATCACCACCGGTGATAGTGTGCGCGCATGGGGCGATGCGAACCAGGCACGGCTCGAGGGTCGTGCGCCCGATGTAAATGTCCGCGCAAGCTCGCGAGACTCTGCTCTTGCAGACGATGTTGCCGGTCGGGTCGAGTACGGCGAAGAACGCATTCTTGATGGAGGACGCGATCTCAGGCAAGAAGGTGTAGGGTCATATCGAGGCGCTGCAGGGCTGCGCGAGACGGTCGATGAGCGCAATCACGCAAGCCTTGGGCGGACCATGCCCATCGTCTCGCCCTTGATGGACAAGATTGATGAGTTCACCGGCAGCTTTGGTTCTGGAGGTCAGCCCGGGTCGGGCGCGTCATCGCTGGTGGAATTGCCGAGAGGTCAGCAACCTCTGCTTCCCGTCGCCGGCGCAGCAGGCTCAGGGTTGGGAACGCGGGTCGATCCAATCTCCGGTGGGCGCCGCCAGCACAACGGCCTCGACATCCCGGCCGCCGCTGGCACCCCGATCATAGCAAGGGGCGCCGGGGTGGTTTCCAAGGTTGAATTCCAGGCGGGAGGCGCTGGCAACTACGTCGTCATCGATCATCCGGACGGCACGCAAAGCAAGTACTTCCATATGCAGTCACGCTCGCCTCTTGAGGAAGGCCAAAGCGTCTCTGCGGGGCAGCAGATCGGCCAGGTGGGAAGCACCGGGCGATCGACCGGGCCGCACCTGCATTATGAGTTGTGGAGAGACGGGCAGCCTGTAGATCCCCGACGGTTTGGGTTCAGATAAGTCCGAGCCTGTTCCCGAGGTAGAAAATTGCTGAGAAAAGCACGAACAGAGCGATCCTCTTTAGGAAGAGGCCGTAATTGGGGTGGACAGAAATGAGCGTGACGCGTCCGTCGGTGCTTGTTTCAGCGACGAAGTGAATTTCAGGCGCGGACACTCCTAGCTGCGACCTGACGTTGGGGCGATCATCTTGCACTGGCTTTCTCCTAAATTGACCATAGCATTTGAGGACGCCCAACACAATTGCTGGCGGAATGCTGTGGTCAATTTAGGAGATCGCCGCGGTTGATCCCCATGGCGGTTAAGCAGTAGGGATCACGCGAGATTTACGAGGGAGCGATGCGAGGCCAAGTGCGCATCGGGAGGGATGAATTCTAAAGTCGAACAGAGTTTCGTCGATCTGCGGGAGCGCATTCTTTTTGGCGAGCTCCCGGGGGGGTCATCGCTGACCGCGGAAGATGTCGTCGCCGACCTGGGGGTGTCCCTCAACATGGCGCGGCAGCTTCTCCTCGCGCTTGGGTCTACCGGCTATCTGACCAGGCGCGGACGGTCCTATGTCGTATCGACGTTCACCATAGAACAGGTTGAGGAATGGCGTCTTGCCTTGTGTGCGATCGTGGAGATCGGAGCCTTGCGTCTCGCGCTCGATGGCGAAGAGAAGCTGCGAGCGGCCGAGCAGTTTCTCGATTCCAGAGTGAGGGGCGTAGACGTCCACAACGAGGCGTTTTTCATCGGGGCAATGGCGCTCACCACTGTTGTTCTGGGAGGCCCAAGAAGCACGCTTGCCCAGCTCGTCGAGCAGTTCATACCCCAGGCGTTCTTTCGGCTCCTGTGGCTCTCCGATGCTTACGCCGATCGCACCGGCTTCTTCGTCGAGGCGGCCGACAAGTTTCTCACTGCAGCCCGGTCGGGTGATCTCGAAGGCGTTCGAAAGGCGTGTCGCTTCTTCTTTGACAGCACGGCTTCTTCGCTCTTCACCCTGATCGAAAGGATGGAGGCGAAGACCTACCCGGAGAAGGTCAAGGTGGGTGGATTCCAGTCGATCGAGCCACATATCAGCGGGATGCCTACTTATGCGGGCAGTGCCCGTGCTACAGTCCCGATGCTGCGACCCGTAATAGAGATCGATCGGATGACCTACGCCCTGTAACGCCGCAAAATCAGACAATCGCTGGCCGACGCGGGTGCAGTCGCATCGATGTTGCATCGGCCGCGCAATCTCTTGCATTCCCATCGCAGAGCTTCGAGACCATGGCCTGGGCAGAGGCATTCATGCCTTCGAGATCCTCGCGCTCGATCGAAAGCGAACGGATGTAGACAAGTGCCACGCTCGCCCGCTTCGCGTACTCCTCGAGGAGGTTCACTTCACCCGTCGCGGCGACGACTGCGAACATCAGTTTCTGGTGAGCCAGCAACGAAGCGAGCGGCTTGCCACCAGCTGTGGTTCGGACAAACGATTGCAGACGGCGTTCGATCTCCGGCATCGCTCCCGCGCAGTCCATGAGACTTAGGCGGATGATACTTCGAGCTTCAATACCGGCCACGGCAGCGAGCTCATCGCCGACCCGGCTTGGGTCGATTTGGACCCAATCGAATTGCAGCAGTTCATTGCGCACGAAGCCCGCTCCTCGCAGGTCCGCGAAGGCATAGGCCCCCCATTCGCGGGAATTGTTTGTAATCCGGGCAAGAGCGTCAGGGGCGGGAAGGGGTGAGGGGCGCTCTCCTCGCACTATCGCGCGACGTAGCTTTTCGACCTCCTGGTCGTCGCTTTTTGCCATCCTTTCGATGGCCGCGCGATATAGCTGGCCTATTCCCCGCTCCATCGCCGGAGTGTACCAGCTTAGTCCTGAGCTTCAATTGTTCTGAGGCCATTCGCCGCCGTTTATTTCTTTCTCGTACTCGGAGATCCGCCTCCAGTCGATCGCTGTTTCGTCAAACGGGTCGTTGGTAAGGATCCGGGCGCATACGATGTCTATCTCTTCGACGTCGTGCGGAAGGGCGCCCTCTGTGCGATATTTATGGACCGCATCGAGCAGCCGCTTCAAATCGACGTATTGCCCCATGACAGGTGCTCTCCGAGCCACGTCCAAAATGACCTCGTAGTCTCTTATCTGCTACAATAGCTTACGCTTGACGATACCTGCCAAGAGAGACAAACCAGCGCTATGGCTATTATCTCCATCCCTAGTGGAGATAATCACCATTCAAGCAAAATTAGGAATTCTAAATATATTTTTTGATGTAGAAACCGTGGGGTCACGCAGCAGTGATCGGTATCGGTAATCCAGAAGCGAGTTCATATGGCAACTGACGCGAAACGCTGGACAGACCGAAAGCGGCGAATTGCCTCAATGATAGTCGCCGGGTACCCGCGCAAGGATATCAGCGCGCGCCTCGACGTTTCCCTGACAACGGTCGGCCGCGAAATTGATTCACTGGTTGCCCTTACCGCTACCAACCCGGATTGTCCACCAGTGACCCACTGAGGCCACTGGCAGACATTTTTCGAGGAAAATCAAATATTTTTCGCGTCCCGTTGCGTACGCCGGCGTCCCGGTGCGACCGGCTGCGGCCACCCACGGCGATTTGGATTGGGGGTATTTTGGGGGTATTTTTCGGCTGTCCCCAAAACAGGCGATACCCCCAGATGGCTTTGAAAGAACTTGAGGTCAAATACGCCACCAAGCGGCAGCGCCCCTACAAGCTGTCCGATGGAGAAGGCCTGCACCTGCTCGTCCAGCCGAACGGATCGAAGCTCTGGCGCCTGAAATACCGCTTCGACGGCAAGGAAAAACTGCTGAGCTTCGGCAAATATCCGACCGTCACGCTGGCGATCGCCCGCGAGAAGCGGACCGAAGCCAAGCGGCTGCTCGATCAGGGTGAGGACCCCGCCGAGGCCAGGAAGCGGGCGAAGAAGCAGAGGGCCGCGCTCAAGCTGTTCGAAGAGATTGCGCGGGCCTGGCACGCCAATCGTATTGAAGGGCTGGACTCGGCCCATGCCCTGCGCGTCATCAACCGGATGGAGCGCGACGTCTTTCCGGTCATCGGGAAGCGTCCGATCACGGAAATCGACCCGCCCGAGATTCTCGAGATGATCCGCGCGGTCGAAGCGCGCGGCGCCCTCGATATCGCCCGTCGCCTCAAGCAGAACGTCAGCCAGATCTATCGCTTCGCGATCGCGAGCGGCTGGGCGACCATCGATCCGACGCTCGGCCTCAACGATGCGCTCAAGCCCAAGCCGCCCGTCAGGCACATGGCGCGCGTGCCGCTCGCGGAGTTTCCGAAGCTGGTGCGAGCGATCTTCGCCTATGACGGCGAGGACACGCCGCGCCGCCGCGAGATCACCCGTGACGCGCTGCTGTTCACCTTGCTCACATGGGTCCGAACCAGCGAAACCCGCTTCGCGGCCAGGGACGAGTTCGAGGATCTCTATGGACCGAACCCGCTATGGCGTCTGTCGCCGGAGCGCATGAAGATGGAACGTGAGCATCTTGTTCCGCTGTCCCGCCAGGCCGCAATGATCGTTCAGCGCCGCTTGCAGGCGACGAACGATGCGTTCCTCTTTCCCGGAGCCAAGCCTGGAAAGTCTATTTCCGAGAACACCATGATCTATGCCTGTTATCGGATGGGGTATCTCCATCGGCAGACGGTACATGGGTTTAGGGGGCTCGGCTCGACCTGGGCGAACGAAGCCGAACGCTACAAGCCGGATTGGATCGAGATGGCGCTCGCTCACGAGGACGAGGATGAGGTGCGCGGCGCTTACAACAGTGCGCTCTATCTCACACCGCGAAGGCGGATGCTCCAAGACTGGGCCGACGTGATCGACGCGGCAACCGCAGTGTCGAATGTCGAGAAGAATCCTATCGAGTTCTCACAATTCATGCGCTGTTCCGCTCCCATCCAGCACCTGCCACCAAGCGACCAGAGACAGCCGTATTGGCAACGCCCCCTTCGGGCGGCTTCGCGATGAGCCTCAAAAGTCAGAACCGCCGATTTAGAGGCGCGGTTTTCTGCCATAGTTGTTAGAAATATCAGCTACTTAGATGCATCCGCGAATAGTAGAATGAACTCCAAGAAACCGTATCTCACTACATCTCATCATAGCTGATTCCCCTTGCAACTCGACAAGGGAAACCGCCGGGACCGCCAATTACGCCGATACATCGTCTGGAAGGGCTCGATTGGGGCGAGCAGAACGCGCGCATCCGTCCCGATGGACGCGCTCAGCGTGACTAATTCAATGAAATATATGGGGTTATTTGCGTCGCCACGAAGCGTCAGCGGTGCAGGCTCATCAGTCCTTAATCAATGAGTGGGAGGAATAGTTCGCCAACAAATTGAATTGGACGATGAGCCCCAAGGCGCGGCAAATGGCGCCAAATCAAAAAATGCCGTGGGGAGGACAGTCATGGTCACAGCCTTTAGGACAAATTTGCTTTGTGCCACCGCGCTATCGATCGCGTGTGCGCTTGCAGTGCCGGCACATGCCCAGGACGCTGCATCGCAGGGCGAAAAGCCCGAGGCGCAGGAAGGTGGCCTTGAGACAATCGTCGTCACGGCGCAGAAGCGCGAACAGAATTTGCAGGATGTTCCAGCCGCCGTTTCCGCCATAGGCGGCGAGACGCTGCGCACGCGCGGCATCACGGAGACCTCAGACTTGATGGGCGCGATCCCCAGCCTGCAAGTCACCACTCCCTATGGTCGCACCCAACCGAATTTCTCGCTGCGCGGGATTTCAGTGGCGAACGAATTTTCCGCCTCCACTGCGTCGCCGGTTGGCGTCTATGTCGATGAAGTCTATCAGAGCTTCCGGGCGAGCCATGGCCTGCAACTCTATGACATCGACCGGGTCGAGGTACTGCGCGGACCGCAAGGAACACTCTACGGTCGCAACACCACGGGTGGCGCGATCAGCTTCTTCACGCGCAAGCCGGATCTGGGAGAGGCCAATGGCTATCTGACCGCCGGCTATGCCAATTACGACACTTTCACGGTGCAGGGCGCCGCTGAAGCGACGCTGGTTCCCGACATCTTGGGCGTCCGCGTCGCCGGTACTTTTGCAAAAGGGGATGGTTGGCAGCGCAATGTACTGCCTGGGAATGAGCGCGACCTAGGGACCACCGATACGATCGGCGGTCGCATCTCGATCCGCTTCCGGCCCGATCCCGATCTCGACATCAATTTGAAGCTCTATGCCGCGAAGGACGATCCATGGGGCACCGCGCCCTATGCAGGTGGTCAACTCGCGGGCGGGCAGGATGCGCTCGGCTATTCGCGTTACGATCCGCAACCTTTCCTAGGCGGGCGGTTGCTGCGTGACAATGAGGTCGCAGTTGATCGGGTAGGTAAGAACATCAGCAAGTCGAAAGGGATAGCCCTCAACATCAAATGGGATGTCAGCGACCAATTCTCCGTCACCTCGATTACCGGCTACGACACCGGCGACTATATCAACAATCCTGATGATTGCGATGGCGGCCCAGCCGATCTCTGCTCGATCGGCCTCACGTCGACGAGCAAGAATTTCAACCAGGACCTGCGTTTCAGCTATTCGAACGACCGCCTCGATATCATTGCCGGCCTTTATTATGGCAGGGACAAGGTCAAGACGGTCAACTACCCGGACTTTTTCGGGGCGCTGAGGCCGCTGCTGCTTGGCGCCGGTCTTCCGGGCAGCTACAATAACGCCGCAATCGGAACGCCCGACGCGATCCGCTATATCCCAGCCTTTGCCGCCAATCCGGCGTTGGGGCCTGGCGATGCCGGATTCTGCGACGCGATCGAGATCAATCCCAACGGCTTCCTTGATGCACGCTCGCTGATTGCACTCCAGACCGACATCGCGATCAATAATACGGGCAATGGCGGCATGGGGGGTAGCTTTTCGGCGGGCTGCGCCGGGGCAGGCGCGCCTCCGTTCACCCCGATCCTCGGCGAACAGCGTTTTGACGTGTCGCGCCCCTCGAAGGCGATCTACGGCGACGTAACCTGGAAAGCGACCGAGCGGCTGACCGTGGCGGTGGGTGCACGCTACACCCAGGATAAGGTCAATTACCTTAACGGCAGCACTTTCCTCTATGCGCTCGACGGTACGACGCCGGTTGTCAACCTGATCCCCTACAGCAATCCATACAACCCCAATCTCGCGCCGCTTGAGCAGCGCGAAAAGGCAAACAGGCTAACCGGCCGTATCAATGTCAGCTATGAGTTCGCCGATGATATCATGGGCTATCTCCAGTACAGTCGCGGTTACCGCAGCGGCAGCTTCAACGGGCTTGCCTATCAGGGCGTCAATCAAGTCTATTATATCCAGCCTGAAAAGGTGAATGCATATGAGGCGGGGCTCAAAACCCGGCTGTTCGATCGCCGCGTCCAACTTAACCTCGTGGGCTTCTACTACGAGTATTCGAATCACCAAGTAACGCAGGTGGTCGGCGCTACAACCTTCACGCGCAGCGCCAATGGTCGCCTGTTCGGTGGCGAGGCCGAACTCGCCTGGCAGGTGGCCGATACGTTGCGTTTCGATGCTTCGCTGGGCTATCTCAACAGCAAGTACAAAGGCAATGTGATCGATCCGGCAAACCCGGCCAGCCCGACATTGAACGTCAACGGCAATCCCTTCCCGAACGCGCCGGAGGTTACGTTCCAGGCCGGATTCGACTGGGATATGATCGATGACGGCACCAACAAGCTGACCTTGCGCGGTGATGCGTCCTACATGGGCAAGTACTATTTTGATCCGTTCAAGAATTATGGGCAGACACCGTGCGATACACCCCCAGCGGGATCGAACATAACGCTCGCGGGTAAGGCGATTACATGCGCAAATCCGGGCTACTGGCTCGCCAATGCGCGATTAACCTATGCGCACGACAATATGTCGGTTAGCTTGTGGGCGAAGAATCTGTTCGACAAATATTACTACACCTACGGCCTCAACATGAACGTGTTCGGCTACGATTATCTGAACCGCGGCATGCCGCGCACTTATGGCGTCGAAGCGACAGTCAAGTTCTGATCGCTGCTGCGACGGGGGCTGCGGGCATCCTCTCCCGCCCGCTGCCCCCGATTTTTTCGACCTGACTTTCAGACCGAGGAGTATCCATGATGCGTTCCACCGGCAACGGTCCCTCATTCATCGGCACGGCGTACAGAATCGAGCGCGCTGTGATCACTGAGATCGGCGCAGCTGAAAGCACCGCCCAGGCGAGCAGCGCCGAGCGGCCAGCGCGCCTCCGGACGATTTAACGTGGATGCGTCTCGGAACAGAACTGAGCTGGAACGAATTTTCGCGACCCAACGCGAAGGGACGCGTGAGCAGGTTTCGCGCAGCTACGAAGAACGCATGGACCTGCTCGGGCGCCTTGGCCGGATATTTGAGCAGCACAGAGACGAATTGGTCGATGCCGTTGCCGCCGATTTCGGCATTCGATCCCGCTACGAGACTATCCTGCTCGACCTGATGCTTGGCATATCGGAAATTAAATTTGCGCGCCGCAATCTGAAGACGTGGCTGAGGCCGCGGCGGGTGAAGACTGACATCTTCGGCCTTCCCGGTTCATCGCGCCTGGTCCCCCAGCCCCTAGGTGTGGTGGGCGTTCTCGGCACGTGGAACTATCCGCTCGGCACCATATTCGTTGGCGCGGCCGGTGCATTGGCGGCCGGCAACCGCGTGATCGCAAAGCCGAGCGAAGTTTCCGCCAACGCCGCCGAAGCCAGCGAGCGGCTTGTGCGCCGGTATTTCGCCGAAGAGGAATTCGCGATTGTCCAGGGCGGGCCCGACATGGCACAGGCGATGACGGCCCTACCTTTCGACCATATTCTCTTCACCGGTTCACCCGCGGTTGGCCGCAAAGTCTATGAAGCGGCGGCTGCCAACCTTACACCTGTTACTCTGGAACTTGGCGGCAAATGCCCTGCCATCGTGGGCAAGGGTGCATCGCTTGCACAAGTCTGTGAAAGCTTAGTGTTCGGCAAGCTGCTCAACGCCGGCCAGACCTGCATCGCCGCTGACTATGCCTTCGTCCATGTCGATCAGATGGAAAGCTTCGTCGCCGCACTCCGCGCTCAGGTTGCCAAATGCTACCCCAACGCGGCAAGCAACCCCGATTTCACCAGTATCATCAATGACCGACAGTTCGCGCGGCTCCAAGGTTTGCTCGATGATGCCGAAGCCAAGGGCGCGACGGTGCTCAACCTCTCGGACAACGGCGATGGAACGCTTCCTGAACGGCATCGGATCGTGCCGTTGGCGGTTCTCGACGTTACCGATGACATGGCGATGATGCAGGAGGAGATTTTCGGACCGATCCTGCCGATCATGCCATATCGCTCCGAAGACGAGCTCATTCGCTACGTAAACCGGCATGAGCGCCCGCTGGCGCTCTATTATTTTGGCGACGAAAGTGAGGAACGGCGCAAGATCATTTCCGAAACGCACGCTGGCGGCGTGACTCTCAACGGCACGGTCATGCACGTCTTCCAGCGCCGGCTGCCTTTCGGTGGCATCGGACAGAGCGGCATCGGTGCCTATACCGGCGTCGCCAGTTTCGAGCGCTTCACTCATTACAAGCCGGTGTTCTCTCAGCCGAAACTCAGCCTGCTTGGTCAACTTCTGCCACCCTATTCGAGCAAGACCGAAGGACTACTCAACATCTTCGAAAAGATCCTCTGACGTGGCTGCGGCGGTTGATGCTGGCATGTTGCATGACGCCGGGTCGCCAGCATGGGTCGAATGACAAGGGAAGCAAATGGCTGACTATGTAATTATTGGAGGTGGGTCGTCGGGCGGCGTTATCGCCAGCCGGTTGTCCGAGGACCCCGATGTCACCGTTTGCCTGCTCGAGGCAGGCGGCCCAGGCACCTCGCCGCTTGTGTCCACGCCCGGCGCTTTTGCGGCGCTGATCCAAGACTATCGGATCAATACGCTCAACTGGCGGTTCAACACCGACCCTTCAAAGGCGCTCAACGACCGCCGCCTCTACAATCCGCGCGGGAAGATGCTGGGTGGATCGAGCGGTATGAACGGGATGGTCTATATCCGCGGCGACCGGTCGGATTTCGACCACTGGGCCGAACTCGGCAACGACGGCTGGGGTTACAACGATGTCCTGCCCTATTTCCGCAAGGCTGAGAATAATGAGCGCGGTGAGGATGAGTTTCACGGCTCGTCGGGACCGCTTCACGTATCCAACGGCAAGCGCGAATTCGATGTCTATGATGCTTTCATCGAGGCGGCGACTGGACTGGACCATCAAGCCAATCCGGACTTCAATGGTGCCAGCCAGGAAGGTGTCGGCATCTATCAGTTTACCGTGAAGGACGGGAAGCGCGCCAGCGTGAAGGCGTGTTACCTTGATCCGGTGATGGGCAGGCGCGGCAACCTCCGCGTCGAAGTACATGCCCGCGTCCATCGTATCAGGTTTGAGGGCAACCGCGCGGTGGCAGTCGAGTATTCCCAGGACGGGCAGTTGAAGACGATCCCGTGCGAAAAGGAAGTCATTGTCAGCGGCGGCGCCTATAATTCGCCCCAACTGTTGATGCTTTCCGGTATCGGACCGCGTGATGAGTTGGAGAAGCATGGAATCGAAGTGATTCATGATATTCCCGGTGTCGGCCAGAATCTTCACGACCATCCTGACCTGATGCTGGTCTACCAGTCGAAGAAGCGGCTCGGGATCGCACTCAATGTCGTTGGCGCGCTCAAGACCGTGCGAGACCTATTCCAGTATCTCACGCAAAGGAAAAGCTGGCTGGCATCGCCGCCCACGGCTGCAGGCGGTTTCTTGCGATCCGCGCCGGGGCAGAACCGGGCGGACTGCCAGGTCCATGTCGTGCCGCTCGCCTATCGCGACCATGCGCGCGACTACAAGCTGATGACGAAATGGGGCTATACGATCATTCTCAATATTGGGCGCCCAAAGAGCCGCGGCTGGGTTGCCTTACATGACTCAAACCCCGAATCCGATCCCAAGATTGACCTCAATCTCTTGAGTCATCCCGACGACCTCAAGACGTTGCGCAATGCCTTCCGTGTCGTGCAGGAGATCCTGCATTCGGATCGCATGAAGGCGATGATGAAACGGCCTCTCTATCCTGACCGCTACCTTGAAACTGATGAAGAGATCGACGCCTATATCCGGGCAGAAGCCAATCATGCTTATCATCCGGTGGGAACATGCAAGATGGGCACCGACGAGATGGCGGTGGTCGACAACCGCCTGCGCGTTCACGGCCTCGCAAATATCCGCGTGGCCGATGCCTCGATCATGCCATCAGTCGTCAACGGCAACACCAATGCAACCTGCATCATGATCGGCGAGAAAGCCGCCGACATGATCCGGCACGATAATATGAGCAGCAAGAATAGCATCGCAGAATATTGAATTGGACGATTGGATCAATGCTGCAGACACAGATGCTTACGAAAAGAAGTCCGGAGAGGCCTATCGCATGTCAGTTTATTATGTGTCGACTGCGCCATTGTGGGCGAGCGCCTTAGAGGAGCGCGGCTGATGGACGTCCGTACGCAAATACGTCGCGCCGCACGTTATTTCGCCCAGCAAGAGGCTCTCGTTCACGGCCACAGGCGGTTGACTTTCTCGGAAGCCTGGTTGCGCGGCGTGAAGCTCGCAAATGCTCTTGCGGAGTGCGGCCTTCAACCGGGTGACCGGATTGCTACGCTGGAGAAGAACTCCATCGAGGCCGCCGACATCATACTGGCGGCTGCCATTGGAAACTATACGCGTGTTCCTCTCTATGCGCGCAACCGATGTGAAGCGCACGCCCATATGATCGCGAGTACCGGATCTCGGTTGGCGCTGGTCGATGAGGCATTGGCTTCGGAGTTGGCGGGGCTGGATGCCCAAGCTCCGACGCTTGAGCGGATCATTATCCGCGATCACAACTATGAGAATTGGTTGGCGACAGCCTCGGACCGGGATCCTGATCCCGTCGTCGCGCCGGAGGACTATTGTGTCATCCGCCACACCGGCGGCACGACGGGCAAACCCAAGGGCGTTGCCTATCGGCACCGTTCATGGATGACGATCTCCGCCGCATTTTTCAGCATCGGCCCCCAAGTGGCCCCAGGGGATGCCATTCTGCATGTCGGCCCGTTGTCCCATGCATCGGGCTTCCTGTTCGTGCCGGCCTGGTATTGCGGCGCCCGCAACGTGATGATGGACGGCTTCGATCCAGCGTCCTTTCTTGACACTCTCGAGCAGGAACGGATCAGCCATGCCTTTGTAGCCCCCACCATGCTCAATGCCATAGTGCATCACGACGGGGCATATGGCCGCCACTTTCCGAATTTGAAGTTTCTGCTGAGTGCTTCAGCGCCGATCTCCGAGCCGACGCTTCGCAAGTCGTGCCAGATATTCGGGAATCATGTTCTTCATTCGGGCTATGGACAGACCGAAATCCTGCCCATCGCGTCTATGGGGCCCAACGAGTGGTTCGGCGAATTTGAAGGTTCTGCCCCAATTCGGGCGGTCGGACGTCCCATGAGTGGCGCCGATATCGAAATCCGTAACGAGGACGGAAAGGTGCTGGGACCAAACGAGCCCGGCGAGATCGTCGCACGGTTCGAAAATGGCCAGATGGAGGAATTCTGGAACGATCCGGAGGAAACCGCCCGGCGCATGGAAGATGGCTGGGTCAAAACCGGCGATGTCGGCATGATCGACACAAACGGATTTTTGTATCTGCTCGATCGCAACAACGACATGATCGTGTCAGGCGGCTTCAATATCTATCCCACCGAAATCGAAAACGTAATTGCCGACCATCCCGGTGTACTCGAGGTCGCGGTCTTTGGCGTGCCCCATGAAAAATGGGGTGAAACGCCGCTTGCAATGGTGCGTGTCAAGCCCGGAGCACAAATCACGGAGACCGAGATAATAGATTTGGTGCGCCAGCGTCTGGGCTCCGCAAAAAAGCCAAGCAAGGTCGTTTTTACCGCCGAGCCACTGCCGTTGAGCAATGTCGGAAAGGTGCTTCGTTCAAAGCTTCGAGAGCCCTATTGGGCGGGCCAGGACCGGCGCATTTCGGGGGCATGACCGACGCAGCCATCCTAGCCACATCCTCTATTCCGGTGACCGCCTGCCGGCGCGCGGGAGACTGCAATGGACTATGAATACATCCTGGTTGAGCAACGCGGCCCAGCGCTTTGGGTGACCCTCAACCGGCCGGCAGCGTTGAACAGTCTGTCGTTGGCTTTGGCCGAGGAACTCGCCGCAGCGATCGAGGCAGCGGAAGCAGATGCGACGGTGCGCGCTTGCATTCTTACCGGCGCCGGACGGGCGTTTTGCGCTGGCGCGGATCTGCTCGCAATTGGCGATGGAACAGGCGGACAAACTCTCGCCGAACGCTTAAATCTGTTTCTGCCGCCGCTCGGTCAGGCTTTTAACAGGATCGAGACGTCGCGCCTTCCGATAATTGCGGCGGTCAACGGCCTTACGCTCGCCGGCGGCTTGGAACTGGTGTTGTGCTGTGATCTCGTCATTGCCGCGCACCCGGCCAGATTTGGCGACGCCCATGCAAATTACGGCCTGTTGCCCGGCGGTGGAGGGTCGGTTCGACTCCCTAGGAAGATCGGCGAAGCGCGTGCGAAACATCTGATGATGACCGGCGGGACCATCTCGGCTGCCGAGATGAAGGAAGCCGGACTCGTGACCCAACTGGTTGCTCCCGAGGATCTCATTGCGGCAGCGCAAGCGCTGGTAGAATCTCTTGCAGAAAAGAGCCGGCCAGGGCTCGCCTACATGAAGCAGCTAGTCCGCGCTGCGCAGGATAGCTCGCTCGAAGTCGGGCTGCGTCAGGAACTCGAAACCATGGCTGCTTACGCCTTGTCCAACGACATTGTCGAAGGACTGGCGGCATTCCGGGAGAAGCGGAAGCCCGATTTTTCCGACCGGTGAGACCTGATCGGATGCGGAACACATTGGAAGAATGGATCAACGAATGACCGACATATTCGTCATGGGGGTTGGGATGACCCCGTTCGGAAAACAGTTCGACAAGAGCCTGAAAATGCTCTGCGCCGAAGCTTCGTCGCAGGCCTTTTCCGACGCAGGATGCACCGCCGGCGATGTCGAAGCCATCTTCTTCGGCAATTGCGTCCAGGGGCATATGGAGGGCCAGGACATGATCCGCGGCGAAATCGTGGCGCGAGCGATGGGCATCTCAAGCGTTCCCGTGGTGAATGTCGAAAACGCATGTGCGACGGCTTCCACGGCCTTGCACATGGCCGCCGCCTATGTTCGATCGGGGGCAGCGGATGTCGTACTCGCGCTCGGCGCGGAGAAGATGTACTCGCCCGACAAGGCGCTCATGTTCAGTGCATTCGATGGCGCTTGGGACGTGCATGAAACCGAGTCGGGCCGCGCGCAGCTGCTGGCCATGGGCAATGGCGTCGATGTTCCGGAAGGAACGACATCGAGTCAGCCTTACAGCGTTTTCATGGATGTATACGCCGCGATGGCACGCGCGCACATGAAGACCTACGGCTCGACGCAAGCGCAAATCGCGGCCGTCTCGGCGAAAAATCACATGCATTCGACGCGCAATCTGCTTGCCCAGTATCGCCTCCCATATACCGTCGAAAGTGTACTCGCTGCGCCTCCGATCGTTTACCCGTTCACACTGCCGATGTGCTCCCCGATCAGCGACGGCGCCGCCGCTGCGATCATCTGCAGCGAAGCCGGTCGGCGCAAACTGTCGGCAGCCCCGGACAGGGCGCTAAGAATCCTGGCGTCTGTGCTGCAAACCGGCGCCGCGCGCGATCCCTTTGATTATGACCACCATGTCAGCCGCCTTGCGGCGAACCGGGCCTATGCGATGGCCGGCGTGGGGCCAGAAGATATTGGCGTCGCGGAGGTGCATGACGCCACGGCGGTTGGCGAGATCATTGAAATCGAGGCGCTCGGCCTGACGCCGCCTGGCGAGGGCGGACTCGCGGCAGAGCGCGGTGAGACGGCGCTGGGTGGGCGTATTCCGGTAAACACGTCGGGCGGGCTTGAATGCAAGGGACATCCGATCGGCGCCACCGGGCTCGGCCAAATCTACGAGCTTGCGCTGCAATTGCGCGGCGAGGCGGAAGATCGACAGGTTCCGAATGCCCGGTTCGCGATCGCGCAGAACGGCGGAGGTGTCATCGGGGTGGAAGAGGCGGTGGTCGCCGTCACGATCCTGGGCCGGTAGTTGTCAGAGCGCGCCTAGGGAAACACGGGGTCACGATATGAACTTTGAGCTGTCCGATGAACAACGCATGGCGGTGGAAACCGTCCGCCGCTTTCTCGACAACAAGCTTGAGCCGGAAATCCGCCGGCATGGGGAGCGATTCATCCCCAAACCGCTCATGAAGGAATGGACTCAAGCACTGACCGGCTATGGCCATATTACCGCACCGCATCAGGAGCAATGGGGCGGGCTTGATATGGGATGGCTCACTCATCTGCTCATTTTCGAGGAGATCGCCTATTCCTCGCTCGATGTGGCCATACCCGGCTTCATCAACGCGGTTGGCGCAGAACTCATCCGCCGCTTCGCCCCGGAGACGATCAAGCAACGCTATCTTGCCGACCTCGTCGCGGCCGAGAAGTTCGTTTCGCTCGGCATCTCGGAGCCCGATGTCGGCTCGGACGTCGCCGCCATCAAGACACGCGCCGTACGAGACGGCGATTTCTGGGTCATCAATGGCGAAAAGACCTGGATCACCAACGGAGCCTACTCGGACATCTTCATCTGTACGTGCAAGACTGGCGAAAATGAAGTCACTCACATCCTGGTCGATCGTGACGAGAGTGAGTATGAGGTGCGCGATATCCAGAAGATGGCGCTCAACGGCCAATCGACTGCACAGATATTCCTGTCCGATTGCCGCGTACCGGTGGCAAACACGATCGGCCGGGTCGGCGATGGATTGCGCAATACGTTGCAAGTGTTCGAGATTGCCCGCTGCCATATGGCGATGTGGAGTATCGGCATCGCACGGCGAGCAATGGATGAGGCGATCGCGTACGCTCGCGATCGCGCGCAGCATGGCAAGAAGATCGCCGGCCATCAGCTGATCGCCGACAAGATCGCCATCATGGCGACCAAGATCGACGCAGCCCGTCTGTTGACGCACCGGGCAATATCCCTCGTCCAGGCGGGCACGCGCGCAGAGACGGAATGCTCGATGGCCAAGTGGTACGCCACCGAAATGGCGATCGAAGCGACGCGCGATGCGCTTCAGATCCATGGCGGCAACGGCGTCACCCGCGAATTCATCGTTGAGCGGCTGGTGCGTGAGGCGATCATTTGCCCCATCCCCGATGGCACGACGGAGATTCAAAAGCTTGTTGTTTCGCGCGCCCTGACCGGCATTCAAGCCTTTCGGTAAGGCTCAGACGAAAACGACAGCGTCGACGGAAATGGAGCCGCGTGCCTGACTCGCACAGGATCAAATGCGCAGATGCGTCGCTCAGGTAAAAGAGGCAGACAAGCGATGGACGAAGAGCTTCGTTTCGATGGCAGGGTAGTGGTTGTGACCGGAGCCGGAGGCGGACTTGGGCGCCAGTACGCGCTGATGTTTGGCGGGCGCGGAGCCAAGGTGGTGGTGAATGATCTGGGTGGCGACGAGAAAGGGAGCGGCAGCTGCTCCACAGCCGCTGACAATGTGGTCGACGAAATTCGAGCCACGGGCGGTCAGGCGGTGGCAAATTATGCGTCGGTCGAGGAGGGCGCGCTGATCATCCAAGCCGCGGTTGACAACTTCGGAACCGTTGACGTCGTCATCAACAATGCCGGCATCCTGCGCGATGTGAGCTTCCACAAAATGACCGACGAAGACTGGACACTGCTTCAGCGGGTCCATCTGAATGGGACGCGGGCAGTGACGCAGGCAGCATGGCCGATACTGCGCGACAAGGGCTATGGCCGCATCGTCATGACCACGTCTGCAGCCGCAATCTACGGCAACTTCGGTCAGGCCAACTATGCCGCAGCCAAGCTCGGAATATTGGGGCTTGCGAACGCGCTGGCGGAGGAGGGGCGGTCCAGAAACATCCAGGTTAATACGATCGCCCCAATCGCCGCATCGCGTATGACCGCGACTGCCTTTCCACAAGAGTTTCTCGCCAATCTCAGAGCGGAAGCGATCAGTCCATTGGTCGGTTGGCTTGCGCACGAGAATTGCAGCGAAACCAAAGGGCTTTTTGAAGTTGGAGCCGGCTATATCGCCAAGCTTAGGTGGGAGCGCGCGCTTGGGCACGCCTTCGGAGCGGACAGGGCGTTCACGCTCGATGATGTCGCCCGGCACTGGGGTAGAATTGTCGACTTCACGGATGCCGAGCACCCGCTCGGGCTGAATGACAGCCTTGAGGCGGTAGAACGGGCGCTGAGAGCGTAATCAACCCGATGAATTACCATGATATTTTTGAGCGGCCGTCGGGCTGCCGATGGCGTCGTGCTGCCGCCAGATATCGATGAGCAGCAGGAATAGTTCTGCAGCGAATTGAATTGGACGACGGCCCTCAAATGCCGCCAAACGGCATGAACTACACAATATCTCCTGGGAAGAGAGGATCAGCCATGAGAGGATGTCTATTGGCTTCTGCCGCGTTGTTGTGCTCGGGAACAGCATTTGCCCAGGAAGCAACGCCCCAGGCGAACGACCAAACCGGGAGCGCCACGGAAGCGCTGGCTGAGGACATTGTCGTTACCGCCACCAAAAAGGGCTATGGCGAAAGCGTGCAGAAAGTACCGATGGCGGTCACGGCTTTTGGTGAAGCGCAGCTGGATGCCAAGTTCGTCCAGAATCTTCAAAGTCTGAGCTACGACGTTCCCAACGTCCAGCTCGAGGATGTGGGTACGGCACCGGGCTATGCCAATTTCACTATCCGGGGCCTCGGCATCAACAGCACGATCCCATCGATCGACCCCACCGTAGGCGTTTTCACTGACGGTATTTACCTCGGCATCAACGCTGGTGTCGTGCTGGACAACTTCGACCTTGAGGGGATCGAAGTTCTGCGTGGACCGCAAGGCTTGCTTTTCGGTCGCAACGTTACCGGCGGTGCCGTGGTTGTGCGGACCACGCGGCCCAGCTTCGATTTTGGAGCCAAAGCCAAGCTATCCATTGAAACGGGACTGAAAAAGACCGTAAGCGGCACGGTTACCGGACCTATCGTCGATGACGTTTTGGCTGCCAAATTGGCCGTCTACTACAGCGACGACAATGGCTGGTTTCGCAACCGCTTCGACAATCGCAGCTTCGGTAAATCACATGACCTTATCATTCGCCCGGCACTTTCGCTCAAGGGTGGCGACCGCTTCCGAATGGATCTCCGCTATGAGCATGGCGATGTCGAAAGCGATGGAGCCCCTGTCCAGAGTCACGCGCTGTTTCCCGCGACAGCTTCAGGTTTTCGATCAATTTCCCAGGTTTCTATGATGCCAAATGGGACCAGGCGATCGTGGAAACCAACATCGATGTCGGTCTGGGCGAAGGCGTCTTCACCAACATCGCTGGCTATCGGAAATTCCGATCCTCCGCGGGCGCTGATATCGATGGAACACCACAGTCCTTCTTTCATGCCTTTTTCGAAATCGACCAGGATCAACTCAGCGACGAACTTCGTTATGCCGGAAGGTTCGGTGACGTCGAATTGACAACCGGTCTATACTATTTTTCCCAGGATCTTCGTTACGCCGAGCTGCGGAATCTTTTGGGCGGTGCTCGGATCGTTTCCGGTGGGGGTACGCAAGACCAGACAACATGGGGCATTTTTGCTTCGACCGACTGGCATTTCACCGATACGCTGACCTTGAATCTCGGCGCGCGGTATAGTTGGGAACGCAAAGCCGTTCGGGTCTCGGCCTTACGCGCAAATGGTTGCAATCTAGACACGCTGATCTGTGCAACCAATTTCGCCGACGCGGCAAAATGGCGAGGGTTTACGCCGAAAATCGGCCTTCAGTGGAAGCCGGATGACGACACGCAGATTTATGGCCTTTACACGCGCGGGTTCCGCAGCGGCGGATATAATTTGCGCAACACCGATCCCGCTGTGCCGCCGGGGCCATTCAATCAAGAGACCCAGGACAGTTTCGAACTCGGCGCCAAGAAGCAATTCGGGCGCCACCGGATCAACCTGGCGGCCTTCTACAATCGCATGAAGGACCTGCAGCGCGAGATCAACCTGCCCGGACCGCTTGGCGTCAGCCAGGTCATACGGAACACCGCCGACGCCACAATCAAAGGCGTCGAGGCCGAGGGGCAGTTTTTTCTTTTGTCCAACCTCGTGATTTCGGGTCAGCTCGGCTACGTGAATGGCCAGTATCGCAACGTCCAGTTCGACCTCAGCGGTGATGGCGTCATCAACGATGTGGATCGTGCGCTCAAATTGCCAAGGCTGTCGCCATGGACCTATGGCGTGGGGCTGACTTATGATCAGCAGCTTGGCGAATTGGGGACAGCAACGGCGCGTGTCAGCTTCACGCATCGCGACAAGGCGGCATTCACCGACAACAACGTCGGCTTCCTTCAGGGCGCCGATATGCTCGATGCGAGCCTCACATTGGCGACCGACAACAAGCACTGGCGCTTCTCCATCTATGGCCGAAACCTCCTGAATGAGGTGACGATTGGCGGCGATACACCTTTGCCGGCGGCCTTCGGGGGCACGGGTGCAAGCCTTTCACCGCTAAACAGGGGGCGCGTCATCGGCGGAGAAGTGGCGATTAGCTTCTAGGCCATTTTCGAGGCGAGTGGAATCACCCGCCAACTCGGAAAATGCCCAAGATCAATTTGCTAGAGCATTTCCTGCCGGAAAGCCGGTTCCCACTTCTGCGCGAAATGCTCTAGCTGATCGCGACGGATGCAGCGGATTTCCGATCGCACCCCGCCCCCTTGCCGTTAATCCGATGATGCGGTGCGCCATGCCTGACGAACAAGGCTGACGAGCGCACGGCCAGCCGGTTTTACCTGCCAGCGGCTACGCACAGCATAACAAAGCGTCAATGGATCGAATAAACCGATTCCCTCCAAGGCCACGAAATTGGCGCGAAACCATGAGTTCTCGGTGAACTGTTTTGCAACCATCCCGATAGCATCGGATGTGGCAACGATCCGTCGAACCAATTGAAAATAGTCTGTCATGTGGATCCAGTCAGCGGGACGCTTACCGCTTTTTTCGTACATCTGCTGAATGATCGATGTGTAGGGTTCGGAAGATGAGGGCACTACGAATTCGAACTGGACCAGCGGCTCCTTGCTGGTCGGGTTTATCCCCAGAATGGGATGATTGTTCCGCACAAAAGGCAGTATTTCGATCGAGGCGACCCGCTCGCACTTGAATTCCGGCCAGCGTGCAAAGGCCGCTTCAAGTCCAAAGGCGACATCGATATCGCCGCGCGACAGGAGTCGCACGCCCCTTTCGCTGTTGCCCGAAACGACTTCGACGCGCACTGCCGGATGGCGCCGCAGCAAAGAAACCAGAGGTTGGGTGAGCAACCAGTCGATTGACCCTGGGAACAGTCCGATTCGAAGCGGGCCCGCATAGGCGTCGGCGCGGCGGGCTGTATCTCCGAGTAGTTCAGCTGCGTCGGCAAGCAAGCGCGCTGCGCGATCAATAAATTCGCGTCCCTCCTCTGTCGGCATCGCGCCCCGTGAGGTCCGATGGAAAAGGGAATAGCCAAGATGCCGTTCGAGTTCAGCGACACTCTTGGTCACCGCCGACTGCGTGACACCAACCGCATCCGCTGCCCTGGAGAAGGAACGAAGCTGACCAACCGCGACGGCATGCTTGAGGCGAGAATCGAGCATGGACATGCCCCACAGGAATAATTGCTCCAGAGAATGAATTAGGCGAATCAAGGTCATTTTGTCAATCTTACTTTCGACACTGCCGCCCAGCACGACTGCAACCCGTCTCGAAATCTGGAGCGGCGAAACGGCCTGGATCAAAGCGCCAAGGTCTCAGACGCAGGTATGCCTGAATGACGAAAACTGGTCCGCTTGCAGGCCTCAAAATACTCGAAATTGCGGGCATCGGCCCGGCGCCGTTTTGCGGAATGCTGTTGGCCGACCTTGGCGCCGATGTCGTCGTCATTGAACGCGTAAGCCCTAACTCCGAAAATATCGATCTTGGCAGCGGCGCCATTGTGAACCGCGGGAAACGTGTAATTGCCTTGGATCTGAAGTCCCCCGAAGGCGTCGCGCATGTCCTGGATCTCGTCCAAAGGGGCGATGTACTGATCGAAGGCATGCGGCCTGGGGTGATGGAGAGGCTCGGCCTTGGTCCCGAGGTTTGCCTAGCGCGTAACCCCCGCCTTGTATTCGGTCGCATGACGGGTTGGGGGCAGCAGGGACCTCTCGCCCAAGCGGCCGGCCATGACATCAACTATATCGCGCTGTCAGGAGCCCTTTGGTATGCTGGGCATCCCGGTGAACCGCCAATGGCGCCGCCAAGCCTGGTAGGCGATATTGGGGGTGGAGCGCTCTATTTGGCCATCGGCGTCCTCGCAGCGGCAATGCACGCGCGGGATACCGGGAATGGGCAAGTGGTTGACGCCGCGATCGTCGATGGGAGCGCTCACATGATGAACTTGCTCCTGAGCCTGAAGGCCGCCGGCCAGGTTGCCAGCATACGCGGCTGCAGCATCCTTGACGGCCCTCACTGGTACTCGACCTATCGGTGCGCCGACGGGAATTTCATCTCAGTCGGATCACTCGAGCCCAAGTTCTATGCGCTGCTTTGCAAAAAGCTGGGGTTGGCCGGCGATAGCAGTTTTGACGACGGCTATGATCGTGATGCCTGGCCCGAGCTCAAGCAGCGTTTTAGCGAGATATTCGCCATGCGGACACGGGAAGAATGGCGCACACTGCTGGAAGGCAGCGATGCCTGCTTTGCCCCCGTGCTTGATCCGGACGAAGCGGCGCGCCATCCTCATATGGCAGCGCGAGGCGTCTATCGGGAGATCGACAATATCCTCCAGGCAATGCCGGCGCCACGTTTTTCGGGCTCGTCACTACCGATCCCCGGACCGATCCCGCTGCATCATGAAGATCCGAGTACAATTCGGCGGGGCTGGAGCAAACCGGACCGCTGCGGGATTACCGCCAGAACCGACTGTTGCGAGTAGTCGGTTGGCATGGTGGGCGGCCAGCGGCCCGACACGAACGGTGATTTCATAACTATGAACCAATGCGACGCTCCGCTTCGCTGCGCTGCATTCAAATCAAAGGAGACAACGACACACAGGCACGTCAAACTATCCGATGATTCCTGTACGCCACGCCGGAACGGCGATTGCGGACGTGTCCACGGGACGTTGTTCGCATCGTGATTCGCTCGGCGCTTGAAATCAATGCTCGCCCCGGATGTGACGACGCCGATGGGATTTCCACTGCGGCGTCCACGGCCAATGTCCTGGCGTGAGGGCTTCGGTCATCGACCGATTCGACCGTCCGAATGCGGTCTTTTGGCGCGCCTGAGAATCCGCATCAGAGTTGAGTGCGCGTTGTTCGGGAATCTCATTTAAATATTTGTAAAAACGTAATAATATAGATAATAACTCCAACCTGTATCCAGTGTGGAGTAATGGTCGCAGGGCGTGAACTTACGCCCTTATGGATGCGTCGAAGTCCTTCAGTTTGAATCTCAGGAAATTGCGGCTTGCGATGCGCATCACGCAAGAAGCGCTCGCCCATGATGCGGGCACGAGCAGCTCTTATCTGAGTGCGATCGAAAATGGCCGGTCGAGCCCGACGCTGAAAGCAATGGAGCGGCTCGCGAAGGCACTCGGCGTTAATGCCGTCTATCTCTTGTCCGGCCGGATATCGATCTCGATCGTTTCGGACGACGAACTGGAAATCGGCGCGATACTGGCGCGCCCGGCGGTGACGCTCCGGCGCCATCCGCACAAGCCGACGGGGCGGCCGAGCAAGACCAAGTAAATCATCGGGGGCTGCACGCGCGTGGGCTGGAACCACGCGCCCGATAGACGCGCCCGCAACGCGCGCGTCGAAAGGAGTGCCCCTCGGTGCCGTTTCGCGACCTCGATGCCTATATTAAGCAGGCCAGGCGCGCGAACAGTGATCGCGAGCTGTTCAGTTGCAGCGAGGCCGCCGCACGCCAGCTCGGCCTCCCATGGCTCGCGATCGTCCAGAGCATGGCCTTCTTTCAGCCCGGTGGGCGATATTTCCGCATGGACAATTTCCAGAGCTGGGGCGACGTTTTCGTCGCCGAAGGCTATTACCGCGACGATCCCGCCTTGCTCGCGGCGCGCTCGACAAGCCGGGCGTTCTGCTGGCACGAAATGGAGCGACTGCTGGGCGGCTTCACGCGGCGACAGGCGCGCATCGTGCGCGAAGCCGCGCGTCATGGCCTGCGCAACGGCCTCACCGTTCCGATTGGCGTCGCCGGCGAGCCGCCCGGATGCTGTACGTTCGCAACGCGCGACGGGCAATTGCCGCCATCGCATATCTGCCGGATCGCGACGCTGATGGCGAGCGAGGCGTTTACCGAGGCGCGGCGCTTGCACGGCTTTCCGGCGCGCCCGCTGAAATTACCCCATCTCAGCCCAAAGCGGCTCGAATGCTTTCGCTTGGCGGCGATGGGCAAGAGCGACGTCGAGATCGGGATCATGATGAACATCGCCCCGACGACAGTGCGCACCTACATGCGTGACCTGCGCGAACATTTCGGAATCTATTCCCGCGCGCAGCTCCCGGCGATCGCGCTCGCCTGCGGAATCGTCTGCATCGAGGAGATCGTCCCGCGGTTCTGAGCGGGATCGCCGCATCCTCAATATTGACGACTGTTTGAGCCCTTCATCTCTGCTCCCTTCGCGACTGTTCAATTTGAACGGGAGCTACTGCCATGATCCATATTGTCAAAGGGTGCTCGCTTACCGATGCGCGCGCCGCCTCGATGTTCGAGGACCGCAAGACCCTGTTCGTCGATCTGCTGGGCTGGGATGTTCCGGTCGTCGGCGGCCGCTATGAAATCGACAGCTATGACGGCGACAAGGCGGTCTATCTGATCGCCACCGACGATGGCTGCATTCACCAGGGGTCGATGCGGCTGCTATCGACAGAGGGCGCACATCTTCTCGCCGATCGTTTCGCGTCGCTCTGCGAGTGCGATGCGCCCCGGGGGGAGCAGGTTCGCGAGATTACGCGACTTTGCCTGCCGCAACGATTGGGCGCCCCCGGACGCCTGCGTGTCCGCAACCGGCTCATCTCGGCGATGGTCGATCATGCGCTCGGCAGCGGAATCACCATGCTAACCGGCGTCGTGACCGCTGCTTTTCGCGAGGAGGTTTTGGCGATGGGCTGGCGCGCAGCGCCGCTCGGCCCCGCGCGCCGCATCGATGGCGCGTTCCTTGGAGCGTTCCGCATCGAGATCTGCGCCGGTACGCCTGCGCTGCTGGCGTCGAACGGCATCTATGTACCGGGTGCGATCACTCCCGATGCGGCGGCAAGAGCCGCGTGAAGGGAATGGCGATGCACGACCCCGCCCGCCTCGCCGCGATGCTGCTCGCCGACGGTTATGTCATTGTCGATAACGCCGTGCCGACCGAGCTAATCACCGCGCTCGAAGCCGAACTCGCACCGCGCTTCGTCGCCACGCCCTTTTGCGAAGGCGGATTCTACGGAGCCCGCACCAAGCGCTTTGGCGCGTTGTTGCGGCGTTCACGGCATATCGCCGGCCTTGTGCTGCACCCGATCATCCGCGGTATCGCCGAAACGGTGCTCGGGGAATGGTGCGATCGTATCGTTCTCAACCTCACCCAGGCGATCGAAATCCATCCCGGCGCGCTCGCGCAGGTGCCGCACCGCGACCAGGATCTCTGGGGCGGCGTCAAGACCGGGATGCACTATCAGATCAACGTCATCTGGCCGATCGATCCGTTCACGCTGGAGAGTGGCGCGACGCTGGTCTGGCCGGGCAGCCATCACGATGCGGCATCGCAACCGGGCGATGCACGTCCGGTCGCCGCCGAAATGCCACCCGGCTCCGCGCTGCTGTTCCTCGGATCGATCCTGCATGGTGCCGGCGCTAACCAGTCCGATCATGTGCGCCGCGCGGTCATCACCTCCTATTGCCTCGGATGGCTGCGGACGTTCGAGAATCAGTATCTCGTCTATCCGCCCGCCATCGCTCGAGCGTTCGATCCCGATCTGGCCGCGCTCATCGGCTATGCCCAGCATCGCCCCAATCTCGGCAATGTCGAAGGCCAGTGCCCGTCCGTGCTGCTTCACCGGGACGATATCGACGGCCTCCCTGCGATCGACGCGCTGCTCCCCGGCCAGGCCGACATGCTGGATGCCTATGTCGCCGAACAGGAAGCCGCGCGTGCGGGCCTGATCGGCGGGTAACGCGGGTTCGTCGGACCGGGCGCTGCACTCATGACACACGATCCAAACCCCGAAGCAGGCGGCGGCGCGCGAACACGGATCGAGGCGGATTCATCCGCTGTGGACGGTGGAGCCACGGCGTCGTCGGCCGCGGAGCGCGCTCGGCGGGCACGCGAGCATTGCCCGTTTCTGACAACCAAGCAGGCCGCGTTCCATCTCGGTCTCGCGGGGGACACGCTCAAGAAGATGCGCCGGGAGCGGCGCGGCCCGCCGTGCCGAAAGCATGGCACCGTCTGGCGCTACCATATCGACGATATCGAGGCCTGGTCGCGCGCGAACATGCGGGAGGGAGGCAATGGCTAGGCTGCTACCCTCCCGTCTGCCGGCTAAACCCACCGCGCTGATCGGTCTCGGCGCGGCCGCGCTGGCGACCACGATCGCGCTGCCGCCAACGCCGTGGCTGGTCTGGAACGCATCGGCCAGCGCGCCGATCGGTCTCTATGCCGTCAGCGGACGGCAGGACATCGCATCGGGCGACATGGTGCTGGTCCGGGTGCCCGACCGCTGGCGCCGGCTCGCCGCCGAGCGGCGCTACATTCCGATCAATATCCCGCTGGTCAAGCGCGTCGCGGCCGCGCCCGGCGATCGCGTCTGTGCGCGCGGGCGGGAGATCTATGTCAACGGCCACCCGGTGGCCGAACGCCGCGAAGCCGATGGCCGCGACCGTCCGATGCCGTGGTGGAATGGCTGCGTGATGTTGCGTTCGGGCGCATTGTTCCTGCTGATGGACAGCCCGGATTCGTTCGATGGGCGTTATTTCGGACCGACATCGCGCGGCGACGTCATCGGCGAGGTGCGACTGCTGTGGCTGGGCTGAGGGTCGCCATCACCGCCCTGGCGCTGCTGGCGGCGGCACCGGCTGACGCGCAGTCGGTCGTTCACTGGCGGCCCTATATCGAGGCAGCCTCGGCGCGTTTCGGCGTGCCGGTAGAATGGATCGAGCGCGTCATGCGCGCCGAGAGCGGCGGGCGCACGGTGCTGGACGGGCGCCCGATTACCAGCCACGCCGGCGCGATGGGACTGATGCAGCTCATGCCCGGCACCTGGTCCGAAATGCGCGCGCGGCTCGGGCTCGGACGTGATCCCCATAGCCCGCGCGACAACATATTGGCGGGGACGCTCTATCTTCGTCTGATGTATGACCGCTTCGGTTATCCCGGACTGTTCGCAGCCTATAACGCGGGACCGGCACGCTATGCCGAGCACGTGCGGACCGGCCGCGCGCTGCCCGGTGAGACCCGCGCCTATCTCGCGAGCGTCGCCGGAGTGCCCGTCAATTCCCGGTCGGCTGTCACGGCCGCCAGTGCAACGCCGCGTACCGTCAATGCCATCTTCTTCGCGATCGGCGACCGGCCCCCTGCCGGCCGGAGCGAAGCCGGTGCGGCCACGCTGTTCGTCGCGCTGCGATCGACGTCGCCCGAGAAGAACGCGCCAGACCGCCCATAGTGCGAGCCGATCGGGGCTTCATGCCGAATCGTGTTTCTGCTATGTTCCGAGCCTATGGAGTTGGTCGTGATGTTGCTCGGTCTGATCCTGTCCGCCACCGGCATCGTCCTCTTCGCCTGGGCGATGTTCCGGCTCGCCGTCTTCGCACTCCCGGTCGGGCTCGGTGCGGCCGCATTTCTGTGGGCGGGGGGTGGCGAACTGGGGCCGTTGCTCGGTCTGCTTCTCGGCCTCGTCGTCGGCGTCGCGGTCTTGCTGATCGGACGCATGCTCATCGCGTCGCGGTTGCCCGTTCCGCTTCGCGGAGCGATCGCGCTTCTCTTCGCCGTGCCCGCCGGGATCGCCGGCGGCAGTGTCGTCTCCAGCCTGATGCAGCTCGGCGGTGCGGGGCCGACCGCGACCGGCATCGCCGCGGCGGTCGGCGCGATCATCATCGCCGGTGCCGCCATGATGAGCCTGTTGCCCGCGATGACCGCTTGCACCGGTTCGAACGGATCCCCGCTGCACGGTTGATCTGTTGGGGCCAGTGGGCCGAGTGCTCGCTCCTCGTGTCACCGCGCGCATGGCGACCACGACGAGAGTGCTTCAAGACGGCAGGGTCTGACCTGACGCATCCGGGTTTTCAGGCGCCTCGCGCCTGCGGCGCGACCGCCGCTCTATTCCGCTAGGCTCACATCCGTTCGCCAAGCTCCACCGGGCCACGCTTCGCGCGTCCCGGCCAAAGGTGACGATCGGACTGGCGGGATGCCGGAGCCTTGCTCCGGCCTGTCGTCGCCGCGCCTGACCGGCGCGGCGGCATTTTTCGTTGGGCCTTCCCCTCGTCGCGCGGGTGGGCGGCGCTCCCTTCTGGGCCCGGCCCGGCGTCCCGCAAGCCGGCCTTCGACTGCGCTCGGGTCCGGCTCCTCCATTGCATTTCGGCCCTGCGGGTGCGGACCGCCTCCTGGCCGCGCCCGGCAGGTCGCAATTCGCCGCCCACCCCCGCTCCGGGGGAGGCCCTGGGGTTTTTGGGGCGGCATTGGAGGATAGCCATGCACCAGACCGGCAGCCAACGCGCGCGCGCAGAGGGCAGCAAACGCCAGCCCCCGGCGGAGCGCGCCAATCTTTACGACGAGGTGACGGGCCGCATTGTTTCCGAACTTGAGGCGGGCCGCTTCCCTTGGGTCCAGCCTTGGGGCCGCCCCAATGGTCAAGGCTTCTCCGCCGCCCCCGGCCTCCCGCGCAACGGGCTCACCAGCCGCAATTACAGCGGCGTCAATGTCCTGATCCTGTGGGGAGCAGTGATCGAGAACGGCTATCCGTCGCAATCGTGGCTGACCTTCCGCCAAGCCTTGGAGGCGGGCGGCAATGTCAGGAAAGGCGAGCGCGGGACAAGGGTTGTCTATGCCGACCGCTTCACCCCCGAAGCCGAGAAGGAACGCGCGCGCCAGACCGGCGGCGAAGCCCGCGCGGTGCCGTTCCTCAAACGCTTCACCGTGTTCAACGTCGCACAGTGCGAAGGCTTGCGCCCCGGCCTTGCCACCGACCCCGCACCGCTTCCCGAACGCCAAGTCGTGCCGATCGCCGAAGCGGTCATTGCGGCATCGGGCGTCGATTTCCGCATCGGTGGGGACAAGGCCTACTATGTCCCGAGCGCCGACTATGTGCAGGTGCCCCCGCAACCGGCCTTCCACGAACAGATCAATTTCTACCGGACGGCGCTGCACGAACTCTGTCATGCCAGCGGCCACCCGTCGCGCCTCAATCGCAATCTGCGCAATGCGTTCGGCAGCAAGGACTATGCGCGCGAAGAATTGATCGCCGAGATGGGATCGGCCTTCCTTTGCGCCGCGCTCGGCATCGTGCCGACCGTTCGTCACGCCGATTATCTGGCATCATGGCTCGACGTGCTGCGCGAGGACAATCGCGCGATCTTTCGCGCGGCCAGTCAGGCGAGCAAGGCCGCCGATTGGCTGCTTGCCCGCTACGCCGAGACGCAGGACGAAGGGAGGGAAGCGGCATGATTACGCTCCCCCATGCGATCCTTTCGGCGCTGCGCGCGAATGCGCGCGCCAGCCGCCTCCACGAGCAGCGCGACGAACGGTTCGACCCGTTCCCGGTGGTCAAATTCTTCAATCCGGTCGGCGCGGCGACGTGGATCGCCACCGAGCTTTACGACGATGGAGACACGCTGTTCGGCCTCGCCGACTTGGGGTTCGGATGCCCGGAAATGGGCGTGTTCTCGCTTACCGAGATTGCGGGCGTCCGCTTGCCCTTCGGCCTGTTCATCGAGCGCGACGAGCATTTCGAGCCGCTGGCCCCGCTTTCGCTATGGTCCGATACCGCGCGGCGCATGGGTGCAATCGTTCTGGCCGAAGCCGAACTTCGCCGCATCACCGATAGCCGGAACGGCAACGAGCTTCCGCCGCCTCTTGATGATCGAGGGGCCGGATGACGCGCGGCGCGTTTCGCCGCATTGAGTGCCGGTCCCGCCCATCCAGCAAGACAAACGGGACCGGCGCTCCAGAAGGAGCAGACCAATGAAACTCGACTTTATCGACCATAGCAAGCTGGTTCCGTCCAAGGTGAACATGCGGCACGGACCCAAGCCCCCGGACGTGGGCGACATTCTGCCCTCGATCCGCAAGCGCGGTGTCATCGTGCCGCTGATCGTGCGCCCGCAGGCGGGCAACGATAATGGCGTCCACGAAATCGTCGCCGGGCGGCGGCGCTGGACGGCGAACGCCATCGCGCTTGTCGAGGGCATCGACCACGGCCCGCTTCCCGTCGCCATCCTCGACGCCGGGGACGACGCCGACGCCATCGAGGCATCGCTTCTCGAGAACACCCGGCTCGATCCCGACGAGGTGACGCGATGGGAAACCTTCGCACGGCTGGTCAAGGAGGGCCGCGACATTGCGGATATCTCCGCGACGTTCGGCATTCCCGAGCTTGGCGTGAAGCGTATCCTAGCGCTCGGCAACCTGCTTCCGCGCATCCGCGATCTTTACCGCAAGGAGAAGATCAACGCGGCGACCGTCCGGCATCTGACGCTGGCGAGCAAGCAGCAGCAGAAGGCATGGCTGGCGCTCTACGACGATGACGACGCCTATTGCCCGACCGGCCAGCAATTGAAGGCATGGCTGTTCGGCGGGCAGTCGATCAAGGTCGAACATGCCCTGTTCGACGTCGATGCGAGCGGCCTTGCGATCGTCGCCGATCTGTTCGGCGAAGACCGCTATTTTGCAGATGCCGACGCGTTCTGGACCGCGCAGAACGCCGTAATCGACGCGCGCAAGGAGGACTATCTGGATGCCGGATGGTTCGACGTGGTGATCGTCCCGCCCGGCGAATATTTCTACCGCTATGAGTTCGCCAAGGCACCCAAGCGCAAGGGCGGGCGCGTGTATATAGATGTGCGCGAAAGCGGCGAGGTCGAGGTCCACGAAGGCTATGTGACGAGCAAGGAGGCCAAGCGGCTCGAACGCGGCGAGGCAATCGAAACCGGCCCCAAAGTGCCGCGCCCCGAAGTGACGAGCACGATGCAGACCTATATCAACCTGCACCGTCATGCCGCTGTCCGCGCCTCGCTGACCCGTCATCCCAAGGTCGCGCTGCGCTTGATGGTCGCCCATGTCATCGTCGGGTCGCCACTGTGGACGGTCAAGCCCGAGCCGCAGACCGCGCGCAACGACGATGTGCGCGAAAGCGTCGAAACTTGCCGCGCGGAAACCGACTTCGACGCGAAGCGCCGCGCCGTATTGGACCTTCTCGGCTTCTCGCCCGAGGAACCGACCGTCACAGGCGGCAACGGCGACGACTTCGGACTGGTCGGCGTGTTCCTGCGCTTGCTCGACGTGCCCGACCGCGCCGTAATGGACGTGATCGTCATCGTCATGGGCGAAACGCTCGCCAGCGGCAGCGCCGCCATCGAGGCGGTCGGCGGCGAGATCGGCGTCGATATGGCCCGCTACTGGCAGGCCGACGACGCCTTTTTCGAGTGTGTCCGCGACAAGGAGGTGCTGACCCGCATCGTCGCCGAGGTGGCGGGCGAACCTGTCGCCGCCGCCAATGCGAAGGAACCGGGCAAGGTCTTGAAGCGCATCGTCCGCGACCATCTGGAGGGTGCGAACGGGCGGCCCAAGGTCGAGGGTTGGGTGCCGAAATGGATGGCGTTCCCGCCCGCTACCTATACGGCGCGCGGCGGCGTCGGCACCGTCGCGGCTCATGCCAAGGTGCTCGCGGCGCGCCCCGACCGCGAGCCGGAACCGACCGGCCCCGGCGCGGTGATTGCGCTTCCGGCCCCTGCCAAGGCCGAGCCGCAGGAACAGCCCGAGCGCGAAGCCGCATGAAACTGGACGGGCGGCGGCGCACCCGCCGCCCGTTCCGTCCCCCATAAAATCGCCGCGCCGCTCGGCCGCAAGCGGCCCTCGCGGCGCGGATTTCAGACAGGAGACTTGTCATGGCCGACCGTGTTTCGGCATCCATCACCATCGGCGGGACGCTCCCCGCCAGCCAGCTTCCCGCCTTCGCCGAGGCCATCGCGAACGAAGGGCTGTCCACCGAATGGGACGGCGAACCCTTCGCGCTCGGCGATCTGCCCGAGGGCGAGCCCTTGGCGCTCATGGCGCACGAGGTCGCCTGGGGGCGGTTCGAGGGACTCGAAGCCTTCTGCATCGCGCATGGGCTTTTCTTCGCGCGCTGGTCGGGCGCCTATGCCTGCCAGTGGGGTGCGGAACGCACCGTGTTCACCGGCAGCGGCGAACCGCAAAGCTACGCTGCCGACGAGGACGACTATATCCTCATGGGGCGCTGCACCGCCGAGCGATTGGGCAGCTATGCGGCGATCATCGCGCATTTCGATGCGGCCGACTTCGCGGTGCCCCCGCTTGTCATCACGCCCGAACGGGAGGAGGCGAGCAATGGCTGACATCTGGATTCAGGGCAGCTTCGCCTTTCGCTGCACCGCCGCCGAGTGCGCGCTGATCGAGGAAGTCGCAAACGCTGGCTACGCGCTAGCGAATGACGACGCGCCCGATCCGCCGAGCGCGGCGCTGCTCGCAGCCTTTCCGCCGGACGATGCGAACGCGCGGTGGAGCGGGTTTCGCGAGGCGTTCAACGATCCCGAATTTCCCACCATCGGAGCCGATTTCATCGCTGAAACCTGCCCCGACGATCCATCCGCGCGGATCGTGTGTTTCGCCAGCATGGACGATTTCGATGCCGCTGCCATCGCGGTGGTGATCCAGCGATGTTGCCCCGAAACGCTCGCCAAGGGGCCGATCGGCTTTGAATGGGCCATGACCTGTTCCAAGCCCCGCATCGGGGAGTTCGGTGGCGGCTGGTGCGCGATTTTCGCAGACCGCATCGAGATCGACGCGACCAACGAGGCGCTGTCGCGCGCGCTCGCGGGCGACGGCAACTAGCCCAAATCGCGCCGCACTGCGCGCTCGCGTGCCGAAAACCCCTGCCGCCTGACCTACCGGGCGGTGCGGCGGATCACCGTCCGGGCGCTTCCGCATAACGTGCATTCGTCCTTCTGCCGCTCGAATCCGCGCGTGCCGCCGAGCGCGCAGGTGACGACATTGGCCTGTGCGGTAACCGACAGGTTGAGCCGGTCAGTCACGCAGGCATCGCACACCGCCGCGCCGTCCAGCCGCACGATCAGCCGTTCGATCTGCCCCGCAATCGTCGTTCCTTCGTTCATCGCCGTGAGGCTATAGCCGCGGCCTCGTGGCCGCGAAAGCAATCATGGCTTCCCGGAAAGACGCCGGACTGGGCTTCCTGTCCGCGCGCGCATCTCGTCCTTTCGTGTCTCACCAACCCGTCGCCGGCTCCTTGGGCGCATGACCTGGGACGGCCGCGCGCCTCGCGAAACCATCGCGCGGAACTGATTTCCCCGCGCCGCTTTGGCGGCGCTCCTCGCGGCCGCTTCGCTCCAAATCAGCCCCGCGCTTCCGGTCCTCCGCTTCGCTTCGGCCTGCGGTTCGCAGCGCGCTCAAGGGCCGTCCCTTCGGTCCGCCCATCGCCCGGCATCGGGTCGGGCGAATGTGCAAGGAGACGAGAAATGCCCTCAATCGGTCATGTCCAGCGCCAGAACGACGGTTCGTTCCGGGGCGCCTTGAAGACGCTTTCGGTCAATGCCGAGATCGCCATCATCCCCAACCGCAGTAAGACCGGGGACCAGCCCGACTACCGCGTGCTGTCGAACGGCGTCGAACTGGGCGGCGGCTGGATCCGCACCGGCGAGGTGAGCCAGCGCGAATATGTCCGCCTCGCCATGTCGGCCCCCGAACTTGGCGGCCGCACCCTCTACGCCAATCTCGGCCGCGCCGCCGGGCAGGACGACGACGACGCGTTCGCCGTTATCTGGAACCCCGGCGACTGAGCCGGATCGGCCCCGCGCCGGTCACCCGGCGCGGGGCTTTCCTCATGCCTTGAGGGCTTGGCGTGGGCCTTTTCCTGCACCGGAACGCGCTTGCGGGCCTGCAGAGAGGAAGAAATCCGCTCAGCAAGCACCGAGTATCCGGCGGCGAACGGACCGCCTCAACCATCGACGGTTCCCCCAATTTTCACGCCACCTGCGTTCCGCTTCGCTCCACTCCGGCGACGAGAAAATCGGCTCCCCCGTCGCCCGCTTCGCGGCCGCTGCGCGGTGGTTGACCCCGCCCGCTCCCCGCCGGGCGATGGCTCATCTTTCGCTTGTATCAGGAGGATGAGATGTCGGTTGAACAACAGATCGAGGAGCTTCGCGCGGAGCTTTCATGGTGCGATGACGCGGGAGAACGGCGGCAGATCGAAGCCGAATTAAGGGCCGCTGAGAAGAGGCTGAAGCGGTGCAATCGGGCGCTGCGTCAGGCCGAACAGGCAGGCTGGCAATAAGGCGATGCGCTGTTGAAGGGGCAGGTTCGCGGGAGTGGTGCCGCATGGCGCCGCTCCCCTTTTTTGATCGGGAAGGCGGGAAGGCAAAGCGGGCGTCTGGGGCGGCAGGTGGCAGTCGGGCTCGATGGCAAGATAGAGGCAAAATCTCGCGATTTTGTAAGTGTTTGTCTGCACATCGTTTTTTGAAGGCTTTTGCGAGACTCGCCCTTTGAGTGCGAGACAGGGTTACCAGGAGTGGCGGTTTTCTGGGCTTTTCCGATCCCAATCGCGAGACTCCTTGCGCTCTGGCGAGGACGCGCCATTCTTATCGGCGGGGAGCGTCATTCCGGCATGGAAGGACGCCGCTATGCGCGATGATGAGTTCGAACCGCAGCTGGGCCGGATGCGCGGCCGGGGCAAGGAGCAGCGCTACCTGAGCCGCGTCGTGAAAGCGGCAAAGCGGGCCGGCATGAAAACGGGCAGGCGCGGCCGTTTCGACGGCAGCCGGATCGGGCGCGGCGCGAGTGTTGCGCGGGTGCTCAGATCGCGCGACCGATTGGGCGCGTTCCGGTCGCGCCGCGTGATCGTCAAGATACGGCCTGTCGGCCTTGGCGGGAAAGGCATGGGCGGTGCGAAGGCGCACCTTCGCTATATTCAGCGCGACGGCGTGACCCGTGAGGGCGAGGCTGGTGCGCTCTACTCGCCCGACAGCGACGTCGCCGATGGCAAGGCGTTCCTCGAACGGTGTGACGGCGACCGCCGCCAGTTCCGGTTCATCGTGTCGGCCGAGGACGCCGACCAGTATCCCGACTTGAAGCCGTTCGTGCGCCGGCTGATGACGCAGATGGAGCAGGATCTTGGGACAAAGCTCGATTGGGTGGCGGTCGACCATTTCAATACCGGCCATCCGCACACGCATATCGTGGTGCGCGGCGTAAACGATCGGGGTGAGAATCTGCTGATCGCGCGCGAGTATATCTCGCACGGGAGCCGGCAGCGGGCGATCGAGATCGTCAACCTCGACCTGGGGCCGCGCACCGACCTTGAAATCGAAGAGCGGCTTCGCAGCGATACGGGTGCCGAGCGGCTGACCGCGATCGACAGACGGCTGATCCGCGACATGGATACCGCGCGGCTGGTCAGCGCGAGCGATGGCGATCCCTTCCAGCAATCGCTTCGCGTCGGTCGCCTGCAGAAACTCGGGCGCATGGGACTCGCCTCGCATGTCGGCAACGGCACCTGGCGGCTTGAGCCCGACCTTGCGAACACACTGCGCCAGATCGGCGAGCGCGGCGACATCATCCGCACCATGCAGCGCGAGCTGACCGCGCGGAAGCTCGATCGTGCTGCGGTCGATCGCGTCATCTACGACCCGGTCGCGAAGGAGGCGACGCCGATCATCGGCCGCGTCGTGATGCGCGGGCTCGCCGACGAACATGAAGACCGTCATTATCTGCTGGTCGACGGCATCGACGGGCGCACCCATTATGCCGAGATCGGCAAGGGCGAGCTGGTCGACACGATCCCCGAAAATGCCATCGTCCGGATCGCGCCACGCGAGGGCGGCATTCGCGCCGTCGATCGGACGATCGACGAGATCGCGGCGGCGAACGGCGGGCGCTATTCGATCGACGCCCATCTGAAGCACGATCCGACCGCCAGCGAACGCTTCGCCGAAACGCATGTCCGGCGGCTTGAAGCGATGCGAAAAATCTCGGGCGTCGTCGAGCGCGAGCCCGACGGAAGCTGGATCATCGCGCCGGACCATCTCGCCAGGGTCGAGAGGTTCGAAGCCATGCAGTTCCGCGACCACCCCGTTGCCATTGAAACCCTGTCGGCGATCCCGCTCGACAAATTACCGGGAACCGATGCCGCGACCTGGCTCGATCGCGAGCTGGTCGCCGAAGCGCCGGTGCCAGTGCGCGATGCTGGGTTCGGGCACGAGGTTCGTTCAGCGCAGGCGATGCGACGGCAATGGCTGATCACCGAACAGCTTGCAGACGAACAGGATGGGCAGACGGTCTATCGGCGAGGGATGCTCGCCGCGCTCCAGCGGCGAGAATTGCTGCGTGTCGCCCGCCAGCTCTCCGACAAGTTAGGCGTTCCGTTCGCCGAGGCCAGAGAGGGGGAGGCTGTTCAAGGCAGGCTCGTGCGCGCAGTCGAGATGACGAGTGGTCGCCATGCGCTCATCGAACGGTCGCGCGATTTCACGCTGGTGCCGTGGCGCTCTGTTCTCGATCGCCATGTCGGTAAATCGGTCTCGGGCATCATGCGCGACGGCGGGATCAACTGGACACTCGGGCGGCAGCGCAGCGGGCCGAGCGTCTCCTGATCCGGAGGATTCGGGCTTTCTATTTTCATGAAATTATGTTTTCATGGATTCATGAAAAATATCGCAGCGCAAACCGATGTCGGCGACGAGCATCTTCAGGTGCAGATTCCTGCCGTTACGAAACGCGATCTCGGTCAACGGTCGCTCGATTCCCGCGAGCCGATCCGGATGATCGTACTGCGGGCACTTGAAGCCTATGGCGTGAGCGTCCCCGCAGACGCGATATCGGATCGCCGGAAGGGCAGGCGATGAGCGAGGATTTCGAAGCTCTCACTGTTGCGGATTATGCGAAGCAGGCCGCGCGGACTGATCAACGCAGCGGTGGCCGCGCACTGGGCTTCTCGATGCTTGGCCTTTTCGGCGAAGTCGGCAGCTTGCTCAGTGAGGCCAAGAAAAAGCAGCGCGACGATGCCTCCTACCTGGGTTACGCTCACGCCGTCGCGGAAGAGCTTGGTGACGTCCTTTGGTATCTGGCGGCGATCGCACGGCGCAGCCGCATGGCGCTCAGCGACATCGCTGCCGCCGCGGCGACAAACGGCGGACAATGGCAGACGGGCGGCAACGAAACGCTCAGTTTCCATGCGCTGCAGCCGCAGCACATTCCGCTTGCCAAGGCACCGATGCCGCAGTTCGAGCATAGCCTGCTCGCGCTGGCAGGCGACGTTGGGCTGCTCATCAACGATTTCCAGGCGGGCGGTCTTGCGAAGGACCGCGAAGCACTCGCGGGCCGGCTGGTCGCGGTCATGCGCCGGTTGATCCAGGCGGCAAACGAATCCGGTGTTACCATCGAGGCTGCCGCCGTGAAGAATCTTCACAAGATCTTCGATCGCTGGCCGCGCGAGCGCATCTATCCGGCGCCGACCGATGCGGCGCTCGACCCAGAAGAGCAATTGCCGCGGCGGATGGCGATCGACGTCTATGAACGCACCGTTCGCGGGCAGACATTCGTGTATCAACGCTCAAGCGGTGTGTATGTCGGCGACCGGCTCACCGACAACGCGCTCGAACCCGACGACTATCGTTTCCACGATGTCTTTCACTACGCTTATGTCGCGGTGCTTGGCTGGTCGCCAGTGCTGCGTGCGCTGCTCCGTCTCAAGCGCAAGAGCGATCCGAAACTCGACGACGCCGAAGACGGTGCTCGGGCGATTCTCATCGAAGAGGGCATAACTTCCTGGATTTTCGGACAAGCGCAGCAACTCCGGTACTTTGAAAACGTGAAGCGCGGTGGCCTTCCGCTGGACATGCTGAAGCATGTCCGCCAGTTCGTCGCCGGCTACGAATCAGAACGCTGTCCGCTGTGGCTTTGGGAGGAAGCGATCCTCCAGGGCTATACGGCTTTCCGCTTCCTTCAGGAGCATCGGCGCGGCCGCGTCCTGATCGACTTCGCCAATCGCCGCCTGCGTATCAAGGAATTGCCGTCATGACCCCGAAATCCTTTGTGTCCACCCTGGCGGCGACCGAACTTCCCTCAGTGTTCAATCCCTGGCGCGATCGCTGCACGGTCCATGACCGCAGCGACGCCGCCGCCCGGCGCCGCGACAATCTCGAAATGCTGCTCACCGCGGCGCTTGATCATCGCGTCGAAACGATCTGGATCGCGCGTGATCTCGGCTATCGCGGGGGGCGGCGTACGGGCGTACCGCTGACCGACGAAATTCACCTCGGACATGCCGGCACGCTGATGGGCGGCATCGCATTTGAACGTGCGACGCAGGGACCCGCCGTGGCGGAGCGCACCGCGGCGATCGTCTGGCGTGTGCTAGAGCGGATCGGTCAGCCTGTCATGCTCTGGAACGTTTTCCCGTTCCATCCCCATGAAGCGGATGATCCGATGTCGAACCGATGCCACACGCGAAGCGAGCGCGAGGCGACCTGGCCGATATTGCAAGCCCTCGTGTCAATGATCCGGCCCCGCCAGATCGTCGCGATCGGGCGCGACGCTCACCTGGCGCTGGACGGTCTCGACATTCCGACCACCGCGGTCCGCCATCCGAGCTACGGCGGGCAGCGCGAGTTCATCGAGGGCATGTTCAGCCTGTACGGTGTCGCGGATGACAACGATGAGCCGCTAGAACTGCCGTTGGGCGCGCCTCACGCCGCAGCACGGAGATGTGCGCTCGCCTGATCGCAGCGTTCAAAGAGTTGCTTAAGATCGCCGCGGTTCCAGTTGGCGGTGTCGACCGTGGCGTTGGTCGAGACGATCGTGAGCGGACCCAGCGCGACCCCGCCTTCCTTGGCGATGAATTCGAGCAGACGGCCGAGGCCGATCAGATTGCCGAGCAGTTTTTCGATATAGTAGTGATTGCGGTAGAGCGCGGTCATGCCGAGGCGACGATCGTCGCCCTTGCCGATCAGCTTGAGACTGGCAAAGCTCAGGCACTGACCGCCGTAGGGCGAGTCATTCACGTCGCGGGCGGGGTCGAAGATCAGCAGTTCGAATTTGTTGAGCGCTCGGACGTTCGGGTTGCGCAGGCGCTCGACGATGCCCCAGATTTGATTGATTGGCTGGCCGTCGGCGCGGGGCAATTCCATCATCCGTTCGAAATAATAGCCCGACCAAGCGCCCGACCTCCGGACCTTCGGCAGCACGTTGTCGCGAAACCGGTCGAAGAATTGCGGCGCGCCGTAGCGCCTGTACAGCGCTGCCGGAAAAATCGTGTTGGCGACCGTCTCGATGGGCTTCTTGCCATGGCCCGAAAGGAAGGCATCGACTTCCGCCACGACGGGATCGGCGAGTGTTGCGCGCGCAGTCGGCTCGGCCACGGAGATGACGACATTCTGCGCCTGGTGTCCGGTGGCGAGGTCGACGAGCCGGACCGCCTCGCGCCAGCCAGCAACGCAGTCAGGCTGCGGCGGTATGGGAAGATACATCGACTTCCTCCGTCAAATTTGCCGTGGCGAAAAGGCGCGGCGCTAGAAAGCGCTCAGTAAGCCAGGCGTGGCCTTCCAAGCCCCAACCTGGTCCCCAGCTGTTGCGGATGAGAATGGCCGGGGTGCCGTCCACGGTTCCATGCCCGACCGCGACGACCGCGTGCCGTTGCGCTGGCTCGGGGAGTTCGTCGTTCGCCGGATCGACGACGCCATCACCGCGCGGCTGGAAGAAAGACCGTGACAGCATCGTCAGCATGAGCACCGGCGTGTCACGATCCAGCGCGGCAAGGATGGATGACAGGTCGGTTCCATCCCTCTGTCCGTTGCGGCCATAGAGCGGGCCAACGGTCGCCGGCGGCGTCCACAGTCGATGATCGGCTGGAACCGCTGCCAGATACGGCCAGCCTTTCTCGTCGGGTTGGCCATCGAGCCGTAGCGCGTCCAGCATTGTGGATAGCAGTGCGCCGCTCGTCGGCGGTCTGCCCGCCCGTTTCTGCGCGGCATAAAAGGCGAATTCACACGACAGCGGTGCCCAGCCGTCGCGAAGCCCGGCGTGGGTGTCGCTCGCGGCGAATGCGAGGCATGTCGGCCGCGCGCCTTGATCGCGCGCAGGCCCGAACAGCGGCCGAAGGTCACGGACGATATCGATCATGGGGCGTCAGGCGGCCTCGAGCAGGTGCCGCCGTTCGGCGCGCGACAGGCCCGTCTGTTCCGGGCCGGTGAGGTCGAAATCGAGCGTCAGGCTGGTGAGGGCCGGCGCAGGCTGCCACGGCCGCCGCTCGTCGAGCGACATGCGGCCGCGCCGCGGCGCATCGGGCGCCGCGGTGACACGGCGGACAACGGGACCACCGATGCCATCGCCGTCGATTGCCTCACGCTCGTCTCGAACGACGGCGAAGCCGCTGGCGATCAGTTGGTCGAGATCCCAGAGATACCCACCGCCGCTATGTTCTTCGAGCTGCAGCACGAAAAGATCATTGCGACTGCCATCGATCCGCGAGCCGGCATCGCGCTCGGTCAGCAGCCAGACGTCGCCGCGATAGTTGTCGGGCCGATAGTCCTTGAGGAGATCGACCTTCAGGCTGCGCGGCTGCGTCCGGAGCAGGTCGGTCATCACCGATGGCGAAATCAGATTGTAGCGAACCAGGGTGCGGCACGTCGCCTCATAGCTGGCGCCGATCCGCAGCGAGAGCTGATAGACGACATTGGGGCGCCGGAAATGATCGATCTGCCATCCTTGTCGCGCGCTGTGCGCGAGCACCAGCCATTTCGGCATCATGAAGGCGATCGCAAAGGCGTCGGCTTCGGTTTCCTCGAAGTTGTTTCCCGGTTCGGGCGACATCGGCATCCGGCGCAGGATGCTCTCATCGTCGAGGCTCGGCTCGTGTCGCATCGAAAAATGCCCGAGTTCGTGCGCGGCCGTGAAGCGCTGGATGCTCATCGGTCGTTCCGTCGTGACGAGAACGCCAGGAGCAGGTGCGCTGAGATAGGCGCCGAGCAGGCCTTTCAGAGGACGAAGCAGCAAGGGTAGACCCACGGCATGGATCGCGCCGAAGACATCGACGCTGCCGCCTTGGGTCTCGATCAGTGCGCGCGTATCGAGTTCGCGATGCAGGCGGCCCGCTGCCATCGTACCAGCGCGAACCGCGCTCGCATAATCCGACGCCATCGATCAGCTCCGTTCGCCGCCAGACCGCGAGCGGAGATATTCGGCAAACCGGCTCAGCTCGGCCCGGTCCTCAGTCGACAAGGCCGCAACGCGTCGCGCCAGATGGGCGACATCGGCGGGAAGGCTCGCGGAGGCCTCGTCTTCGCCGGTAAAATAGGCCACCGACTGGCGGTAAAGACGGGCAAGCCGCGTCAGTTCGATCGCTTCAACGCGGCGCTGGCCATTCTCGATATCGGTAAGCGCGGTCCGGGGAATCTTGAGATAGGCAGCAACTTCTTCCTGCTTGAGGCCGAGATATTTCCGTGCTTCGCGCAGACGGTCGCCCAAGCGCCGCCGCTCCTGCTCGTCGCCTTCCTGGCGGAGTGCGAGATTGGTCATGGCTTCGACCCTTTCTTCTTAACCCAGACGCGTTCGATCTTAGGGAGGAGGTCGTCAATCGCCTTCTCGATCGAATTGTAGCCGCCGGTGCGGACGATGCTGTCGCGAAGCTCGATGTCGAGGACCTGCTCCACCGCGCAAAGCGTGTCGACCACGGACAAGGAGTCGAGTGGCACGGGCGCCTGGATGATCTTCGGGTTTTCCGGAGGCAGGGCAATTCCGCGCACCTGTGCCTCAGCCCTGGCCACTTGCAGCAGTTCGTCGACCAACGCCCTAATGGCGTCGGCTTTGGGAAACGCGGTTGCCGCGGGCTGCGGAGGAGCGATTGTCGCCATGCATGCCTCGCACGATTTCACTACATTAAATGCGATATAATGTCTGATAATCCGACACGCAAGCCCGAATTTGCAGCTCGGATTTTTGCAGGGTGTAGCGGGTCATCGGCGGTGCGGTGTGGTGGTCAGTGCCACCTCGAGGGACAACGACAGGGCAGAATCATCAACTCGGGTCATAGCTCGATCAAAAGAACAGAGCTGGAATATTGAGTCAGTCGCCGACGAGTGATCTCCTTCGGTCACCCACCAGCCCCCAGCGGCTCCGTTCATTTCGGGCGGCCCATAGCCGAGTCTTGAAGCCGCGCCCCGACCGCATCCGGCGGTATGGGCGGGAGCTTCAACGTGACCCCGACCAAATTGCTCATCGGCCAGATCCTTGTCGTGTTCGCAATCGTGATCGCGGGCCTCTGGGCGGCGACCCAATGGGCGGCGGCGATGCTCGCCTACCAGCCCGAACTTGGTCCGGCCTGGTTCATGGCTGGAAGCACGCCGGTCTATCGTCCCTGGGCGCTCTTCCCCTGGTGGTATCACTACGATGCCTATGCGCCGCATGTTTTCGACAAGGCCGGCGCGCTCGCCGGCGCGAGCGGTTTCATCGGCTGCGGCGCGGCGATCGCAGGCTCGCTCTGGCGCGCGCGGCAGTCGCGTCACGTCACCACCTATGGTTCGGCGCGCTGGGCCAGGCCGAACGAGATCGAGCGGGCCGGCCTTTACGGTGATGCCGGCGTATTCCTGGGCCGCTCGCGCGGCCGCTATCTCCGGCATGACGGCCCCGAACATATCATGGCGTTCGCGCCAACCCGTTCGGGCAAGGGCGTCGGGCTGGTCATACCGACACTGCTTGGCTGGACCGGCAGCGCCGTGGTTCACGACATCAAGGGCGAGAACTGGCAGCTCACCGCCGGCTGGCGCGCGCGCTTCTCCCACGTCCTGCTGTTCAATCCGACCGATCCCGCTTCCGCCAAATACAACCCGCTGCTGGAGGTCCGGCGCGGCGAGCATGAGGTCCGCGACGTCCAGAACATCGCCGACATCCTGGTCGATCCCGAAGGCGCGCTCGAACGGCGCAACCACTGGGAGAAAACCTCCCATTCGCTCCTGGTCGGCGCGATCCTCCACGTCCTTTATGCGGAGGAAGAAAAGACGCTCGCACGGGTAGCCACATTCCTGTCGGACCCGCAGCGGCCGTTCACCGCCACGCTCCGGCGGATGATGACCACCAATCACCTCGGCACGAAGGATGCGCCGCAGATCCATCCCGTCGTCGCCTCGGCGGCGCGCGAGGTGCTCAACAAGAGCGAGAACGAGCGCAGCGGCGTCCTCTCCACCGCAATGTCGTTTCTCGGGCTCTATCGCGACCCGACCGTCGCCGCGGTGACATCGCGCTGCGACTGGCGGATCGCCGATCTCGTCGAGGCCGGCCATCCGGTCTCGCTCTACCTTGTCATCCCGCCATCGGACATCAGCCGCACCAAGCCGCTGGTGCGGTTGGTGCTCAACCAGATCGGCCGCCGCCTCACCGAAAAGCTCGATGCCGATCCCGCCAGGGCGGGCAAGCACAAGCTCCTGATGATGCTCGACGAGTTCCCGGCATTGGGGCGGCTCGACTTCTTCGAGACCAGTCTTGCCTTTCTCGCGGGCTATGGAGTGCGCGCCTTCCTGATCGCGCAGTCCTTGAACCAGATCGAGAAGGCTTATGGCGAGCACAACTCGATCCTCGACAACTGCCATGTCCGCGTCGCGTTTGCGACCAACGACGAGCGCACGGCGCGGCGGATTTCGGACGCGCTCGGCATCGCCACCGAACAGCGCGCGATGCGCAACTATGCCGGCCACCGGCTCGCGCCCTGGCTGGCGCACGTCATGGTCAGCCGGCAGGAGACCGCCCGGCCACTCCTGACCACCGGCGAGGTGATGCAGCTCCCGCCCAAGGATGAGCTTGTCCTTGTCTCCGGCATGGCCCCGATCCGCGCGAGGAAGCTGCGCTATTACGAGGACCGCAATTTCCGCGAGCGGATCGCACCGCCGCCGCAGCCCGCGCCCGGAGACTATCCCGACCGGCCGCAGGCACGCCCCAACGACTGGAGCGGACTGGTCCGCGCGCCCGATACCCGGCTCGGCAAGCCCGATGACGATGCGAAGGCGGATGAGGACGGCGGCTTGCAACAGCAGCGCCACCCCGGCCTCGGCGAAGAACCCGCCAAAAAACCCGAGCCGCCAAAGCAGCTCGACCTGCTCGGCCTGGACAGCGACGACACCGACACGATCGCCGACAAGCACGCGATGGACCGCGCCGGCGCCACCGGCACGCTGATCCGCGCTCACGCGATCAATCAGGGTCGCAGCGCCGACATGCTGCCGGACTTCTGACAATGGCCGCGATCAAACCCAACCGCGTCCGCTACCAGCTCTTCCTGCCCGAAGATCTGAGCCACCGCTTCGAGGCGCTGGCGAGCCAGCCCGGCGCGTCCAAATCGGCGATCCTCACCGACGCGCTCACCGCCTGGCTCAACCGGCAGGCGGCGAGCGAGCTGGAGAACAAGTTCAGCCAGCGGCTCGATCGCATGTCGCTCGCGCTGGGGCGTGTCGAGCGTGACGGGCATGTGCTGCTCGAGAGCCTGGCGCTGTTCATCCGCTATGAACTGATGGTGCAGGCCCCTTTGGCCGAAGCCGACGAAGCGGCGCGTGCGATCGGCCGAGACCGCTTCGAGGCGTTCATTGCCCGCGTCGGCGAAGCGCTCGCCAGCGGCCAGCGCACGCTTGCTGCCTCCGCGAAAGACAATGGAGGTGGGCGATGAGCGACACGCTTTTCGGCTCCGATAATTCCGCAGGGCGTCGGCGCGCGATGCTGCGCACCGCGATGGGGCCGACCATCGCCGCAGCGCTGGCCGATCCGGTGGTCATCGAGATCATGGTGAACCCGGACGGCGTGTTGCGCCTTGATCGACTCGGCGAAGGCCGGATCGATACCGGCACCAAATATGAGCCCGCGCAGGTCGAGCGGATCATCCGCCTGGTTGCCAGCCACGCACGGACAGAGGTTCATGGCAATGCGCCGATCGTGTCAGCCGAGCTGCCACCGCACGGCGAAGGCGCGGGCGAGCGGTTCGAGGGTATCCTGCCGCCGGTCAGCCTCGCGCCGTGCTTCTCGATCCGCAAGCCCGCGGCGCGCATCTACACTTTGCTCGACTATGTGCGGGACGGCATCATGCCCGCCGACACGGCGCGACTGCTGTCGATGGCCGTGGTCGAGCGCAAGAACATCCTGGTCGCGGGTGGCACCAGTTCGGGCAAGACGACGCTTGCCAACGCGCTGCTCGCCGAGATGGCGCACCTCGACGAACGCGTCATCATCATTGAAGACACGCGTGAGTTGCAATGCGCCGCGCCCGACGTGGTGGGGCTGCGCACGCGTACGATTGGCACTGCCGGAGCCGGCGGCGTCACGATGGCTGATCTTGTCCGCTCGACATTGCGGCTCCGCCCCGATCGCATCGTCGTTGGCGAGGTGCGCGGGCGCGAAGCGCTCGACATGCTCAAAGCCTGGAACACCGGGCATCCGGGCGGCATCGCAACCGTCCACGCCAATTCGGCAGTGTCGGCGCTCTACCGGCTCGAGCAGCTCGTGCAGGAAAGCGTCGTCACCGTTCCGCGCCGGCTGATCGCCGACGCCATCGACATGATCGTGTTCATCGCCGGGCGCGGCCTCGCGCGCCGCGTCGACACGATCGCGCGCGTCGCCGGCCTCGATCCCGACGGCGGCTACGCCGTCCTCGACCTTACTCCCGACCACGCCCTCGAACCCCAAGGAGAATGACCATGCGCTTGTCCCGTATTCCTGCCCGTATTCCCGATCGTCGGAGCATCTTCCTCACCGGCGCCGCCATCGGCCTCGGGCTTGCGCTCGCCGCCACCGCGCAGGCCGCCGGCTCGGGCATGCCGTGGGAGGAACCGCTTCAGCAGGTCCTCGAATCGGTCCAGGGTCCTGTCGCCAAGATCGTCGCGGTGATCATCATCATCGTCACCGGTTTGACGCTCGCGTTCGGCGAGACGGCAGGCGGGTTCCGGCGCCTCATCCAGATCATCTTCGGCCTGTCGATCGCGTTTGCGGCGTCGAGCTTCTTCCTCAGCTTCTTCAGCTTCGGCGGCGGGGCGCTCATCTCGTGAACGCGCCAAATTCCTATGGCGCCAGCCATATCGAGGGGTTCGAGGCGCCGATGCACCGCGCGCTTGCCGAGCCGATCCTGCTTGGCGGGGCGCCGCGAGCGATCGCGATCGTCAATGGTACGATCGCGGCCGCGCTCGGACTCGGTCTCCAGCAGTGGATCGCCGGGCTGGCCATGTGGGCGTTCGGGCACACTCTCGCGGTGTTCGCCGCCAAGCGCGATCCCGACTTCGCCCCGGTCCTTGTCCGCCACCTTCGCCAGAAGGGGCATCTGTCATGCTGAATCTGCGCGAATACCGTCAGAAGGCCGACCGGCTCGCCGATCATCTTCCATGGGCGGCGCTTGTCGCGCCCGGCGTGGTGCTCAACAAGGACGGCAGCTTTTTGCGCGTCCTCAGGTTCCGCGGCCCCGATCTAGAATCCGCCACCGAAGCCGAGCTTGTCGCCGCCTGCGCGCGGGCGAACAATGTCCTGAAGCGCTTCGGCTCGGGCTGGGCACTCCATTTCGAGGCCGAGCGGCGCGAAGCGCTGGGTTATCCCGACAGCAGCTTTCCCGATGCGGCGTCGTGGCTGGTCGATGAGGAACGGCGCGCGGCGTTCGAAAGCGCGGGCGCGCATTTCGAGAGCCGCTATTATCTGACGCTCACCCTCCTGCCTCCGCCCGATCAGGCGGACACGGCGGGCCGAGCGCTGATCGAGCGCAGCGACGACGCGAAGGGCCGCGACTGGCGACAAGCGCTTGCCGGCTTCATCGCCGAGACGGATCGTGCGCTTGACCTGTTCAGAGGCTTCATGCCCGAGGTGCGCGCGCTCGGCGACAGCGAAATGCTGACCTTTCTCCACGGTGCGATCTCCGCGCGCCGCCATGTCGTCGCCGTGCCCGAAACGCCCATCTATCTGGACGGGCTGCTCGCCGACACGCCGCTGACCGGCGGGCTCGAACCGATGCTCGGCGACGAGCATCTGCGGACGCTCACCATCCTCGGATTTCCGAACGCGAGCCGTCCCGGCATCCTCGACGGACTCAACCATGAGGATTTTGGCTATCGCTGGGTGACGCGCTTCATTGCGCTCGACAAGACCGACGCAACCAAAGCGCTCACTCGCCTGCGGCGGCAGTGGTTCAACAAGCGCAAGTCGATCACCGCGCTGCTGCGCGAAGTCATCTACAACCAGCCGGTCCAGCTTCTCGACAGCGATGCCGACAACAAGGTGGTCGATGCCGACCTCGCCTTGCAGGCGCTCGGCGGCGATCATGTCGCGTTCGGCTATCTGACGACGACGATCACCGTTGCCGATATCGACCGCGCCCGCGTCGAGGAAAAGGTCCGCGCGGTCGAGCGCATCGTCAACGGGCTCGGCTTCACCTGCATCCGCGAGGGCATGAATGTGGTCGAGGCGTGGCTGTCGAGCCTGCCGGGCCATGTCTATGCGAACGTCCGGCAACCGATCGTCCACACCCTGAATCTCGCGCATCTCATGCCGCTGTCCTCGGTATGGGCAGGACCGGCGCGTAATCCGCACCTCGACGGTCCGCCGCTGCTTTATGCGGAAACCAGCGGCTCGACGCCGTTCCGTCTCAGCACGCATGTCGGCGACGTCGGTCATATGCTGATCGTCGGACCCACCGGGGCCGGAAAGTCGGTGCTGCTCGCAATGCTCGCGCTTCAGTTCCGGCGATATCCAGACTCCCAGGTCTATGTCTTCGACAAGGGATTTTCGGCGCGCGCGGCCGTGCTGGCGATGGGCGGCGCGCATCACGCGCTCGGGCTTGGCGGTGAGAGCGGTCATGCCGATGACGTGGGCGGGCGAACGATCGCCTTCCAGCCGCTGCGCCACATCGATCGCTCCAACGCACGCGCCTGGGCGACCGAATGGATCGGCGCGCTGCTCGCCCATGAGAAAGTACTGGTCACACCCGAGATCAAGGAGGCCGTCTGGTCGGCGCTCACCAATCTCGCGACCGCCCCGATCGAGGAACGCACGCTCACCGGCCTGTCGCTGCTGCTGCAATCGGCACCGCTGCGATCGGCGCTCGCGCCCTATACGCTCGAAGGATCGTTCGGCCGCCTGCTCGACGCCGCCGAAGACGATCTAGCGATCGCCGACGTGCAGTGCTTCGAGACTGAAGCGCTGATGGGGCAGGCGGGCGTCGTTGCGCCCGTGCTGACCTACCTGTTCCATCGTCTCGAGGAGCGCTTCACCGGGCGGCCGACGCTTCTCGTACTGGATGAAGCCTGGGTGTTCCTCGACCACCCGCTGTTCGCCGCGCGCATCCGTGAGTGGCTGAAGGTGCTGCGCAAGAAGAACGTCAGCGTCGTGTTCGCGACACAGAGCCTAGCCGATATCGCCGACAGCACGATCGCGCCGGCCATCATCGAAAGCTGTCCGCAGCGCATCTTGCTGCCCAATGATCGGGCGATCGAGCCGCAGGGCCAGACGGTCTACGTCCGCTTCGGTCTCAACGCGCGCCAGATCGAACTGGTCAGCCGCGCGACGCCCAAGCGGCAATATTATCTGCAATCAGCGCGCGGCAACCGGCTGTTCGAGCTTGGGCTAGGCCCGATCGCGCTGGCGTTGTGCGGCGCGTCCGATCCCGACAGCCAGAAGCGCATAGACGCGGTGCTGGCCGAAAAGGGCCAGGCCGACTTCGCCGCGACCTTTCTCTCCCAAGCCGGCCTCGATTGGGCGGCCGACCTGCTTGGGCGTCACCCTGCCGCCCGCCCCCCAGAAGACAAGGAGTAATTTCCCGTGCCCCGTATCCCTATCCGCAAATATGCGTGCCTCTCCGCTCTCGCGCTCGGCGCCGTCGGCTCGCTCGGTATCGGCATCGCGTTGACCTCGACGCCCGTCGCGGCCCAGCTCAGTGTGTTCGATCCATCGAACTATTCGCAAAACCTGCTCACCGCCGCGCGCACGCTTGCCCAGATCAACAACCAGATCCAGAGTCTCCAGAACGAAGCGCAGATGCTGATCAACCAGGGCAAGAACCTGTCCCGGATCGATTTCCCGCAACTTCAGGAGCTTCGCCAGCGCCTCCAGCAGATCGACCAGCTCATGGGCCAGGCGCAGGGCGTCGACTTCCGCATCGATCAGCTCGACGAGCGCTTCCGCCAGCTCTACCCGCAGGAGTTCGATCAGGTGTTCCGCCGCGATCAGCGTGTGGCTCGCGCACGCGATCAACTCGATACCGCGATGTCCGCGTTTCGCCAGACGATGGGGGTCCAGAACCGCATCGTCGACAACGTACGGAGCGACACGCAGGCGCTCGCCGACATCGTCGCGCGCAGCCAGGGCGCGGAAGGCTCGCTTCAGGCGCAGCAGGCCACGAACCAGCTTCTCGCGCTCACCGCCAAGCAGCAGCTCCAGCTTCAGCAAATGATGGCGGCGCAGTTCCGGGCGGAATCGGTCGAGCAGGCGCAGCGGGGCCAGATCGCGCGCGAGGCACGCGAGTCGACGCGCCGCTTCCTCGGCGACGGCAAGGCTTACACGCCACGCCAATGAGCTGAGGCAGGCGAGGACCGCGCCCCCAGCTCCCCCCGGGTCCGAACCTGTCTCGTCGCGGGGGCCGTAGGGCTTGCCCCTCTCATGGCCGCCGGTCCCCGCGACACCTTTCAACTTCAAGCAGGAACCCGCCCATATGGATGACCTGAATGTCATCGATCAGTTCATGGAGGCCTTCGCCTCCTACATCGACAGCGGGTTCGGCCTGTTGGGCGGTGACGTCGGTTTCCTGACCACGATCCTGATCGGCATCGACATCACGCTCGCCGGGCTGTTCTGGGCGCTCGGCGGCGAAGACGACGTCATCGCCAAGTTCCTCAAAAAGATCCTCTATGTCGGCGTCTTCGCCCTGATCCTCAACAGCTTCTCGACACTGTCCGATATCATCTTTCGCAGCTTCGCCGGCCTCGGCCTCACCGCAGGGGGCAGCGCGATTACGGCTGACGATTTATTGCGACCCGGCAAGCTGGCCGGGACCGGCTTCGAGGCAGCATGGCCGCTCCTCGAGCAGGCGAAGGAGTTGGTTGGCCCGATCGCCTTCTTCGACAATTTCATCGAGATCGCCGTGCTGGTGATCGCCTGGGTCGTCGTCATCGCCGCCTTTTTCATCCTCGCGATCCAGCTTTTCATCACAATCCTCGAATTCAAGCTTACTTCGCTCGCCGGCTTCGTGCTCGTGCCCTTTGCGCTGTGGAACCGCACGTCGTTCCTCGCCGAACGGGTGCTCGGGAACGTCGTCAGTTCGGGCATCAAGGTCATGGTGCTCGCGGTCATCGTCGGCATCGGCTCTAACTATTTCGCCGACTTCACCAGTGCGATCACCGGCGACGAGGTGTCGATCGAACAGGCCGTGTCGCTGATGCTCGCGAGCCTCGCGATCTTTGGCCTCTCCATCTTCGGCCCGGGAATCGCATCCGGCCTCGTCGCCGGCGCGCCGCAGCTCGGCGCCGGATCGGTGATCGCCACTACCGTGCTTGCCGGCGGAGGTCTTGCGATGGCAGGCGCTGGCGCCGTCGGCGCGGCACGCGGTCTCGCGGGGGCCGGTCTCGGCGCGATCCGCGCCGGTACATCGATGGGGTCTGCCGCATCCACTGCCTACAAGCTCGGGCAGGAAACCTCGGGCTCGACCAGCGTCGGCGCGGGCCTCGGCGGCGTTGCGACCGCCATGCGCGGCGCGGCTGCCAACCGGATGAGCGGCGGTCTCGGCGTTAGCGCTGCCGCCGATCGTGGGCAGCGCGCCGCATGGGAAGCAGGAAGCACCCGTGCCGGCGGCGCCGCCCCCGCAGCCGCGCCGATAGGCGCAGCTGAAGGAACACCCGCCTGGGCGCAGAAGCTTCATGCCAGCCAGAATGCTCGCCACCGCCGCCAGATGGCGATCCACGCAATCCAGGGCGGCGACCGCGGCGGCGCTGGCGCCACTCCAGACATCAAGGAAAGGGACTGAGCGATGAAATTTCGACGCGCATTGCAGCGCTATGGGCGAACGCCCGAACCCGAGACACCCTACCAACGAGCGGGCCAGCTTTGGGATGAGCGTATCGGCTCGGCTCGCGCACAGGCGAAGAACTGGCGGCTGATGGCCTTCGGCGGCCTGTTCCTGACCACTGGTCTGTCGGGCGCGCTGGTCTGGCAATCGATGCAAAGCCGCGTCGTGCCCTATGTGGTCGAGGTCGATGCACTCGGGCAAGCACAGGCCGTCGCGCCTGCCGCCAAGGACTATCGGCCGACCGATCCGCAGATCGCATGGTTCCTCGGCCGGTTCATCACCGGCGTTCGAGCGCGCTCGCTCGATCCGGTATTGATGCGTGAAAACTGGCTATCAGCCTATGATTTCGCGACCGAACGTGCGTCACTGTTCCTCGGCGAATATGCCCGCACCTCCAATCCGTTCGCCGATGTCGGGCGCAAGACGGTTTCGGTGCAGGTGACGAGCGTCGTCCGCGCGTCGGATACGAGCTTCCAGGTCAAATGGACCGAGCAGCAATATGAGCGGGGAAGCCTCGCCAGCACGTCACGCTGGACGGCGATGCTCACGGTGAAGATCAAGCCGCCGCGCTTGGCCGATGTGCTCCGAAAAAACCCGCTCGGTCTCTATGTTGACGCGATCGACTGGAGCCGCGAACTGGAAACGCCTCAGGACCGGCCGCCTTCGCCGCAACCATCGGCCGTGCCCGATCCCGCACAATCACTCCCGGTCGCGCCGCCCACCGACATTCCGCTGGGCTCGCCGCTCGATCCGACCCTTGCTCAACCCGCAGCCGCACCATCCCCCGAAAGGACCGACCAATGATCCGTGCCCTCATCCTGGCGGCGAGCGCGATGGCGCTTGCCATGGGCGTCGCTGCGCAGAGCCGCGAACCCGCGTCACCCACCGCGCGCGTCACTGCCGCCAACCGGGCGGCACTGCGCGAGCCGTCGAGCGCGGGATATATATATGCCGTCCAGGTCTATCCCTGGGCGGAAGGCGTGCTCTACCGGCTCTATGCCGCGCCCGAGCGCATCACCGACATTGCCTTGCAGCCGGGCGAAACGATTGTGTCCGTCGCCGCCGGCGACACCGTGCGCTGGACTGTCGGCGATACCACCAGCGGCATCGGCGAAAGCAAGCGCGTGCACATCCTCGTCAAGCCGTTTTCGGCGGGCCTACGCACAAACCTTGTCATTGCTACCGATCGCCGGACCTACCATCTCCAGCTCGAAAGCACGCCCGCGACCGCGATGGCGGCGATCTCCTGGACCTATCCACATGACGAGCTGATCGCGCTCCGGCGTCAGCGCGATGCAGCCGTGGCGGCGACGCCGATCGCGTCGGGCCTCTCGGTCGAAAGCCTCAACTTCAACTATGCGATCTCGGGCGACAAGCCGGCCTGGCGGCCGCTGCGCGCGTTCGACGATGGGCGGCAGACCTACATCGAGTTCTCGCCTGCGATCGCCGTGGGTGAGGCGCCCCCGCTGTTCGTGATTGGCGAGGATGGCGAGGCCCAGCTCGTCAACTATCGCGTCGCCGGCCGCTATTATGTGGTCGACCGCCTGTTCGGTGTCGCCGAGCTGCGCCTTGGCGGCAAGAAACAGCAGATTGTCCGTATCACCGCCGCCCAGCCGAAGAGCCGGCAGCGCAAGGCCGGGAGGGGCGCGTGACCGATCCAACCGCTTCTTCCGCGCCGATCGCGGCGCCCAAAGCCGACCCCGAAACGCTCGTTCTGCGCGCGGCGCCGGGCCGCGTCACCCGTTTTCGCCGCGGTGCGATCGTCGCCATCGCTGCCGCCGGCTCGACCGCGATCATCGGCGTCGCCTGGCTGGCGCTCAAGCCCGCGACCCTGAGCCTGATCGCACGAAGCGATGAAAAGCTGGTTGGCGCGAAGGCGCCGCCTGATGCGCTCGCGGGCGCGCCGACGAGCTATGGCGACGTGCCGAAGCTCGGGCTACCGCTTCCCGGTGATCTCGGGCGGCCGATCCTCGAGCGCCAGCGGCAGCTTGGCGGGATGGTTCCCCCTGACCCCGCTGCCGATGCGGTGAGCCGGGCCGCGCAGGAAGCCGAAGCCGAGCGCCAGCGCATCGCCGCTGAGCAGAAGGCCGCACGCGAGTCTGGCGTCATGCTGCAATTGGCGGGCGGCGGTCGCGCCGCCGCCCCTGCACCGGTGACTACCGATGCAAGTGTTCCGCCAGCATCGGCCGAGACTGCCAAGCCGCTCCTCGACCCTGACCGAGATCCTAACGCCCAGGGGCGCAAGAACGAATTGGTCGGCCACGCCAATCGCGACGACGACATCAATCCGCACGCGCTGGCGCAGTCCGTATCGCCTTGGACCTTGCAGGCCGGCAGCATCATTGCCGCGAGCCTCATAACCGGGCTCAACTCGGATCTTCCCGGGCTCGTCACCGCGCAGATCACGGAGAACGTCTATGACAGTGTGACCGGGCGCGGTCTGCTCATTCCGCAAGGATCGCGGCTGATCGGCAGCTACGACAGCGTTGTAGCGTTTGGGCAGAGCCGTGCGCTGGTCGTCTGGCAGCGGATTATCCTGCCCGACGGCTCGTCGATTCGTATCGACAATGTGCCGGCGACCGATACGCAGGGCTATGCGGGTCTGTCCGACCGGATCGACCGGCATACTTGGCAACTTCTGAAGGGCGTCGCCCTGTCGACACTGCTGGGCGTCGGCACTGAATTGAGCTTCGGCAGCACCGAAAGCGACCTTGTCCGGGCGATCCGCGAGTCAGCGCAGCAGAGCGGCGCGCGCGCCGGCGATCAGCTCGTCACGCGCAATCTCAATATCCAGCCGACCTTGCGCGTGCGTCCCGGCTGGCCGCTACGGGTGGTCGTGCACAAAGACATCATATTGCCCGGACCCTGGGGAGGCCGTCATGGCTGATTTGAAGCTGCCAAGGCTGCCCGATCGGACGCCGGCTAAGATCACGATCAACGTCATGCCGGATCTCATCGAAGCGCTGAACGACTACGCCGAGGCCTATGAGGCGGCCTACGGCCGACGCGAGTCCGTACCGGACCTCATTCCATTCATGCTTAGCGGCTTCCTGGCGAGCGACCGCTCGTTCAGCCGGGCACGTAAGAAATAGTCCGATGTCGGCCCGGCAGCCTGCAACGAATGGCGACGACGCGCCCCCGATTGGGCCGATAAGCGTTCGCATTCCCGACGCAGTACGGATGACGGGGCTCAGCAAATCCAAGATCTACCAGCTCATCGCTTCCGGCGACATCGAGGCAGCCAAGGTCGGCCGTGCAACCGTGGTGTTTGTCGATAGTCTGCGGTCCTTTCTGCGATCACACTGTAAACAGCCGCGTTCTCGGGCGTAGCAGGGATCGCGCATGTCGGCCTGTCGATATTTCGGCACGGCCTGTCGCGAAGGGGTAAAATTGGGGGTGGATTGAGCGGAATTATCGGCACGACGATCAAGAACGTTGTTATAAATCAGTATCTTATGTTTTTCGTGTGAATCCCTCCTCCGGCGCGAAAACACCTCAAAGGCTGCCGGCGATCCTGCAAGCGGACTTTCCCGATCAGCTGGCCGATGTCCGTAGCGAGCAGGATGGCGACACGATCCGAGCTGCAGCGCTGCATCGCCAGTTCACCATCTTGTTCACAGCTGTCACGTTTTCGCTGGTGGTGACTGGATATGGAATGCACCTTCTCAGCACCGCCTACGAGGTTTGGGGTTTTCGCGGATTTGATCCCACCTTCACGATGGTCGCCACGAAGGTGACATATGTCGGCCTCGGTCTACTACTGTTTTTCTTCGGCGGGAGAACTGAGCGGGAATGTGCGGTTGTCTGGATAGCCATGACCATCCTGGACAACTTCGTTTTCGATCCTCTCTTGGGCCACCGGCCCGGTGAGGAAATGGAGGCTTGGCGGACCGGGTACCTCGAATGGGTGGTCGAAAATTCGCTATACCTTTTGGGCTTTGGCGTGGTCTATTGGCGCCACCGGCAATTCTATGTGCTTGTATTGATTGCGGCGCAGGTGTTTTCCCTCCTCGTTCACGCCTTTCAAACGGTTTTCGGCACGCTTCCGCCTTTCACTTACGCTGCCTCGATCGCGATTCCCTACTATTTCCTCTGGGTGGTGCTCGCCACAGGCCTATGCTTCGAATTCAGTCGATCACCCCGGCGATGGCGGCCGTTCCTTGCTCGTTTCCATTAGCGTCGAGTGAACCGAAAATGCTGTGTTCTGCCTCACCCATGTACTCGCGCGTCAGCGGCAGCGCGTTCCGGTCGCGGGTGTACTGGATCTGAAAATTGCACATGCTCCCGTATATGAACACCGAGGCCGCGCCGGCGAGATACAGCTCCCACATCCGGAAAAATCTCTCGTCATACATTGCGACGATTGCTTCACGCTGCGCCTGGCAGTTGTCGTACCAGCGCTGGATCGTCTTGGCGTAGTGAACCCTCAGGATCTCAACGTCGGTTGCTATCAGCGCTGACTTCTCGCTCGCTTCCATCGTTTCGGAGAGAGACGGGATATAGCCGCCCGGGAAAATGTATTTCGAAGTGAACCTGTCTGTCAGACCCGGCGGGCCCATTCTGCCGATGGTGTGCAGCAGCATCACGCCTGTTGGGCTTAGCATCTCCCGACAGCATTCAAAGAACCTCCCGAACTGCGGTCGTCCGACGTGCTCGAACATCCCCACCGACACGATCCGATCGAATTTCGTCCCAAGCTCCGCGAGATCACGGTAGTCGACCAGCTCAAAACGCACTCGATTCGACACACCGGCTTCCGCTGCGCGGTGACGAGCGAGCCCTAGCTGCTCCTCCGACAGAGTGATCGCCGTCACATCCGCTTCGCAATGTCTGGCGAGGAAAATGGCCATGCCGCCCCAGCCACAGCCAATATCCAAGATGCTTTGCCCAGGTTCGATCGCCAGCTTCGATGCGATATGCGCCAGCTTTGCGGTCTGTGCTTCGCCCAACGTGATGTTGTCGCTCGGCCAGTAACCGCAGCTGTATTGCATGTGCTCCTGGTCGAGCATCAGCTCGTACAGCTTATTACCGATGTCGTAATGGTGTGCGGCGTTCCCGCGCGAAAGGACCCCATTGTTGAACTGCTGGAGGTGGAATCTCAGCTTCGTCAGAACCAGAGACGGACCGCGCCATTTCCGCTTGCCCAGAGTTTCTTCGTAGCGATGATTCGACCTGAGGAGCTCCATCAGGTCCATGATGTCGCCCTGCTCCATCACCGACCTGCCGTTCATATGGGCCTCGGCCATGCCAGGATCGGGCCGCATAACAATGTCTCTTGGAACCCTGTTATCAGTGTAGCGAACCTTGACGTTCGGATAGCCGTCGCAAGGTGTCCCAAAGTCATGGTGGGTGCCATCTGCAAAGGTTATTCGGAGTGTCCCTTTGCGGACGCCCTTGCTGAGGGCCTTAATGAGTATCCCTTTGAACATGGCTGGCATGTAGCCGTCTCCTGGGAAGGCGGGAAGTATGGCGACTTCGGCGGGTTCCTCTTTCGGAAGGTTTCACTCTTGCGGTCTGCAGATTTGTATCGGCCCGATGCGCTGTCCTAACACCGCGTCAGGCTGGATCGCCGCCCAGAAAGCGGGCTGTCGCGCTCGATTTCGCGCGCAGCTTCTTGCCGTAGCGTAAGATGGTCCCCGGCGAGCTCCAGCGCATGGCATTGGTGATCGCCACCCCGTCGGCGCCGAGCGCTATCAGATCGTGTGTCAGGCCGACCCTGAGCGAATGCGAGGATATTTCCTTCAGCGTCTTGTCGATGCCGTCCTTTCCGACCTCGACCAATCCATCGAGCCACGCGCGCTCGACCAGGCGCTTGTAGATCGCGTTGACACCCTGCGTCGTGAGCGGATTGGGTCCGACGGTGTAGACGGTGATCGCCGGCGTCGCGTTCTGCCCCTCAATCCTTTCCCTATAGTGCCGCGTGTGTCCGGGGATGCTGTCCCACGCTTGCGGGGCGACCGCATCCCTAGCCTTCTTGCGCGTGACATGGATCCGCCTGAACATCACCCCTTCCTCGATCCCCGCCGCCTCCAACCACGCGCGCAGACGCCGGACCGCATCGGCCGGCATCCACACTTCCGCGCCTTCCCCTTCCTTATCGGTCTTGGAGAAGGGCACGGTCAGCGTGCCGGTGCCATCAACGTCGACCTCAAGGTCCTCGACGATCGCCGCTGTCAGCTCGCTGACGCGCAGGCCGCCGTAATAGCCTACCGAGAGCAAGGCTGCATCGCGCAGGCCCGGTAGCGTGCTGTCGCAGCATTGAAGCAGTGCCTCGATGGTGATCGGCGAGCTGGTTCCGGTGCGGCTTTCTCCGACGCGGATGGCGGCCGCTTGGCGCTGCTTCTTCTTCTTGCCGATCGCCACGAGAGTCTGCCGGACCATGCGGTCACGCGGCCCCTCTGGTGCGAGGTTCAGCATATGATGTGCCTTGGCGATGCTGGAGATCCGCCGCACGATCGTTGCCGGCTTCGCCTTGGCCTTCGCCTTCGCCTCGATGTAGCGGACCAGCGTCTCCGGCTCGGCCGGGAACGCCGCGCGCCGCTCGGCGATACACCAGTCGACGTAGCAGTCGAGGTCCGCCGCGGCCGCGATCTTGCTGTTCAGAGCCATCGCCTTGAACTCGGCTTCGAAGCGGTCCTGGCTGATATTGTCCAGGGTGCCGTCAGCGCCGGCCGCCAGTGCCTGCGCGATGCGCAGCTCCGCCTGCAGCTCGCGGTCGATCTTCTGATCCTTGCCGCGCGGCTGCGGCACCTTGCGCGACTGGTCGTGGACGATAATTTCAGAAGTTGGACGCTCGGGCATTGGTGCGAATTTCTCATGTTTGCCGGACCGCTATCGCAAGAACACGCCCCACTCCGCAAGTGCGCAGTTGCTATAAACCGCAATTATAGAAAATTGCCGCGATTGCCCATTTTTCTATGCTAGTTGTCGCGTTCTTCTAATGGCCGGACTGGACCGGCTCCGCGTTTTCACCAGCCCGATTTTCCCTTAATGACCGGACCAAACACGTTCGATCCGGAGATTGAACCAACTTGCTCATGGTATAATTACGCTACCATATAAAAATGCCCGCGGCACCACGCCCTAAAGTAATCTATAGATCGCTGACTTGAGCCGCCCTGTCTTGCGTCGAAGATCAGCCGATGCTCGATCGCTGACAGGATTGCCTGCCAATCTTCCCGCCCAGAAATTAGACGTCCGAACATATGCCCTGCGCAGCGACCTTGCTCGTGACAAGGCAGGGACGAGTTCCACAGCAACTCCATGGCACTCAAAGCTGCGAGAATATGCGAATGCATATCCGCGTCCACTCCCCCGAGATAGGCGGTGGCAGCCTGGAAATAGCCGAACGCCGGCTCCGGGCCTTTCTCCGCGATCGCGGCCAGATTTTTGCCGCTTAAGGACACATGGCCGTGTCGCCAGACGGCCAGATTGGCAACGATCGAACACTCCTCGATATCGTCGAGCAGTTCGTTTTCGGCCAATACGGTGACCGTCGGCTGCAGCCAGGCACTGCGGGCCACTCCCATCTCTTGCGCCATCTGACGAAGGTTGAGTTCGTCAGACAACAGCGTGCAAACCTTGGCGCGGGCGAGCAGGATAGGGTCGATCATTAGGTCGGCGTCGCGCGCGATGACGCCAAGGCTCGCGCCGGAGAATTCGTCGTCATCGACGGGACAGATTTCGCAATGTTTCTGAATCAGTGAGATGCCCGCATCGATCTTGTCAGCAATTTTCTTGGCCTCTTCCGCGCTTTGCTCGGTTCGCACATACTGGCCGTCGATGTAACCAATGGTGCCATGATCGTGCTTTGAGGAAAGCTCGCTCTCACTACGCATCTGAAGGAACTCATCGAAGCTCGATTGCGCGAGATAGAGCGTGCCGAACCACTCCTTTAACGCTGGGAGCATGCCGAATTGCATCGCTCGCCATGCCGAGAGCGTATCGAGAACCGCGCCTTTTCCTTGACTTGTCCGAACGATCTTCTCGGCGTGAACGCGCTCGGCGCCAAGGCCATGGCAGGTTCTGATTTCCTTGCCGCTTCCGGCGATGTGTTCGGCCATTCCGACAACGCTGCGTCGGTACATTGGGGCAAGTACGCAAACCGGGATGGGATGTTGCTCGTAGATGTCGAGCATGCCTTGTGCATGATCCGAAGAGCTTTTCGCGATGTCCAGGACAGGCGAAACGTCGTCGCCCTTCATCTTGATCGTGAACATCGAGGTTTCTTCAGGAAAGCGATCGGCGTGGGTCGCCATGATGTCGTGCAAAAGCCAGATGGCCTGATGCTTGAGTTCGACCAGCTCATATTCCCGATCCGGTCCGACCGCCTGCGGATAGCTGAACCGTTCACCGACCTTCTTGCCGACGACCAGCTTGGCCAGCGGATGATCTAGGGAGAAGCAGCGGACCTCAGGTATGTCCTTGTCAGTCAGGATGCCCTCGACATCGTCGTCGCCATCGATGCCGCGCAAATGGAACCAGAGATTTTCCCGGGCGACCGGAATCTTCGCGATAGTGTCCGGCAGGTTCCGATCGAAGAAGATGAACCCGGGCCAGCTGACCGCGACTTCGCGCACATCGCGATTGTGAGCAGCCATTTGAAAGCCGAATTCGAGGCCCTGTTCTGCGTCGATATCCTGACGCAAAATTTGAGCGAGGCGCAGCCGCTCAAGAACGTGACCTTCCAGCTGCGACGGATCGAGCTTCTTGATATGACCACGCGCCGCGCGCATGTCGTTTCGTCGATGCAGTGCTCCGTGAAGGAGAAGGTGCGCTCGCAAATCGGAAGGGCGCGCTGCTATTGCCTTGCGGGCATAACGCTCCGCTTCGCGAAGGTCTCCGCGATTATATTGAGCGGCGGCCGCGAGACGCGCATACCCGTTCTTCTCGATGATGCCATCGGGCAGCGAGCGGAAGAACGCGCCGGCACCCTGCGCGCGATCGGCGTTGGCGTATGCCATCGCCAACCATGTGAGAGCAGGTGTATCGACTTCGTTGGCCACATATCCCGCCAGTGTATCGATAAGCTCTGCCCACTTGTCGTTAAGAAGGCATAGATTGGCGAACATGAGACGGTGAGCGTAGAGAATATCTTTCTGCGCGAGCGAATGAGCGGTTTCGAAAACCTCTTCGAAACGCTCCGGTGCATTCACGCTCAGGAAGTCTGCCACCATGATATGTACGGGAAGCGATCCCGGCCAAGCGGCTAGGAGTTCCTCGGCGTCTTCACGTGTCGCCACCGGATGTTCTGACAAGAACTTCGCCCGAAATACCATCGTGTCGAACTGCTCGAGCAATTCACCTTCGAGATCTTCGCGACGGCGGCCGGTTCCATAATCCAAGATCTTTTGCCACTCGCTTTCGGCCGACCAGATGTGGAGCAAAAGAGAGGTCTTTTCCGCACTGTCCTGTAGACCCAGCGCGTGAGCCTCGGCCTCCTGCATGTTCTCCTCGTCGAGCGCGGCATGGGCCGCCACGGTCAGGACGCGGCGGTCGCTCGGAGCGATCTGCAAAAGCTGGATCGCGATCTTCCGAGCGTCATCGGGACGGTGCAGCGCCCGATGCAGCGTCACAAGATTGCATCCGCTCGTCAGATAGGGATCCTGCTGGGCGTTGTCGTACAGCCGGACTTTTTCCCAGTATTCGGCAAGCAGGCGCTCGGCTGTTTCCAGATCCTCTCGACTGTCGGGGTCGCGCAAGGGCGATTGGCGAAACTGTCCATTACCAATCCGCTTCTCAAGCAACGCGTCCGCAGCGAGACGTCGCGCGTCAGCGTCCTCCGGATCGTCCTGCCAGGTTTGCAGCGCGCGTTCGATGAATTCGTCCCGGCGGTCTCGATGCCGCAGGAAGTGACATTCATAAGTTCGCACAAGCGTACGCTTGAGCAAGGAAGCCGGTACGATCGCGTACGGATCGACTTGATCCCCGAGAAACATGGCAGCTTGGAAGACGAACCCTGCTGCATGCTCGTCTTCGAGATCCTTCTCGAGCCGCGTACTTGCAACCTCAAGCGATTCATCGAAACGTTCGAGCAGCTGCAATCCCAATATCCGGTTGGTCGCGATGCGATCGTCGTCAGGATAGATCGCATACGCTTCGAGAAGGCAGTCGCCAGCGCGCTTCTCATCGCCCAGTCTATGATGGGCCAGTCCGATGTTTGCTCGGATGCGCGCACGAACCCGCGGCTCATCGGCCGACGTCAGCGAGTTCTCCAATTTCGTCAGGAGTTCGAAGGCTATCTCGACCCGGCCCTCGTTCAGCATGTCGCGATAGGTGTCGATCTGTGCATCCCAATGCGTCAGCAGTTGCTGCCCCTTCGCTGCATCGGCAGCGATACCTTGCAGAAGGACGTGGCTCTGATGCTGGACAGACAGGCTTTGATCGAGCTTGGCATGGGTCCGCGCTGACCGTGCGAGTTGCTCCTCGCCAATATCGGCAAGTTTCTGTGCCATCGGACTATGGCCCGGATCGAACGCATCGAGTGCTTTCTGGTCTTCGGCAATGCGATCCTGAAGCGTGTTCCAGCCCCAGATCTGGATGTCGATGACGCGCCCGTTCGCCGCCTGCTCCTGCGACAGCTTTGCCGCGATCTCGTCATAGGTGACGTCGTCGTCCGCTGTCGTGACGATGAAGAATTCAGTCAGCGCAGGAGTGAAAGCGAAAGCCTTCGTAAGTTCTACTCGAGCTTCGGTCTCGGTCAGCTTACGATTGGTGGTGCGTAGCTTGCATTGAATACCGACAGGCTGCTTCGCATCGCGATCGCGTCTGCCGAAGACATCGATGCCCTTCTGGTTTTTGCCGCTCTTGGCGACCCTTTTCGTATTGGGATCGCCCAAGATACCGCGAAAGAGAATGGCAACATTCTGCTCGAACGTCGTATCATCCGCCGGTATCGAAATTACGCTCTGCGTCGTCATCAATCGCGCAATCCCAAGGCGCGCAACCAGGCATCGACCTGACCAAAGGCATCCTGTTGCCATTCATCCGCGCTGCGACCATCAAGCACGTCCGTTTCGGCAACGAAATTACGAACTGATGTCGGACCGTAGCTTTCCAGCGTGTCGAATTTCGCATCGATCAATTTGAAACCAGCGATGCCGCTCGCCTCGTCCAGCAGGGGCCGACAGGCCTCCGCGATGGCCATAGTGCCGCCAGGGTAGTTCCTGATCGCGTAATATACGTCGTAGGCGTCTTTTTCCTTTTTGCGACCATCGAGGGCATGGCCCTTCATCGCCAGGAAGGCAGGGATGGTGCAAACTGCGATCCGCACGCGGTTCGTCCCGCCGGTGGGCATGGGCCCGGCGACCTCGATGATTTCCTGGTAGGCCACTCCGAGGTCTGCACCATCGGCTTTCTGAACCGCAAATCCCTCGATGAGTCTCGGTCCCTTGTTTGAGACCATGGTATCACGAGGCATCAGGAAGTCGATGATTACCCTGACGGGTTTTTCGCCATCCTGGAGATCAATTTCCCGTTGCAACTGAAAGCGCGCCAACGCTTCCGATTGCTGGTAGCCGTTCTCGAGCAGGGCATCGACGAGCAGGCTGTATTCACCGTCGCTCAAGGCCTCGGGGTCGAGATCCAAATCGAGGTCCTGTGTGCCGACATGCGCCATTGCCTCTTGATCGAGCAGGAGCCAGGGCACCGAGCCTCCCACAATGGAATATTTGCCGCGATAGCTGCCGAGAACCTGACCAATCTCGACTATTACCGATCGCACCGCCGCGGTGGAGCGGCTGTCGTAGTCGGCAGCGGATTTGGGTTCGCGCGGCTTCACCATTGGAGCGCCTCGGCACGCAGATGCTCGGCCGCTTCCCTTCCTCGCTCGCCCGCTATCGAGAGATCGAGGTACGTCTGCACTGGACCTGTTACGACCAGTCCATTCTGAAGACGCAGTGCGGTGCGAAAGACATCTGGATCGTTCGGAACCAGAATGTCGATATTTGCCCCTTTCGCGGCGCTCTGAAGATTCAGTCCAGACTGCAAGCGGGCTAGCCCGCGCTCATCGGCGTAGAAATACGTGCGACCGGTTCGTGCGAATGGGGCTATCCAATCCGCTGCCGAAAAGGACGCGTACAGCAGCACCCCGCCGTCTCCGCCCGTCATGATGGCGCGAACGGCGTCCTGGAGCTCCGGCCCGTGGAGATGGGAGTAAAGTTGGACGCGTTTCCCCGTGGGGGGCTCGTATTCCTGGCTCCATACGTCGAGCAAACCGTTTGGGTCCGACACCCACATTCCTTCCTCGGATTGCTGGGCCAATTCGCGCTGACGAAGTTGCTTGCCGATCTGGCTGGCATGGCCGGCACTCACACCCGCCTGCTCCGCCAGATCGCCTATGCGCCATGAATGCTGGGGATCTTTCAGCAATGTATGTAGAACCGCCGCAGCCTTGGGCTTGAAAAGCGAGCGCAGGACGCGTTGCTCGGCTTTAGGCTTGGCATCGGTCCTGTGGTTGATTTCGAGCCCGCCGACCGACAGGTAGGCATTGCCGGAAAAATCGATGAACCCAACACCGTTTTCCTGGCAAATTTCCCGCGACGCCGGGGAGACATATGGCGCGGCTAGAACGGTATATGCATCGTTACCGTAAGCTTGGGCTGCCGACCGTAGCTGCCAGATCGCGGTTCGCACACGGGCAGGTTCAGCGTTGGCTTTTACTTCTACCAAAAGCGTGTGGGCGGCTTTACCCCGCCGAAACGACACGATGAGATCAATGGCAGTGTCGGAAGACATGACCTGACGTGCCACATCGATGTCGGACACGCTTTCCATGCGGCGGAGCAACGTTCGAAGCGTTTGCTCGGCTTGATCCTCATTCACTAAATCGGGCGCGTTCATCGCGCGGTGAATAGCATGTTTCCAGTGAATATCAATCCGTCGCCAAGCCGGTGTGCGCTACGCCAATCAGCTGCCGTCCTTTGGCATCAACTTCTCAAGCGCCAACATCGCATCGTCGAACTCATCCAGAGCGGCTTTCGACAAGCCCGCCCACGGCGTCGCTTGGGCTGATCGAACGTGTTCACCTGTTGTGTTCGTACGAAAGGAATGCAGCTTGATCCCGCTTACCGTTGTAGTGGCTACCAGACTCAATTGTCTCAGGTTCACAATCATGCCGTGAACGCCGACCCGCGATACGCCTAAAACCCGCTCGATCTGATCCGACCGCAGCGCGCCCAATCCCGCGAGATGCCGGGCCAGCGCCGGCGTCCGCGAACTACTCCGCAGCGACGAACATCGCTCCCGGATATCCGCGTCCGCAAGTCTCGCTTCCTCCGCGATCACCGCTAGCCGCCGGGCCGCGCGCTCGACCGCCTCGTAGTGCGCAAGATGTCGTTCGGCCTCATCGACATCGGGCCGAAGAGCGTGCGCGACGATCGTTCCGGGCAACGGGATCGCATGCCGCAGCAGGCCATCGGCTTTCAGGATTGCGCCGGCGTAAAGGCCTAGCGCCCAAGTCGGCGGCACCGACGGAGTGGGTTCGTAGGCTCGGCGGAACACCCCGTCGCCGAAGGTGCGCAGCTGGCTCTCGCGCGGTGCGAACACCGCATGCCTCCGTGCCAGATCGGCATAGCCCAGCGCGAGGTCCGACCTGCTTGCGGACGCTGTCGCCTCATTCGCGAGTTCGCATGCCTGCCACAGATCGTCGACCGGGTCAGGCTCGTCGTTGGACCCCGGCCCGCGGCGCAGCGGCCTCGCGATCGTTCTGAACGCTTCCGCGGCTTCCGCGAGAGGCTGCCATTCGTGCGCGACGAGTTCGCCGATGACGGCATTCGCGATCCGGACAGGAGAGCGCTGCCGGTTAGTCGCCTCGTCCGAGAGCGTGACAACTCCTGCGCGCCAGGCGGCGAACCTGTTGTCCGTGAACGCGTGCCGCTCGACCCGCAACGCGTCGACAACGCATTCGGTGACGAGCCGCGCGGCGAAGATGCCGCGCGCTTCGGGCGCGAGCCCGGCGATGGCGCCGTCGAGCCGGCCGAGCGCGGTGAAAGCGGCGTCGCGCGCACTTCGGAGTTCGGCGGTGGTCGCGGTGTCGGGGCGGTCGAGATCGATCATCGGGAGCCGGTAGAGGAGACGTTGCAAGGCCACGTTGTATAGCGAACTCGACTTCGCTTGACAGCCACTCGTATGGTCGATCTCCTACACTATCGATAATCGGACGTTATCGGTAGTGACATGTCGAGAACAGGGCAGTATTGGCCGACTCATGGCTGAAAATCCGTCCCGATCGGCGCGACTAGCGACCGACCCTTTCGCGGATACGATCATCACGATCGAGGCAGCGGGAACGGCATCGCTGCCGCGGCGGATAGGCGGGCGCGCAGTGGATCGCATCGTGCAGCTGACACAGCTGCTCGCCGACCTGGTCCATCCCGACCACGCGATCGACAAGCTCGCGTTCCGCAAGAGCCTCGAGCGCCGCGCGGCGAACTCGGTCAAGGCGCTCGCCAACGACCTCGGTTGCTACGCGGCATTCGCGTCGAACCGCCTCGGCCATGCGTTGCCGGCGCGCGCACATGACCTGGTCGCCTATCTGGAGGACTGCGAGGCCAGAGGACTCTCACCTGCGACTGCGTCGCGACGGCTTGCGAGCCTTGCGGCTATTCATGCGCTGCTTGGCGCCTCACCATCGACCGGGGAGACGATGGTCCGCGATGCGATGATCGGTTACCGCAAGCGGATCGGCTCGGCCCAACGCCAGGCGGGACCATTGCGGTACGGCCCCGGTATCGAAGCGGTCAGCGAGCTCGACGCGCGGCGGAGCGACGAAGAACGCGAAGCACACGCCCGGCGCGGCTTTACGCTGACCACGCTGCTCGCGGCCTGCGACGGCGATCCCCCGGGCCTGCGCGACGCGGCGTTGTTGTCGCTGGCCTACGATACGGGATTGCGCGTGTCCGAATTGCTGAGGGTTGCGGTCGCGCATACCGGACCGAATGAAGCCGGTGACGGATCGGGGACGCTATTCATCCCGATCTCGAAGACCGACCGGACCGGCAAAGGCGCGTACGCCTGGATATCGCCCGAGAGCATGCGGCGGATTAGCGATTGGCTCGAAATTGGCGGCATTCGGGGAGGCCCGATGTTCCGCCGGATCGCTGTGCGTCGCGCGAAGGCTCGACCTGCACAGCGACCCATGCCGATACATGCTATTCCGTACGGCGCGCTTGTCACCCGGGAACGCGTTCGAGGGCGAAAGGCGGAACTTGCAAAGGTGGCCTATGCGATCGGAGGCAGCGCGTTGACGCCTGCGGCCGTACGGCTGATTATAAAACGAACCGCGCTACGGGCGGCCGATCTCGGGCTGGTCGAACTCTACGGCGCCGCGCTCGAAGAGGCGATCGCTAAACTGAGCACGCACTCGCTGAGGGTTGGGCTGACACAAGATCTGTTCGCCAGCGGAGCGGACGCTGGTCCGATCGCCCAGGCTCTACGCTGGAGTTCGACTGCGACGGCGCTTCGTTATGGGCGAGAACTGGCACCGGCTAGCAATGCGACCGCGCAGATGCTTCGGAATGTACGGCGATAAAAAGTAGGGTAGTTTCTGGGCAAAACTCGATGAACCCTACGGCTGAGATTGAGTGGGAAGTGGACTGGCAGGTTCTCGCATTGAGAAGCTGTCGTTGGACGCCCGCGAGGCGGTTCAGATAATGGCTGAAAATGACCCCAATGTGGGTAGCTTGGGCATTCTTCGCGGCTTCAAGGCTATTATGCACTAACTGAAGAGCACCGATCCAATGTCCCTGCCCCCCAAATAACCGATGCGAAAGGCTACCAGCCCTATTGCAACGATGAACGACCCGATCAGAAGTTCGCGCTCGGTCACGATACCGTCCGGAGCAGGCTCGTCATTTTTGTCCATCTGAATTCTAACTCGGGATGCGGCAACGATAGCTATGGAAGATCATGATACTAGCTAACGGTCACGGCATCAAGTGTCGAGCCTGAGACGCTCTGTCGAAGACCTTGCGGCACCAGCGTTAACTCGGTGAGTGTGCTTGGCAATCCGTCCCAATAATCCGCGTATCCTAAAAAGCGACTGTGCCGTGGCATCTTCGACGGAAGAGCCAGTTTGCGCGGTTTCATGCCAAGTATCTGATGTTCGCAGTTCGACATCGATGCCTATTCTCAGCCACTCCATTACACGTCGTGCTAGCCGACCAGACGACCGCTATCGGGCAGCACAGCGCGCATTGCGAACGTCAGCAATTAGGGTCTATTCTGTTGAAAAACTTCTCTTGCGAAGAGGGCGAACCGCTGATTCAGTGATCTTCGTAATCAGGAGATTGGCTGATGATGGGCGAGCGAACGGTGATGCAGGAGGCGCTGTTCTACAGCTTCCGCATCGAGGATCATGTGCCGCAGGATCACCTGCTGCGTTCGGTCGACCGGTTCGTCGATCTGACGGGTATCCGAGAGCACCTGAAGCCGTTCTACAGCTCGACCGGGCGGCCTTCGGTTGATCCTGAGCTAATGATCCGGATGCTCCTCATTGGCTATTGCATGGGCATACGCTCGGAGCGCCGCTTGTGCGAGGAGGTGCACCTCAACCTAGCCTATCGCTGGTTCTGCCGGCTCGATCTCGATGGGTCAGTGCCCGATCACTCCACCTTCTCCAAGAACCGGCACGGGCGGTTCCGCGACAGCGACCTGCTGCGCAAGCTCTTCGAGATGACCGTCGAGCGCTGCATGAGAGAAGGACTGGTGGGAGCAGAAGGCTTCGCGGTCGATGCGAGCCTGATCCGCGCCGATGTTCACCGCCAGCGTTCGGTTCCGGGGGAAGAAGGTCTCCCGCCCGAAGCTGCCGGTCGTGCAGTCGCTGAGTATCTCGAGGTCCTCGATGATGCTGCCTTCGGCGGAGCCACGCCTGTCGAGCCGAAGCGGATCAACCTCACCGATCCCGCTGCGCGCTGGACAGCGGCGACGCGCGAGGCGGCCTTCTACTCCTGTCTCCCGTCAGCGCCTATGGCACAGATTTGAGGTTGTGATTTAAGGAGGATTTGGGCTTCGTCGTAGTGACGAAGGAACGAAGATGAAGCCCAAATCCTCCAATGCAAAATCGCGGTCCAAGGCC